>JGI25065J35084_100042_pt1 | contig 14138 bp, 14 predicted proteins | sample Antgeofumaro1A2A_FD_35084 | JGI IMG/M metagenome (IMG submission 35084)
AGATGGATCCGGGCAGACACGCCTCACCAATACCCCGGGCAACGAGCTAGGGCCAGTTCTATCTCCCGACGGACGTGCAGTAGCTTTTTCATCCGATTGCTATGGCAATGAGGACATATTTGTCGCCTCAACGAACGGACAATCAATCAAGAGAATCACGGCTTCGCCGGCAAACGAAACCGCCCCAGATTGGTCCCCCGACGGAAGCACGATAGCTTTTAGAAGCGATACAGATGGGCTGGAGGCCATTTATCTGGCCAACTCCGACGGCCAGAATCCCCGCAGGCTTACCAACAACGACTATCCCGAGTCAGCTCCAGCCTTTTCTCCTGATGGAACATCGATTGCTTTTCAGGCAAAGAAGGGCAAGTACTGGCAGATACACATCTTGCGATTCGATAGCGGAGAAGAGAGCGTTGTGTCTGACGGAAAAGGCAATGACTTCCGGCCTCGTTGGTCCCTCGATGGATCCAAACTGTACTTCGTCTCCGATCGCGATGGACACGACGCTATCTATGTGATGAACGCAGATGGATCGGCAGTGACCTTACTCGCCGGAGACTCCTATGAGGCGCGAAATCCCTCCGAAGCCTTGGCCTAGGAGGGCGAAGAAAGAACCGCCAACTCGGGATCTCTTTTTGACATTGACGCCCCGCTCACGGATGCCGCAGTGGAAATCGTCTTCATTGCCGATTTTGGAGGAGGTCCAGAACAACAAACGATTGCCGAGTCAATGCTCCGGTATGCCCGAACCACCTTCTTCTCACAGGTTAGGTCCCGCCGAAGTGTTCGTCCTCAACTCCAACCGTGTAGACGATGCTCAGACCAAATAGCTAGATGAGCGACTCCAGGTATCGAAGGCAAAAGTGCGAGTGGTCGTGTTTCACCACCCTGTTTTTTCGTGCGGACCTCATGGATCGACAAAGGAGATCCAAAGACTGTGGCTTCCAGTGCTGGAGTCTCACAGAGTAGAGCTCGTGGTCAGTGGCCACGATCACAACTACCAACGAATCGTAGAGCCGCTCGGCGAAAATGTAAGGCCGCGCGCCGTTACCTCTGCTGCTACAGTGATCGACTCTTACCGAGGAAAGATCAACTCGAGGCTACAATCATGAGTCGACTTGCCGCATGGAAATGGTGCCCCATTTGCAAGGAAAAGCTGAGACGTGCCATACCCGAAGGAGACGACAGAGAGCGCCTCTGCTGCACAGCGTGTGGCTTGATCATTTATGACAACCCTGCACCGTGTGCCTGTGCTGTAGTCGTAAGAGACGAAAAAGTGTTGCTTACTAGACGAGCTGTAGAGCCCGCTCTAGGCCTCTGGGACCTTCCGGGGGGTTACATAGAGATCGGGGAGACCCCTGAAGAGACCCTCAAAAGAGAGCTACTCGAAGAAACCGGTCTAGAAGTGCGAATCGCAGGATTCATCGGGTTTTTTGTTGATACTTACGGCGATGGGGGCTCAGACACCTTGAATATCTCCTACGAGTGCGAAGTCGTAGCAGGCCTCGAATCTCCTGGGTCTGACGTTGCAGAGCTTGGATGGTTCTTGCCAGACGCTCTACCGGCCCCCCACCAACTCGCGTTTCGCAATACCCGAGAAGCCTTGGAGCGCTGGCTGGCATCCCGTGGACAGCGCAGAGCTGCGCAGTCCAAGCAATAGGAGACAAGAAGAGATGGGGGCGATTAGGCGTTTTGCATTTGCGCTAGCGATTCTTGTGATACTGGCCTATGCAGACGTAATCGTGTTGGAGCACATCTACAAACCTATCTCGACGACTTACGCGATTCCTTGGGAAAGCTTTTCTGCCCGCCTTTCTTGGGCGCCGGAGGCGCTATGGTGGCACGTGGCTTTTGTACCCCTGTCAGCAGGGTTTTTTCTTTTGACCGGACTAGCTGCCAGAGACCTCAGGTTCTCGGTTGGAGGTTTCGTATTGTTCTTGACGGGGTGGGAGGACACGTTTTACTACATGCTGCTCAGACAATTCCCACCCTCCAGGCTCCCATGGCTGGACAATGCCTGGGGAATCGCCTGGACGAGGGTGTTTCAGCCATCCCAAAGCGTGTCTCGGTGGGGGCTGTTCGCCGCAAATGCAGTAGGCCTCGCCTTGGCTTACTGGATCTTTTCGAGAGGAAGACACAATCCTGCCTCAAGAGCGAGAACTCGGCACTGAAGCACTTTACAAGCCGATAGCAGATACAACGTACAAGCAAGGCTGTCTGCACTCTACAGCTGAATCTAAGCCAGACTCGAGAGCTGTGCTTTCCCTCCTCGGGATAGCAGCGGTATGGGGATTGTCTTTTCCCGCAATGAAGGCGGCCCTCGAGTATGTCACTCCCTTCGAACTCTTAGCCATGCGCAATCTTTTGGGATTTCTGGCTCTTGCCGTGTTATGGGGGCCCAAGTTGTGTAAGAGAGCAAACAACCGGGATGCTTTCATAGACGCCTACACAATGCTAGCTGGGGTGGTCTTAGGAGCAGCGCTGGTGGCTGGCCTAGCACTTCAAGTCGTGGGATTGCAAACGACCACATCAGTAAAGGCCGGCTTCATCTCGGGACTGTATGTGATATTCACACCCTTTGTCGCAATCCCTGTATTGGATAGACAACCATCGCTGGCAGTCATCCTCTCTGCCATCGCCGCAACCGTGGGTCTCTTCTTACTTACAGTGGGGGACGTAAAAGGAATCTCTTCGGTGTCCCTTGGAGACGTGCTCAATGTGGGAGCTGCGGTTAGCTTCGCTGTTCACGTCGCACTAACAGGAAAATATGCTCCCCGGTGTGACTACAAGAGGCTCTGTCTCGTAGAGGCATTTGTAAAAGCCCTTGCTTTTTCACCTGCTCTTCTCCGCCTCGACCTTGAGATCGTTTTGGTTTCAAAGGTCGCAGTAGCTGTACTCGTCACAGGATTGGGGGCTACAGCTTTAGGCCTCGCAGTACAGACTTGGGCCCAGCGCAGGGTCTCCGCCCCCGCCACAGCTGTGATCTTCTCATCCGAACCAGCATTTGCGGGTCTTTTCGGCCTCCTATTCTTGGGAGAATCCCTTAGCACAAGAGGACTTTTGGGTGCAGGCATCTTGCTGATAGCGATCGTCGTTGCAGCGCGACACTCTAGCGACGACACGCTCTCTGCGCCGGCTTAGCGTCTCTATATGTTCGAAGCGCTAACCTACAGCACTGGTGTGGGATTCCCGTATTTAGGATCCCGGATCTAGGTCTCGAGTTAGCTTTTCTTTGCGCGCTGCTATGTCTTCGACGAGTCTTTTCGCCATAGCCTCATCCGAGAGGGAGAACACACGGGCAGCTAAGTACGCCGCGTTCTCGGCTCCGGCTCCCCCAATAGCGAGAGTCCCCACTGGAACGCCAGCAGGCATCTGCACAATAGACAGCAACGAGTCGAGACCGCCCAGCGACTCGGTTTTCATGGGCACTCCAAAGACTGGAAGTCGGGTCTGAGAGGCTACCACCCCTGGTAGGTGAGCTGCCCCCCCAGCACCCGCAATAACAAGTCCAAAGCCGCGAGCCTCGAGCTCTTTTACGTACTCAGAGAGCAGATCGGGCATACGATGCGCCGAGATGACCTTGGCTTCGTACTCGATCCCTAATTTATCCAAAGTATCCGCAGCTCGCTTCATCGTGGGCCAATCGCTCTTCGAGCCCATAAGGATCGCTACCTTGTTAGTTGCCATCGTCTATCTCATCTCCTACCCGGTTCTACTACTTTCAGTCCTCGCCCTGAGCCTTGGTGTAGCCGAGTTCACCGTCGATGCTCAGAAGTTTCTGAATTTTCACCCACTCGAACTCCGAACTCACGGCTCGAATCAAAGCGGAAATAGATTCGTCCGAAAGCGATTGCTTATCGGAGCCAGCTGCCGTGAAACGACACTGCCAGAGGTCGACCATATCCAAGTTCGCACCGGTTGGAGGGTAGACTTGCGTCCCCCTCGACGAGATCATCCACAGTTGGAAACCGGTTCCCTCAGCCAGTTCTTGGAGTTTCTCGCCTATCTCCTGGGGGGTCTTGAATGACTCGATGAAAATATCGACCCCCGCAATTCTCACTTCTGTAGCGCGTACGTAATCTGGTCTGGGGTCGACAGGGGGAATCTCAATTCTCTTGTAACTCCTAGGCTTCCAAGAGCTTGGATGGGCACCAAGGTTCGAGATAATTGCCTTTGTGAACTCTGTGGTCTTCACCCCTTTCTCGTCACCCAAGACATCTCTTGTTGCTATACCGTCTTCCAAGGTCTTGGCAAGAGCGTTCTCGATCAATGTTGCTGCATCGAACTCGTCTATATACCGCAACATCATGGTCGCACTAAGCAACACAGCGGACGGATTGATCACGTTCTTCCCAGCGTATTTAGGAGCGGAGCCGTGGACCGCCTCGAAGATAGCGAAATCGTTTCCTAGATTGGCCGAGGGAGCGAATCCAAGACCACCAACAAGGGCGGAGGTGAGATCCGAGAGGATGTCCCCGTTCATGTTGGTGGTTACTATGACATCGAACTGCTCAGGCCGGCGCACAAGCTGGTGAGCGCAATTGTCGACGATGATGTGCCAGGACTCAATGTCAGGATACTCTTTGGCCACTTCCTCGAAAGTGCGTTTGAGCATCCCTTCGGTGAGCTTCAGGATGTTGGATTTAGTGGCGCATGCCACACTTTTTCGCCCCTCTGCCCTAGCCAGCTCGAACGCAAGCCGCGTTACTTTCTCACATCCCTTTCGGGTTACGAGTTTGAGCGCCTCAGCTACTCCTGGAGTATCCATAAACTCGATGGCCGCGTAAAGATCCTCGATGTTCTCTCGTACTACTACCAGGTCGATTCCTCGACCGGTATAGGGAGTTCTGACCCCCGGCAGCTCGCGCACCGGACGAACATTTGCAAACGTCTCAAAAAGTTTGCGTAGTGTGACATTGGCCGATTTTTCGCCGAAGCCTACAGGGGTCTCAAGCGGTCCTTTTAAAACGACTCGCGTTTTTTTGACCGACTCAACGGTCTCCGGAAGGACACCTGAGGGATGCCCCATCTGGAACACCTTTGCTCCGGCGAGTCTCTCTTCCCATGCAACCGCCGCTCCCGAAGCCTCGACAATTTGCCTAACTGCGTCGATAATTTCGGGACCGGTCCCATCTCCGGGTATCAAGGTGACCAGTTTTTTGCCGTCCGCAGTCTTGTAATATCGAGGGCTGTGACTCATATTCGATCCTCCGATCGCCGAAGTCATAAAAAGTTGCCGGCCCGATTGTCGTATCCACGATAATTTCCTGGCAAACCACGGCTCTTTGTTTCTAAGTGTGGACGGCTCGCACGTTCTAGACCGAAGAGGGAGCAGACAGCGCTTGACGGGGGTTTTCAAGAGACTGACCGAACCTCTCGAACATCTGGAGACTCAAAAGATCCGGAAAATTTCTTCGACCGTAAAAGGGGCAAAGCCCATCGCCGAGCTTGAACCACGTAAAAGAACCAAGGTTGCTGGGCTGGTTCAGAACATGAGAATAGACCCAAAAAACCACACAGGAACATTGGACGTCACCCGCAACGACGGCACCGGACTCGTCAAAGCTAGATGGTCCGGAAGACTTCGAATCCCAGGGATCGATGTCGGACGCTATATATCGGTCGAGGGAACTCCTATCATCGGCGAACAAGAAGAGCTGGTTTTCCTGAATCCGTTCTACGAGTTGGTCCCCTCCGAATAGCGCTCTTCCCTCATCCCGTCTTTCCGTCAGCACCACCCCTTCGTCCCGAAAGCACCTCCTCGAGTAAGCCTTCTGTTTCGGGAGGCGCGAAGGCTACAACTTCATCTCCATCCAATAGGGGTATGTCGGCGCGCGGCTCTAAAACATGATGGCTTCTTATAACGCCCACAATGGCACATCCACCGGGCAACTCAAGCTCGGAGATGCGCCGCCCTACGGCTGGGGAATTCGATGTGAGGGTGAAACTAACAAAAGGCACCTTTCCGCGCTCCAAAGTGAGCAATCGAACAATGTCGCCGACAGCGACAGCCTCTTCAACCAGCGAAGCAAGCATGTGTGGGGGGCTTACAGCTATATCCACGCCCCACATGTCGTTGAAAAGCCAGAGGTTCTTGGGATGGTTGACTCTCGCAAGAACCCTCGATATTCCGAACTCCTGCTTCGCAAGCAAGGAAATAACCAGGTTGTCCTCGTCATCGCCGGTAGCCGCTATCATAACGTCGCACTTGTCAAGCTCTGAATCTGCCAGATCCTGAGGCTCACACGCGTCCGCTCTTATCCAAAAGCATTTGATCTCAGAGCGGTAATGGTCTACCACCTGGGGGTCTTGCTCGATCAAGATAACTTGGTGACCTCGTTGCGTTAGATCGGCTGCAACGTATCGCCCTACTTTTCCGGCACCTGCTACAGCTACCTTCATTTGGTCACCCCTCGCCTTTCCTCTGCTCTCGCAGATGCGTAGCTAGAATTCACGATCTCTAAATATAGTCGAGCTCCAAGACAGCGATGACCAGCTCACCATCAGATTCCATCCCTGGGAGGCTCCAAAGCTTCTGTCAACTCGCTTCTATACTCTCTTAGCACAGCAATGTGCAAGAGATCGTTCTCTTGCATGAGCGTTCGCTCATCGGGAAAGAAAGTCCTTCCTCCTCGAGTGACCGCGAACACACTCCACTTCGATGGTTCCGAGATAACTTTTAGCGATTCTCCAATGAGATGTCGGGGGGCGGGCAGAGTTATAACGACCCCACCTCCCGATCCCATCGTCCACTCGTCAGAGGCTTCAGTCGGGAGGATGCGAGCCATGATCTGATCGGTCGTCCAGGCAACCGTTGCCACGGTCGAGATTCCCAACCTCTCGTAGATAGTGGCTCTTCTTGGATCGTAGATTCGGGCAACAACTCTAGGAACTTTGTAGAATTCGCTAGCTACCCTAGCCGAGACGATATTGGAGTTGTCGCCGTTGGTGACGGCGACAAATATGTCGGCTTCTTTGATTCCTGCTTCGTCAAGAACGTCCTGGTCGAAAGCACGCCCCAATATGAAGCGCGCTTTGGAGCCCTTGTGCAGTCGTTCCCGAGCCCGGGGATTCTTGTCGATTATAGCTACGGTGTGGCCAAGTTCCTCGAGCCTGTCGGCTAATTCGGCGCCCACTCGTCCACAACCAACAATCACAACGTGCATCTTTTCCGCCTTGTCGTGTCCACCCCAAAGGATTGTTATACCCCAACACTCATGCCTTGCTAGCTATCTTTGGCGATGTAGGTAGGGCTTCGCTGTAGCAGAACGCCACTATATAGACACCTTGGAGCAAATGCCACATTGCGATTGTCGTAGCTGTTTTGGCAGGTACTTGCAGACCCCTCGATCTCGTGGGCAACTAGGTCACCAGTTAGCTCCGGCGTTAGATGATCCTCTTGTGGCCATTTCTGTGAGAAATTCTTGGATAGTTCGGGATACGTCGGCCTCGACGTACCTGGCCGCCCTGAAGATGCACCATGTTCCAAAGCCGACCACCGTCACTGTGTTCAAGAACAAAGACCATCGCAAACTTTCCGCGTCATCGAGGCCCCGAGATTGCAGGAAATCGGAAGTCCACCCTATAAGAATAGGAGCGACTGCTGCACCGCAGACGGCGAGCGCCAGTCCAAACACCGCAAATGACTGGCTTCGAACCCTCGGAGGAGAGCAGGCCGCAACGACCGCAATCAATCCGGGTAACCCGTATGAGGCCACAAAGGCCCCCACCGACATAGCCACGATGACAGCCACTGGATTCGTCACGGCAAAGGCTACGGGCCAGACTAAAGCCAGCACCGCCACTCCGCTAGCCCCAAACACTGTAAGGTGTCTGAATCCTTTCTTGAGTTCTCTGTCCGCCCGCGGCGATCCTAGCCAAGTGCCTAGAAAAGATACGACTCCGAGCACTCCTAAAACATAAGAGGCCTGTCTCGGAGCGTAACCGTAGCGGCGCTCGAAGAGCGCGGGAAGCCAGAAGAGGACCCCCACAAGAGCAAAACCGACCGTCGCATTGGCGGCAATGAGAAGCACAAGTGTTTTGCGACCGCGAATCGTAGACAGGCTCGCAAAAAATCCCTTCTTGTCTTCTGGCTCTCGTAAAAACGCCGCTAGAAGCGGGTTTTGCTTGGAAACCTGCTCGAGATCGGACTCGCCCCTCCTTGGTTCCCGTAGAGTGAGCGCGTATAACCCGAAGATCAAGCCTGGTAATGCAGCCGCTACGAACGCCCACCGCCATCCGAAAGACGAAACAACTATTCCTCCCAGCACCGCGCCGAGCATCTGCCCGGCGGGATTGGCAGACCGGTGGTAGCCCAAAACTCTTCCACGAACATTGATCGGGTAATAGTCGCTCAGCAAGCTGAGATGGGTCGGTCCGATCGTTCCCTGGCCCGCCCCCAGTAGAACCCTTGTTGCAAAAAGCTGAACAAAGTTACGCGAGGCAGCAGCAAGCAGCCCTGCGCTCCCCCAGGCAATTGCTCCGATGGTGATGATGTACTTGCGTATCCACCGGTCAGCCCAGGTTCCTGCTGGAACACCTATGACTCCAGCCAGCAACACAAACGCGAAGGGAAGCAAGGCTACGACGGTGTCGCTGGCCTCGAACTCTTTGCGGATGCTCTCCATAGCCACTGCCAAGACTGAACGATCGAACTCGTCTACAGCGTTGAGGATAAACAGCAACGTTATCGGCTTTATCCCGTAGTCTCGGATCTTTCCCCAACCGACCTCGAGTCCTGCAGTCTCCGCTGCCCCCTCGGTCTCGATTCTCAGGTGAGTCCGGGAAGCTTCTTCGACAAGCTCTGCGATCCTTTCGCTAGACTCCGCTCTGCTAGCTGAAGGCTTCTCGACCACCTCTCTCTCCGGTATCTTGAAGAAAGTAAGGTGAGTTATCAGCGCATCTCACATCCGAAGAGCGAACCCCTCGTTTGATGTTGATGACCGAGATCCTACACTGTGAGGCGCGCGAAAGTGGCTTTCTGGCGGACACCCGAGGGCCGCAGTGGTCTCGATTGTCTTCGGGATAGTAGGGGATAGGTTTGGGGCGATAATCCTCACAGTTGCACGGACATGGGAGTTCGCCAAGTTGGCACAAACAATCGTGTAGGTGCTATCGGTGCAGTGTATTCCTCGCCACGCGAGGCTTTGCGCTAGAGCTGGAGTGGCCAAGCCCGGGTACTTACCAGGGATTCATTAGGGTCGTGAATGGGTGGCAGCTGGCGATGACGATAGTAAGGGTCGAGGTAGCCGAGCAGACCGCCCCCTACCCAAGAGGCGAAACAACTTCCCAAGAGGAGCTGCTTCCAATGTCCTTGGTGGGAAGAAACATCCTTTCAGACCACAAGCAGTAGGCTGGCACCACCCTGGCTAGAGCCCGCAGCGCACGTTGGCCTCACTGCGCTCGCTGCGGCGGGGCTTACACTGGTAATAGTCACACCTCGACGAATGTCGCAAGAGAGGTTTGTTCAGAGAGTGAAAAGGGGCTTGGCCAGCTGTGGGCTTCGCGTCACTGCTATTGGCATCACTGCCTTACTGGTGGCAACAGCGTGTTCCAAATCCCTACCTCCGCCGGAGATAGTGAGCGCACCTCCAGATAATTCCTCGGCACCTGAGCAGACCGGAATTTCAGATATCTTATCCCAGTCAATGCCTGCTGAAGATCCTCACCTCCTGATACGCGCGCGATTTCCCACAGCACTAGCCGTCTCGCCCTCAAGGCAGCTTTTCTTTGCTGAGCGTGAAGGCCGAATTTGGAAAGTCGATTTATCCGGAGGCAAAAAAGACAAGGAACCTCCGGTCCATCTGATAGAAGAGATCGCGGTTTCCACAGAGGGCGAACGAGGCCTTTTAGGCTTGGCTCTCGACCCCGACTTCGTACAGCACCCATACCTTTACGTCTTCGCTTCGCCAGCATCCAACAAGGAGATCTCGACTGTACACCGCATAGAGCTCAAAGATGACCAGGTCGTAAAAGACGAAGTAATCATAGAGCTCCCAGCCGGTAGGGCGTGCTGCCACAAAGGCGGGCGACTCGCCTTCGGACCCGACGGCAAGCTCTATGTGACAGTCGGAGATGGGCTGGCCCCGTCAGCCTCCCCCGACATTAACGATCTGCGAGGAAAGATTCTCCGTTACGAACCCGATGGTTCCATACCAAGAAATGGGGCGTTCGGCCCGCACACACCAGTGTGGGCAACTGGGTTGCGCAACTCGTTCGGCCTTGTCTTTTCCAGCTCGGGGGAGGCATATGCTACCGACAACGGACCATCTGGTAGCGACGGACCTCACTGCTGTGACGAGGTAAACAGGGTACGGCCGGGCGAGCATTACGGTTGGCCTAACTCGTATGGATCTAGATATCGAGAGGGCACTCCCCCGATATGGCACTCCGGAGAGGAAGTTGTCGTGCCAACGGGGATAACTGTAGTCTCATCATCACGCTTCGGAGCCCTAAACGGTGCCGTGGCCTTCTGCTCCTTTGCCCTAAGACAGATGTTCGTCATCGACGAAGCCGGGCGGAAGTGGACGGAAGGCCTGTCCGAGCCTGGGCGGGGCCCATCCGGATGCGCTCTCGATATAGTCCAAGGACCAGATGCGAGGCTATATTTCGCCGACACCGACGCTATCTACGCTTGGGGATAGCAGGTTTTATCGAGAAGTTTGTCTTCCCTTGATTAAGGGGCCCGAGGCCCTGCGAGAAATCCTTCACTGTTCACTCTCGAACGGCCGATTTCCATAAGTGTCTACGTGAGTTACCGCCGTAACGGGTTTCCTCGTGGTTGGACCATAGCGTCCTTTTGGCCAGCCCATAGGAATCAGACATATCGGCTCCACAGACAACGGTAGGCGCAGCAGCCGCTTGATGGCCCACTTGTTCCACAGTGGCAACGTCACGACGCCCGCACCCAGACCCACAGCTCGGGCGCCAAGCAATAAGTTCTGCACCGCTGGGTAGATAGATCCGTAGTAGGTCGAGTACGCCACAGATGGCTGGGGAAGAATGAAAGGAAGCCGCCACCCCCTGAGGCAAGCCACAACTACAACGGGCACCTCCTCAAAGTGATCGATCTGGTACTGGACTGCTTTCATAATTTTGATAGTCCGCTCATCGCGGCGGACACGCCGCCCCACCGATCCGTAGACGCGCCATGCTTTTCCGTACAGATCTTGGAGAGCCCGTTTTTTCTTATGATCCTTGACCAAAACGAACTCCCAATTCTGGGCATTTGACCCAGTGGGCGCTTTGGTAGCCAGCTCGATCAAGCGTAGCAATATCCGATCGTCGACAGGGTCCGGCAACAAGCGTCGGATTGATCGCTGGGTCTCTATGACCTGAACAAAAGGCCGAGATAGTCCCTCGACAGCTAACTCGTAAGTTTTTGATCCCTCTGACATCCTCATTCCTCATTGACAGACACAAAGGCAGAAACAAAGGCAGATTTCTGGACATGAAACAGTAAAAAGCGTTTGGAAACCGGGCCTTTTGTAGACCCTTCCAAAATTTGCATTATCCGAGGGCAAATTCCTAAGTTCCGAGATAGGCCAGTGCTCAGTAGGACTTGGGAAGACCAAGCGAGTGCTGGGCCACGAAGTTGAGGATCATTTCCCGGCTGACGGGCGCTGTTCTCATCAATCTCGCCATAGGCCACAAGTCACCGACTCCATACTCCACGGTCAACCCGTTACCACCGAGAACTTGCATAGCTTGATCAATACAACCGATAGCCGCCTCAGCAGCAGAAAACTTGGCCATATTCGCTGCTTCACCTGCAGGAAGCCCTCTGTCGAATAGCCACGCCGCCTTGCGGGTCATTAGCGCCGCTAACTCTAGTTGAATCTTTTTCTCGGCGAGCGGGTGAGCTAGGCCCTGATGCGCGCCGATGGGAACACCCCACACCGCCCTCTCTCTTGCGTAGCGACACGCACGCTCGAGCGCATAGCGCCCAAGTCCTATAGCCATCGCAGCAGAGGTAATCCTCTCCGGGTTCAGCCCATGAAAGACAGCCTTCAGCCCCTGATTTTCATGGCCAATTAGGCGCTCGGAACCGACGACTACATCGTCGAAGTGGAGTAGCCACTGCTTCTCGGGCGCGGGGATCACCGTCTCGATGAGGCTTTTCTCCAAACCCTCGGCGTCTGCGTCGACAACCATCAGCGACAATGCAGCCCTTCCTTGATCGTCGGTTCCCGTCCTAGTCACTACCAAAATCCACTCAGCTTCATCAGCGCCAGAGATGAAGGTTTTCGTTCCCCGTATTACATAGCAATCTCCATCTCGTCTGGCGGTCGTGGCAATCTTGTGAGAGTTAGATCCCGCGTCCGGTTCTGTAATCGCAAAAGCCATGACGGCTTCGCCTGAAGCGAGCTTAGGAAGGAAGAAGCTTTTCTGATCTTCGGTACCGAAAGCAGAGATAACAGTAGCTCCGATTGCTTGGGAGACAACTAGCAACAAGAGGGGTACTCCTGCCGCCGCTGTTTCCTCGCACAAAATGCACAGCTCAGTAATTCCGCCACCAGCCCCTCCGTAAGCCTCATCCACGTTGAGGCCAATGAACCCCCGATCACCGAGCATCCGCCAAAGTTCGGTCGACTTCTCTCCCTTGGCGACACGCTCTTGAAACCATGCCCGGCCATAATCCTTGCAGATCCGAGCGATGGCCTCCCGAATCAAACTGTGTTCTTCTGGCTCCTGAAAGTCCGTGTCAACCTCCCAAGTCGTGACCGGTTCGTCAAAGATGAGGCTCGCTATATCCTAGGGCACCTAAGTGGTAGCTTTACCAAACTGGCTTGCTGCTTCGATACCGGACCTAATTGCACCCTCGATACTCGGAGAACTAGTCCAGTCCCCGGCGAAGACCACTGGGGGCGCCTGTTTCCAAGAAGCCAGGTTTTTTAAATGCCCGAGGCCGAACACGGGCATCGCCTCGGGCCATCTAACGACTTCCACCGAATAGCAGCAATCGATGCCAAAGAGTTCGGGGTCAATAGCAGCACCTCGCTCCCACAAAAGTTTTTCTACCTTCTCATCTGGCTCGTCGAGTAGATCCGCGGCTAACCGCCCTACGGCACTGACCACTGCTGCCGAGTGGCCCCGGGGTACCGGACCGAACAGCCATTCTCCGCCACTTCGAGACACCGAGACTTGCTCGTCGGCGAGGCCCGCCGGGTAAACATCCGCTCTACGTGCGGATCCGATCCTTACGCCATACACGCGAACGCACGGCGCGTACCTGACGCTGTAGGCCCACGGCGGTAGTTCGATTCCGTCAAGAATCTCTTTCACTCGTGTTATTGGAGCGGCCACAACACATCCGTCAAAGCACATCGCAGTTCCAGAATCGAACACTAATTCGACCCCACTTCGCTCTCGGGCTACTATCCGTCGCACAGGCTTCGCAACCTCTACTTCTAAGTGAGTTGCCACCCTCTTCCAGAGAGAGTCCATTCCATGAGCGAGTGAGTAGAACCTACCCGAGAAATAATCCCTGGCAAGGACCCGAACCGCAGCTGCAGACAGCTGTGAGAGAGTAAAACAGGCCGTGGCCGCCATCGGCTCAAAGATCGCAGACACAGCATATTCACCGATGCACTCGACTATGTGGCTCTCTGCACGTACTTCGTCTAAGTGTAGGTTTCCTGCTCCGGGATAGAGGTGCTCTCGCACCCTCAGTCCGGCTAACCAGGCAGCGAGTCTTATTCGCTCCCGCAACGGCAACTTATGGCCCGAAGTACCCGATTGAAACGCAAATCCTCCGGCTATCTTGAGGAGAGTACCGCTCCGAGAGATATGAACATGATTTCTCACATCCACAGGAGTCAGCTCGTCAGCTATTCCTACAGAGGAACAAAAACCCAGGGTTTCTCGGTGAGTATTGGATATCCAGCCCGCACCCGAGTCGAAGTGATGGCCTGGGCCTAAGTGGATGGTCTTTGTCCTGCCCCCAACCGTGTCGTCTGACTCAAAGACAACAGGGTGGTGACCCGAGAGCTTTAAAAGATACGCGGCCGTCAGCCCTGCGGGCCCGGCACCTACGACTCCTACGTTCATTCCTCTCCGCTATCCGGCCCCACTCGGCGAGCATGATCCAGCCTTTAGCTGGAACAATCGCAGGTGCTGTTATAACTCCAGCTTCC
>JGI25065J35084_100043_pt1 | contig 13991 bp, 9 predicted proteins | sample Antgeofumaro1A2A_FD_35084 | JGI IMG/M metagenome (IMG submission 35084)
GTTCCAATCCACATCGTCCTTAACCCCGCCCGTATATGCTCTGTTTGAAGGAGGGCTCGGCATCGTTATCTATCACCCCAACTGCCGTCACGAGTTCCCGCCATCGGTGCGGGAAGCCGCTTATCGGTTTGTGGACGCGGTGTTCTGCCATGGCGCATGAAGCAGAGTGAGAAGGGGGGACGAAGATGATGATGGTTTGGCTTTTGGCAACTTTTTTGATGCAGCCATTAATACCTGTAGCGCCCTTTGTCACCCCACCACCCGTTGTGGATGGGAACCCTGATGAAGCTGCATGGACAAAAGTCCATGCTTTGGCGTTGACGCACCGACTGGGGAATGGTTCTCCTTCCGTGTCCACAACGGTGAGAATGTGTTTTAGCGATTTGCATCTTTTCGTCTTGTTTGTCTGCGATGAACCGAACATTGACAAAATTCGGGGCAACATTCGCAAGCCTGACGGGGAGGTTTGGACGGACGACAGTGTGGAGGTGTTTCTTGCGCCCGACCCCGCTGAGCCCTCTGCCTATTACCATATCCTTGTCAACACGCTCGGTGTTGTGCGAGACGAGTTTTGGCGAGGGGTTAAGGACGATGTGGGTTGGAATAGCGAGGCGCGGGTCGCTGTCCGCAAGAACGGGCAACAGTGGGTTGCCGAAGTTGCTATCCCGCTCCGCCGTCTTAACCGCATGCCAATGCTCTCTGATGTGGCTTGTTAACTTCACCCGTAACCGTTACGCGACCGGCATGCCTGAATTCCTGACCTGGCAGCCTTGTCGGCAAAGTTTCCACGAGCCCGAACGGTTTGGGAAGGTGACCTTGCAAGGGTTGACAGGTTTGCCCCTTGTGCAGCGGTTGTCGGAAGAAATCGTGCAGCGTGAGGTGTCCGCTTTGCAGGAGCAATTTCGGCGATGGCGGCGCGAATTGCCGGCGCAACCCCGAACTTCGTTGGGCAAACAAGTTGTCGCCTTACTTACCGAGTGGCAGAAGCGGCTGAGCGGGAAAGCCGATGTAGCGACCTGTTGGCAGCAAGTGCGGATGGCTCGCCGAGAGGGAGCGGATTTGGGGGGAATGGGTGATGCGGGCGAAAGTGGCAGAACGATTGCAACGCCCCTACGCCGTTTTCGCCGTCTCGCCAATGTTGAAGTTGCGCCCCGAGGAACTTCCCGATGCCAAACCTGATTCCGAAATCTTTTTGCATGCGGCACGGGGCGAAGGGGAAAGCGCGCAACTGTTGGTGGCTGCGCTGGAGCGACCCTTGGAAAATGTCAAGGTCAGCGTCACTCCGTTGGTTGGTCCGAAAGGGGCGCTTGTCCTGCCTGAAGTCCGTTTAGTCGGCTATGTACCCGTTCAGAAACCGACACCAGGCGGTTTCGGTATCGCAGGGCGCTATCCTGACCCTTTGTTGCCGTTGCGTCCCTTTGATGTCCCGCAAGGCGAGCAGCGCGCCCTTTGGCTGACCGTCTGGGTGCCCAGAGAAGCGGAAGCAGGCGATTACGATGGCGCTATCATCGTTGAGCCGCAAAATGTCCCCAAAATGACTGTCAAAGTTCGCCTGCGCATTTACCCCGTTGTTTTGCCTGCGCAAAGTTTCCTGAAGACTTGTGTGCTCATCTGGGACTACAAAGCGCGCCAACTTTACGGCGAAGCGTGGACACCTGAACGCAACCGGCGCTTCTACGAACTTTGCTTGCGCTACCGTTTCACACCCCCGCCGCCGCTTGCTTGGGACAAAATTTTCGTCCGCCAACCTGACGGAACATGGACGGCAAATTGGGACGAATTTGACAAAGAAGTAGAGGCATGGAGGCAGAAAGGGGCAACGGCATTTTCCATTGGTGGCATTTTGCATTGGGGCACGAAACCGCCCCCGCCAGAACAGCAACATGAAGTCGCCACTAAGTTGCGGCTGCTGGACGAGCACTTGACTGCCAAAGGGTGGAGCGAGCGGTTCTACTTCTATGTCTTTGACGAGCCCGGCACTGCCGAATTTGACAACATTCAAACCTTGTGTGCCTTCGTGAAGCAGCACGCCCCTAACTTGCAAGTGCTTTTGACCGCAGGTTACGGTGCGACAGGTCCTTTCCGAACCCACGCTCCGACACCTGAAGGCGCTGCCTATCGCACCTTGGCGAACTTCATCCGAATTTGGGTGCCGCATATTGATTGCTTTGACGAGGAGTTCCTGCGGGAACGCAAAAAGGCAGGCAACCAAGTTTGGATGTATGTGTGCATCAGCACCGTCGGCAAAACTTACCCAGACATCTGGCGCATTGACTGGACGGGGACGGCACACCGAGCCGTCGGTTGGTGGCTCTTCCGCTACGGGTGCGATGGCTTCCTTTACTGGTGCGTCAACTACTGGACGGACGATAAAGGTAAGCCTTTTGACCTATTCGCTAACCCAGTTGCCTTTCCTGGCGGAAACGGCGACGGTTTTCTGTTCTACCCAAACCCCGAAGGTGGTGACCCTTTGCCTTCCGTTCGTGCTGAAATTTTCCGTGACGCTATTGAAGATTACGACTTGCTGACCTTGTTGCGACAACGAAACTCGCAATCGCCCCTGCTTCGTGCTGAAGATATCATCCCTGCTCCTAACAAATTCGCCGACGACCCGCAAATCTACGAGAAGCGCCATCGTGCTTTGTTGGAGGCACTCAGTAAAGGAACAGGGCGCTAGATTAGGGAAGCGGAGACACGGAGAGGCGGGGATAGGGCGAGGACGAAGGATTGGAGTCACTTCTGCTTTTTGGCGATGAAGGAGGCAATGGAGATGGGGGATCGGTTAGCCGTTCACGGTGGCGAACCTGTCCGAAAAACACCGTTTCCAAAGGAGCGAAAGGTGGGCGAGGAGGAAATCAATGAGTTGAGGGAGGTCATTGAGACTGGGTGGCTTTTTCGTTGGGGCGGGAGTAAAGTGCAAGCCTTTGAAAAAGCCTTTGCTGATCGGCATGGTGTCCGCTTTGCTGTCGCTTGCTCTTCGGGCACTGCCGCTATTCATCTTGCCATCGCTGCTTTGCAACTTGAACCGGGCGATGAAGTCATCACCGCTCCCATTACCGACATCGGCAGCATTGCCCCCATCCTGAAGGAAGGCGGCATCCCTCTTTTCGCCGATGTAGACCCTGAAACGGGCAACATGGACCCAGAAAGTGTTGAACGGCTCATCGGACCGAGAACGAAAGCCCTCTTACTCGTTCACCTTGCGGGCAACCCGTGCGACATGGATGCTTTCGTCGCCATCGCTAAACGGAACGGCTTGACATTAATTGAGGATTGTGCGCAGGCACACCTTGCCGAATACAAAGGCAAGCTGGTCGGCACTATCGGGCACATCGGCTGCTTCAGTTTGCAGCAAAGCAAGCACATCACCACAGGTGATGGTGGGGTCAGCATCACCGACGACGAAGAGTTGGCGACCAAGATGGTGCTGTTCATGGACAAGGGATGGGAGCGAGGGGCGATGACGCCCCACCGCAAGTATGTGATGCTGGGGTTAAACTACCGAATGAACGAGTTGACGGGTGCGGTCGCTTTAGCGCAAATGAAGCGGTTGGACTGGGTTGTCACAGAACGCCATCGCAAAGGGCGCTTGCTTAGCCAACTGATTGCCGAGTGCACTTTTGTCAAGCCGCAAAAGGTGTTGGAAGGCTGCAAGGAAGTGTACTGGCACTACGAATTGCTGGTGCAACCTCATGCGCCCTTCACGGCAGACGAATTCGCTAAAGCCCTTCAAGCGGAGGGCATCCCTTGCTCAGCGCACTATATCGGCAAGCCGATTTTCCTCTGCCACGAAGCGTTGCGGCGGCAAAAAGTCTTCAGCACTTCTTACTTCCCCTTTGACCACGCCAGCCGTGAAGCTCGCTACGATGAAACCACCTGCCCCCGCGCCCAGGATTACTTGAACCGCCTGATTGTTTTGCCCTTGCACGAGTTCCTGAGCGACGACGATGTTGCCGACATGGCAAAAGCCATTATCAAGGTGGAACGGGGGCTGGCTTGAAAGGAACGGAGAAATGGAGAATCGGAGAGGCGGAGAAACGGAGACGCTGCCACTGCCCTAAAGTCGTGAGAAGGTCAGGCTCCTGCCCGACCAAGTTTGCGCTCAGCGTGCTGTGGGAAGGAGGTAAGAGGACGATGATAGCGCTCCTTCCGGGGGAGAACCCGACGGCGCGGTATGCCGAAGAGATACTGGCACATGCAGGCATCCCTTTCCGAAGGACGAGCCTTAAGCGTCTCTCACTCGCGGAAACGCCTTTGTGCGTGCTGGTCGGAACGAAGCGACTTTCTGCCGAAGAGCGGGAGCAATTACGCTGGTTCGTTCGGGAAGGAGGTTGCCTTCTCGCAGTCGGGGCGACCAACGGGTTGGACGATTTATTTGGGGTTCGCTGCTCAGGGGAATTGACGGAAGGTTGGCTTCGCTTCGTCTGCTCTCACCCTATCGGCAGCGATTTGCAATCATCTCTGCATGTTTTCGGTGGCACACAGATGACGGCAACCCATGATTGTCAAGTCATCGCACAGGTTGTTGACCGAAAGGGAGACAGCATAAGCGATGCTATCACGCTGCGGGAGGTAGGAGAGGGATTGGTGGTGCTTATCGCCCCTGATATCGTCCACTCCATCGTCCACATCCAACAAGGCATCGCGGTTGTCAAGGACGGGGTGCCGGCTCCCGACGGAAGCGCTCCCATTAACGATGGCATCTTGAAAGCAGAGGACGGGNANGACTNTTGCNANTGNGAACGGGACAGGATAGCAATGGAACACGGGACAGAGGGCACAGGGCAAGGGANGGGAAAGCGATGGGTATTTTTCGGGCAACCNATTACCGATGAGTTGCGAGCACTGTTGCTGCAAGCCATTTTCTTTGCGGCGCAGCGGAAAAAATTNCCTTTGCCAATGGTTTGGTATTGGCAAAGGGGTGCACCGGCTGTTGGGTTGATTTCGCACGACACGGATGGCAACGAACCTGAATTGGGATGGGAATTGCTTTCAGTGGTGCGCCAGTTAGGCATCGCAACGACTTGGTGCGTCCTTTATCCTGGCGGCTACCCGCCTTCCCTTTATCGCGCCATCTTGGAAGGGGGGTGTGAAATCGCCCTTCACTTTGATGCTTTCACGGGCACATCTTTGAGATCTTGGTCAAAGCGCAACCTTCAGGTGCAGTGGCAGTGGCTCAAGGAGGCGACAGGGGTGGCAGCGGTCAGTAACAAGAACCACTACACCCGTTGGGAGGGGCGATTGGAGTTCTTTCGTTGGTGCGCCGAGTTGGGCATCCGAGCCGAGCAAAGTAAGGGACCCAGCAAAAGTGGGTCGGTCGGGTTTTTGTTCGGCGGTTCGCACCCATGGCGACCGTTGGACGACGAAAAGGAGCGACCCCGTTTCTTGTCCGTCGTGGAAATCAACCTGTTCTCCCAGGACATGGTGAGTGACTCAACATCCCTTGACAACTACTTCCATCCCGCCATTGTGCCCGTTTGCATTGGCAAGAGTCTTTTGCAACAGACGGTGCGGATGGGGGGTGTGGCTCACTTCCTCTTTCACCCCGCTCACATCCGCCGACCGGGAACAAAGGAAGCGTTGACCGAGTTGGTCACCTTCGGGTGTGAGTTGGGCGTAGAATGGCAAACGAGCGCGCAAATCGTTGACTGGCTGGAACAGCGTCGGTCAATAGACTTCAAGGCCGTGCGGACAAGCGAAGGGTGGACAGTGGTTGCAAAGCAATTACCGAGGGAGGCGCAATTGCTGGTTTTGCAGCCGCCTGACTTGCTCTCGGGCGAGCGAATTCGCTTCGTTTATGGCTTCCCCTTCGCCCTTTGGCAACGCCCCAGTGAGGGAGGCAAATTTTTAGGACGGTTGTCCATTGTGACTTCCTGAGGGTGGTGAGGCATGACGCCTGTCTTGGCGCAACAGCAGGAGTGCGCTCAACGAATCCGCTGGTGGTTGGTGATAGCCCTGTGCCTTATTTTTGTGATTGGCTTGAACCTTTGGGTCTTTTGGGCGGAGTTGTTCACGGGAGCGTCCAACATCGCTGGGGGCAATCCGCCCGTGCCGGTGCTGTTGATGCTGACCCTTCTGTTGCCCTTCCGACGCTGGTTGACGGAAAGGGAGTTGCTGGCATTTTACTTGTTCGCCTGTTTTGCCCTTATCCCCACGACCTTCGGTGGGGTTCGCTCCTTCTTCCCCACGCTGGTGGTGACGCGCTACTATGCGATGCCCGACAACCGACTGATGGAGTTTTGGCGGATGTTGCCTGATTGGTGGGTGACGAAAGACAGCGCGTTGGTGCGGGAATTTTTTGAGGGAGCGGAAGGGCGGGTCCCGTGGGACGGGTGGTTGTTCCCGTTAGTGCGTTGGACGCTTTTCTTCATGGCACTGTGGGCAATTGGATGTGGGTTGGCATGGTGGTTAGCGCCTTCATGGCGCACCCATGAGCGGCTTAACTTCCCGCTGGCTCAATTGCCTTTGCAAATGGTGAAAGGATGGGAGGGACGCCCCTTCTTCTCGTCGTCGCTCGTTTGGTTAGGGCTCCTTCTCGGCACGGTGCCAACAGCATCCATGCTCGTGACATCGTTTTTTCGTCCCGTCCCGCGTTGGTGGGACATTGGGCAGTTCTTGATTGACCGACCGTGGAACGCTTTGAAGCCGCTGATGATTTTCCCGCTCGTGGAAGGGGTTGGGTTCGGTTACCTTGTCCCGCAGGATATGTTGCTGTCGGTCTGGTTCTTTTACGCGGTGCTCAAGGGGATGGCGTTGGTCGGAATCGGATACTTGGGTTGGGAAGCTGCCTTTGCGCCTACCATCGGGCTAACAGAATCCTTCCCCTTCCCCCACGCGCAAAGCGTTGGCGGTTATTTAGCGATGGCAGGATTACTTTTGTGGCAAAGCATCCGTCGCCACCCCGTCGGTGCTTGGGAGGGGCTGTGGGCGTTGGGTGCTGGTAGCCTTCTCGTTTTGGCGTGGATGGTGCTGTCGGGAATGACCTTGACCATTGCTGTCCTCTACTGGCTGGTGTTGGCACTCTTTGTGGTCACTTATGCCCGAATTCGGTCGGAAGCGGGAATGCCTTACTCGTGGGTTTACCCTTATGGAGCCCAGCGCGATTTTTTGCTTTACACTTTCGGCGCCCAAGGGTTGTTGCGGATGGGGGGTGTGCGAGATTTGGTGATTTTGTCAGGGCTTTTTTGGGTGGCGCGGCATTTCTACTTGAACCTGAACGGCGCTTACGGGGCTGACAGTGTGAAGTTGGCGGCGGAGATGGGATGGTCACCCGCTCAAATGCTTCTGTGGTGCGGGTTCGCTGCCTTGACAGGATTGTGGGCAGCCTTCCTCACGCATCTGAAAGCCTATTACACTTTCGGCGCCAACTTCTTGGAAGGGGCGCCGGGTATTGCCGATTACCGCACTTTCGTCGCCGTCCAGGATTTTCGCAGCACCTTAAGTTCGCTTTTGGACAAACCCACGCCCCCTGACCGATGGCGGTTGGGGTTCACTGTTTACGGGGCAGCGGTGACGGTTACCCTCGCTTGGTTGCGCCGCCACTTCCCTACCTTCCCTCTGCACCCCTTGGGCTTCCCTCTTGCTTACGCCTACAGCCATCATTGCCCCTACTGGTTCCCCACTTTCGCCATTTGGGCGGTCAAAGGGGCAATTTTGCAGTTCGGCGGGATGCGGTTACATCGGCGGTTAGTGCCCTTCTTCCTCGGCTTGACTTTGGGACACTACTTGATGACAGGTGTTGTATGGGGTGGCATTTTGAGCCCCTTGCTAAAAGGGCGCCTGCCTTTCCCGCTTCGCATCGTGTTTGAGTGACCGTTTACCCCAGTTGCAAATCGCTTGCCTTAATGGTTTGAGGCGAACCGGTTGCTAAGGCTTCCACCGCTTTGAGAGCAAGGACAGTCGCTTCTAAACCTTGCAGGGCGCCTGCTGTCACGCGTTTGCCTTCCCGAAGAGCCATCGCAAATTGGAGGAGGGCAATTACAAACTCGTTGTTTTCTAACCGTTCTCCTATGCCTTCTTTGCCTGGCTCCTTCCCCAATTCCAGCAATTTTGTGGCGCTGGCAACCAACATGTAACCTTCGTCTCGTCCCAAGCGATGGCGTTGGGCGTAAACTTCCCAACCGAGGCTGGGGGCATCAGCTTCCTTGAACAGCACCCCCGTCGCTCCCGAAAGGTAGATCGTGCCGAATTCACCGGCAAAAATTTCGCAGCTCGCTTGGAAGGAATTTGTCAAGGTGGCGTGGTAGGTCATGCGGACACCGCCGGGGAACTCCAAGAGACAATGAACCGTGTCGGGCACTTCTCGTCCGTCCTGCCACAGCACGAGGCTACCCCAAGCCATGATGGAAGTAGGCAATGCCCCCAAATACCAACGGGCGACATCCAATTGGTGCAATGCCACCTCTGTCAAGAGCCCACCCGAGGTCTCTCGGTAGAGTTTCCAGTTGACCTGCCGCTCCAATGCTTCGTCCCGTACGGGACGCCGCCAACTGGTCTTGCAGTGCCACTGGGCGTGTACCAACGAGACTTTGCCCAATACCCCCGTCCGCATGAACTTGACAGAGTGCACATAAGTCGGGTTGTAGCGTTTTTGCAAGCCGACTTGGAAAACCGTTTTGGCTTGAGTGCCCGCTTTGGCGATCGCTTTTGCGTCTTCCAAATTCAACGCCAACGGCGGCTCGCACCAAACATGCTTGCCCGCTTGCAAAGCCTCCAGCACGATTTGCTTGTGAGTGTTTGGCGGTGTGGCGACGAGAACGGCGTGGATGTTTTTGTCGTCAAGGACAAGGCGGTAATCATCGTAAGTGGCAACGAGTTGTCCCACCATGTCCAATGCTCGCTTCAAATGGGGCTCATAAATGTCGCACAGGGCAGCAACCCGCAGGTTCGGCAATCGGAAAGTGGCTTCTTCCTTCGGGCTCAAGTCCAAGAACAGTTTCAGCATTTCCACATCCGCGTTGGGGAGTTTGAGCAGGTAACTAAGCAAGGTTCGTCCATGCTCGCCCGTGCCGATGATAGCAATGTTAATGGCGTCATCACCTTGGGCACAATTGCGTCGTCCCACCGACGCCAAGGCGCTTGTCAGGGCTGCTACCTTCAAAAACTCCCTTCGGTTTAATTCGCGCGCCATCAACTTAACCCCCTTTCCGTATCTCGGACGCTTTGTCGTGACCAAGCCTGTGTGGAGGAAAATTTTGGCACCGACATTGGCAAAAGCATCTCTTTTGAACGCCGATGGCGCCGACTAACTTGCCTGAAGAATCCTTTCTCGTTCCGACCGATCTCGCGGGCGAGACGTTGCTTGACATGAGGTGTCCCTGCGACCATCCAAAAGTCGGGAACGCTATCCCTGCTCTCATCCCGCTCAAAAATCGCCGTTGGGCATAAGATTGCTTTGAGCAAAAGCGCAACTGCAACATAGCACCACCAACCACCCCCAACGCATCGTCTTTCACCTGCCTTGACTTTTGCTCTCCTAACCCCTTAGATGCAGAGAGGCGGGCTATTCAGCGAGGAACTGCTGGATGTTGGGCTCATCCTGCCACCCATCAAGGCTGGTTATCCGCCATCGTCCCCACCATGTCCGTTCCAGCCTTACCGAGAGGGTGACTGGACCAAAGCCGATAGAACCAAAACCTTCCACGCTCACAATGCCTTGGACCTTCACCAACGCGGCAGCGCGCCAGAAGTCAATGAGCGCTACTTGCTCTACGGTGAATTGTTGGAGCCAAAGTTGGTTCCGCTTGTTGCGGCACCAGTCCAGCAGCATTCGCTGCAAATCTCGGAAAGTCAAACCGCCTCCGTCGCGATAGTTGGGCGAAAGGACACGGATGGCGGAAAGGAAATCGTGTCGCACCACCGCATCCGCTCCTGCTTTCAGCGTGACGCGAATTTTCCCTTCCGCATTCCCGTAAAGCCACCACGCTCCCATCGCCAGCAGCACTAAAATCCCGCCTGCTCCAACCAATTGCCGAGCCAAAAGTTGGTCACCCCCAGAAATTGTGGCTTGAGGATTTTTGCACCGTGCAGGATTGGGGAGGGCGAGGCTCTCGGCGAGCCATAAGTTTTCGTCTCCCTTTTCCTTCATTTACAACGGGCGAGGTTTGCTGACTTCCTTCACAGGCTCCTTGGGAATTGGTAAAGCCAATTTTGAGGGATTGTGCCAAAATTGGCGAGAGAAAGCAGAGCAATTTCAAGCCGACGGTACCGAATTGACAAAAGCCTGCTTTCCGGGAGGACTTACTAACAGAGGGGCAAGGGAAAAGTTGGCGAGATGGCAAGGAGATGGAGATGGGTATCACAGAAGAATGGCGATCGGCAGCACAAACCTTTGTCAACTTTCAGGGTCGTCCGTTAGTAGTGATGGTCGTCGGCGCTGCAGACACAGGCAAAACAACTTTTTGCACCTATCTTGCCAACATCCTTTGGGAACAAGGGAAACGGGTTGCGGTCGTGGATGCGGATTTGGGGCAATCGGACATCGGGTTACCGACGACCATCGGGATGGGTTTTGTCACTCGCTCCATCACTCACCTACGGGAAATTTCGTGCCAAGCCTCCTACTTTGTCGGCAGCCTCTCTCCCGTCGGACATTTGTTGCCCACTGTCACGGGCACGAAGTTAATGGTAGAACGAGCGTTGGCGTTGGGGGCGGAAGCAGTCATTGTGGACACGGACGGTTTGGTTCATGGCGGGGCAGGAATGGCACTCAAGCAGCACACCTTTGAATTGCTCCGTCCCACCCACATCGTGCTGCTTCAACGGGGGCAAGAGTTAGAAACTTTTCGCCGCCTTTGGGACGGCGTTGTTTGGACGCGTGTGCTTTCCGTTCCCGGGGCGGTCACTGAGAAAACGCGGGAGCAACGGCGACAGTATCGGGAGCAGCGATTTCGGGAATGGCTTTCCCAATGCGGCGAACTTTTGCTCCCCCTCCCTCAACTTCGGTTCCGCAATGTGCAATGGGGTCAAGGCAATTTTGTGCCGCTAGAAGTTCTTCCCCGTCTGTCCGCATTGATGGGCGTGAATGTTTTGCATGCCGAACGAACGGGCGATACGGCGTTAGTGGTTGTAGAGGTGCCGCCGAATTTGAGCGATTGGACACCTGTTCGGCAATTTTTCGGCGGCGTCCCTTACATTCGTTGGGTAACCCCGTCTCGCTATGAGCAAATCCTTGTCGGATTGTTGGACTCCAACGAGGAATTGTTGACAGTGGCGTTGACTTTCCGCCTTGATTTTCGGGAAGGCATCCTCTCCGTCCTTGCGCCCCCCGTGCCAACAGAGCGAGTTCGGACGGTCGTGTTCGGCTTCGTTCGCTTAGCGTTGGATGGAACGGAGTTGGGAATTTTGTCGCCGGGAAGTTTGTGAGGAGTTCGCCTTCATACCGAAACCCCGTGCCCGGCTGCGCAGGCATGGCGAAGGCAAAGCCCCCAAGACAGAGGATTACTGGCGGGGACAAACGGCTTCGTCCCTTCGTGTGCTCCCTCCGGCATCCTACGGCTTGAAGACAGATGGCAGCAATGGTGGCGTTGGTAGGTTTTGGGCTAAAATCTGTGGCAGCGTCGGAGCAAAATTTATGCAAGGGAGTGGTCAAGGATGCGGAAGGCGATTTGCTTGGGAAGCGTTGTGCCCCAGTGGGAGTTGGAGCACCGCATCGCCCTCATCAAGGAAGCAGGGTTTGATGGGTTTGAGTCGCATCATCCCGCCAGCGAGGAGGAAGCTCACCAAATCAAAACCCTCGCTGAAAAGTACGGGCTCGTGGTACACAGCGTCATGGGGGGAACTCACTGGCGCTTGCCCCTTTCTGCCCCTGACCCAGAAACTCGCAAAAAAGCCGTTGAGGGCATAGAGCAAGCCCTGAACTTGGCAGCAATGATGGGAGCAGAAGGCGTGTTGGTTGTTCCTGCTGTCGTCAACGAAACGACCGACTACAAAACGGCGTGGGAGTTGTCCATGCAATCGCTCCGACAACTCATCCCCATCGCCAAACGGTTGGGGGTGCAGATTTGGATTGAGAATGTGTGGAACCGATTCTTGCTGTCGCCGCTGGAGTTCGCCGCTTACATTGACGAACTGAATGCCACCAGCAACTCTGATGGTGAGGGGATTGTGGGCGCTTATTTTGATGTGGGCAACATCCTCGCTTACGGCTTCCCGCAACAGTGGATTCGCCTCTTGGGTAAGCGCATCAAGCGAGTGCACTTGAAGGACTTTCGGGTTGGGGAGCATCGCTTCGTTTACCTGCTGCAAGGCGATGTCAACTGGCGGGAAGTGATGGCATCGCTGCGAGAAGTCGGCTACGACGGTTGGCTCACTGCCGAACTTCCGCCTTACCCACACGCCCCCGACCAAATGGTTCGCGATACGGCACAGCACATAGAGCGCATCATCGCTGGGGATGTGTGAAGCCTCCGCTTGACGCTTTGAGACCCTGTGGCAAAATGAAGCGTCGGCTGTTAAAAGCGACAAAGACGAATTCGTGTCCCCCAATCCACCGAAGAGGTGCACAAACGATGGGCCGCGACGAGCTGTTCAACAACGGGAGCCTGTACGACTGGTTGCAGGCCCGGCTCCGGCGGGCCGTGGAGGAGGCGAGCACCATCCCGGAGGATCGGGTGCTCAGTGTACCCGAGGCCGACCTGCTGGAGGAGCTGGTAGAGCGGTATCGGGTAGAGCCTCCCGTCCTCCATCTCGACCGTCGGTACACGCCGGGCGCACAGGATGTCCGTATCGATGTCAGCCAGGATCCTGTGCGGGACATACGGGACAGGAGTAAGCCTTTCTATGTACCCGGCACCCGGGTGGAGGTTCGCATCCCGTTCGAAGGGGATGCGGAGCTTTTCCGGCTTCGTCCCAGCACCTTTACGCACGACCTTCCTTTTGGAAGGGTAGAGGGACAAGAACTTGTTGTATGGTACGAGGCCCCTGCCGATTCCCTGGATCCGCAGCGCTTCGAACAAGAGATCAATCGCAATATCCAGTTGATCCACAACTACCTGCAGTGGGTTGAGAGGGACTGCGTTGAATTCAATCGGCAGTTAGAGCAGCAGCTAGAGGGAGCGATCCGGAGAAGGAAGGAGAAGGTTCTCCAGGACCGGCAGTTAGAGGCCTACCTTAGGATTCCGGTTCAACGGCGACCGGACCCGAGTCCTGCTTTCTCCGTGCCGGTAAGGCCACGGCGGCGCCCTGGAACTGTCCAGGATACGCGCTCCGGTGGTACGAAGCCCTTCGTTCCCGAGCCGGCGGTGAGCCCCGAGGATTATGCCGAGATCCTCACGGTGATCCGCAGTTGGCGTGACCTGGTGGAGCGCCTGCCTAAGACGTTTCAGACGATGCGCGAGTCGGTGCTCCGCGACATCCTGCTCGTGGTGCTGAATAACCAGTTCGGCCCCGTGGGCGCCGAGGTCTTCAGTAGGAAGGGCAAGACCGACATATTCCTCTGGCACGAGAGAGGAGCCGTCTTCATTGCCGAGTGCAAGATCTGGGAGGGTCCGAAGGCCTTCAGGGAAGCCGTGGACCAGCTCCTGGGCTATCTCGTGTGGAGGGATACGAAGAGCGCCCTGATCGTGGTCGTACGCAACCGGAAGGTGTCCGCCGTCCAGACCCGGGCGGACCAGGTGCTCAGGGAGCATCCGAACTACAAGCGGCGGGCACCCGACGTAGCGGGGTTCCCGGTCTATGTGCTTCACCACGAAGGGGACTGGGCTCGGGAGATCCACGTGGCCCTCGTGCTGGTGGCCGTACCGACCGACCAGGGCGCAGACCGTCATCCAGCTGGGGAGGACGACGAGGCATGACGACGAGGAAGCTCATCGAGGTGGCATTGCCCCTACCCGAGATCAATGACGCCTCGGCGTACGACAAGATGCCGGGCATCGGGCCGCACCCGAAGGGGATCCACCACTGGTGGGCGCGGTTGCCGCTCCCGGTGGCCCGCGCGGTGCTGTTCGCCTCGGTGGTGGACGACCCGTCCAGCCACCCGGAGCGGTTTCCCC
>JGI25065J35084_100044_pt1 | contig 13983 bp, 12 predicted proteins | sample Antgeofumaro1A2A_FD_35084 | JGI IMG/M metagenome (IMG submission 35084)
GTGGGTAATAGATGTCTACTCGGTAAGGATGAGGGCACGAATACCACCTTCTATACTGCCAATCAATGTTCCTACACCATCCACGACTCGCAAACTTAACATACTTATCTGGGAGTGCTACCTCGCGCGAATCTCCTTGGTTGGGATAATATTGAGTCGCAAATACTGTACGGGCGGATATTATCTGCTCGTGGCACCTGTAGTGAGGAGATAACCTGTGTCTTAAACTGTTCAATCCATTGAACATGAAGAGGCCACCATTGACGGATAAACTCTCTGAACATTGGGTAACGATCACCAAGAAGATGGCGAATTGCTTCATCAGTTTGTTGATGAATCTTATCAACTGCCATATCGAACTCTTCATTGTCAAATTCAGGTTCTTCACGACCATACCAATACGTACTTTTCAAGTTCATAAACGCCTCATTTTCTTTCTCAGCAATTTCTTGAAGAGATAGAATCTCTTGATCTGAAAGTGAGAGCNTACGATATAACTCTTGCTTATCTTGCTCATAGNNCGGTGTAAGCAAAAGATAAGATAAAATAAGTTTCTTCTCCTCATATGGATCTTCCTCTGTAGGATTTAGTGATTGATTTTCTGCATATTGTCTCAATTCTAACTGTCCACCGATGAAAGGCTGAGATGTTCTACCTCCACAACCTATACAAATTAAAACATTAGCATTAATAATTAAAAGTACAACTTGTAAAGTCCAACGGGAAAACAACCCCCAATTCTTACGGTTCTTTCCCCTCATCATATTAATTACCTCCTCCCCTCAAGTTTAGTTTTGTAGCACAACGGCATCGGGGGGAGTGCCACCGACGGCCCTAACTGCCGTCCCACCAACCAAAAGTTCGCTAAGAGTAAGCCAATAACAGCACCCGCTCACACAATTTCTTGGCTTCTCTAACGCCATGATTTTTCGCCCCCATATAAATAGACTCCCGAAAGGGGGCAAAAGTTAACCTGACTGCCAACGCTTTTTGAGGGCTTTCTTTGCCTTGTTGATGAGCACCTTCACGCTCTCTGTCTTGCAGCCAAGCCGCCTTGCTATCTCTTTGTGAGACAAACCTTCCATGAACCGCCAAATGAGCACTTTTCGGTAAGTTGGAGGGAGGACTTCCAACACTTCCCAAACCTCTTGGCGGGATGTCCGTCGTTCCCACTCTTTTCCCTCCAGAAGTTTTTCGGGGTCAACCCCGCCTTCTTCGTCCGCCAACTGCAAGAAGGGAATAGGGGCTTCTTTGCGTCCCTTTAGCATCCCCTTGCACACATTGTCGGAAACCTTTTGGAGCCACGATTTAGGGGGAAGTCTTTTAAAGCGCTGTTGATATTGACAGCAGTGCCGGCAGACTTCTTGAAGTGCATCTTCTGCATCTTCCCTCTCGCTGGCGCCAGAGAACCACAGCCTCACCCACTTTTCTACTTCCCGGCAGCAGTCAAAGGGAACCATCTCATCCACCTGCCCGGCTTTCGCTTACTTGCTTGCGCTATATATACAATAATGCAGGTCGGCTTTCGGAGACAGTAGAGGGGCTCGCCTACTTGAGGCATAGGGGGTGTCAAATAGATGGCAACTCTTCCTCATTGGCTACGAGACGGTTTGTGGAAGCGCCCGTTGCCTGTACTGTCTCCCTCGTTGAAAGGCTTTGATTCCTTGTCCACCTATAACCCGTCTGTCCTCCGAATTGGGAGCAAGTTCTTGATGTTCTATCGCTCGCGAAAGCCTCGCGATCGCCACACGGGTCTTATCGGATTGGCAGAAAGCGATGATGGGGTTCAATGGCTCAAAGCGGACCGACCCGTGCTTACCCCCGGGATGGAAGAGGACCGATATGGCTGTGAGGACCCAAGGGTTATTCAGTGGCGGGATAGCTTCCTGATGACCTACACGGGCGTCAGCGAGCGGAGAGGCGAAACTTTTAAGACGCACATTTGTCTGGCGTTTTCTCGTGATGGGCTTTATTGGCGCAAACAGCCGATCACCCTTAAGCCAACTTTCCCCTACTACACGCCCCTTTTTTAAAGCCGCTGTCATTTTACCGTGGAGATACCGGGACAAATGGGTGATGTATTTCACGGGCAGGTTGAAGGATTGCCAGAGCGCCATCGGGTGCGCTGTGTCCTCTGACTTGACCCATTGGAAAGAGGTGGCTGACCATCCGGTTCTAATGCCCCGAAAGGGCTACTTTGACAGCTGGGTTGTGGAGGTTGGAACCTGTATCCTTAATGAGGATGGGATTTGGTTGTTCTACAACGGGCGCGATCACTCTTCTTACCGCATCGGTTGTGCCCTCCTCGCCTACGATGACCCGACGAGAGTTCTTTGGCGTTGCGAACGGGCAATTTTAGAACCTTGCCTGAACTGGGAGCGGCGGGGTATAACTCCTGAAGTAACTTTCTTGGCGGGTGGAGTTGTTCGCGTTGATGGAAAATGGGCGCTTTATTACGGGGCGGCGGATACTGTCGTCGGGGTTGCTATGACCGAGCCTTCCCATAACTTCGTGGAGCCTGAGATAGAACGGTGGCTTTCGCAGACCTTGCGGCAATTCCTTGCCCGCTTTCCTATCCCCTGCCATTGGGATCCATCCCAGTGGATGGAGGAAGTGAAGATAGTTGCCTGGGCGGCTGCTGTGGAAGCCTGTCAATCCTTCAGGGAAGATTTTGGCGTCCCCAAGGAGTTATTCGTACGTCAGCGCGTTTGGAATGCCCTTAAGGATTATTGGCGGTTGGAGCAGGCATATGGAAGCCAAACGGCTTCTCTGGATGAACTCTTCAGTGACGAAAAGGAAGGTTGGCAGGAGAGGCTCGCTGACGAACGGGTGAAGGAAGCCATAGACCATTGCCTGTTCCAAGACCTCCTTGCCCGATTGCCAGAGCGGGAGCGGGTCATTATTGAACGCCTGTTTTGGGAGAAGGAGAGTTTAACGGCAATCGCTAAGGACCTCAAAGTAAGCGTCCCCCGGGTGCACCAGTTGAAGGAGAAAGCCCTTGCCCGCTTGAGAGCATGGCTGCAGCCCCCATCCCTTAAAAATCGGTGAGCCCTTTGCATTTCTTCCTTATGGACGGAAAATCCGCTGCCACCAAAGGAGGGAGTAACGATGGTCGGCAAGAAGCGTGTCCTGCATGGGTTTACGCTAATTGAGTTGCTGGTGGTGATCGCGATTATCGCGATCCTGGCAGCCATTCTGTTCCCGGTGTTCAGCCAAGCGCGCAGGAAGGCACGGCAAGTTAGCGATCTCAGTAACCTGNNCCAGATGGGAANGGCAACGCAAATGTATNCTCAAGACTACGATGAGCGCTGGGCACCCGTAGCTATTGATGTCCGACCAGGTTACCCAGGGACAGCGGTTTGGTGGCCGCGGATAATTTACGACTATGCGCGCAACCCCCAAATCTTCCGCTCCCCCGAGTTCGCCCTTCTTTACACTGAGCAAGTCTTCGGTTGGTTTAACGGTCCGGCGATGGCGCCGATTTCAGAACGGCGGGACGGACGATGGGTCTTGCCTGTCTCCTATCAAGGTGTCAATGCGGCGTGCATCAGCATGGGTCCCCATTGGCGATGCACTAACCATGCCTTTCTTGATGACCTTAACCCCACTTGCCCTGGGTTCTTACACTTTGGCGTCTTCTTCCGCGAACTCCCGGGCCAGGGCACGGTCCATATTAGCAGCATCGTTAATCCTACTCAAACCCGTGCGATCCTCAATGGCATCAACATAGATGCCTGGCATGTCAGCCATTTTGACATTACGGGCGAGGGAGGCGATTTCGTCTGCGGCTTCACGACTGTCGTCTACAATGTTTCCACGAGTGCTTGGTGGGAAGAACGATGGAGCATTAGAGATGGTGACCGATTGGCACCCTTTATGCAGTTCGTGAACGTCACTTTCGCGGACGGGCACGCTAAGGCGATGCGCTGGGGCACAGCATGTGGGCATGAGTTCACTGTTCAAGATGACAGGCTTACTGACCCACAGCCGCGGTGCCGCCAATGAGAGAAGGGGGAGATGGTGATGCGCCGAGAAATCCCATTGGCTGTAGCCATCGGCATTATCGTCGTCGTTTTGTTGGTCATCGGCGTGCTCTTTTTAAGCCTCGCGAGGTGGAACTGAAGCCTGGCGAAATCCCGCCTCCCCTCAAGGAATTGGTTGCTCCCAGCCCGCGCCGATGACATCGTGAGTGACGAAACAGGGTTCCTGCCTTCCCCGATGCCCATCGCGAAGGGGAAGGCGTTATTATTAACCGTCGGGATGGAGGATGCGAGAGCCGAGCCCTTCGCCAACGGTGCGTCCTTTGGAGGTTGTGCAAGAGGAGGAGCGAACGGCACCGCCCGTGCGGGCGGTCATCCTTGCTTTGCTGTTGGTCGCTGTCTTCGCCTACATCACGCCTTACAACGACTATGACCTCGCTAACACTTTCGTGGCGGGTAACTTGCTGCCGACTTCCAGCATGGTGGTGCTGCTGCTTTGTGTGTTTTTTGTCAATCCATTTCTGCGCTGTTTCGCCCCCCGCTTTACCTTGCGTCCGCACGAGTTGGCAGCCCTTTGGTCGCTCATTGTCATCGCTTCGGGCATCCCTGCAGCGGGGCTGTGGCGCTATATCATCCCACAACTGCCTAATTTGCTTTACCGCGCTTCTGCCGCTAACCGGTGGGACGAACTTCTCCTCCCGCACGCCCCCGCATGGTTGGTCGTCACCGACAAAGCCGCCGCCAAGGGTTTCTACGAAGGGACAAACGGTCGCATCCTGTGGGAGGCATGGCTGATACCCCTCGCTTTTTGGCTCCCTTTCGCTTTTGCCCTTTTCTTTGCGGTCTTCTGTTTGGCGGCTTTGTTGCGCCGACAATGGATGGAGCGGGAGCAATTCACCTTCCCGTTGGTGCAACTTCCCGCCGAGTTGACGAAGGAGCCGCCTCCNGGCAAGAAATTGCCGCCTTTGCTTTACACCTTCGGTCTGTGGGTTGGCTTTGGGCTTTCGGCGTTGTTGCACCTGACCAGCGGGCTCAATACCTACTTCCCCAACTTCCCTGCCATCCGCCGCTTCCGCAGTCTGGGCGAATACTTGACAGGTTTTCCATGGGATGCGATTGCTGGCACGGGGCTTCATGTCTACCCTGCTGCCATCGGCTTGACTTATCTTTTGACGACCGAAGTGGCGTTTAGCCTGTGGTTCTTCTATGTGTTGGAACGGTTGCAGCAATTGTTGTTCGCTTACTATGGTTGGTCGGGCTTGGGCTATTCGGCGACGGATTTCGTGCAGTATCAGCAAGTTGGGGCAGTGTTGGGGTTGCTCTTCCTCATCGGTTACGCAGCCCGAACTCATTGGCAGCAAGTGCTCGCGAAAGCGATGAGATTAGCACGGAATATGGAGCAAGGAGCAGAGAGCGATGACCGGGAGGAGCCGATGCCATATGCGGTGGCGTTTTGGGGATTTCTGTTGACGACAGTGGGCTTGTTCGCTGTGTTGGTATTGTTGGGGATGGATGCATTGTTGGCGGCGACTTTCCTTGTGATGGCGTATGGATTCTACTTGGCGGTCAGTTGGATCGCCACTAATGGCGGCATGGTGATGGTGCAAATGCGCATCCTTCCCTTTGACCCTTTGGTGGCTTTTCTGGGCACAAAGCGGTTTTCGCCACGAGGCATCTTGATGATGTGCTTGTTGCAGGAAGCCTTTACTTACGACCAGCGGGAAGTGTTGATGCCGTCATTACTGAATGCGATGAAAATGGCGCAACTTTCAGGACTGAAACAGAGAGCTTTGATGGTGTGGGGCGCTGTCGCTGTTACAATTGCGGCTTTTGTGTCGCTGTACGCGTGGTTGAAGTTGGGCTACACGAAAGGGGCGGTGACGCTGACGAAGACAGCGACTTTCTTCTGGCATGCCAACTACCCTTACATGCTGGCAGCCCAGTATCTTGACCACGGCATGGAGCCGAACACTTTCCGCATCGCAGGGATGCTCGTGGGCTTAGGAGGCTTTGTGGGGCTTTATTGGTTGCGACTTCAATTTTCGCTTCCCTTACATCCTGTCGGCTGGATTGTCTGTCGGGGGTGGGCAATGGAGCAATTTTGGCTAATGATTTTGCTGGGTTGGTTAGCGAAGGCAGTTATCGTTCGGTATGGAGGTTTGACAGGTTATCGGGCGATGCGTCCTTTCTTTTTGGGCATCGTCTTAGGGGATTTGACGATGGCGGGCCTCTTCACCGTTGTCGGCTACTTGACCCAGAAAGGCTATCCCGTGATGCCATTGTGAGGAAGGCGGCGTTATAGACAAAGCCTCAGTTGATGCTGAAACTGTAAGTGGGTCGTCCGGTGAGGAGGAAAATCCAACTCCAAACGCTGCCCGTCAGAAACTCGCCGATGATGATGCCCAAAGCGAAAGGCACGAGAGCGTGATAGGCGCGCTGTCCGCCATAGCGAACAATCGCTGTCTTCAGCAAGCCAGCGATGAGCATCGGGAACCAGCAATAGTCAATGCCAAAGTTCATCGCCAATGCATAAGCGGCGGGATGAAGGGGCAGGAAGGGAAAGCGGTTGTGCACCCAAACGAGGGCAAGGGTTAACAGCGCACCACCAACTCCGAAGGCGGCAGCGGTATAGTTGGGCTCTTTCATGTTGCGCCACTCCATAATCCAACCGGCATAGCCCCAAGGAGCACCGCTACCCCACACATACGCTGCTTGAACCCGCGCCCAATACATCGCCACCGTGCCCCAAACAATGGCAAACACCATCGCCACCACAAACCGCATGTCCAGCGCTTTCGCTTCGTGCACAACTTTAAACCCATCCGCCATTTGCGGCATCGGATGGCTGCGCCAGATTCGGTGGGTGAAGTAAAGGAAACCCATGATAGTGACCACCCGCGCTCCCAACCGTTCCGCACCAAGCAAGTCAATGAACCAACGATTTGCTCCCATGAAAGCAAACTCGTGGATGGGCGGTCCAATTTGTGCGCGAATTTTCGCCACCGCCGTGCTGATGGCGAGGAAGACGAGGAGGTAAAGCGTCAAGAATGCTGTGTTGCTTCGCATAGCGAGAACGAAACCAACCAATGCTATGAAGCCAAGAGCCAATCCAACCAACCCAAATCGCAGCAGGGGGCGCCAATGAGGGCTTTGCAGGTTCGCTCCAACACCGCGCAGCAAATAGTCTTTCGTGTGCCACATGTAAACGCAAAAGAGTGCCACCATCGCTCCAACCGATTGTTCCGTCAAGTAAGGCACGCGGGCAGCCCCTGCCATGCCACCCCACAGGGGAACGACATCGTGCCCCAATGCGGATGCGATGATTTGCTGGGCTTTGCGGAACCAGAAAAAGAAGACACCCGAAAACAGNCNNGTCNGCAGGGATGAAATAACTGAGCGCCATTATGAAAGGCAGCAGCGGGATGGGCGTCCAACCGATGACATTAAAAGGGCGATTGGGGATGAACTGGGAAATGTCAATCCCTTTCCACGCCTGCGAAATTTGTCCTCGCCACCAAAAGACCAAACCGTAAACAGCGTCGTAAACGGCAGCGATAAAAAAGCCAAGCCAGAAACGCCAGTTTCCCAACAGACGAGATGAAAAGCCGTCGTGGCTCAGATGGATGGGCACCGTTGCGATGGGGAAACTGAGCCGCTCCTGCTCCAACCAACGCGGGGCGAACAATAACAACAAGCACAGCATCAAAAACACCACCGTGATAATGAGCCCGCTCCAGCCAAGAAAAGGCAACAGCCACGCTTGCAAATGGTCAGGTCGGTAAAGGAGGAAGGCGTCGCCACCCCCGAAGAAGGCTCGGAGGGCATCTTTGTAATCCTGCACCATCCATGAAGGCACATAGGGCAGAATTTCCTCGTCATAACGATTAGTGGGATTGGCAAACCATTTGAGGAACCCTGTTAAGCCCGGCGCTTCGCCCCATTCGCACGCAATTCCTGTCGCTACCGCCAACATTGCCCACAAAGCCGCCAAATCGGCTTGGGTAAAAGCAAAAGGCTTAAGCCAGCGAGCAAAGGGAAANTTGAGCACTGCCAAAAGGAAAGTGAAGACAACGGGCGGGACGGATAAGGACATGATGCCATCCTGTCCCCGCCGTGCCATCCAATAGGCGGCGATAGGGATGAGCAACCCCGCCAGAAAGAAAGTGCGCCATGAAATCCGCAAACGCTCTCCTCGCTCCGTGATTGCAATGGTGAGCATATCTGCCCCTGCCATTGACATCACCAACTTCTGTCACAACCCTAACTCGTCGCGGTCGGGTTCCAGACGGCGCAGTGCCAAGAGCGTGTAGCGGATAGTGGCTTGAAGGGCTTCCGCCAACGCTTCGTCATGAGCGCGCAATGCTTCCAAAGCCCCCTTAACATTGGCGACCGCTCCTGAAGGCGGTTGCGTCGTCGCAAGGAACTCCTTCACATACCGAACCAGATTTTCCGCACTGTTGCGCTTCGCTTTCCGCCAACCCAAAGAGCGCCGCACTTCCCGCAAAGCAAACTCCACTAAATCCTCCAGCACGGCTTCGTTTCGCTTCTCCCGCAAAAGCCACACGGGTCGGGTAGCAATGCGGTAGCCTACAGTAAAGCAGCGCCCCAACGGCGTCAAGGGCAACATTTGCCCCATGCTCACCAAAACTTCCTTGTCAAGGCTGTGGGGGTCAAAGGGATCGGGGTCTTTAGCAACGACGCGGAAGGAGAGCAACCCTTGCTGCCACAACTCCGCCAGTGAGGCGAGCAACATCATCTCCGCCAATTCGTCGGTGAGCACTAGTTTGCCTTCAGCCACTTCCGTGTAACGATACCGCCGCCATTCAGGGATTTCCGATTTAGGCACCGTGTCCAAAAATTGCTCTGCAAAGTGAAGCACAACGCATTCCGCCCCTGATTGGTTGGGCAGGGGCACCACCGGTTCATCAGGCGCATTCAACCACCACACAAGGGAACGGTAGCCCAAGACTAACACCGCTGCAATCCCCAAAGTCACCACCAAAAGCCAAAAAACAACCAACGCAATCCCAGGTGGCATACTCGTTCCCCTCGCTACTCAAAACTCGCTGCCATCAAAATCTTACCAACACCCATCTCTTTCCGCTACAACGAAAACCAAGTTCATTCACGCGCCCACTTCGCTTTGACATCGCCCCGTTGCTGCGCTACCCTTGCGGTGCCCAAAACGGATGTAGGAGGGAGCAAAGATGTGGAAGAAGGCTCTCTCTCGTGGTTTCTTTGATACTTGTTGGTGGAGTGATGACTCAAGATGAAATGCCTCCAGATTCCCCACCTCCGTTATCTTCGCCGGAGCAATCCCCACCTTCTTCCGGGCAACAAGAAGGCGGGCAAATTGACCTTTCGGTTAACCCAGAATACCCCCGTAGTGGTACATTCGTGAAGTTTGATTATGTCATCCCTGTTTGCCCATCTATTGTCCCGAGAGAGGGCAAAGATATTGGGAGATCACGATATGAGGAATATCGGGGCTTTGTCATTCAAGGAAGCCATCAACGCACGAATCCAAATGTGAAAGATGTCTTCATTTATGTCCCTCATGGTTTGGACATAAGCGGCTTTGCCACCTTAGGCTTCACAATTCACCTCGTTCGCCGTGGTGAATTTGAAGCAGTATTTGATGTCCCAACCGATAATGATGTCCTCTGGGTTTCCAGAGGCGATGGGTCGTTCCTGTGCTTTACCATCCTGCTTATCTGGAAGTTCCTATCCCGCCTCCTGAAGAGCATCCCCTTTTAGCAGTACATATGGCGACACTACCAGGACGCCCTCCGAGCGTTTTCATTTATATCCGTCAAATCCGACATTATACTGATCCAAACCGCAGGGATAGATTCATTGATGCACGCGACCCCGCCGTGATACGTGCTGCTATTGTGCCACTAATCGATGAAAGGAGGGATTACTAATGCGATGGCTTTGGACCGCAATGGTGTTTGTTACTGCTCAGGGTAGGTGTGCGGAGGAACCACTTTTTCAAATTCCACCTCCTGAGAACCAACTTTCTATGGATGAAGCTAAGGATCTCTACCACTCTTTTGAACTTTTCGTTTCTCATTACCCACAAAGAGATCCTCTCCCGCTCCCTATTGCTTATGTCCGTCTCCTTGAACGCATCTTATTGGATTTCCCCGATGAAAGGTTTCTGTTCAGACCGAGGGGATTGGGGTTACCCGCAAGGGTTGAGCGAGGCTATGCTCGCGCTTGGTTGGCAGCCTCTTACCAAGCCCAGGGCAAATGGGATGAAACTTTAGCCCTCAGGGTGCAGGATTTCTTTATCCGCTGGATAGAAAGCATTGAAAAGAAATCAGGGCTCTTATACGGCTTTCCTGCTTTCCCCTCCCTTGACCCTTTCCGAGGTGACCCACCAGCAGCCGTCTTGCACCTTGCCAAGCGTATTAAGGAAATGCAAGAAAAAGATACTTGGTTTTCCCCCTTGATTTTCGTTCGTGGTTGGTGCTTGAGGGCAAGGTGGAAAGGTAAAGAGCTTAAAGATGCCCTTATCCCTCTCAACGACTTTGCTTATGCCTTAGGTGGTGAGAAGTGGCGAGATATCATCTCTCATGATTGGAAAGCATGGTGCTTCACCATTTCGGTGAAAGGGAAAACCGTCTCCTTTCAAGCAGGTTCAAAGAAAGCAAAAGTTAACGGGAAAGAAGTGACTTTAACTCATCCAGCAGAACGCTCCTTTTATGACCTTTATGTTCCTTTGGTGGATTTAGTGAGGGCGTTGGGAGGTGTCATCCGTCCTCCGAAAGCCGATGAGTTGGTAGTTTTTCAGCGGCATCTTCCTGTCTCATTGTTGGTGGTGGATTTAGATTAAAATCTTCAAACAAACATGGCGACCTTTGTCCTTGCGTTTTCGGGAAGATTATCCAACCCATCAAAGCGTTTTTGCGTCCAATAAAACAGCATCAGGCAAATGCCGATGGTTCCTCAAGGAGGTGAGGGATGTGCCTCGGTGTTTTGTCGCTTTGACGGTGTTGCTGACATTGGCATGGGTCATAGCATTGGCGCAACCGCCTGACACCACGACAGACCAAGCCACTGACGAACAGCGCCTTATCCAAACCATTAACAGTGTCTTCGCCCGATATTGGCATGAGCGTCAAATCAAACCTGCCCCGCCTGCCTCTGATGCTGAATTCTTGCGGCGCGTTTACTTGGACTTGACGGGCAACCTACCTCCTGAAGAAGTGGCTCGCCAATTCCTTTCTGACCGCTCCCCCGACAAGCGGCGCAGGCTGGTGGAACAACTCTTGAACAGTCCTGATTACGCTCGCTGGTGGGCAACGGTCTGGCGCCTCTGGCTCATCGGACGGGAGAGCCGTCGGGCAGGTGTTGCTGGCGCCATCGCCTCATTGGAATCGTGGCTGCAAGACAAGTTCGCCCAAAATGTCCCCTACAATCGTTGGGTCTACCAGTTACTAACAGCGACGGGACGAACCGACGAAAATGGCGCTGCTACTTTTTTCGTCAAATACGAAGCCAAGCCAGAAGAATTGGCGGGCGTCGTTAGCCGCATCTTTTTGGGCACACGCATTCAATGCGCCCAGTGTCACGATGCTTTCAACAACCCACGATGGAAACAACAGGACTTTTGGAGCGTTGCCGCTTACTTTGCCCGCGTTCGGTTTCGCCCTGTAAGGGACCAGAACCGTATCGTTGCCTTTGAGGTTTGGGAAGCCCCCCGAGGGGAAGCCTTCATGGAGCGCAATGGTCAGCGTCAAATGGTTTCGCCCAAATTTGTCTTTGCCAGCCTGAATTTGCCTGAAGAGCCGTCGGCGCGACGGGCTACTTTTGCCACCTACTTAACGCACCCACAAAACCGCCTCTTTGCCCAAGCCCTTGTCAACCGCTATTGGGCTTACTTTTTCGGACACGGCTTGGTCCATCCCATTGATGACTTTCGCCCTGAAAACCCTCCCCTTCTACCGGAAGTTTTGGAGAAATTGACCGACGATTTTATCGCCAACGGCTATGACCTAAAACGGCTCATTCGCATCATCGTCGGCACGCACCCTTACCAACTATCCTGTCAAGCCCCCGGAACGAAGCCCAATCCGCCCGAGACCTTCGCCCAGGCTCAGTTGCGCCCCCTGATGCCAGAGCAACTGTTCAATGCTTTTTTGAGGGCGACAGGGGCTGAGGAGGTGCTGAAGGAACGCGCGCCGCGCCTTTACGAGCAACTGCACCAGTTTATGATGCGCCGTTTTGTATTGGTCTTCAGTACCGATGAGGAGCCCGATGTCGCCGCCTTTGAGCAAACTATCGGGCAAGCCTTAATGTTGATGAACAATGAGCAGGTCCAACGAGCCCTTCGGTTGACAGGGGGCTTACCTCTCTTTCGTGCCCTGACGGATGAGCGCCCCGACGAAGAGCACCTTAACACCTTGTTCCTGCGCTTTTATTGCCGCTACCCGACACACGAGGAACAACAGGTCATGATGGAGCATCTTCGGCAACCTGTTGCCAGCGAGCAACGCGTCCTTTCCCTAAGGGGGCGACGCAACATCGGGTTGGCGATGATGGCGGGCAATGTGCCCTTACCCCCTAAAGCCCAAGCCTTTGAGGACATCGCTTGGGCTCTGATTAATTCGGGTGAGTTTCTGTTCAACCATTGACGACCAACCCTGCGGGCTCTCTTTTCGCAGGGTGAAACCCTTGGACTTAAAGGAGGTGTAAGGTGATGCCGTTAGGTCAATGGACGCAAGAGTATTGCTGCGGTTGCTTGGAAACTTGGTCGGAAGGGCTAAGCCGAAGGGGGTTCATCAAGGTCGGGTTGGGCGGCTTGATCAGCCTGTTGTTCGCTGATTGGTTAACCCAGCAACCCCTTCGGGCACAAACGAGAAGCAGCAAAAAAGCCCAATCGGTGATTTTGCTTTGGATGAACGGTGGACCGAGCCAACTGGATACCTTTGACCCCAAACCCAACAGCAAAAACGGCGGTATCTTCAAACCTATCAAGACCCGCATCCAGCAAGTCCAATTCACGGAACTACTCCCCCAACTGGCAGAGGTAGCCGACCAACTGGCGGTTATTCGCTCCATGGTCTCCAAGGAGACGAACCATCAACGGGCACAATATTTGCTCCACACGGGCTACCTACCCCAAGGGACGGTAGAACATCCCAGTTTCGGTGCCATCGTTGCCAAGGAGTTGGGCGACGAACACTTTGACTTGCCCCACTTCGTCAGCCTTCGTGGTCCCTCCTTTGGAGCAGGTTTCCTCGGCGCCACCTACAATCCTTTTGTCGTGACCAACCTGAGCCAGCCTTTGGAAGACTTGTTGCCGCCCCAGTATGTCACTCCCGAGCGCTTAGAACGCCGTCTCTTCCTCCTGCGCTATCTGGAAGGGAAATTCACCGACTGGACGAAGGTGGAAAACCAACAACGGCACTTGATCGCCTACGACAAAGCCCTTCGGCTGATGCGCTCCCCTTTGACGAAAGCCTTCAACATCACCGAAGAGCCTGAAAGTGTCAAGCAAGCCTATGGCGATAACGACTTTGGACGAGGTTGCCTGCTTGCACGCCGGTTGGTGGAGGCAGGCGTTCGGTTCGTGGAAGTGTACTTGGATGGCTGGGACACCCACCAAGATAACTTCACCCGCACCCAACGCCTTTGCAGCATTCTTGACCCCGCCTTTGCGACGCTTTTAAAGGAACTGAAGGAGCGGGACTTGTTGGAGAGCACCCTCGTCGTTTGGATGGGAGAATTTGGTCGGACCCCTCATATCAACTCCAACGAAGGACGCGACCACTGGGCGAGAGGGTTCACCGTCGTCTTGGCAGGAGGCGGTATTCGTGGAGGGCAGGTGATTGGGGCGACCAACGAAGACGGCACCGATGTCGTCCATCGCCCTGTCACTGTTCCCGATCTGCTTGCGTCCCCTCTTCTTGGGTTTGGTGTTGGGGGACTTAGTGGTAGGTGGCATATTCGGGTTGGTAGGCGCTTTCACCCGAAAAGGTTACATCGTCCTACC
>JGI25065J35084_100047_pt1 | contig 13585 bp, 16 predicted proteins | sample Antgeofumaro1A2A_FD_35084 | JGI IMG/M metagenome (IMG submission 35084)
TCCAAGAAACCGTCTTTCAGCACGAAGCGTCGGAAAAACTTCCAGAAAGCCCCCAAGACAGCGAAAGGGTTGAATCGTTTCCCGTTCAAAAAATCCCACTCCGCCTCAATGCGGGCTCGGCGCAAATTGCGCAGCCACCACTCGGCGAAGTCTTCAGAGTGTGGGTAAAACCCACCGTGCCGCAACCACCGCCCCAATACTCGGTCTACCCGCAACACTTTGTATGCCACAAAGGGCTCGCTTCGCTTGACAACTTCTCGGATAGCGGAAGCCAATGCTGGCGAGACTTCTTCATCTGCATCCACCATTAGCACCCATTCCCCCCCTCGCTTGGGCGAGCGCGAAATCGGCTTGTCGCCCTTCGCCCTCCCAAGGATGCACAATCACTCGCGCACCCATCCGCTCAGCAATTTTGCAAGTTTCATCCATGCTCTCCGCATCCACGACGACAATCTCATCTGCCCACTGGACACTTTTCAAGCATCGGGCAATATTGGCTGCTTCGTTGCGCGTTAACACGACGACGGAGACGGTCATCCCGAAATCCCTCCCAGAACGGCTTTCACTAATTCCCGCACAGTCTCAACGCTCAGGTCTTCCATCCGCTTAGTAGGCGATTTCGCTACCCAAACATGATTGCCCAAAGGTCCTGATCTGTGGGGGTCAGTGGGACCAAAGAGAGCTACTGTTGGCACCCCCAGTGCCGCTGCGAGATGGATTGGACCGCTATCGCCGCCAATAAAACCCGTGCACCATTTTGCGACCGCGATGAACTGGCGCAAACTCAGTTTGCCCGCTGCCGCAACTCCCTTCCCTTCCGCCGCCAACTTTTCCGCTTTCTCCCGCTCCCCCCAAACTCCCGAAAACGATGGGAAGCCAACCTAACTCCTTCCAAACCCACTGAAGCAAGATAGCAAAATTTGTCAAGCCCCACTCTTTGGAGGCGACACTAGAGAAAGGGTGGCATCCAAGCAGTGGTGTTGTTTCGTCCCACCCTTGTGCCCGCAACCATTCTCGCCCCCACGCCTCCTCTTCAGGGCGCAAGAAGAGGCGGGGGATGCGGCGTTCTTTCTTTCCGCCCGCTGCCTTTGCTAATGCCAAATAATCGTCTACCACATGACGCTGCGGTTGCATAGGGAGTTTGTCAGTGAAGAAGATGGACACATGGAAGCGAAAGGTGAAACCGAAACGCCTTTTAGCGCCGCTAAGGAGAGTTGCCAACGCCAAGCCCAACGAAGAAGGCGAGAAACTTACCGCTGCCGTCGCTCGGTGTTGGCGCAACCAACGCAGCAATCGTCCAAAACCTCTCACCGTTCGCACCCGAACCCAAAGTTGGTCAATGGCGGGATGCCCTTTAAGCACCGCCTCCCCTTCCTGAGAGGTCACAACGAGCAAGGGTTTCTCAGGATGCCCTGCTTTCAGCGCTGCGATGGCGGGTTCGGTGAAAAGGACATCGCCGATGTGATGGAGCGTCAAGACCAAGAGAGCGCTCATCGTCTCTTCCGCCTCCGCCAGTTGGGAGCAAAATGCAGCCATAGCAAAAAAACCAACCCGCCCCACCCAATAAGGCACCGCAAGGCGAGGAAGTGCCCACAAGGAATTAGCCGAAGTTGCCCACCCTCGTTGGGTTGTGAAGGCTGCCTCATAACCTGCCTCTTGCACTTTTGCCTGCATGGCTTCGGATGTTTCACCGAAGGGGTAAGCGAACCAACGAACCGGTCGCCCCACCAATTGCTCCAACATTCCCTTGCTTTCCGTCACTTCTGCACACAATTCTGCCTCCGTCAAACTTGAAAGTCGGCGATGAGTGAGGGAGTGGGAACCAAGGTCAATGAGCGAAGGCAAATCCCTCAAGGTCTCAGCGGAAAGTAATGGGATGGGAGGAATACCGCAGCGGTTGAGCCAATCCATCTTTTGTCCTAACTTTCCGGCAACGACGAACAAAGTGGCAGGGAGGCACTCGCCAACTAAGGCTGGCAAGGCATTTTCTACGAAGTCCACCGTCCCATCGTCAAAGGTCAAGGCAATGGCTTTGGGAGGCAAACGCCTTGAACGCAACCTCGCCACAAATTCGTCAAGGGGTAGGACAGCAAAGAGCCGTTTCAGCAATGCCATTTGGAAAGCGAAGTGCTCGGGGTGAACGAACAAGGTCGTTTTTGCCGCCTCTTTCGTGGGTGCTTCTGCAATGTGGTGGTAAAGCAAAATGCGTCCCCTCACACTCTCCCCTCCGCCAACAGAAACTCATAAACTTGCATCACTCGGTCAGGCAAATAGCGGATGTCGTGCAAACGCTCTACCCACTCTTGCGCCCGTTGTCCTAACTGTTGCCGTAGTGCTTCATCCTGTTTTAGGCGCTGAATTGCCTTTGCCAGCGATTCTGGGTTATCTGGTGGCACTAACAAGCCCGTTTCGCCCTCTCGCACCACTTCGGGAATTCCGCCCACGCCTGTTGCGATAACAGGCAACCTTGCTGCCATCGCTTCTAAGAGCACCACGCCCAAACCCTCACTTCTGCTTGGGTGAACGAACACGTCAGCTGCCCAAAGCACAATTCGCATATCGGATTGAAATCCCAAGAACCGCACCCATGCATTGAGTTGGCGTTTTTCCACCACTCGTTCCAAGTTGGGGCGCTCGGGTCCATCACCTGCCAGCAGCACTAAAGGGCGGTCGTCGGGTGGAAGGAGAGCGATGGCTTCTAACAGCACTTCGTAGGCTTTGATGGGAACCAACCGACCGGCGGCTACTGCCACAAATTCTGTTTCACCGACTTCCATTTGCTCTCGGGCTTTAAGACGGGCATTGGGAGGGGGAGTGAAACGAGCCACATCCACACCGTCCGGGATGACCCACAATCGCCTTTCGTCAACCCCTGCCCGTCGGGCTTGTTGAGCGGCGGCTTGCGAGATAGCGATAACGGCGTCGGCAAAGAAGCGCATGATTTTCGGTATCGGGGCGGCAACCCGCCAGTGCAGAATGGTCGGCAATTTCAATCGGCGACCGATGAACAGCGTCGGGAAAGCACCCCGACGACTGTGGGTGTGAAGGAGCAAGCGGTGTTGAAGGGCAGTCTGGCTCTCTCTGAAAGTGCCCAGCCACTTCGCAAAGCACCGCCATGTCCCTAAGTCATGCTCGCCCCGCAGGTTGAAAGTTTTCAACGGCACCCTTCCGTTCTCCCGTTCCACCAACATTGACCCTGCCTGACAGACAAGGTAGCCACTAACCCCGCACCGCCGCAATCCTTCAACGAGCAAGGAAACTTGCTGGGTGCCTCCCGACCAATGGCGTCCCCACTCGGCGTGAATGACGACAAAATCCCGCTCCATCGCAGAACCCTCCTTAGCGGTTCGCACCAAAATTTTAGCAGCCGTCACTTTGACAACGCTAGGGGGTGAGGACTGTGGCAAGGCTTTTGGGTTGGTTTACTGGGATGTTGCTATTGAGTGCTGTTGCGGTTAGTGCCCAACAACCGATCGGTGTCGCCCTTCTGGGCGTGGCGGACGAAAGCAGCTATGGGGGGGGCTGTCTTCAAAGCCCAAGTGGCAGAAGCGGTGATGCAAGCGTTGAATGCCACTTGCGTCTTTGCTGTGCGAGATGAGCGGGAAAAGGTTCAAGTTCCTGCAACCCCTGAAACCATTGCCCGCGTTGGAACAGAATTGCAAGCGCCCGCTGCCTTGCAAATCATTGTCAAGAGTGTGGTTGTCCGAAAGCCGAAGGGTGACCCGCAAGTGACCATCCGAATGGAAGCCTCCTTGGTGGTTGTTAAGGCGCCTTTCCTTGTCTTTCGTGCCCTTGCCGAAGGCAAAGGCGACGACCCCACCGAAGGGCGCGCCGTCGCGAAAGCGGTCGCAAGCACCGCCTCCGAAATCGCTAAACAGTTGAGCACCCTCGTAAGGTTGCGGGGACAAGTGCTGCTTCCACCTGCCTATGCCATCTTGCCCGCCACCCACTACAAAGAGCGCAACCAACTTTACCCACGCACTCTCCGCATCAGTTTGGACATGGTGAGTGGATTGGCGGTCGGAGCGGAAGTGGTCATCCTCCAACAGGGCAAATTGATGGCGAAAGGACGCGTGGTGGAAGTGGATTTGGGAAGCAGTTTGGTCGCATTGGAGGAGGTGCTTTCCGGCGCTCAAATCCGAAGCGGCGACGAAGTTTGCGTTGTTTTCCTGCCCCAGCGCCCCGCCAAATTGCCCTTGCCTTTGGCGAAGGAACGGGAATACAAGCGGGTGGAACATGACTTTGCATGGGCACTGCTGCTTGCGGGCATCGGAGTGGCAATTTGGGGTAAATGAAGCCTTGACATTTCCTCGCTCAAATGCAGGATGCCGCCTTGCTACGGAGATACGGAAAAAGGGGTGAGGCGGATGTCTGCGTCCTTTCAATGCGACCTTTACGATGACCCTTTCACGCCGACCTTCCGTCTCAGCGAAGTGGCGGAATACTTGAAGGCAAAACTGTCCCGCGCTCAAATTGTCGCCCACGACGAATTGGTGCGGGAGAAACTGTCAAGTTTGGAAGGGAGAGAGCGGGAAACCGTTTTGCAACGGTTGGCAATCGGCTTTGCGAAAGCCCGCGTTCATGACCCGCACCAACCCGTTGCCGAGCGAGAGCCCCTTTACGGCGAAATCGCTTACGAGCGACGCCGCTTGACGGTTCGCGGAGAAGCGAAAGGAGTTGTTTACGACGGTTTTGTGGTGCAGGAATTGTTGGCGTCCCTGTTTGACCCAAAAGGGTTGAACCGCCATCGGTTGCCCATTGTGTTCACCAACCAACTGATGGCGACTTTTGACGAGAGCGACCACCGCTATCACTTGCGGACAGTGGTGTTGGGCTTCCCTGCCATTGTGTCCACCACTGGCTTGGTGGAGGCGCCAGCAAAGCCTCGCGAGTTTTACTTTGCTCGCGAGCAATTTCGGGCACTGGGGCTGGAGGCTATGTCCCCCGCTTTGGCAGCGGAGTTGCGCGACCGTTGCTTGTTGCCGAACGATGAGCGGTTGACGGAAGTGGCAAAAGGCTATGCCATTCAAGCCGTCTTTTACGCCCTTTTCGGAGAAGCCTTCTGCGACGACAAAGAGTGCCGACTTTACAACGCCCACTGGCAGGAAGAGATGCTCCACGCCCAACTTAACGGGGCATACGACCTCTGCCCCCGCCACGAAGCGATGTTGCGAGCCTTCAACGAAGAGACATCTTAACCCTTTGTGCCCTAATCTCCTTAGCCCTTCCCTCTCGCCGTTCAAAAGTAAGCCGCCATCAAAGTGGCGTCAGAGAGAATTTCGGTAGCGTTTCCGTCCGCCACGATACGCCCAGCATTCATCACAACAATCCGTTCGCAAAGTTGAGCGGCAGCATCCAAGTCGTGAGTGACAACGATTTTGGTGACAGGTAAGCGTTTCAGAAGGGCAATGAGTTCGCGGCGGGAACGGGGGTCTAAGTTGCTCGTCGGTTCATCCAACGCCAACACTTTCGGTTCCATCGCCAAGACAGTGGCGATGGCAACCTTTTTTCGCTCGCCGTAACTGAGTTGGTGGGGGCTTCGGTGCGCCACATGTCCCATCCCGACCGCTTCCAAAGCCCTCAACGCCCGCTCAACGGCTTCCTCTTGCCGAAGACCTAAGTTGAGCGGACCAAAGGCGACATCTTCCAGAACGGTCGGCATGAAGAGTTGGTCATCGGGGTCTTGAAAAACGAGCCCCACCAATTGACGTACCCGAAGCAAGTTATGAGGCGCAATTTCCTCACCGAACACGAAAACTTTGCCATTGCCCCGTAGCAAGCCATTGAAGTGCAGCAGCAGGGTAGTTTTGCCTGCACCGTTCGGTCCGACAATCGCCACCGAATCGCCTTCCCAAATTTGCAGCGAAATCCCTTTCAAGGCATGCGTCCCATTAGGGTAGTGGTAGTGCAAGTTTTCCACCCGAATGGCTTCCGTCACGCTCATCCGCCTCCGTAGAGAATGTGCCTCAAAAAAAAGCATGGGGCAAAGAGCATGGAGTGGGTGCTTGTTAGCGAAGAAGGAGGAAAATGGCGCTGAGAAGGACAAGGAAGCCAACAAGGGTGGCAAGGTCGGCGATGCCTCCTTTCGGCGCTGAAAGGGAACGAAACTCACCATCAAACCCGCGCGCCAGCATAGCAAGGTAAATGCGGTCAGCGCGGTCATAAGCCCGCAACAAAAGCGCTCCGACCAACCGACCGATAATGCCTGCATCTCGCAGCCTTTGTTTTCGGGGACAGCGACTTTGATATGCTCGCGCCATCCGTTGCGCTTCTTCCACCAACATGAACAGGTAGCGGAATAGGAAGGAAAGCGAAGTTGTCAACAACGCCGGCATCCGAAACCAACGAAGGGCTGCCAGCAGTTCGGGGAAAGGCGTTGTGAGCGAAAGCCAAGCGCCGATACCCACGCACAACGATGCCTTGACTGTCACTTGCCAAAACATTTCTGGCGAGCCACCTAACAGCAAGCCGAAAGCACTCAAACCGATGAAGGGCAGCAACGGAGAGAAGCGCATTGCAAGGGTGCGGAGGGAGACGCACGAAGCAAGAAGAAGCACTGCTAACAATCCAGCCAGCGCCGCCCATTGGCGCCACGCATTAGGTGGGGTTAGGAGCACAGTGACAGCATAGGCGAAGAACACCACAACCTTCACCCGCACATCGCGTTGGCTCAACCAACTTTTGGATTCCACAGGAACGAGGACCATCTCTCCTTCAACCACGCCCTCTTGCAAGGACTTTGCCGAGCAAAAAAGCAATGCCAGCGACCAAAAGGATGCCGAGGAAGGCTGCAAGCGCTTCCCCTGCGTAACCACTCAATTGGGGGAGCGCGTAATTGTGCAAAGGGGCACGGTGGAGAAGTTGCTCGCGTTCTGAAAAGTTCAGTGTCTCCGCTACCCGTTCCAAACCGTCGGGCAATTTGGATGCAAAAGGCAGAAGTGTCAATGTGGCGATGACAACGATGCTGACTGACAACCAACCCGTCTTGGCTGTCATCCTCTTTCCCCTCGCACCAACTCTGGGCGCATGCGCTTAACGAAATTGACGGCGGCGACAGTGACAAGGGCTTCGCCGACACCGATGATGGCGTGGATGCCTGCCATTAGCGGCATAATGGCTGTCAAGGGTGCGGTGCCTGACAAGGCTAATTCTAAAGCACACGCAACGGCGCTCAAAACGACGGAAAGCCACGCTGCAAGGGCAATCGCCACCACTTCTGCTCCCTTGTTGCCTGTCCCGTGTCTCCTGCCTCTCTCCCAATGGCTTGCCAACCAGCGGTAAATCCCGTAACTGAGCCAAGTGCCGATAACCGCCATGTTCAGGATGTTTGCGCCCAATGCCAAGATGCCCCCATCACCGAACAGGAAGGCTTGAACGATAAGCACAACGGTCAGGACGAGGACCGATGTTTCCGGTCCGAGAAGAAGTGCCGTCAACAATCCGCCCAACACATGCCCCGAAGTGCCGCCAACGATGGGGAAGTTGAGCATTTGCGCACCGAAGACGAAGGCTGCCATCACGCCCATAAGCGGGACTTGCCGTTCCTCCAACTTGCCGCTCACGCGCTTTAAAGCGAACCCGGCCGCTACCACTGCTGCCGCATCCGTCACCATCCAAACGGGCGTGCTCAGAAAGCCATCGGGAATGTGCATCTTCGCTCACCTTTCTCTTTCTCCCTCGTATCTGTCGTGGCTGACAATCGTCCAAAGACCGTCCGCTGTCAGCACTTTCCGCGACGCTTCTTCCTCCCCCCATTCCCTCAACCAAACCGCCATTTGCGCCTGAACCTCTTTGGGAACCCGAACGGTCAACCGTTCCTTTGTGTCCGTGTTGACAAATTCCACAACGATTTCGTCGGACGGGACGAGTTCAATGTTGCGCTTGCCGTAAGTGGCACCTGTTGATAATTGCAACCCATCCACCATGCAAGACGGGGGCGGTTGCGGCGGGCAGTGAACGATGACGCGGATGCCGAAGTATTTGCGGGCGCGAAGGGTTGTCAGGGCATAATGCCCCAAGCGCAACCCCAACACCAAGTAAGGACCCAAATGCCCGTGAAAGGCAGCCGCCATTTTCAAGTCCTGCTCGTCCATAACCCTCGCCCCTTTCGCACCTGTTCCACTGCCATCACGATTGCGGGGACAGCCACAAGTGGTCGCCCGCGCTTTCTCTCGCGCCGCACTGAAGACAGGGAACAGAATTGCTGCCAGAAGGGCGATGATGGCGATGACCACCAGCAATTCAATCAGCGCGAACCCTCGTCGCCGCACAACAAATCACCTCCATCAAGGGTGCAACGGGTCATACCAATCTACTTCGGGTGGGAATTNGCCCGGCGTTTGCTTCCATGTTTGCGAAAACAACAGCCACTTGGCGTGCCCGTCCACGAACACATAGTTCGCCCCGCCTTGATGGCGCCGGATGGCAAGGCTTCTCGGCTCCCAGCGTTCATCGTCCCACTCCGCTTCGTGCTCGTCGGAGCCTGGACCGAATTCAGGCACTTTCGTGGGATTGCCCCACGCAGCAGGCACAAAATGGTCGTCCTCCACATGGTCGGCTAACTCGGCGACAACAATGCATTGGGACGGATTTCGCACTTGACTGAGCCGAATGCCCCAATAAGGTGGATGGTCAGGCGTAAAGTAACTGTTGAGCCCATAAGAAGCCACTCGTGTCGTAGGATCGCCATCATCCCATAGAGGACTGGCATCCGACGGGCAGCGGTGCAGAAGTTGGGTGCGGACATAGGGTTGACAACTTCTGAGCCATCCCGGACCAACGGGGGCGTGACTACCAGCATACTCATGCGGTTCAGTCAGCGGGAAACCTTCGTCCCAATCCTGCACATACATGGCGATGGCAATGCCCATCTGGCGGCAATTGGAAAGACAAGCGACCGAACGCGCTTTCTCCCGCGCCGAACTGAACACAGGAAACAGAATCGCCGCCAAAATGGCGACGATAGCGATGACCACTAGCAATTCAATCAATGTAAAGGCTCGGCGCATCATCCCGCACCTCCACGCCAAACTTTTTCTTCGTGTACGCCGAGATCGGCGTGCTGCAGCGTGCGCCGACCGCCTGGCCGCCACCGGGCTGTTATAGCACGAAATTTAAAACCGTGCTACTCACCGATGTCGGGCAAATCCCGCAAGGCGAAAGAGCGGCTGTTAGGATGTGGGAAGCGGAATAGGCGGAAGTTTGAGTCAGGTCACAGCAATAACCGCAACATAAGCGGATGTGGACTAGTGGTCAGGAAAGTCGTGGGGATAAAGGTAGCCGATGCCGTGTCCCAATTTTTGAGCCCCCTTGTAGGAAGCATCCCGCAAGTACATTGGCACAGGCTACGGACCGTGTTGCTCCAACTCGCTCATGGCTTTACTAATAGCCTTGTAAGCGCTGTTGGACTTGGGGGCTGTTGCCAAGTAAATGGCGGCTTCCGCCAGCGGGATTTGGGCTTCAGGCATTCCCACAATTTCCACGGCTTGAGCGGCAGCGACCGCGATGACCAGTGCCATCGGGTCTGCCAAGTCGATGTCCTCCGCTGCCGCAATAACCATACGGCGGGCGTTACCTCCACTTTGCCTTATGTCCTTAACCCTTCTGCTCTCATCGGCACAACTCGCTGATAGCCTCTTGAAGGCGTGGGTGCTCCGAAGGCGGGAGAGACTTGTAAACGGCGTTCAAAATTTGGGCCACCACTTCCTTCACCGCAGCAATTAGCCATTCAACGCCATTGGTGTCTTGCACCGTGATGTGAAGGGTTTCTTCCGCATCCGTTTCGTGAAACCTGATTGTCACCGTAGCATTGCCTTGTTGCCAGATTCGCACCTCAATGCCTCCAACCTCGCCCGCTTCCAAAATCTCTTGGAAGCCTTCCTGCTGAAGAATGCGACACAGCGCTTTGAGGAAGGCTTCTGCGACGCCTGCCGGGAAAACAAGGCTGAAAGTTTGCTGGTTCATGCAACAACTGCCTCCTTTCGTTGCACACCTTCTTTCGGGTTGCGGAAAAGCGGCAACAAAGCGATGGGTGCAAGGAATGTGGTCACAAAAGTCATCATGACAGCGACACCAAATTCTGCCTCATTAATGGCTCGGTAGGCTAATCCCGTCCCCGCTACAATTAAAGCCACCTCACCGCGAGGCATCATCCCGACCCCGACACGCGTTGCTCCTAAAGTGTTGAAACCAACCAAAAAGGAAGGAATCCCGCAGCCGAAGATTTTTCCCACGATACCCGCCAATGAAATGGCGATGCCGAACCAAAGGGCGTGGCTCATTGCGGAGAAGTTCACCAACATCCCCATCGCCACGAAGAAGATGGGAACTAAGCCGTGAATAAGGGGGCGGATGGCGTGTTCCAAATCCTCACGGACTTCCGTTCGGGAGAAGGCTAATCCGAGAGCGTAGGCACCAATAATCATTGCTAAGTGCCCGACAACTTCTGTCAAGGAAGCGACAAGGAAGCACAACGCCAATGCCAAACCAAGAAATGCCCCCTCTCCTTTGAACTTTTGCATCAACCTTGCAAGGGTTGGTGCAACAGTGACCGCTACTGCAGTGAGCAGAAGCCAAAAGCCAAAGGCTTTCAAGGCTATCCATCCCAATTGCGCCGCATCCACTCTGCCCACCCTCACCATATTCGTCACTATCGCTAGCACAATGATGCCCAATACATCATCAATGACGGCTGCCGCCAAGATGGTAACGCCTTCGGGAGTGCTTAACTTCCCCAACTCCGAAAGGACGCGAGCGGTAATGCCAACGGATGTAGCGGTCATAACAGCACCCATGAAAAGCGCTGACGGATGCATAACGCTGTCAGCGTAACCGAACATAATCGTCAAGAAAACCCCGAACAGGAATGGAAGGAGAACTCCGCCAACACCAACCACGAAAGCGGGAACACCGAAGCGAAGGAAAAGCCGAAAATCCGTTTCAAGCCCTGCCCCAAAGAGCAGTAGGACAGCAGCCAGTTGAGCAACACCCCAAAGTTCAGGGGAAAGGGGAATGCCGCCTCCGTGACCGTGCGGGATAGCAAACAATGGTTCTTGCATCCCCGGAAGCCGAATGAGATGTCCAAGCGCAAAGGGACCGATAATCATCCCGCCAACCAATTCACCTAAGACCGGCGATTGTCTCAGGTAGCGTTCAAAAAATTCCCCGAACAGTTTCGCCACCAACAACATAAAGCCCAGTTGAGCGAGAAGATGTGCTGCTCGTTCCACCAGTTCCATTCATCATACCTCCTTACAGGCAAGTTGGTCTGTGGGCTTAGGTTCAATCAATTATTGCACCTTGAAGCAATCTGGGAAACCATAGCAGCGCAACAGGGGAGGCGTGTGCTAACCTTTTTACCTTGAAGTTGAGGTTGACCGCAAAGTGGGGGCATTCTGTCTTGCGTATGGCGAGAAGTCAAAAATGGCTACTTGTATCAACGATGAAGGGGGTTACGAGATGGCGACGATGGAGCGGCAAAAGTTGGTGGAAGCGCTAAAGGCGAAGGCACAATTATTGCGCATTCATTCAGTGCGCGCAACGACGCAGGCGGGGTCGGGACACCCGACTACCTGTTTGTCCGCTGCGGACATTGTGGCTACCCTCTTCTTCCATGCCTTTCGCTACGATGTCCCTAACCCTGAAAATCGGCTTAACGACCGCTTCGTCCTCTCCAAAGGGCATGCTGCCCCCCCTCCTTTACGCTGCTTGGGCGGAGGCAGGGGCAATCCCTGTAGAGCACTTGATGACTTTGCGCCGCATTGACAGTGAGTTGGAAGGACACCCAACCCCTCGCTTCAAATGGGCGGAGGTAGCGACGGGTTCGCTGGGACAGGGATTGTCCATCGCCGCTGGCATGGCACTCGCAGCGAAAATGGATGGATTGCCCTCCCGCGTTTACGCTCTCTTGGGCGATGGAGAAGTCGCCGAAGGTAGTGTTTGGGAAGCCGTTGCCTTCGCCAGTTTCTATCGCCTTGACAATTTGACAGCCATTGTGGATGTCAACCGCTTGGGACAGAGCGGACCAACGATGGTCCAGCATAACTTGGAGACTTATGCCCGCCGCTTTGAAGCCTTCGGCTGGCAGCCCATCATAGTGGACGGGCACGATTTTGGGCAACTTCTGGACGCCTTTGATAGGGCAAAAACTGTCAAGGGAAAGCCAACCGTCCTTCTTGCCCGCACTTTGAAGGGGAAAGGGGTTTCGTTCTTGGAAGACAAAGAAGGCTGGCATGGACGCCCGTTGCCGAAAGATTTAGCGGAAAAAGCGCTGGCAGAATTGGCGCTCACCGACGAACAGATGGAGTTGGCGCGTTTGTTGAAAGTCAAGCCACCTGCCAATGGTGCGCCAGAATTGCCAATCCTTCCTGACGATTGGCACACCCGCATTGAATTCCCTCGCTATGAACTTGGTCAGCAAGTCGCCACCCGGGAAGCCTACGGTGACGGGTTAGTGGCAATCGGGAAAGTCAATCCCCTTGTGGTAGCGCTGGACGGCGATGTCAAAAACTCTACCTTCTCCGAGAAGTTCCTTGCTGCGTTCTCGGAACGCTTCGTGGAGTGTTTTATTGCCGAGCAGAACATGGTGGGTGTGGCGGTTGGATTGGCAACGCGGGGCAAAATTCCCTTTGTTTCCAGTTTCGCCTGCTTTCTAATGCGGGCTTATGACTTCATTCGCATGGCAGGCATCGGCACCACCAACATCAAACTGTGCGGCTCCCATGCAGGTGTCTCCATTGGGGAAGATGGTCCGTCGCAGATGGGGTTGGAAGATTTAGCGGCAATGCGCGCCATCCCTCGGTCCATCGTCCTTTACCCGTGCGATGCCGTCTCAACGGTGAAATTGGTTGCAGAGATGGCGAAGTCTCGTGGCATTGCTTACCTGCGCACGACCCGTCCTAAGACGACCGTCATTTACCGCAACGAGGAAGAATTCCCCGTCGGCGGATGCAAAGTGCTTTTTCAGAGTGCTGACGATGTGGCGACAGTGGTGGCGGCTGGCATCACTGTGCACGAAGCCTTAAAAGCCTACGAAGTGTTAGCAACCCAAGGCATCAAAATCCGTGTCATTGACCTTTACTCCGTCAAGCCGCTGGACGAAGCGACGCTTGTTCGGTGTGGCTTGGAGACGAACCGCCTCCTCATCACGGTGGAAGACCACTACCCCGAAGGCGGAATTGGCGAAGCGGTCGCTTCGGCGGTTTGCAAAGAGGGCATCCGAGTGCACAAACTTGCCGTCCACGATATCCCGCGCTCGGGGAAGCCCGAGGAGTTGATGGAGATGTTCGGCATTAGCGCCAACGCCATCGTCCAAGGGGTGAAGCGTTTGGTAAGGCAAGAAAGCCATGGGAGGTGAGCGAGGATGAACTGGACGGAAACTCTCGCCGAAATGGAAGAACTGGAAAGGATGTGAAAGGCGTTGGGGTCGGTAGGACGAGAAGTCTTGCTCAATCCGAAAGAACGGAGGGATGCCTTGTGGTTGTGACCGTTGTAGACCACTACCCCAAAATCTCTGAGCAAGACCAGCGGTTGCGCCGTGCCATTGCCGCATGGGAGGATGGAAAATTGAGCGACGAGGAGGTAGAGC
>JGI25065J35084_100049_pt1 | contig 13295 bp, 9 predicted proteins | sample Antgeofumaro1A2A_FD_35084 | JGI IMG/M metagenome (IMG submission 35084)
GGGAAAATCTCGGCATCGGAGGCGGAGAACTCGTTGATGAGCACGATGGTTGGTTTCTGCCAAACTTGGAAGGGTTGCGTGAAAGGCGGGGCNCCGCGATATTGCTCCAACGCATACAACCGCCGATTCAAAATTGTCAAGAGTTCGTCGTGAATGCGTCCGCCGCCGTTGAAGCGGACATCAATGATGAGCGCCTCTTTCTTGCCGATGACTTCCGAATAAAACTCCCGTTCAAACTTGCGCAANTCGCTCTGGCTCATGGCGCGGATGTGAATGTAGCCGATACGCCCTCCCGACCACTCCTCCACTAAGCGCTTGCGAGTCTCCACCCAATCTTCGTAGAGCAAGTCCAACCACTGACTGCGCGCGATGGGCTTAATCTTAACAGTGCGCGCCCCTTCCTTCGTGAGCTTATCGTTGACCAGCAATTCCACAATGCGTCCTGCCTTATCCGCCAGCGTTTCCCAAAGTTGCTCGTTGTTGGCAACTTCCACGCCGTCAATTGCCAAGATATATTCGCCCCTTCTCAATCGGCTCTCCTCACGGTCGGCAGGGGAGTTCCTCAACACGGACGCAATCTTGACACCAGGACCGCGATGGTCGGGGTCAAACCAGACACCCAAGTAAGCCGTCTCCGGACCGCTGACCGTTGGACCACCGATGCCCAAGTGGGATGCGTTTAACTCACCCAACATCATGCTCACCAGCGAGTAGAAGTCTTCCTTGTTGGCGATGTGCTCAATGAGAGGGCGATATTTGTCCCGCATGGCATCCCAGTCCACACCGTGCATCCTCTCATCGTAGAACTGCTCCTTGAGCAGCCGCCATCCTTCGTCAAACATGTGCTGCAATTCCACAACCCGGTCTACCGTGAGCCGCGCGGAGAAGTTGACTGAACCGAGCGCGTGGGTGGGGCGGGTTAGGTAGCGGATGCTGCCACCCGTTGACAGAAAGTAGAGGCGGCTCCCGTCGGGCGAGAATTGCAATTGCGAGGCGGAAACGCTGGATGCCAAACGGGTCAATGAGCCACCTTCCAACGGCACAGACCAGATTTCGGGTTGGTCAACGGGTGTGGCAACGAAAAGGACGGTTTGACTGTCGGGCGAGACAGCGAAAGCCTCTTCGTCAAAGGCAGTTGCCGTCAATCGCCGAAGCCGCTTGTGGATGTCAGTGAAATCAATGCGCACTTCGGGCAACTTCTTTTCGTCGCCTTTCTGCTCTAACGGTTTCTTCTCGGCTTCCTCTTCCTCGTCCAGTTTTTCCTTTGGGCGCTCCAGCGGCAGGATATAGATGTCGGTGTTGTCATCGGTTCGGCGGCTGCGAAAAACAATGTGCTTACCGTCCTTTGNCCACACGATGCTCCCGTTCCAGTAAGGCATGCGAGTAACATTGATGGGTTCGCCCCCGCTCCACGGGACGATGTAAAGGTCGGTGACATTGTTGGCAGGGTCGCGCTTGTTGAAGCAAATCCAGCGCCCGTCAGGGCTCCACGAAAATTCAGTGATGAACGGTCCTTCTGCCACGACTTTCTCCTCCCCTGTGTTGACATCCACCCAGCAAAGTCGCCGACCGAAAGGACCACGCACGAAAGCGATATGGTTTCCTGTCGGCGACCACTGGGGATTGCTTTCAGCAGCATCAGGAGTATTGGTCAAGCGCTTGAGTTCGCGGGTGCGAACATCCACGATGTAAACCTCTCGGTTGTTGTCCCGCTCGGAAATGAACGCCAGTTTCCGACCGTCAGGCGACCAATGAAGGTCAAAGTCGCGGTAAGGGTGGTCAGTGATACGGCGGGCTTCCCCACCCTTTTCAGCGCTGACAACGAAAATTTCGCCCCGAACGACAAAGGCAATTTGCTTCCCGTTAGGGGAAAGGGCAAATTCGGTCGCTTGTCCCGTTAAGGTTAGCCATTGCAAGCGGTTTTGGGGCTCATCGCTGGGCGCATAAATCGTCAAAAGTTTTGGCTCGCCCCCTCCCGTCGGCACGAGCCAAAGGGCAAAGTTGTATTCGTAGACGATGAACCGACCATCGCGGCTCAGGTTGGGGTTGAGCACCCGGTCGGTGTGTTGGGTGACAGGTTGTGCTTTCTCATCCCCCAGCGGTAGGAAGGGCATGCGCCAAATGTTGAAAACGCCTTTTCGGTCGCTGACGAAGTAAAGGGTTGAGCCATCGGGAGAGACCATTGGTGACCAATCGTTCCCTTCGTAGTGCGTCAATCGTTCGGGCGACCCCACCGTAATTCGGTCGCCGTCAAGGGTAAGGGGCAATCGCCAGATTTCGCTATTGGCACTTCCCCGATAACCTTTCCGCCACCAACTCGTTCCGCCCCGGCAGAAAACGATGTAACGCCCGTCAGGGGAAAAGGTGGGGCTGTGCAAGTTTGTTTCGTCATTTGTCAAGCGGCGCACATAGCCCGTCTCCACTTCCAGCAAGTAAATTTGGGTGAAACGATGGTCGCGGTTGCTGCTAAACACAATCCAGCGTCCATCGGGTGACCAGTCCCCCAGCATATCATCGGCACTGTGATAGGTAAGCCGTTTCGGGCGTCCACCCGCTGCGGGCATCAGGTAAATGTCATAGTTGCCTTCTCGGTTGGAGTTGAAAGCGAGCCATTTGCCATCGGGCGAGAAACGGGGACGAATGTCATGAGNGGGATGGACAGTCAAGCGCGTCGCCATCCCTCCTTCCACAGGGGCGACCCAAATATCCCCCAAGTAACTGAAAGCAACTCTCTTCCCGTCAGGCAAAAAAGCGGGAAAACGCAAAACTCGCGCCGGCTCCGTCGTTTGGGCAGCAGACATCCCACCTGCTACCAACACTAACCAAACCCACACTGTTGCTTGCAGACGCATTCTGCTCAGCCCTCCTTCCTTAACAGGGAAGTTCGCACGGTAAATTTAGGCAAGAATTTTAAGGCACGGAAGCGGGTTTCAAGAGGTTACTTGCGCTGCCACCGTCAATTGCTCCGCCACTCACATTTGCTCTTCTTCGCTCAAAGGGGGCTTAGCGGGACGGCAGTAGTCCAGCAAGTATTGGTAGCCGTCCCGCTCGTAAACGGTCGCAAATGGGTCCATGCCGGGAAACGGGCAAGGCATTGCGTTCACCCTTTCTGGGATACTGGCGTTTCTCGCTCTGTCACCCTTTGTCCCCCACTTTCTGCCCTTTGCCTTCCTTTAAGCCACGCCCTGACCTGTTCATAAATGCCGTCCGCATCCAAGCGCAGTTTCGCCCTCAGTTGGCTGACGGTGCCGTGCTCCACGAAGCAATCGGGGATGCCGATGCGCAACACGGGCACATTGTGCCATCCCATCTCGCTAAGGACTTCCAACACGGCGCTCCCAAAACCGCCGCACAAGTTGTGCTCTTCCACCGTGATTAATCGCCCCCCTCTCTCTACTGCCTCCTGCAATAACTCCTTGTCCATCGGCTTAACGAAACGGGCATTGATGACGCCGACGGAGAAGCCGTCCCGCTCCAGTCGTTGGGCGGCGTCCAGTGCTGCATAGACAATTTGGCCAATGCCGACGATAACGGCGTCCGTCCCATCCCGCAGCCACTCCCCTTTGCCCACAGGCAATTCGCGCAACTCGTCGTCTCTCGGCACCCCTACCCCTGCCCCGCGCGGATAACGAACGGCAATGGGACCTTGCTCGTAACGGAGCGCCGTGTAAACCATGTGTTGCAATTCGTTCTCATCTTTTGGCATCATCAGCACCATGTTGGGCATTAAGCGCAAGTAGGCAATGTCAAAGATGCCGTGATGAGTGTGTCCGTCTTGTCCGACCAAGCCGGCGCGGTCAATGGCGAAGACGACGGGCGCTTTTTGCAAGCAGACATCGTGGATGATTTGGTCAAAGGCGCGTTGTAAGAAGGTGGAGTAGATGGCGCAAACGGGACGCAATCCAGAAAAGGCTAAAGCGGCGGCAAAGCCTACCGCGTGTTGCTCCGCCATGCCAACATCGTAGAAACGGTCAGGGAAGTGTTTGGCGAACTTGTCAAGCCCAGTCCCATCGGGCATGGCAGCAGTCATCGCCACGATGCGTTTGTCTTTCTCCGCCAAGCGGATGAGGGTTTGCGAGAAGACCGAAGTGTAACTGGGGGCGGTGTCTTTGGGCGCTTTAATTTCGCCTGTCTGTGGGTCAAAGGGGAACAACGGCGTGTGATACTTCCACGGGTCGGCTTCCGCATACGGGACACCTTTACCCTTCTTCGTGACGGCATGGATGATGACGGGACCACCAATGCGTAAGGCTTCATGCAAGCATTCAATGAGCACTTCCGTGTTGTGCCCGTCCACAGGTCCCAAGTAGGTGAAGCCCAGTTCCTCAAACAACATACCAGGCGGGATGAGCCACTCTTTGATGTTGTTCTTGATGTGGCGGATGACCTCCAGCGTGATTTCCCCCGCAGGACCCATTTTGGACAGGGCTTCCTCCACCATCCGCTTCAATTGCAAGTAGTGGGGTTCGGAGCGCAACTTGCGGAACCAATCGGCAGGGAACTGCCGATGCCTGTGCAAGTAGTTTTCAATGGCGCCGACGGACGGGGCAATGGACATCCCGTTGTCGTTCAAGATGATGACCATGTCGGGTTTATGGTGCCCGATGTTGTGCAAGGCTTCCCACGCCATTCCTTCCTCCAATGCGGCATCCCCGATGACGCAAACGACACGATAGTTGACGCGTGGGTCGTCAGGTGGGATACCTGCGTTGAGCCAATGCTTGCGCGCCATCGCAAACCCTATCGCCGCCGATAAGCCTGTCCCACCGTGCCCGACACCCCAACAGTCATGTTCGCTCTCCTCGCGGCGCGGGAAACCAGAGAGGCCGCCCAGTTGGCGCAGGGTGTGGAAGACAGGATAGCGTCCTGTCAAGAGTTTGTGGGGGTAGCCTTGATGCCCCGTGTCCAACACGATTTTATCGCGGGGACTGTCAAAGACGGTATGGACGGCGATGAAAATCTCCACCGACCCTAACCCCGAAGCGAGATGCCCGCCGTTCTTGCTGACGGTGTTGACAATGACCTCACGAATTTCCTGCGCCAATTGTTTTCGCTCTTCGGGGGTCAGACGCTTCAACCCTTGCGGCAAATCTAAAGTTGCCAACAAGCTTGCCATTGCAAACCGCCTCCCTTCGTGCGCTTTTAGACCGTTCCATCGGGAGGGACACAAAAATTGTAGCGGGAACTCGCCCCGAATGGTGAGCCCCTTACGGCCACGGAAAGAAGGGAGCAGGCTTGCGGGTCAGAAGGGAATGGACTGCCCAAAAGACCGCCATGAAAAACTCGCCGTAGATGAGCCCCACAAAGAAAGGAGCGTAGTGGTGGAAGGCTCGCACGCCCGCATAGCGCAAAATCAAACCCTTGACCAACCACGCCACGAAAATGGGGAACCAAAACACAATGAGCGTCCACGAAGCACTCAGGGCATACGCTAACGGGTGCAGGGGAAACCACCAAAAGTGTGACCGCATGACCACCATCCCATAAGTCAGCACTACACTTGCCACAAAAAAGCCCCGAATGTAAGCGGGAGGGTTATCCTGTCCCAAGATGGAGCCGATGTGGTCTTCAAACGCCCAGCGAGGGTTGCCCTGATAGGCATACCAATACATCGTCAAGGCGCCGTGCGTGTAAGGCAATTTCAGTTGATAGATAGCCGCCGCTACGAACCCCACCACCATCGCTAAAACGCTGGGCAGAAGGAGTGCTCGTCGCGACAAATTCACCTTCTCGCTCATCTTCAAACTGTCAAGGAGCGGGGTAACCAACAAACCCCGCAGGTCACGGGTGAAAACAGCATCCAGAAAGCCCAAGATGGTCAAGTTGCGAGCGCCTAATTGGTGCTTGGGCACGAAAAGGCGCATCAGGTCAATGGGGCGAAAGGAAGTTTCTGTCATCATCAACCCACCTTCCGCCACGCTGCGCGCCATCACCAAAACGACCACGCCCAAATAGACGGTGAACTCCACGACAGCGACAAGGGGCGAAAGTCCCGCTTTGATGCCCCAGCCAATTGCCACTGAAAGTCCAACAAGCCCAACCAGCACAGCGGCGTGATAAGGCATCAACTCGTTTCGGTCGTCTATGTCCCCTCGCTTCACCGTTTTGGCAAACACTTGCTTCAGATAAGGCAGTGCCGCCCGCCAGAAAAACCAAACCAGCACCAAATACGCCCCCAACACTTGGTAGCCGATGTAAAGGCGGGTGGGGTAAAGGGGCATGTTGATGAGCATGTGCTCGTAGCCCAGCCACGAAAGCAGGATATCTTGCACGCGGGTGAGCCAAAAGAAAAACCAAAGGCTGAACAGCAACTGGGTCGGCAAAAAGTAGGCGAATCCGACAGCAGCGTAGGAAGTGTAAACGGGCGTGAAGATGATGGCGTTGAAGGGGCGCTCAATCAAGTAATCGTTCAGCGTCCACGCCACGCGAATTTGCGGGATAACGGGATAAAGGCGGTTGAGCCCATTGACAAAAAACACCGTCGCCGAGAGAGCAAATCCGAGCCAAGCCAACCGGTTGCGCAGCAAATTAGCGCGATTGGCGGGTTCAATCAGTTGCAGCGGGGGTTGGGTGAGGGGGAAGTTGAGTTTCTCATGGTCTGCCCATTGACGCCGCCAAAGGGTGGCGATGGTAAGGAAACACGCCCAAACGGCAGCGACCACGAGTGCCCATGCCAACAACGGAGTGAGCCATTCCTGCCAAATCACCACCCCTTTGCTGCCTTCGTAGAAATAGCGGGCAGGCGGTTGCGCTTCCATGCCCTGCGGGTCAAAAGGGACAAGCCACTTAGGGATGTGGGGAAAGAAGGCTTCCGCCCAACGGTTCTGCGGGTTGGCAAAGTAGTTGATGGCAACCAATGCAGGCAACAGTTTCTCCATCAAGCCCCGCGACGCAATCATTGCCGAAAGCACTGTCATCGTGTAGACGATGAGCACCTCGTGGGGTTGCAGGAAAGGGCGTCGGAGAAGGTGCGATAAGAGCCCGTTGAGTGCCACCAATACCGCTAACAACCCCAACGCGGCCGGGTTGAACTGGCAAATGGCAATTTGGATTTCCTTGACGACCAATTCGGCGTAGGAAACGATGAGCACGGCACCAATGCCGAAGAGCAATCCCACAACGACGGCACGCAAAGATAAGTCTTTCAAGCCGATTTCTCGCTCCGCCGCTGCGGCTTTTTGCAGCTGCACTCTGCTTCCCTCCTGTTCGGTGGCAGAAAAGTTCGGTGAAGGTCAGCCCGAAAAAGTTTGGTCAGGCAGGCGCCCTGACCCTTTCCATTTTGTTGGGGCGGTGTAGAAATTCGCTCCCTACCGTTCATCAACCGTAACTGCCGAATCGCTGCTGATAGAGCCAAACGACTTCCTCCAGCAACCGTTCAGCGGAAAGGTTTTCGGGTGGGTTGCCATCCCACAAAGTAGCCGCAACTTTTTGCGCTAACTTGCGGGCGAATTGCTCGCGCTTTTCAAGGTCAAGTTGCGGGGCGCGAAGCAGGAAGTAGCGCAACGCCAAAACTTGCTCGCGGCTCAACCGTCCCAAACGGGCAATCGCCATCGGTGTCAGGACCTGCAACTCCATTGCGGGCAATTCCTCCTCCATCATCATAGGCGTCGGGGCGGTTCTCCCTTCCCGAATGACTAAAGTGCCCGCTGCGTAGTCGCCCAATCGGCGGAAATAGGCGCTGAGCAACATGACCGTGAACCCAACACCGCAGGTGCAAGGCAAATAGTCAACCAACCGAAGGGCATTGCGGAGGAACGCCGCCGCCATATCGGGCACAGTGCCATCATCGCGAATAACCCGCAAGCAAAGCAACTTTTTGCCCAAAGTTTGCCCGCCATATAAGCCTTCCAGCAAAGTGTGGTAGGCGACAATGAGCAATGGGAGAGCGAAAGCATACAGAACCGAAAACCTTAACCACACATCCATTTGTCCCAGCCCAGGAAGAGAGCGGATTGCCCCCGTTCCCGACAGCGCCGTTAAGGCGCCCGCGATGGGGAGGGCAAGCAATCCCGTGACAAGGGTGTCCAAAAGCAACGCCACCGCCCGTTCCAACGGGCTCGCTAACTCCAACTCCAACGGCACATTTTCGGGCGTCAAGATTGTCCAAGTGCGCGGCATGAACGGTCACCTCAAAAAGCGGCTTCCGCCAAAGCAGGCTCCATAAATGCCGACTAGAATGAACATCGCTTTTGCGACCACTGTCAAGGATAGCGCAAAGGAAGTGACGGGTGTGCTAATCTTTTTGCGGTGATTGGTCGGTAGCAAACCTATGCGAGCGGAGGTGCACGAAAATGGAAAGGAAGGCGGTCACTACTTCGGGAGCCCCCATCCCTAAAGCTCCTTACTCCCAAGCCATTGTCGCTAACGGTTTCGTGTTTGTTTCGGGACAAGTCGCCATTGACCCCAAAACGGGCGATCCTGTTCACGGCACTTTTGAGGACGAACTGCGATTGGCGCTGAGCAACTTGAAAGCCATTTTGGAAGCAGCGGGCAGTTCACTGGACAAGGTGGTCAAGGTCACCGTCTTCCTCGCCGACATCAGCAACTTCCCGAAACTCAACGAGATTTACCGCGAGTTTTTCCCCGAGCCCTTCCCCGCCCGAACAACCCTTCAAGCCCAACCACCTGGTGGCTTTCAGGTGGAAGTGGAGTGCATTGCGATGCTGTGATGACAGAAGCGACAATTGAGGTGAAAAGCGATGGAGCCCGTTGGCCGACTGTTGCAAGATTTGGTTGCCATTCCCAGCGTCAACCCATGCTTTGCGAATGGAACAGGTGAGTTGCAACTTGCCAATTTCATTAGCGATTATGCCCGTCGCGCCGGTTTGGAAGTGCACCGCCAATTTGTTTCGGAAGGGCGAGAGAATGTGTTGATCGGATTAGTGGGGCGAGGACAGGAAACGGTGCTTTGGGAAACCCACATGGACACGGTGACGGCGGAAGGCATGAGCATTCCGCCCTTTGACCCACAAATTCGGGACGGCAAATTGTTCGGGCGGGGAGCGTGCGATGCGAAAGCCAGTTTGGCGGCAATGCTTCAGGCGTTAGTGGAAGTTGCCCAACGCAGAACGCCCCCGCGCACTGTTTGGCTTGCTGCGGTCGTGGACGAAGAAAACGGATTTCATGGAGCACGACAATTGCTCGCTGGCGGAATGCGCGCCGACTTCGGAATTGTGGGTGAGCCAACAGAGTTGCAACTTGTCATTGCCCACAAAGGCACCGTTCGGGGCAGCATCAGCACGCGGGGCAGAAGCGCCCACAGTTCGCAACCGGACAAGGGCATAAACGCCATCCTCCGAATGGCGAAAGTGCTGGCGGCGCTGGAGCGATACGATTTGGAGTTGCGGATGCGCTTCCATCCCCTCGTCGGCAGCCCGACCTTGACAGTGACGATGATTGAAGGGGGACGAGGTTTGAACCTCGTTCCCGATTTCTGTCAAGTCAAGGTAGACCGAAGGACACTCCCCGACGAAGACCCGTTGGCAGCATGGGATGAGTTGAAACGCTTCCTCCAAAGCCAACCAGAGTTGTTGGAGTTGGAAGTGGAAGTAGGAGAACCAGATTTGGTTAACGCGGGAATGGCGATTTCCCCCAACGCCCCTGTCGTTCAACGAATGTTAGCGGTCTGCCAGCGGGTTGGATTGAACCCCTCGGTGATAGGGGTGCATTACAGTTCGGATGCCAGCGTTTTGAGTCAAGGAGGCATCCCGTGCCTCCTTTTCGGTCCGGGCAGCATCCATCAAGCCCATACCCCTGACGAATGGGTTGATCTTGAACAAGTCCTCGCTGCTCAAAAAGTTTTTGAAGCGCTGGCGGAAGAAGAACTATGAAGCCTCCTCGCTCGGCGGCTCCGATAAGTTCTCCGCCAGCAACTTTGCCGCTTGCTCCTGCCACTGGCGCAACGGGGGCAAATCTTCCAGCGACCGAAGCCCAAATAGTTCCAGAAATTTCTGAGTGGTGGCGTAAAGGCGCGGTCGCCCCACTGTCTCTTTGTAGCCGACCACTTGGATGAGCCCGTGCTCCAACAAACTTTGGATTGCGGTAGAACTGTCAACCCCTCGCAGTTGTTCTATTTCGGGGCGCGTAATGGGTTGGTGGTAAGCGATGATGGCTAAAACCTCCAATGCCCCGCGCGATAGGCGAACTTTCTGGGGCGGGTGGAGACGGGCGATGTAATCAGCGAATTCTGGACGCGTTACCATCCGCCACCCTCCCGCTACTTCCACGATGGCTAACCCGCTCCGCCGCTCGTATTCCACTGCCAGTTCGTTCAACAACATGAACGCCTCGTCAAGGGACACTTGAAGGATGCGGGCGATTTCCTCTAGCGGGAGCGGTTTCGTTGCCACAAAGAGGAGGCATTCCAACGCTTTTCGCAACTGCTCCCTCGTTTGCTCCGCCATCCCTTTGCCATCACCTTGACAGCGCTTCAGGTCAGTCAAACTGCCGCAGGAAGCGCAGGTCGTTTTCGTAGAACAGGCGGATGTCGTCAATGCCGTAGCGAAGCATTGCCAACCGTTCCACCCCCATGCCGAAAGCAAAGCCTTGCCATCGCTCGGGGTCGTAACCGACATTCTCTAACACGGCAGGATGAACCATGCCGCAACCGAGCACTTCCAACCAGCCCGTTTGCTTGCATACAACACACCCGATGCCTTTACAAAACACGCAACTGACCAACACTTCGGCACTCGGTTCGGTGAAGGGGAAATGGTGCGGGCGGAAACGAATTTGCACCCACTCGCCGAAGAAGCGACGGGCGAAGGCGTAAAGGGTGCCTTTCAGGTCAGCGAAGGTCACCTCTTCGTCCACCAACAACCCTTCCACTTGGTGGAAGACGGGCGAGTGGGTTCGGTCAAAGGGGTCACGCCGATAAACCCGACCGGGCGAAACGATGCGCACGGGTGGTTGCCGACTTTCCATCACCCGAATTTGCACCGCTGAAGTTTCCGTCCGCAAAAGCACTTCCTTGCCCGGTTCCCAATCACCCGCGATGTAGAAACTGTCGTGGTCGTCGCGGGCAGGATGGTCAGGCGGGATGTTCAAGGCGATGAAGTTATGCCACTCGTCTTCCACTTCTGGTCCGTCCACGACCTCAAAGCCCAAGTCGGTGAAGATGGTGCAGATTTCGTTGATGGTCAAAGTCAAAGGGTGCAAACCGCCCGGCTGAAAGATGCGACCGGGCATCGTGACATCAATGCGCTCCCGCTCTAATTGCCGTTGAAGGGCTAATTCCCGCACCTCCCGTTCCCGTTGCAACAATGCCCCCTCCAACCACTCTCGGAGCGCATTCGCTTCCGCTCCCACTTGGCGCCGCTCGTTGGGCGGGAGTTGGGCAAGGGAGCGAAGGATGACATTCAGTTTCCCCCGTCGCCCCAAGAAACGACGGCGCACTTCCTCTACGGCTTCTGGCGTCTCCGCTTCCTGCAAGGCGCGTTCGGCTTCCTCTCGCAACCGTTGCACCTGCGAAATCAATTCCGTCGCTTGCATCCAAAACCCTCCTTGTGCTGTTTCCTTTCCCTTACCATTGTTGCACAAATTGCACACCGCAAAGGGAACCACTTCCGAGTTCAAAACGCTTTGGTGAAGCCGGGCATGGCAACAGGGTAGCGCCCCGCTTCGTCGGGCTTAACCGGCGGTTCGGAATTGTAGTCAAGGTTGTCCACATTCGCCAGCACAAGGTTAGAGTTGAACGCTTGCTCCCAAGTCACTTCTTGCCCCGATTCTGCCGCCATCCGCCCCATGAGGGCGACCAAATTAGCGCAGGCGCATCGCTCTGTATCGTTTTGCGGCAAATCTTGCCGAATAGCGTTTAGCAGCACATCTATCTCCGTCTGGTAGGAGTCGTTGAAGCGCTGTGGTCGCCACAGCAGTTTGTTTTCGTCGTCCTGCCAACCTTGGTAGATGCCGAATTTGGGTGTCCCCTCGCCCAGGTAGGCACACCCCTTACTGCCGTGCACGATGACGCCGAAGTAGTTCCAGCAGTTGACCATGTGCCGCCCTTGCACGAACATGCGTGTCCCATCAGGGAAGCGAAATTCAACGGCGAAGTGGTCAAAAAGTTGGTCAGGCTCTTTCCGAACTTGCCGACCACCTTGCCCTTGAGCGGACACCGGCCACGCTCCCTTCACCCAGCAGCAGACATCAATGTTGTGGATAAGCCAGTCCACGAAGAAACTGCCGTTCAGCCAAGTGAAGCCATGCCAGTGCCGAAGTTGATACACCAACTCGCTTTCTCCCGGTTGGCGCGCTCGGAATCCAACTGGTCCGTGCATCCGATATGCCCAGCAAACGATGACATCGCCGATCATCCCATCGTGGATGGCTTTCACCGTGTCTTGGTTAGCGAAGGCATAGCGTTGGTTCAAACCACCGACGACCTTCAAGTTCTTTTGCGACGCCAATTCCCCCGCTTTGAGCACGCGGCGAACACCAGGGGCATCCACAGCGAACGACTTCTCCATGAAGACATTGACGCCTTTTTGCACCGCATACTCAAAGTGCAAAGGTCGGAAAGCAGGCGGGGTTGCCAAGATGACGACATCTGTTGAACCCAAGCAGTCAATGACCTTGCGGTAAGCATTAAAGCCGATGAATTGGCGCTCTGGCGGAACATCCACTCGGTCGCCGAATCGGTCGCACAGCATTTTCAGGCTGGCTTTCAAACGGTCTTCAAACACATCACCCATCGCCACCAACCTGACGGGACCGAACGACGATGCCAACGCATTGGCAGCGGCACCCGTGCCTCGCCCACCGCATCCAACCAAGCCGATGCGAATGGTGTTGTCTTCGCCGGCGTAAAGAGCAGCAGCGAGAGCGGGGCTAATCGCGGCGCTGAGCAACGCCCCTCCAGACGCCTTCAAGAAGGAACGCCGCGAAGATGCGGTGCCATCTTTTTGCTGCACTGCCATCCCAACCTCCCCCTTCCAAACCCACGATTTGTGCGCACCGATGAGCAGCGGCAAAGAGAACAAAGCAGGTAAAAGCCTTCTGACGACTGTCAAGCCGGCTTCGGCATGAGACAGAGGGGCAACTTCCGTGTCGCTCCAACAAATTCACCCCGTTATGAGTGACGCTTCACCGTCGCACTTTCTTCCGGTAAAGGCGTTTCTCTCGCTCCGTCATGTCGCGCGCTGTAACAGGGCGGAAGCCAAAGCCTGAAACCCTGTCCACCACACCCATGAGATAGCGCCCCACCTCCGTTTGACCGAGCACGATGTAACGGTTACCCCATTGATGCCACGCATAATGGCGTCCAAAGCAAACTTGTTCCCCTTCTTCTGGCTCAACGC
>JGI25065J35084_100050_pt1 | contig 13287 bp, 10 predicted proteins | sample Antgeofumaro1A2A_FD_35084 | JGI IMG/M metagenome (IMG submission 35084)
GGTGGATTTGATGCCCAAGGTCACCTTCGCTACCGAGCATGTCATCCCCGTAACTCTTTCCGCTTTGGTCAATGCGTGGCGGGAGGGATAGTTCGCTGTGACCTCCCAAAGCGCAAGCGGTCTAAAACTATGGTCGTTCCGATCACACTTAACCGACAGGGGGGAGAATTCATGCGCCGGCTTGTCAACTTGCTGGTTGCCTTTGGGCTCATGTCGCTAGCTTTGGCGAGTTTTGCTAACCCGAACGCCCAACGGCTTGTTCAAGCCTTGGAGCAAGTGCTGCGCCGAGAGATCACGAACCCGAAAGACCCCAACGGGCTTTACTTGCGCATCGTGCCCACTTCGCCAGAGGAAACGGCAAGGGGGAAGTTCCAGTTAGTGGAAATCGCCTCCAAACCCGCCCGCATCCGCAACATCTTCCTGCGGGAATTGCGAGCACGAGCAGTAGAGCCCGTGCTGGAAGTGCCCGCTTTGTTGGAGCAAGGGAAAATCCGCACGGTGTCGGTCAAGGAGTCAGTGTTGGAGGGAGTGATTGACGAGGAGAACTTGGAGCGGATGCTGGCAGAGTTGAAAGCGACAAAAAACATGCGTATCAAAGTGCAAATCACCGAGGATGGCAAAGTAGTGCTGCGAGGCACTTTGACCTTGCTACGCATCAACAACCCCTTTGAAGCCGTCTGCCACCCTGAAATCCAAAAGGGCGAGATGTCTCTGCGAATAAAGGAATTGCGCGTCAATGGGGTGCCTGCCCCTGCTTTTTTGCTCGCTCGCTTGGAAAACACCATCAACCCAGTAGTAGAGCGGCGTGATTTGCCCTTCAATGCCGAAATCAAATCGGTGCACATCAGTCAAGGGCTCATCTACCTCAACACGACGCCGCCTAAAAGTGGTCGGTAAAGGTGCTTGAAAGCGTGCAAAAATTTGAAGGAACGAGCCAAAGGGAAAGGACAAAGGAGCGGATGGTGAATGGAGGAACCGCGAGAGCACGATGGGCGCGAGCAAACCGAGCCCATGAAAGAGAAGGCGGAAGGGGAGGCGGGGGAAACTATTGAGCCCTCCATCCCTGCCGCATCTGCCCCGCCGCGTTGGTGGGGAATTGGAGGATGGGCTTTGTTCGTCGTCGCCTTGCTATTTGCCCTCTTTCTGGCCGTTGAGTTGTGGCGGGAGCGACAACAAATGGCAGCCTTGACCGAAGAAGCGAACCGCTTGCGGGAAGCCGTTGCCTCTGCTCGGCGCGTGTTTCTGGAACGGGCAGTGGCAGAATTGGGTTATGCCAGTGTGGACTTGCAAGCCGACCCACCCAAGCGCTACCAAGTCACTTTCCGACTGGACGAAGCCAGTCGCTGGTTGCGAGATGCCGAACCCCTCCTCAGCGAAAACGGACGAAAGCAAGTAACGTCCATCCTCCAAATCCTTCGTCAATTGCCCGTCTTGGTGGAGCAAGATCCCGTAAACGCTCGGCAAGAGTTAGCCAAAGTGCAGGACACACTGGAACGACTGATAAAGGCGGAAACCTATGCCCGATAGCAACGCCACAAAGACCGAGGGGTTGTCATGCGGCTCAAAAGGCTGAGTTTGTTCGGCTTCAAAAGTTTTGCCCATAAAACGGAGTTGCTCTTTGCCCAAGGCATCACCGCGATTGTCGGACCGAACGGTTCGGGCAAATCCAACATCTTGGACGCCATCATTTGGGTGCTGGGGGAACGGAGCACGAAAGCCCTTCGCTCTCCCAAAGCCGCCGACTTGCTCTTTTCGGGGAACGGGAAACTCAAACCTGCCAACCTCGCGGAAGTCACTCTCACACTGGAGTTAGATGAGGCACTTGACAAAGTTGATGGCACCACTTCCCTTGCCCCTCACGACGTCCTCTCCGAAATCGTCATTGCCCGCCGGTTGAAGCGGACAGGAGAGAGCCAGTTTTTCATCAACCGAATCCCTTGCCGCTTGCGGGATGTCCAAGACCTTCTTTTGGAGTTGGGGATTTCGCCCGATAGTTACGCCTTCGTCGGACAAGCGGAAATTGACCGCTTGGTCTTTCTCTCACCGCAGGAACGACGGGAACTCATCGAGCAAGCCGCCGGCATTCACCGCTTCCAAATTCGGCGAGAGGATGCCTTGGAGAAGTTGGAGCGAACGGAACGGAACTTAACTCGGCTGCGGGATTTAGTGGCAGAACTGTTTCGCCAACGGGAAGGGTTGAGCGCAGAAGTGGAAAAAGCCCACCGTTACCAGCAGATGCTCCAACGCCAACGGGAATTGCAAATCGCCTTGCTCGGTTGGGAACATCAAGTTCGCCTTCGGCGAGTGGAGCGCTTGAAGGAAGAAAGGAATGCCTTGCAAGAATTGGTGGCTCAAACGGAGACAGAGATAGCGGCGACAGAAACAGAGCGCTCAGAGGTGGACGCACTTCTTGCCCGCATGGAAGAAGGGCTTCAAAAGTTGCAAACCACCGCTGCTAAGACATTGGAGGAAGCCAAAGCCTTAGAGAATGAGTTGGCATTGTGTCAGGAGCGGCGAAGGCACTTGACGCAACGCTGCACTCAAATTGCCCAACAACGCGCCCATTTCGCCGAACGCCTGCACCGTCTCGCCAACGAAATGGCGGAGACGCAAAAGCAATTGGAGGCTTTGCACCAGCAGCGCAACCTTTTTGAGCAGCAGGAGGCACACCTGCAACAGGCGCTGAGCCAAGCGGAAGGACAGGTGGCGAAGTGGGAGAAGGAAGTTAAGGAAGCGCAGGACGAGCATTTTGAAGCAGAGCGCGCCCTCGCAGAAACTCGTTCCCAATTGACCTCCTACGAACCCCTTCTGCACTCCTTACAGGCGCGGCGAACGGAAGTGGCGCGGGAGCGAAGCCAATGGCACGAACGCCTTCAGCAACTTGAGCAGGAGAGGGAGAACCTTCTTGCCCAACGCCAACGCACCGAGACGACTGCGTTAGAGCAAGTGGTTCAGCAATTGCAACAACAGATAGAGGAGCGGCGGAAGCGGGGCGAAACTCTGCGCCAACAACTTGCCCAAACCCGCGAGCAATTAGCGGCTGTGCGGGCGCGATGGGCAGCGTTGGAGGAAATGGATGTCTCCCTCGCAGGCGTTCCACAAGGGGCACGGACAGTTTTAATGGCGGTGCGCAGCGGACAACTGCACGGTGAATTCCATCTGCTAGCGCACCTCCTCCGCGTGCCAGAAGGGTTGGAAGTCGCTTACGAAAGTGCTTTGGGGGCAGCCGCTAACTACCTTGTGGCGTCCACCTTCGCACAAGTTCAAGCCGCTATTGAGTTCCTCAAAAGCCACAACGTAGGGCGCGCCACCTTCATCGCCTTAGACTTTCTGAGCGAACTGAGTTGGAGTGGCGAAGAGAAAACGCTCCCGCTGGTGGATGCGGAAGGCGTAATTGGGTGGGCGAGCGAATTGGTGGCGGTGACGGACGAGCGGTTTGCCAAAGCGGTTCGCCATGTGCTCGGCAATACCTTGTTGGTGGAAGACCTTTCCGTTGCCCGCCGGTTAGCGCCGACCCTTAAAGGCGTTCGCTTTGTCACTCGTTCAGGGGAAGTGGTAGCGCCCACAGGCACTATTTCTGGTGGAGCAACTGGGCGAGGGACAGGCAGTTTCTTCCTGCGACAACGGGAGCAGGAAGAATTGTCTGTCCAAATTCGCCGCCTGGAAACCCTCGCCAGTGATTTGGAAACTCAGTGGCGCATCAATGAAGACGAGTGGCGCCGCCTTCAGAAGGAGTTGACAGTCAAGCAACAAGAATTGGACGAACAGCGACGCAAAAAAGAGCACCTTTCGGAAACCGAGCAACGGTTGCGCGCCGAGATAGAGCGCCACCGCCAGGAAGTAGCACGCTTAGACGCCGAAGAGCAACGCTTAGAGCGGGAGTTGGCAAATTTACAGCGAGAAAGAGATGCCCTCCGCCAACGCCTCGCTCAACTGGAACTGGCTCGCAATGCCGCAAGGCAGCGCCTTTCAGAAGCGCAAAAGCAATTAGCGGAAGCACGAAAAACGCAAGAAGAATTGAGCCGTAAGTGGCAGCAAGTTCAAATGGTCGCCGCTTCCTGGCAAACCCGCCACGACAACCTCCAACAACGCCTCGCCGAACTCTCCGAAACCCAACGCGAATTGCAACAGCAAGACATTGCTTTCGCCCAAGAGGAAATCGCTTTGGAAGCAGAGTTGCAAGAGTTAGCCGAACGCATCCCCGCCTTGGAGCGCCAATTGGCGGAATATCGGCAGCGGCGGGAGCAAGTGGAGGCAGCGTTGAGCAACTGGCGGGAAGAGCGCCAAAAATTGCTGCACCGACGGGAAGAACTGGAGCGGCGCTTGAACAAGTTAAAGGCTCAACAAGCCGCGCAAAGGGAAGAAATGCACCGGTGCGAAGTGCGCCTGACCCAAGCAGAAGCGGAGCGGACGGAAATTGAGCGACGATTGACGGAAGAATTTCAAGTCTGTTTGGAAGTTGCTCACGCAGCAGCGCAGGGGCTGGAACAAAAGCAAACAGCCTTGGACGAGTTGGAGCGCCTTCGGCAAGAGATGGCTGCTTTGGGTGAAGTGCGGTTGAGCGTTTTGGACGAATACGAGCGCCTCAACGAACGCATCCATTTCCTTCAAGCGCAAATTGATGACTTGGAAGCAGCGCGGACAGAACTATTGGGCGGCATAGAAGCGCTGGAGCAACAATTCCGCCAACGCTTTCAGGAAGTTTTGGAACAGATCAGCGAGACCTTCAACGAGATGGTGCAGCACTTTTGGCGCGGTGGGGAAGGGCGATTGGTGCTCACGGAAGGACAAACCCTTTCGGAAAGCGGCGTTCAGGTCAAGGTTCGGTTGCCCGGCAAGGCGGAGCAAGACCTTTTAGCGCTATCGGGGGGCGAGAAAGCCATTGTTGGCTTGTGCCTCCTCTTCGCCCTGCTGAAAATCAACCCCGCTCCCTTTGTGCTGTTGGACGAAGTGGATGCTCCACTGGACGACAGCAATACTGACCGCTTTGTAGCGCTTTTGCGGGAATTTGCAGAGCGGACGCAATTTATCGTTATCACCCACAACCCTATCACCGTTCAAGCCGCCGACCACCTTTATGGGGTGACGCTGGATGAAGACGGTGCCTCCAAAGTCCTCTCCCTGTCCTTGCGGGAAGCCTTGGCGTGGACGGAACAAAGTTGAAAGCGATTTTGCTACCCTTGCGGCGTCCCCTCGTTCCCTTCGGATTTGGTGGCGTGTCCTTTTCCGTGGCCACTAGCGCTTCGGGCAGCCGCCGCTCGTTGGGCACGGGCAGCCGCTGCTGCCCGCTTCTTCTCTTCCTCCGCTTGCCACTCTTCGTCAGTCATCTGCATGGACTTTTTGCCTGTCACTTGGTCAACAGTGCCCAAGCCCATGCGAATCCACATCTCCTGCTGCCACTCGCCAACTTCCAAAAGTCGCTGCTTATCAAAAACCAAATCGCGGTGCGAGTAACCACCCACTTGCCACACTTGGGTGTGGATGAGAGCAGGCACTGGACAGACTTCCACACACAACCCGCAAGCGCTGCACAAGTTGTTGTCAATGATGAATACGACGGGATACTTGCCCTTGTGCCCCGGCTTTTCGTCAATGGTCTCAATGTGGATGCAGTGGTCAGGGCAAATGCGCTCGCAAGCGAGACAGCCGATGCAGTTTTCCTTTCCTGTCCTTCGGTCAATGGTCAACCCGATGGTGCCTCGGTAGCGAAGGGCAATTTTCCGTGCCCCCCATTTTTCGGTGATGGTCACGGCTTGCCGCAGGAAGACGACGCGCCCGAAATTGCGGATAGTCACAGCCATTCCTTTTAGGATGCTGACCACCGTGTCCCACAATTCGGCGGGGAAAGAGGGCTTGACAGGAACGGACGGTTTTGGGGGGGCTCCTCTCATCGGCGTTCACCTTCCCACTGCGCCATCATCGCTTCCATTGCCTCCCTCGTCAACTCCTCTGGGCGGGCTCGCTCGCCCCGCATGATTTTCTCCTGCAACAACCGCACCCCCCAAAGAAGTTGCTCTGGCGTAGGGGGACAACCGGGCACATAGACATCCACTGGGATGATTTTGTCAACCCCATTGAGCACTGAGTAGGCATCGTAGAAAGGACCGCCGTTGGTAGCGCAAACGCCCATCGCAATGACATACTTGGGCTCTGCCATTTGCTCGTAAAGGAGTCGGACTCGCGGCGCCATCTTGTAAGTGACGGTGCCTGCCACAATCATCAAATCGGCTTGACGGGGCGTGGCACGGGGAATCATGCCGAAGCGGTCAAAGTCGTAGCGAGGTCCTGCCGTTGCCATCATCTCAATGGCGCAACACGCCAGCCCAAAGGTCATATACCAAAGCGAACTCTTGCGTGCCCAACGGAATACCTTGTCCTTGAGTGCCCCAATCCCCGGTGTGCTGTCCAGCACGCGGTTGGCGATTTCCTTGAGCCAATCAAAGCGGGTGAGCACGATTTCCAATTTCTGTTGCCGCAACTTAGGCGGCAAGGTCGGCTGTCCTGGTATCTCTGGAACCCAAATGGGTGTTCGGTCACGCTCCATCGTCCTTCGCCTCCTTGCGGGACAAGCCCGTTAGGGTTGTCCCTTCGGCGCTTCCTGACAAATGCCTGACAACGGCGTTCCATAGCATAACACACTTCCCCTGCCTTCGCGCTTGACGGGCATCAAAAGAGCACACTGACGACATTTCCCTTTCAGCGGCGCGAAAGCCACGCATGCCCTGCTACAATTGTCAGCGGAGAAAGGGGAAGAAAAGGATGCCGACGGTTCGGTTCGCACTGGCGGTCGCACTTGGTGTCCTCTTCTGGGGACTTGGGTGGGAACTGGTCGCGTGGGCATATAATGCGCTCCTCCTCGCTTTAGCAGTGTGGGAGTGGGGAGTTCTTTGGTGGGTCAAACGGCAAGTTCGTTGCGAGCGGGAAGTGGAAGCCGCTTTGGAGTTGGCAGCGGAAACTTCCGTTGCCCTCCTCCTCTCCAATCCCACGAACATGCCGCTCGTTGTGTTTGTCAAGGACGAAGTCCCGACAGATTTTGAGTGGCGATCGCCCCTTCGGTATTGGGGACAACAACGCCCCCTCTTAGCCACCCTCCTTCCCCCTCGTTCCCGCTCCCAAGTGACCTACATCGTCCGTCCCTTGCGGCGGGGGGCGTTTCGGTTCGGTGCCGTCCACGCTCGTTTGAGCACCCCTTTACAGTTTTGCTGGCTCCCGCAACGATGGGATTTGCCCCAAACAGTGAGGGTGCTTCCCAACCTCTCACAGGCGCGCAAGTATTTGTTACTGCTACGCAAAATGCGGTTGCGGGAATTCGGTTTCCGTCCCGTGCCTTTGCGGGGTGCCGGCACCGAGTTTGCTTCGTTACGCGATTACTTGCCCGACGATGACCCTCGGTGGATTGACTGGAACGCTACGGCGCGGCGGGGGAAATTGGTGAGCAAGGAGTTTGAACTGGAGCGCGGTCAAAACATCGTTGCGGTCGTGGATGTTGGACGGGTGATGGCAACCCGATTGGATACCTTGACGAAGTTGGACTATGCGGTCAACGCTGCTGCTTTCGTTCTTTTTCTTGCCTACCGCATGGATGACCGCGTAGGGTTGATGGTGTTTGCCCAGCGAGTCCTTCAATGGCTTCCGCCTGCCAAAGGGGTGAGGCAGTGGGAAGCCATTTTGGAGACCCTTCGGCAAGCGGAACCAAATTTGGTGGAAGCCGATTATGCGGGGGCTTTCACCCATTTGCTCCGCAACTTGCCCCGCCGCTCCCTTCTGCTGCTCTTTACCGACCTAATTGACCCCGACACCTCAGAAGCCCTTATCGCTCACGCTCAACTTTTAGCGGAGAAGCACTTAGTTGTGGTCGTGGCGTTAAGCGACTACGAATTGAGAACTCTGTTGACAAAACCGCCCGAAGAGGCGGCTGACCTTTACCGACAAGCCGCTGCCATCGCTGTTTGGAACGAGCGGCGCCGTGCCATCGCCCAACTGCGGGGAAGCGGGATCATGGTGTTGGATACAGCCCCCGAAGACCTCTTTGAAGCCTTGCTGGAGCACTACTTACTGGCAAAAAAGCGACTGTGAAAATTGTCAATCCGATAGCCAAGCAAGCGGGTAAGTTCCGAACTCCTGCGCTGCTTCCAGCATCGCGACGATGTTCTCAAAGGACACATTTTAGCAACGGAACACCGCAACGCTGTCAGGAAATTACGAGCCATAAACTTCCTGCGGGTCAAAGAGGCGTTGTTGGAAGACTTCCAATTCGCCTTCCTTCGTCACTCGGCGGAAGAAGCAACTGGGGAAACCTTCGTGGCAAGCAGCGCCCCCGATTTGCTCCACTTTGACCACCAACGCGTCGGCATCGCAATCTACCAAAATCTCCCGCACCCGTTGGACGCGCCCGGAGTGCTCGCCTTTCATCATCAACTTCTGGTGCCGTCGGCGCCAGAACCATGTCTTGCCCGTCTCAAAGGTCAACCGAACGGCATCGCGGTTCATGTAAGCCACTGTCAACACTTCGCCTGTGTGGGCATCTTGGATGACGACGGGGATAAGCCCGCTTCCATCAAACTTCAATTCGTCCAGAAACTTTGGCTCTGCCATCGGTGCGACCTCCTTTTCGGAAAGGATTAAGTAGGTCAGCGCAAAGGAAGAATTTGGCGCATGAGGAGACCAGAGGGCACTTTGGGCACGAAGTAGGTCGTTTTTGGGGGGAGCCGATACCCTTGCGCGGCGACGGCTCGGACGACCTCGGGGGACATTGCCCGCACCAACACTGCCACGCACCCTTCCCGTTGAGCGAATTGCCAAGCATGATAGGCATCGTGGGTATAGTCCCACTTCACGCCCTTAGGCGAGACGCCGGCGCCGGCAAGGGCAAAGGGGAAGATGACTTGGTGGAGCACCACTGTGTCTACCTGACGCAAAGGGGCAGGAAGTTGAGCAAGGGCTTCCGCCACACCGCTTTCAATCCCCTTGACACTCACCAGCCATGCCCGCCCTTGAGCCGCGAAAAGGAAAGGGATGCCATCAGGGTGAGCGAACAATCGCTCTAACTCTTCCTCCCTCCCGTCCCACTCCACTTCTTGGGAAAAGAAGCGCCGAGACACTTCACGCAGAAACCGCTCCGCGTTTTCCGGTTCGGTGAAGGTCAAAAGTCGGTGGGTGGGCAAGACGGTGGTGTTGCGCTGGTAGTCCGCAAGGGCGAAACTGACAAAGTTGGCAGGGTGGGATGGGTTGGAAAGGGCTTCGGGAAGTTCCGAACGAAAACTCAAAGCGGTCTCGTAGCGGTGGTGACCGTCTGCAATGACCAACCACTGAGGGGCCAGCAAGCAATTCACTTCTTCGGCGAACTCCGCATCCGTCACGCGCCAAACGAGGTGCTCCACGCCGTCCACTGTCCCTTTCAGCCAAGGAAGTCCCTGTGCACCGCTTTGCAGCAACTCTTGCCATTTGCCGCTCTCATCGCTCACAAGCCCGTGCACTTGGCCCAACTCAACACCTATCGTTTGCAATAACTTCAGCCGGTCGCTTTTGGGCTTTGGTAAGGTGTATTCGTGCGGGCGCACCAAGCCTACCTCGTAGTCGGTAAGGGGAAGGGCAGCGACCAATGCCCAGTGCTCTCGGAAAGTGCCGCGAAAGCGGAACCGTTGGACATAGACGAAAAGGGATGGCTCCTCCAACGCCACCAGCACGTGCTCCTTTAACCACTGTCGCCACAAGTTGGCGGCTTCTTCGTAGCGGGAAGGGTTGTCCGGCTCCAGGGAGGGAGGCAGCACAAGGCGCACGACATTGTAAGGATGGCGTGTCAGAAGTTGTCGGCACCGTTCGGCGTCAATGACATCGTAAGGGGGCGCAAGAAAATCGCTCAAATCCCCGAAAGCGGGGTTAAAGACGATAGGCGGGAAGGGAACCGCCCACAATGTCGCTTCTCTCATCGGCGCAACCCTCCTCCCACCAAAATCACTTCTGTGACAGGTTCTTTGACAATTCGCTCCTTGACAACTTTCCGGCTCACTTCCACGCCGTTTTCACAGGTCACTTCCAGCACCACTTCTTTGAGCCCTTCCCGCCCCTTCTGTTGGGTGACGAGGGCACCCCCCCGGCAAGCGGGGAGCGAACCGCCGCTCCACTTTGTAAGGCACGGGTTCTCGCTGAAGCACCTGATAGGTCACCACAACGGTTACCAGCGGCTTCCCCCGTTTGACCAACAACTTGTCGCCAACTTTCAAGCGGTCCAAGTTTTTGTCGGGGTTGAGTTGCTGAAGTTGGGCAAGGGTCAAGCCGTAGCGACGGGCGATGCGCATCCCCACTTCCCCCGCTCGGACAATGTGGTAGTGAGGCGGCTCCAACCCACCGATAAGTTTCTGCACCGCCGCCTTCGCATCGGGAAGGACTTGACTGACGGGAACCTTCCCCTCTCGCACCGTCACCCGCTCCTTGAACCGAGGTTCCCGAACCAGCGTCACAGAGGGTGGCGTAAAGTGCGCCTTGACGGCTTCCAACGCCTCCTCTGCATCCGCCTTTCGTGTGAGTGCCACCACCGGCTGCTCGTTAACAGTGATGAGCCATGCTCGTTGGGCGGGGGTTATGTGTGCCAGCAATTGTTGAGCCGCTTCTGCTGGACTTACCAACGAAGTCTCTCCCCGCAAGGGGAGCGAACCAATGTCAATGGTTTCGGCAAATTCCGCCTGAGGACCGTGCCGTTTTCGCAATTCTTCCAACGCCAAGTTAACCGCCCGTTGAGCCAACCGAACACTGCCCAGCCACGCCACCGGTTTGCCATTGACAAAAATAGCAACAGGTAGTCTGGCTCGCTGTTGAAGGAGAAAAGCAAACCCTAAGCCCAAGATGATGAGCCAGTAGACAACCCGCTCACCTGAGCTCAACCCTGTCCGAAGCATCGGGGGGAACACCCCTTGACAAACAAACCGTACCCTCTCGTAGGAGGGCTTTTTGGCGAGGCGGTCAGTTTCAGTGGGTGCTTGCCCGAGCGGGTTTTTGTGGTTCCAATCTTTGAAGGAGCAATTTTCGCACCTGCTCCAATTGCGCGTCTCTTGTGCGGTTGCGCTCTTGTTCCACTAAGCGGGCAACGGTCTCGTTATACAACTTCGCCGCTTCCTTGTGGGTGCGATCTAATTGGCGGGCGCGTCCGAAGCAGATAAGGGCGTCTTCCAACTCGTTGGCTTTCAGGTGGGCTTTCCCCCGCTCCACCCACGTAGCAACCAGTTGGGCATTGTGCAGTTGTTCCTCGGGACTTGGCTCCAATTTGCGATCGGGCTCCAATCCTTTGTTGGCGTGGATGTCGTAACCGCTGGGGGTCAGGTAACTTCCCGTCGTCACAATCAAAGCGCCGCCACCCCGCAAGTTCACCACCGTTTGCACCGACGCCTTCCCGAAAGTTTTCTCGCCGACCACTTCCGCTACCTTGTGGTCTTTTAACGCTCCTGCTACGATTTCGCTGGCGGAAGCGCTTCGGTTGTCCACCAGCACCACCATCGGGACTTTCCAGCCCTTGTAAAGGGACGGGATGGCTTCAAAGACTTGCTCGCCTTCCATTCGGCTTTTGACCGTCACGACGGGACCTTTGATGAAGAGGCTGGCGACTTCAACAGCAGCATCCAGCAAACCGCCAGGGTTTCCCCGTAAGTCTAAGATGAGGGCGCGTGCCCCTTGTTGCTTCAACTCATCCAGCGCTTTGCTCAGCTCCGAAGTGGTCTTCTCGTTGAACTCCAACAGCCGAATGTAGCCGATTTGCCCTTCCAACATTCGCTTTTGCAAAACGGGGATTTGAATACGCTCGCGGGTGAGGGTCACATCAAAAGGTTCGGGGATGCCGTCGCGCTGAATNGTCAAAGTGACTTTCGTCCCCCGCGGACCGCGAATGAGGCTGACGGCTTGCTCTAAGGTCATCTTGTCTGTCGGCTTGCCGTCAATTTTCAAGATGCGATCTAAAGGGCGCAAGCCCGCTTTGTCGGCAGGTTGCTCTGGGAAGACGCTCATGATGGTGATTCGCTCTTCGCCTGTGAGGGGGTCAACGGCAACGGTCAGTTCCGCTCCGATGCCCTCATACTCGCCGTGACTGCGTGTGGTGAATTGCTCCAAGTCTTCTGGCTTCAGGTAGCGGGTGTATTGGTCACCGGTCGCCCGAAGCAGCCCGGCAATGGCGCCGTAGGTGAGTTGCTCCTCGTTCAACTTGTCGGGAGCGTAGAAGTATTGCTGCAAGCGGAAGTAGACTTCCGCCAACCGCTCTATCGGTCGCAGCGAAGGTTGNGAAGGCTGGGCAGCAGGGGCATGCTCTTGGACGAAGGGCACTAAACCAGGACCTGCCGAAATGCGAAGACGAAATTCATCGCTCCGACGGTGACCAACTTGGTAACCCGCTGCGAAGGACAGAATGACCAGCAAAGCGGCGAACAGGCTGCCAACCCCACGCTTTCGGGGTTGAGGGGCAATTTGCNGCTGTGTCATCTGTTCCATCGGTTGCTCGCCTCCGTTTTCGTGTCACGACTGCCATTCATTTTAACGCACCGCTAACGGGTTGACAGGTTCGCCGTATTGGCGGACCTCAAAGTGAAGGTGCGGTCCAGTGGACAAGCCGGTGCTCCCCACTCGGGCAATAATTTGCCCCTGTCGCACCACTTCGCCTTCGCTGACGAGGATTTGGGAACAGTGGGCGTAGAGGGTGGCGAGACCGTTGCCGTGGTCAAGGATGACAGTGTTGCCGTAAGCCCGTCGCCAACCCGCAAACACCACGACGCCATTTGCTGCTGCCCGAATGGGTGTGCCGTAAGGGGCGGCAATGTCCACGCCATAGTGGAACTTGACTCGGCGAAAGACGGGATGAACGCGGTAGCCAAAGCCGGAGACGATGGGACCATCAACGGGACGAAGGAAAGGACCTGTCCATGCGGGGATAGGGCGGGGACGCCCCCGTTGTGCTTGCTGCAAACGCCGCAGTAAAGCCGCAATGGCGCGTGATTCTTCNTCCCACTCCTGCAACCAGCGCTCATAGGTCTCCCGCTCCAATTGCACCTGTCGCAACAACTGGCGTTGTTCGGCTTCCGCCGCTTGCAATTCCTGCGTTTCGGCGGCGATGGCTTGGCGGAGGGCGGCTAAGCGGGCTTGTTGCCTTAGCAGGCGGGCTTCCTGCGCTTCCAGTTCCTCTTTCACCTGCTGCGTGCGCTCAATGACCGTCTCGTCGTGGTGAAGGATACGCTGGAAGGCGTAAGTTCGGATAGCAGCATCCTCTATGTCGCGGGCGTCCAGAACGAACGCCACATAATCGCTGGGGGG
>JGI25065J35084_100053_pt1 | contig 12661 bp, 14 predicted proteins | sample Antgeofumaro1A2A_FD_35084 | JGI IMG/M metagenome (IMG submission 35084)
GGGAACGGGACAGGGAATAAATGGGCTCACCCAACGGCAATGTGGGCGTCGCTATATTCTTTAGCGATGGCGAGCAACTCTTGCCAGTTATCCAGGGCTTTGATGCCCAATTTGAGGGCGATGTTTTTGCCTTTGCGGCTTTTGATGGCGGAGCGGGTGAAAGCGGCAATTTCGCTCCACAAAAGAGCGCGACGAACCCATCGGTCGCTGTAGACGATGCCGTGCTCCGTCACCACCAGCATGGCGGTCTTTGCCACCACCCAAAGGTAGAGGGTGTAAGCCAGAATCAAGACAGGCGGAAGGGAGAGGAAGAGGAAGATGGAAAGTGTCAAGGCTTCCCACTGCGCCGCCACCCAAAGGAAAAAAACCGGCAACGACGGCGACTGCCCCGCACGCCAGCCAATACGGGCGCAAGGCGGACGGGCGATAGGTGAAGACCTTGGTGAATTGCGCCAGCGTATCGGGTGAACGCTCGGCGTTCATTTCCCTCCCCTCCCAAAATTGCCGCCAACAACGCCTTTTGAGCGTGCAGGCGGTTCTCCCCTTGCTCCCATGCCAAACTGAACGGCGCATCCAACACTTCGTCGGTGATTTCTTCGCCCCGATGGGCAGGGAGGCAATGCATCACCACGACCTCTTTGGGCGCATGGCGCAACAACCCCGCGTTGACTTGGAAGGGGGCGAAATCTTGGCGCCGCTTCTCTGCTTCCGATTCCTGCCCCATGCTCGTCCACACATCGGTGTAAATGGCTTCCGCTTCCTCAACCGCCGCAACAGGGTCGTTGGTGATGGTAATTTGGGCACCACTTTTTTCCGCCAACTGCAAGGCTTTCCGAACGATGGATTCCTTCGGCTCGTAACCTTTCGGCGTGGCGACTGTGCAATGGACGCCGAGCACCGCGCAAAGAAGCAGCAGGGAATGCGCCACATTGAATCCGTCGCCAACGAAAGTTAATCGGTGTCCTCGCACATCGCCCCAAAGTTCCCAAAGGGTGAACAAGTCGGCGAGGGCTTGACAAGGATGCTCCAAGTCGGAGAGAGCGTTGATGACGGGCGCTTGCGCCCATTCCGCCATTTCCAACAGCGTCTCGTGGGCGAAGACGCGGGCAACGATGGCATCCACCCAGCGGTCTAAGTTGCGGGCGACATCCTTGACGGATTCCCGTTGCCCCAATCCCACTTCCAACTGCGTCAGGATGACGGGATAGCCCCCCCAACTCGTGAACCGCCAATTCAAAAGTGACGCGAGTGCGCAAGGAAGGCTTTTGGAACAGCACCGCCACCGCTTTGCCTTGCAGCGGTGTTTCATGGGGCTTCCGCTTGCGGCGCCGCTCCTTATAATGCCTCGCTCGCTCAAACAATTTGAGCGCTTCTTCCACCGAGATGTCCGCCGCCGACAAAAAATCGCGCCCCATCAGTCCCATCGCCCTTCACCGCCTGCAATTATGCCATGCGTCCCGCAAAGTGGTCGGAGGCGCCAAGGGCATCAGCACCAGGCAGTGCTTGACAATTTTCCCTTTCCCCGCTGGCTGGCATAATTTGGTGCGGAGGCGAAGGAGAAGCCATGTGGTTGGTGTTGCCTGTCGGGTTGGTCCCGAACTTGAAACCCAGCGGCTTACCACGAATGGTCGCTATCCTGACTGGCGGTATCGTTGCCGCGATGGTGGGGCAGTGGATTTGGATAGAGCGGCAGGGAACATCTCCCGAAGCGTTGGCGGGATGGTTCGCCCTTTGGGGTTACGACCCCATGAGCCCTAAAGGGTGGCAACCACTCACAGCCCTTTTCGTCCACACCGATTTTCAGCATGCTTTGGTGAACTTGACAGGATTGTGGCTTTTCGGATGGTGGGCAGAAAGGGCGTTGGGATGGCAAAAGTTTTCGGTGACGGCGATGCTTGCTCACATTATTGCTTTGCTCCTCCAACAGAGAGCATGGCGTCTTCAAGGGCTCGGCGACCTGCCCCCTTTAGTCGGGGCTTCTTCCCTCGTCGCCTTCGCAATGGCTATTTGCTTCTGGCGTTTTCCCCACGCAGGCGTTCGGTTTCGCTGGGTGCGCAGGTGGCAGGGTTGGTCGGAAGAGTTTTGCATCCCCGTTCGGTGGTTGATTGGGTTGTGGGTGGCGTGGCAATTAGGGGCAACGCTGCAACAATGGCTCACCGACACCCTTCCCACCCCCACCATCGCTCACTTGACAAGTTTCCTGCTGGGCACATGCGCCGCTTTCGCATGGGGATTGCAACGGATTGCCCAACGCGAGAAATGGCAAGCGGAAGCAAAAAGCAAAGAGCAAGAAGGGCGCTTAAAGGAGGCAGCAAAGTTGTGGAGGCGCTTGACAGAGAGCGAACCGCTTAACCCAAGCCTCTGGTTGTCCCTTGCCCGAACTCTTTTGAAGGCAAACCAAATAGCGGCTGCAAGGCAAGCGTTGCAGAAAGCCCTTACCTTAGGGCATTGGGACGAAGCAGCAGTGCAAGAGGCTCGGTACTCCTTGCCGTCGCCTCTGTGACTTTGCTTCCTAAAGAGTTGCTCTTTTCCTTGGCAGAGCAGATGGAGCGTTCCCGCGCTGACGCCGATGCCTTGCTCCTTTTCCAACATTTGGCAGAGGTGGCACAGTTTAGTCGGGCACCGCAGGCGCTCTTGAAAGTGGCTGCCCTTTACTGGCGCTTAAAAGATAAAGAGCGGGCACGTCAAACCTTGCACCGCTTCTGGCTTCATTATGGCAACACACCTTGGCGGCAAGAAGCCGCCCTTTTAGCCGCTCAACTTCTCGGGCGAGGTGAATAGACATGGGCAAGGGAAGTCACTTTCTCGGTTTCGTGGGCGTGTTGTTCTGCCTTGTCGTCGGATTGAAGGCACAACCGCAACCGTCAGGCGAACCGAGCCAACCGCCCCCGACGAAACCGCCTACCGTTTTGAAGCCTGTTATCTTTGTGCCGTCGGGTGCCACTTTGTTGACCGAATTGCAATTGACGAAGGAAGACCTGTTGCCCGTCGTGGCACAAGTTTTCGCCTACTTTAGCCTGCAACATGCAGGAGGGCAGGTCATTCAAGGTGAGCAACTGCGCGACCTGATCACAGGCATAGAGGCACTTTGGTTGGTGGAGTATGACTTCCGCCAAAAAGGTGCTGTCCCTGCCGATCTGGTGCAGATGAACCAAGGGCTCTTGGAAGCGCAAGGGTGGCGGCGCGTTTTTTGGAACCGCAGCACCGACGGATATCGCGAGACGATGGTAATGGTGGAACCGCCCCGAAAAGGGCTCTTCGTGTTCCTTGCTCGCCGCAATATGGGCAGCGAGTCCATCCGCGTTATCGCCATCCGCACGCAAGGGGAAGTGGATGTGGGCACCACTCTTTGGCTCTTGACAACTTTCCTGATGCGTCCAGAAGCCCCCTTGCCGGCTCCAACTTCCCCCGCCCCTCCCGAAAAAGCGCCCCCGCCCAAACCGGTGCCTGAAAAAGTGCCTTCGGAGAAAAGCGACAAGAGCCCCGAGAAGCCGCCAGAAAAATCGCCCAACGGAACAAGCGAGCAAGCAACGGGGAAGTAAACCAACCGCTGACAGCGGTTGGAAACGCATTACCAAAAGGCAGGTGAGGTGCGATGGCAGTCAAGGTGGTTGTGGTTGGGAGTGCCAACATGGACATAGTGGCGTTTGCGCCCAAATTGCCCGCACCAGGTGAAACGGTGTTGGGCACGCGGTTTGAAATGGCGTGCGGCGGCAAGGGAGCCAATCAAGCCGTCGCCTGCGCTCGGTTGGGAGCGGAAACTTGGTTCATCGGACGGGTGGGGCGCGATAGTTTCGGCGATTTGCTCCTTCAAAGTTTCCGCGAAACAGGAGTGCGCACCGATTTCGTCCGGCGCGACGAGGAAGAGTCGTCGGGAGTAGCCCTCATCTTTGTGGAGGAGACAGGGCAAAACGAAATCGTGGTCGTGCAAGGCGCCAATGGTCGCGTCCAGCCCGAAGACATTGATGCCGCTTCGCCCATTTGGGAAGGGGCGAAAGCCTTGTTGGTGCAACTGGAAATCCCACTTCACACCGTCGGCTACGCTATCGGTGAAGCGTCTCGGCGAGGATTGCTCGTCGTCCTTAATCCCGCTCCCGCACCCCGTCAACCGTTGCCCGAAGAGTGGTTCGGGTTGGTGGATGTTTGGACGCCGAATGAACGAGAGATTGAGGGCTTGACAGGTATTGCGGTAACCGATGGGGAAAGTGCAGAGCGAGCGGCGAAGGCATTATTGGAGAGAGGGGCAAAAGCCGTCGTGTTGACACTGGGCGCTCAAGGGGCACTTCTTGCCACCCCAGAATTCATCCGCCCCTTCCCCGCCTTTCAGGTGGCAGCGGTGGATGCCACCGCCGCCGGTGATGCCTTCGCCGCCGCCTTGACAGTTCGCTTAGCGGAAGGGGCAAATTGGGAGGAAGCCGTCATTTTCGCCAACGCCGCCGGAGCGTTAGCATGCACGAAAGTGGGCGCACAACCTTCCATGCCCTCCCGTTTAAAGGTGGAAACCCTCTTGCAAACTCAGCCACTACCTTAGCCCCCATCGGATCACTTGCGTCACTGCTTCCACCACTTCTTCCACGCTAATGGCGCGCAAACATGCCACTTCAAATGGGCACGGAAACTGTTTTCCGTCAAAAGGGGTGAGGCATGGGGAGCAAGGAAGGTTTTTGTAAAGGCATCTGTGGCGCTCCCCCAAAGGGGCATAGTGGGCAGGCGTTTCAGGACCAAACAATGCCACGCACGGTGTTCCCATCGCTGCTGCCACATGCATAGGACCGCTATCGTTGGTGATGAGCGCCACCGCTCGCTCCAATACGAAGCAAAGTTCGTCCGCATTCAACTGCCCAGCCAGGTTATGAACACGGGGATGAGGGGAAAGGTCGCCTAAGACGCTCGCCACATAAGGACGCTCCCTTGCGCTGCCAATGACGATGAAATGCATTGATGGGAAAAGCGTCAAGAGGCGCTCAAGGAGGGAGCGGAAGCGCTCCGGCATCCAACGGCGCTGCAACGCCAGTTCGCCCGCATTGGGGTTGACAACGATGTACGGGTGCGGGAATGAACGCAATTCGCTGCGAACCCTTTGAGGTTCGTAGCGCAAAGGCAACAAGGACGGAAGTGGTTCAACGGCAACACCAAAACTCCACAACAACCCTGCGAACAGTTCGGAAGTGTGCCGAGGTGTGACGGGCAAGTAATGGGTGAGCAACCGACCACGCGGTGATTGAGCGTGGTGGAATCCAACCCGAATAGGTGCTCTAGAAAGCCACGCCATCAGCGCCGAAGTGTTGCTGAAAAACTCCAAGTCCAAAAAAGCGTCAGGACGCCAACTTCGCAGCGAATGGAGGAAGCGAGGAAAGGACCTTAAGGCAGAGGAGAGCGACCCAATGTCCCAAGCAAACACGCGGTCAACAGGCAACATTCGCGCCCAATCGGCAAGGCTTTGTGCCGTCACCATCGCCAACTCGGCTTGAGGGCAGTAGCGGCGCAGCAGTTGAAGGAGTGGTACCGATAACACAAGGCTCCCAATGCCCACATACTTGGCAACGGCGACTTTTCGCCATTCAGAGGGCGGAAGCACTCGCGCAGGGCGAGAAGTCACCATCCCCGCTGCCCGACACAGCCATCCGCCAAAGGTTTGGTCTAACCGATAAAACTGCCGCAAATCCATGCCAACTTGCCCCCGTCGCCTCGCTGGAGCGCAAGCGAGAACGCTTGCGCCACATGGCAGTGGGTCTTTCACCTTTTGCCCACCCCGATTTGCCTTCACTTCACCGACGCATAGAGCGGGTTGAGGAACTCACTCAAGTTCACGACACAGCCGACATTCAATGCCAGCAAAATAGTTAAGACCGCTAAGACGAGGGCAGAACGAAAACGGGATGGGACAAGTCCAAAAAGTCCTTGCCAAAACAGGAAGGCAAAAGCGCCGATGGAGGGAAGCAAATAGCGACCACCTTCATAGCCGCCGGGGTGAGTGAACAGGGTATAGTGCCAGAGGGCGAGAAGAAGCAAACCGAAGGCAGCGACCAAAAACGCACCAGCCGTGTGGAGAGATGTCCACTCCCACTCGCGCCACCATTGTCCTGTCCGAATAAGCCAACCCACAAAGGCAGCTAAGGTCAATAGCAACAACAGCCACCAAAGAAGTTCGGTGAACGGATAAGCGGCTTCCTTTGGGGTGCTAAATTTTTGCCGCCACGCTGCAATGTGTTCGGGCTTGAGGAGGAACCAATCAACCTGTCCCCACAAACTTCGGACGACACCCGTAAGGAAGCGCCCTGTCAACCGTCCCGCATCGGCGGAAAACAACTCCATCGGGGAGTGAAGCAACAACTCGGGGTTCTCCGTCCACTTGACAATCGGCATGATGCGCCCGTAGAGGGCATAGAAGCGGACATACCACCAACCGCATAGCAATGCGGGTGTGAGCAACGCAATGACGATGACCTTAAAGCGCTGGGCGGGGTTGACCTGTCGGGCAATTAACCAAGTTACCGCCAGCAGTAAGGGAAGCCACGAAAGCGCTGAGGCTTTCGCCAATCCCAGCAAACCGAAGAGGGTGCCCACCCGTACTGCATCGGAAAGGGAGGCATCAGGCGAGAGGACTTGCCGCACCAACAGCCACAGAAAAAGATGCCCCAGCAAGATGGTCACTGCGTCGTTGTTCATCACGGCGCTCAAAAGCAAAAAGTGCGGCAGCCACGCCACAAAACCGACAACTCCAAGAAGCCACCAGAAATCGCAGGAAAAGGCGAGAGCAATCCGAGCGACGAAGAGCAGCGTGCCTAATGCCATCAGGAGCGAACAGGTCCGCAAGACACGCTGAACGAAATGACTGCGGGAAGGCGGGAGCGGCTCAAAGGGCGTTTGCGCTGCAAGGGGGTGGTCAATCCGCCGTCCTGCCAGTAGCCCATAAACAGGCGAAAGGAGGACATAGTAAAGGGGCGGATGAATGCCGATGGCATGGGGCGGACGCGGATCTATGTGGCAGTAGTAGGGATGGCTCGGGTCACCCAATCGGGGCAGTGCCTTGTAAAGGATAAGGTGCTGGATGTAGCCATAGTGGCGAGGTTCATCGGGACCGTAGCCGAGGGGAATGAGCCACTGGTAAAGGAATGCGAAGACGATGTGTCCCGCCAACACAAGGCTCAAGCCTACAACTTCGGTTGTTGTCAATGTCCAAGTTTTCACGCCAACCACCGCAAAAGAAAAGTTGCCAAGCCCAGCAAAATGGTGACGCCGACGACATCTTGAAAGGCGGTTTCAAAAGGACCGGCTGTCAGGGCGGGGTCAAAGCCAAGGCGTTTGGAAATCATCGGGATAACAGTGCCCACAAATCCCGATAGGTTGATAGCGATGAACATGGAGAAGCCAACGACGAAACCGAACACAGGGTCAAACCAAGTGCCGCGCTCCGCCATCTTTTGTAGTCCGTGCCAAAAGCCACCAACGACAAAAATGAGCGAGCCCAAAATCGCACCGAGGATAAGGGTGGTTTGAAGTTGCCGCCAGGCAGGACGCCACCAATCGCGCAAAGTGATGTGCCCCGTTGCCAGTCCCCGCACGACGATGGTTGCCGATTGCAATCCCGTATTGCCCGAAATCGCTTGGATGACAGGCATAAAAGACGCCAGCAAAATGACTTTGCTAAGGGTCTTGTCAAACCGGTGGATGACGAAACCTGCAATTAACTCAATGAGCACCGTGGCAAGCAGCCATGGCAGTCGCAGTTTGGCAATTTCGGCAGGGGTCTTCCGCTCCAACTCCGCCGCATCAGAACCGACCATGCGGAAGTAGTCTTCCGTCAACTCTTCCTGCAATACATCCATCACATCGTCCACCGTGATGACGCCAATGAGGCGGTAGCTATGGTCTACAACGGGAAGCGCCAAAAGGTCATAACGGGCAAACATGTGGGCAACTTCTTCTTGGTCGGTTTCTGGGAAGACAAAGATGACGCCATGCGTCATGATGTCGCGAACAAGGGTGTTGGGCGGCGAGGTGAGCAAGCGGCGCAAGTTCAACACGCCCTTTAGCACGCCTGCCTCGTCCACAACATAGACATAGAAGATGCTTTCAGCATCAGCGCGCTCTCGCAGCACTTCCAATACTTGCTCTGCAGTCATGTCTTCCTTGACAGCGATGAAGTCGGGGGACATAATGCCGCCAGCAGTATCGGGGGGATACTTGAGCAACTCCCGAACTTCGTTGGCTTCATCGGGTTCCATCAGTTTGAGCACTTGCTCCTGCTGTTCGGGCTCCAACATGCCGACGATGTCGGCGCTTTCGTCGGGGGGCAAAATTTCCAGTAAATCGGAAAGACGCTCCGGTTCGGTCGTGCGGATAAGGTGGCGTTCGGTCGCTTCGTCCGCTTCGTCCAAAACCTCCGCTGCCGCTTCCGTATCCAACAACCGAAACACTTGCTCCTTCTCACGGTCGTGTAGGAACCGCAGTGCTAAGGCGATATCCGCTGGGTGAAATTGCTCTAAAAACTGCCGCAACCCTTCCGTTTGGCGGGAGGCAAGGAAGCGGCGGATTTCATGCACCACTTGTGTGACTTCCTCGCGAGGGTGGAGTAACTTCCGCTTCGTCAGAAATCGCTCCTTGAAGGTTGTGGTGAAGCGGTCAATCTGCTTCCGCAAGCGCATGGCAGGTCACTCCCTTCTTTTGTTGGCGTGAAAAGTGTGCAACAAGGAAGCGGGGATGTTAAGAGGACGGGGCGGAGAAAATCACGACACGGCATCCTTCCCTTGCCCCAAGTCTTGGGTTTGACACCCTTTCGCGATCACCACCGACACCGTGCCCTCGCTTACTCCCCCGAGGGCACATGCATCGGCATCACAAGATAGAGCCACCGCTCGTCCGTAACAGGTCTGAAGAGAGCGGCTTGAGTTGGCTCCTGAAAATTTGCCTCCACTTCCCCTGCCCTTACCGCACTCAAAAACTCCATCAGGTAAGCATGCTGGAAGGCGATCATGTAAGGCTTTTGAGCGACCGAAAGCCTCTCAACTTTCAGCGTCTCCTTCCCCACTTCCTCGTAACTGCCCATCTCCATGTCCACCGCCACCAACTCCATCGCCGAAGTCTCCAGAGGAAAGCGCAAAAGGAGCCGCAACGGCTGCCTTTTCCCGCTTGGCCGAAACACCATCATGCGCCGAAGCGCCGGCAACATCTCTTCCACACGAAACTTCACCTGAAACAGAAACTGGGACGGAATGACCCGACGGTAATTGGCATAGGTCCCCGCTAACGCCGTGATCAAAAGCCGCCACCCTGACGCCGAAAACTCCACCAGTGTGCTGTCCTCACTGATCCGCCACTGAAGGTCCGCCGCCCTGTCGGCAAGAGAAAGAAGGACTTTCAACGCAGATGTCGGTAAGGTCACATTCACCTTCGGAAACCCCTCACCCTCCAGCCGATAAAGGGCTAATCGGTGCGTGTCCGTTGCCACCACATCCAACCACACATCCCCCTCCTCCTTGCGAAAGTGAACGCCCGTAAAGACGCCCATGGTCGGGTCCGAAGACGCCGCAAACATCACCTTCCGAAGCGCTTCCGCCAAACGACGCCCGCTCAACAAAACAGGGTCGGAAAAAGTCACTTCCTGCGGCGGTAGGGGAAACTCGTCCGCCGGTAACACGGGCAGTTTGTATTCACCACCATCAAACCGGACCGCCATCCTTCCTGCCATCTCTAACTCCGCTGGCGCTTCCAATTCCACCGACGCGGCGGTCAGCGATGTGACCAGCGACCGCCACTCCCGCCCCGAAACCGCAATCTGACCTTCCTCTTCTACCTCCGCCGCCACCGTCCATTCCAGCCACATCGTCAGGTTCGTCCCCGCCATGCGCAATGTGTCACCCCTCGCATCTAACAGGATGTACGAAAGGATGGGTAGGGTTGTTCTCGCCGAAGTTGTGGCGGCGGCCAGAAAGCGCGCCGCTTGCTCCAACGCGGCCCCCGAGACCGTGCACCGCATCGTCACTTTCCCCTCCTTGCCCTCCAAAATGACTTTGACAGGATGGAAGACCACCTCTCTGTCCGGTTGCAGGTTTCTCTTCCGTTCTGGCAGAACGGCTAGGCCTTGCCTTACGCCTTTTTCGCTGGAAGCGCAAAACAAGTATGCAGCAACAGCAGAGTGATGTGCAGGGTGGCAAAATTGCGGTGGATTTGGAACTCGTAGAGAGGGGGGGAGCGAAAGTGCGCCGACGGGCTTTCACCTTGGTGGAGTTGCTAGTCGTCTTGGCGGTCATCGCGGCTCTTGCGGGGTTGCTCTTCCCCGTGTTTTCGGCGGTGCGCGAAAAGGGACGGCAAACCCAGTGCCTTTCCAACTTACACCAAATTGGACGCGCCTTCACCCTTTACGCCGATGACCACGACGAAACTTATCCCTATCGTCCAACGGACTTGACAGGTCATCCGGGTGGGGCGGGGGTCAGTCCGACGGGGGGTTGGCCGCCTCTTATCATCCCGCCGTGGACAGCCCAAGGAGAAGCCTACTTGCGCAACCGTCAAGTCTTCCCCTGTCCTTCAACGCGCCGGGATTGGAGTTGGCCGTTGTGGGCGGGACGATGGGGCGTGCTCGGCGCCAATGGACCTTGGCTTGCGCCTTGTGGGTATCGCGGCTATGGCTCTGCTGTTGGGCATCCTGAATGGGATGTCTTTGTCAGTTACGGCTACAACGAAGCCGTCTCCAACAACTTCGGCAACTACACCACCTTGGCAGCAATTCGCTTCCCTGCCGAATTTGGGTTGCTGGCTGATAGCGAAGTGGTATGGTTTACCCCTTTCGGAATTGGCACTCCTTGGGGACTTTCACCTTCCGGGTTAGTCTTGCGCATTGCTTTCGCCGAACAATTCCCACCTCCCGACGAGTCCGACCCAAAAGCAGAACAAGCAACCCGCCATGCTACAGGCAGCCACATGATCTTTGCGGATGGTCATGGGAAATGGCAGCGATGGTCACAAGTTCGGTGTCGCCGCTTCGGCGGGGCGTGGCGGTTTCATCCTGACGACGAACGCTGAGACACTCCGACGAAATTAGGATGGTCGGGTTTCTGTCCGACCGATCAGTTTTCCTTCCGACCCGAGGTCGGCGGCAGCGAAAGCCTGCTGGTCATTGTCAAACCTGCTTTCGCAGGCTTCGTCTTTGTAGACCCCGACTTTAGTCGGGGGCACCCTACATCAGCGGAGGCTTTTTCCTTCTCGGCTTTCGGCACTGGAGGGGAGCACATAGTGGGGCAGCAACCGAATGGGGTCGTCTGGGAATGGATTTTGCTGCCACCGTTGCCATGCTCGTTGCGCCACGAAGCGAGCGGAAGGATGAACAGGTGTCAAGGATAAGGCTACCCGCTTTTCCCGACGCAGTTTGGCTAAAAGCGAGGAGGCTGAAGGTGGCAACACGCCCACGAGGGTGAGGCACTCCTCTGGTCGCTCCTTTAAAGAAGCCAACAGCTGAGCAAACTCTTCCGCTCGCTCTTCCCGCTCTTGTCGGAGAGTCCCGCCACAGATCCGAAAGAGGGCGGAGTAAACTTCGGTGGGGCGAGATGGTCGTGAAGGGTAAAGGGTCGCCAAAAGGTCGCCTTCGTAGGTGGTTGCTGCTAATGCCAGCGCTTCCATCGTCCGCACGCCTAATAACGGTTTGTCCAGCGCCATCGCCAACCCTTTCGCAAACGCCAACCCCACTCGCACGCTGGTGAAAGACCCCGGTCCTAACGAGACAGCAATCAGGTCAATGGCTTTAAAGTCTACCTTTGCGTGAGTCAGCGCAGATTGAACGAAAGCGGGCAGATACTGGGTGAGAGTTTGGTAGGCGTGAACTTGCAACTCGCAACGAAGTTGTTGGGGCTCGCTGTCCCAAAGGGCAACGCTGGCAATTTCCCCGGTGGTTTCCAGCGCCAAAATCAGCATTGTCCCTCGCTCCTTTGGGCAAGGAAGGCTTCAAGCAACTTCTCGTAACGCTGCCCTCTCGGTTGAAAATGGAGTTGTCGCCCTTCTCGGGTGTGGCGAAAAAAGATGTCAAGGCGTTCCTTGGGCAAAGCATCGTCAATCAAATCCGCCCACTCCACCACGACGACCCCACCCCGTTCCATGTAATCCCAAAGCCCAATCTGCTGCTGCACCTCCTCCGCTGAAAGGTTCTGAAGCCGATAGGCGTCTACATGGAATAGGGGCAGTCGTCCCGCATATTCGCGCACAAGGGTGAAGGTGGGGCTGATGATAAGCAGCGAGATGCCCAAGCCTTCCGCCAACCCTTGCACGAAGGTGGTTTTCCCACTCCCCAATTCACCTATCAGGCAAATCACTTCGCCACCTTGCAACAATTGCGCTAATTGTCGCCCCAGAGATTTCGTTTCCGCTTCGCTGTTCGTTGCTACTAACCATTCCATTGCCCGCTCACCAACAAACCATTTTTGCCCTTACGGCTTTCAGGATGCAGGGAGCGCATTCGGAGGAAGAAGTTGGCGTAAACGGTGGGAGAGATTTTTCCCTTGACAATGCTTCTACAGCAATGTGACCTGACCGTCCCCCGCCATCGCCACCTCTCCATCTCGCCAAACCGCCACGAAGGTCGTATGATGCATCGGGGCCATGGGACCTCAACCTTTAAGGGCAATGCCTTTGCAAGTTCGCTATCGCAAAAGTGTAGCGCCTAGGTCCC
>JGI25065J35084_100058_pt1 | contig 12192 bp, 8 predicted proteins | sample Antgeofumaro1A2A_FD_35084 | JGI IMG/M metagenome (IMG submission 35084)
AACCGACCCCCGCAGCGACTATGTTCCATTCGCTCCAACTTCTTCCAATGACGGATGATTTCCCCGCACTTGCGGCACCGATACTTGTAGCGGGAAAGGACGAGCGTTCCAATGACAGTCCCCCATTCGCCGGGTGGGACGCGCAGGGAGGAGTCTCTCATGTCCTCCGCCTTCTTTCCGAAGATGGCGATCATCAGACGGTCTTCGGGAGACAATTCTGTTGCGGCTTTCGGGGCGGCTTTGCCCACCAAAATATCGTCTGCCTTTACTTCCGCTCCAACAATCACGATTCCGTTTTCATCCAAAAACTTCAACCGCTCTTCCGACACATTCTGGACATCGCGAGTAATTTCCTCAGGACCGAGTTTCGTCTCACGGGCTGTGGTTTCGTAACTTTCAATGTGGATAGACGAGAGGATGTCTTCCTTGACAAGGCGCTCTGAGATGACAATGGCGTCTTCGTAGTTGTAGCCTTCCCACACCATGAAGGCAACGAGGAGGTTCCGCCCGAGAGCAAGGGAACCGTTTTTGGTTGCGGGACCATCGGCGAGGACCTCGCCCTTCCTCACTCGTTGTCCTTTTTGCACGAGAGGACGCTGGTGCCAGCAAGTCCCTTGATTGGAGCGACGGAAAACCGCCAAATCGTAAACCTTCCGCTCGCCCGACCTCGTCGTGATTTCAATGCGGGAAGCGTCCACATAAGTCACCGTCCCATCCTCCTCCGCAAGAAGGAGAGCGCCAGAATCCCTTGCCGCCTTCCCTTCCAAGCCCGTGCGCACCAACGGGGCTTCAGGAAAGATAAGGGGGACGGCTTGGCGTTGCATATTTGAGCCCATCAAGGCTCGGTTCGCATCATCATGCTCCAAGAAGGGAATCAAATTCGTCGCCACCGAAAAGCATTGGCGGGGAGACGCATCCAGATACTGCACCTGCTCTCGGGACACCCACAAATACCCCGACTCGCCTGTCTCTGGTTTCGGACCCCGCACAATCAGCCGCTCGGAGAGAATCTTGCCCTCCTCATCCACCGGCGTATCCGCAGGGGCGATAAAAAAGCGCTCCTCCTCATCAGGAGCCAGCCAATGAATCTCTCCCGTCACCCGTCCTTCCCTCACCACTCGGTAAGGCGTGCGGAGGAAGCCGAAGTCATCCACCTTCGCATACGCCGCCAGAGTAGAAATGAGACCGATGTTCGGACCTTCTGGCGTTTGGATGGGGCAAATCCGCCCATAGTGGCTGGGATGGACATCCCGCAACTGAAGCATCCCTTTCGCACTCTCCCGAGAAATCCCGCCAGGTCCCAGCGCTGTCATACGACGCTTGTGCTCCAACTCATCCAACGGGTTATGCTGACTGAGAAACTGCGACAACTGACCGGAAGTGAAGAAAGAGCGAATCGCGGCTTGTAACGGCTTGATGGAGAGGAGTTGCTGCGGGGACAACTGGTCTTTCGGGAGGGTTGCCATTCGTTCCTTCAACGCCCGCTCCATTCGCAAGAAGGCGGCTCTCAATTGCGATTGCAGTAACTCTCCCACACTTCGAACTCGCTTGTTCTTCAAGTGGTCTACATCGTCCACCAACAGGACCATCCAGTCTGGGTTCATTAAGAGGTCGGGGAAAGACGCAGAAGTGCCGTTCGTTGGTTCTTGAAAGAGACCCCAGAAGGGGCGTCCCATCTTCTCATCCAAACTCTCCATCTTCTCACGAAAGAGGATGATGGCTCTCAGAGTTCCAACGAGGTCTTCCAAAGTCAAAGTCACTTTGTTCTCCTCGGGTTCTCTACCCAGCCAATCCTTGAAGCGGAGTTTGCGGTTGATCAAGTAGCGCCCGACGCGCCCCAAATCGTATCGGCGAGGGTCAAGGAAGAGGCTAACGAGGAGGTCTTTAGCGGCTTCAAAAGTGGCTGGCTCAGAAGGACGGAGGACTCGGTGAACGGTCAAAAGAGCCGTCCGCTCATCGGGGGCGGGATCAATCTCCAAAGTATCGCTGATGTAAGGGTCGCATCGGTAAAGGGTGACTTCTGTCAAGCCCGATTCCAGCACCCGGTTGATGCGCTCTAAGATTTCGGGGGTGACTTTGACAGGACCTTTGACAAGGGGGCGCTTCGTTTTCGGGTCAAGGAGGTCCTCAAGGAGCCAGAGGCGGCGCTCCTCCAGTTCATCGGGGGAGAGGGGAAGCGGCTGAGAATAGCGCTCCGGGACGGAAAAAAGGCGGACAATGTCTGCGGTTGTGCCGCAGGGGAGGAGTTCTTCAAAGATAGCGATTTTGTCCACCGCCGCTGTTTGCCAACGCTCAAAGAGGTCAGAGGAGATGAGGATGTTTTCGGGGGCGAGGAGGTCGCCCGTCTTTTGGTCAATGACAGGTTCAGCGAGCCGCTTTCCGATCAATCGTCGGTCTGATTTGGGGAGTCGGACAATGGTGGGGGGCACTCCCCGTGTCTCCTTCAAAGTGCTGAAGGCTTTAAGGAGCAAAGTCGCCGGCATCGCCTTAGAGCCACCGATACGAACGCGGATGCTCACGCGGTCTTTCGCGCGTTCCTCCTGTTTTGTTTCCACCACCGTCTCAAATTCCACCCAGTTGCCGTTGCGAGCAACAATTTGCACCAAGAACATCTCGCGCCCCGTCAATTCATGGAGGTGAGAGGAGAAGTAGACCCCCGAGGAGCGGTTCAATTGGGAGACGACGACCCGCTCTGTTCCATTGACGATGAAAGTGCCTCGTGGTGTCATCAAAGGCAATTCACCCAAGTAAACATCCGTCCACTCTTTGACCTCACCGGCTTCCTTGTCAATTAGCCGAACCTTCGCTCGCAAGGAGGCTTCGTAGGTCAACCCTCGCTCCTTGCAAGCCTCAGGGGAGAAGTATTTGTGCTTGTGACACGCTCCTTGACGGCACTCTTCGCAGCCTGGTTGCGGTTGAGGGACTTCCAATTCGTAATCCAGGAACTCCAGCACGAGGGTGCCAGTGTAGTCCTCAATGGGTGAAAAGGAGCGGAGCAATTCCCGCAACCCTTCCTTCAAGAACCACTCGTAGGATTGGCGCTGCACTTCTAAGAAGTGAGGTGGCTCAACGGGAGGCAACACTTTTTGATAGTGTGCGAGGCGCTCCTGCAGACGGCGGATGAAACGACTGTGAGCCGCCGTTGGGCGGGGCATCGTCATCATACTTCAATGCGCCTCCTTGCCCGACACAAGGTTTCGCTCATCCTTCATCATTGAATTTCTACCGTCGCTCCCACCGCTTCCAGTTTCTCCTTGATCTTCTGCGCCTCTTCTTTGCTCACGCCCTCCCGTAAGACAGAGGGAGCGCTTTCCACCAAGTCTTTGGCTTCCTTCAAGCCCAATCCAGGCACGACCTCGCGGACGATCTTAATGACCTGCAGTTTTTGGTCGCCTACCGCTTTCAGGACGACCTTAAACTCCGTCTTTTCCTCTGCAGCCTTAGCGGCTTCAGCGGCGGTAGGGGCAGCCATTGGTGCCGCCACTGCTACCGGCGCCGCTGCCGTCACCCCGAATTCTTCCTTGAAGAGGTCGGTCAGTTGCTTCAATTCCAAGAGTGTCAAGCCCTTCAGGGCTTCAAACAACTCTTGCACTTTCGTTGTGGCAGCCATTGGAGACCCTCCTTCGGCGATTCCGCCTTGTTTTTCTATGACGGCGTCAAGTACTGCCGAAAATTCCCAAAGAACGGCATTGATAGCACCCAGAAGCCCATAAAGAGGCGCCAAAAGGTAACTTAGAGCCTGTGCCAGCAATTCCTCGCGAGGCGGCAGAGTGGCAATGGCTTCAAGCTGCGGACCTTCGTAAAGTTGCCCCTCTATGATGCCCCACAACAGCGAGAGGACTTCGTAATCCTTCCGTAGGAGATGGACAACTTTCGGTGCAACAACCGAGTCTGTGTAACCAAAGACGACCGCCAGAGGTCCTCGGAGCCGTTGGACCAAATCGCCATTGTAGCCTGCTCGCTCAAGAGCGCGAGCAAACAACGTATTCTTGATCACCTTCAATTCGGCGCCTTCCTTTCGGATGCGGCGCCGTAACTCCGTCATTTGTTGGGCATCCAGTCCCATATAGGTGGTCACGACGAAACCTTTTGCTCGCTGCAACCTCTCCACAAACTCGTTAACAATTTTCACTTTCTCTGGTTTCGGCATCTTCGTTTGTCCTCCCCGTTACCGCACTAATTGTAAGGCTCGCTGGACATCAACCTTCACGCCGGGTCCCATCGTGGGGGAGAGGGTGATGCTCTTGATGTATTGTCCCCGTTGTGTGGCGGGGCGGGCTTTCAGAATAGCGTCCAACAGTGCCTTGAAGTTTTCCAACAAGTGCTCGGGCGGGAAGGAAACTTTCCCAATGACCGCATGCACCACTCCTTGTGGATCGGTACGAAAGTCAAGGCGACCAGATTTCAACTGCCGCACAACTTCGCCAACCTCATTTGTGACGGTGCCGTTGCGAGGACTGGGCATTAGTGGTCCTAACTTTCGCCCCAACCGAGATAGAGACCGCATCATGTCTGGCGTAGCAACAAGGTAATCAAAGTCTTTCCAACCCTTGTCAATGCGGTCAATCAAATCCTCTGCCCCCACATAATCAGCGCCCGCTTCTTCTGCCTCTCGGGCTTTTTCTCCTTTAGCGATAACGGCAACCACCGGTTGCTTTCCCGTCCCGTAAGGGAGTTGCACAACCCCACGCACCCGTTGGTCACTCTTGCGTGGGTCAACACCCAACACGATTGCCACATCTACACTCTCGTCAAACTTTGCCGTTGCTAACTTCTTGACCAACTCAATGGCTTCCGGGACCGAGTAAAGTTGATGCTTGTCGTAAAGTTCCAACAACTGTCGGTATCGCTTACCATGCTTTGCCATGCTTCTCCCTCCAGCCTTGTGGAAAAGTGAAAGTGGCTGTCCGAACGGGAGCGGTGCTTTCGCTCACGGGACGATCTCAATCCCCATATTTCGGGCTGTCCCTTCCACGATGCGCATAGCGGCTTCCAAATCGTCGGTGTTCAAGTCAGGCAACTTCATAACGGCAATCTCGCGGATTTGCTCTCGGGTCACCTTCCCCACTTTAATTTTGTTGGGCATAGACGACCCCTTTTCAATGCCAGCGGCTTTCTTCAACAATTCGGACACCGGTGGGCGGCGCAGCACGAAAGTAAAAGAACGGTCGGAATAGATAGTGACATCTACGGGCACGATAGTGCCTACCATGTCCCGTGTCGCTTCATTATACGCTTTGATGAACTCCATCAAGTTGATGCCATATGGTGCCAGTGTGGGACCAACAGGCGGTCCCGCAGCGGCTTTTCCTGCCGGCAAATTCAACCGAACTGTTGCGACGACCTTCTTCGCCACACTGCAACCCTCCTAAGTCCGCAAAAGCCAAGCGTCTTATTTTAGCGAGCATGAAAGCGAAAGGCAAGGGGGAGGCGTGAATGGGCGAAACCGGCAATTCACGCTCGTTCCACTTGGGCGAAGTCCACCTCCACCGGGGTTTCTCGTCCTAGCAAGTTAACCATGACGATGAGGGTTTGGCGTTGGGAATTCACCTCTTCAATGCGTCCAATTGTGTCCACAAAGGGACCAGACTTGATGCGCACCATCTCACCCTTATGCCAAATGGGACGAGGGCGGGTAATTTCCTCGCCCATCATCCGCAGGATACTTTCCACCTCCGAATCCCTTAAGGGCTGGATGAGAGGCACCCCACTCTTGTCCATTTTTCCCTCTTGGATGCCAACGAACCCTGTGACTCCAGGCGTTCGGCGGACTAAGTGCCAAGTCTCCTCGTCTAACACCATCTCCACCAAGATGTAGCCCGGAAAAATGCGCCGCTCGGGAGCACCCCGGCGGGATTGCTGCTCCCGCTCCTTCGGGATAACGATGCGCCCAATTTTCTCTTGCAACCCTGAGGCTTTCGCTCGTCGTTCCAGCAATTGTTTTACTTTTTCTTCTTGCCCCGTCATTACATGGACGGCGTACCAACGCTTTCTCACCATCACTTGCTGAAGTTGAGTCATAAGTCGCTCCACCTACCTGGTAAACAATGCGAACAACTTCGCAAAAAGGTAGTCCAAGATTGCCAAGTAAGCGGCAGAAGCGAGAATAACCACTAAGACAGCCATACTGTAACTGATGACTTCCTGTTTCGTCGGGCGTTGTGCTACCTTCAGTTCTGCCCAACACTCTTGCAGAAATTGACGAATTCGGGCAACGATATTACCTTCCCCTTGGAGAATGACACGCCGACGAACAAGCGTTTCAGGCGATTTTGTGCGTAACACGCTGTGCTCACCTTCTTTTGGTGCACAAAAGATAACTCCCCAACGTCCTTTGATGACCGCCTCAATTATAACTCATGCCATCGCCAAAATCAACACCCTTCAGGGTGTGGCTTGGCGGATTGAGCCAACAAGCCCTAAAATAGGAAAGGAACAGCGAAAGGCATCAAAGGGGGAAAGTGGGATGCGCCTCTTGCATTTTTCGGACGCGCACTTTGGGGCGGAAATCTATGGAAGGCGCGATCCTCAAACAGGAATGCACACCCACTTGCAGGACTTCCTCCGCTGTCTTGATTTCTTAGTGGAGGAAGCCGCTAGCAAGGGTGTGGATGCTGTCCTGTTTACGGGGGACGCTTACCACCATCCCCGTCCAAAACCTTTGCCCCAACGAGAATTTCTGAAACGCATCCTTGTCCTCTCAGAGCGCAACATCCCTGTGCTTTTGTTGGCTGGCAATCACGACCTTCCCCCCGAATTTGGCGAAGCCTCCCCTTTGGACATCCTTACTGTCTTCAAGTTGCCCGGCGTCCATTTTGTTCGGCACCCCAAAGTTGCCTCGCTGCCCACTAAGCGGGGCGAGTTGCAAGTAGTGTGCTTTCCCTATCTGTCTCGCACTACCCTCATTTCGGTGGACGAAGAGCAAGTTTTGGGAGATGAGGAGAAGGTGCGGCGGGAGATGGAGAAGCGTGTAAGTCAGAGTCTCCAAAAGATGCTCCGCCAAGTTCCCGAAGGCAATGGACCGACGGTTTTGATGGGACACATTTGGGTGTATGGGGCGCAATTTGCCGGTTCGGAGAAAGTGCTTTCCCCTCTCCGTGAACCCCTCGTTGCGCCGAGCGCCCTGCGCCACCAACGCTTCACCTACATTGCTTTAGGACACATTCACCGCCATCAAATTCTGGAGGAATTTTCGTCCCCCATTGTCTATGCGGGCAGTTTGGGGCGTTTGGACTTCGGAGAGGAAAACGAGGAGAAAGGCTTTTACTTGGTGGACTTGGAGCAAACGCCGAAGGGGCAATGGGGCGTCAAGGATTTGCAGTTCATCCCCACCCCAACTCGCTCCTTTGTGACCGTTGACTTGGACTTGCGCAATGAGCCGAACCCAACGCAGGTAGCGGAGCAAAGGCTGAGGGAGGATCCGCGATTGAACGGAGCGGTTGTTCGGGTTTTCTTGCGAATTAAGGAAGAGCAGCGACCGCTCCTTCACTTGCCGCGCCTTCGCGAACTCTTAGAGAAGCGAGCAGACCATCTTGCTGCCCTTCGGGACGAATTGGATACTCCCCCTGCAACGCCCCTTCCTGTAGACCCTCGCAACCCTCACGAGGTTGAGCGGCTTTTCTGCCAAAACCCAGTTGAATTGCTTCGGCAATGGTTAGACGAACGGGCGAAGGAGGACAAAGAGTTGGTGGAGCGCAAAGAACGGCTATTAAGTGCAGCGCAAAAGTTGTGGAGGGAAATGCAAAAAGCAGCCCATTAGTTGCGGACTTGAATGGCTTAAAGTTGGGGTGAAGGGAAATGGTGCCGCGCAAACTGGTATTGCGCAACTTTCTCAGTTACGGCGACCAACCACAAGTGCTGGACTTACAAGGCATCCATGTTGCCGCTTTGGTGGGCAACAATGGGGTGGGAAAGTCCGCCCTTTTGGACGCCGTCACTTTTGCGCTGTTTGGAAAAGCCCGTTCCAAAAACGAACAACTAATGCGCAAAGGGGCAAGAGAAACCTCCGTCCAGTTGGAGTTTGAAGTGAACGGACAGTTGTTTCGCATCCTTCGCCGCCTTCAACGGAAAGGGGAATCTGTCTCCCAAACTGTCACTTTTGAGGAGTGGACAGGCAGAAACTGGCGACCTCTCGTGAGAGATGGGGTGCGAGCCGCAGAGGAAACCATCTTACGCTTACTCCGTATGGACTACGACACTTTTGTCAATACCGTCTTCACGCCCCAAGGAGAGTCTGGCGCCTTCATGAACCTAAACCCCACCGAACGGCGAGAAATGTTAGCGAGGGCTTTGGGATTGGAGGTCTACGAGGAGCTTTCGGAAAAAGCCAGAGAAAAAACAAAAACCTTGAGCGGGCAGATAGAAGCGAGCAAGCAGCGATTGACAGAAATTGAAGACGAGTTGAAGCAACGACCAGCAGCAGAGCAAGCCTTCCGCAAAGTCCAACAAGAGCGTGAGCGCGCTTTTCAAGCCTTTCAGTTGCTGGAAGAAGAAATTGCCCAAATCCAAAAGCGGCGGGAAAGTTTGTTGCAAGACAAAGTCCGCTTGGAGGAGTTGCAAGCGAAAAAGCAAGCCCTGCAACGCCAGTTAGCCAATACTCGCCATGACCTGCAAGAGAGGGAGAGAGAAATGGAACGATGGCAGGAAGTCTTGAGGGAGAAGGAAAGAATAGTAGAAGCGTGGCAGAAGTTCCAGAAAGTTCAGAAAGCCGAAGCCGCTTTGGGAGAGAAAGCCCGACAACTTCAGGAGTCGCAACAGCAACGCCACCAACTAGAGCAAGCCCTTTTAAAGGCGAAAGGGGATTTAGAAGCGACCCTGCGGGGAAAGAAAAGCGACCTTGCTAATAGGCGTCAACGACTCCAACAATTGCAAACCCTCCTGAGCCGACGGGAGGAAGTGGAACGGCAGTTACAGGAATTAGAGAAAGCGCGAGGGATCCTAAAAGAGTGGGATGAGAAGCAGCGGCAATGGCAAGCCCTGCAGCAAGAGCGCGCTCAGTGGGAACAAGTCATCGCTTCCGAACGGGCAAAATGGGAGGCATGGGAGAAGCATTGGCAACAAACGCAAAACAAACTTCGCCTTTTGTTGGAGGCTCGCCCGAAGGTGGAAGCTGCCATTCGTGAGCGGGAAGAGGTGCGAAAGCGACTGACGGAACATTTGCGTCGCTTGGAAGAATGGCGCACCCGTCGCGAACAGTTAGGGAAACACATCGCTGCACTGGAAACACAGCGAGAGCAGTTGCAAAAGATCTTGCAGGAAACCTCGGAGAAGTTGCAGTTGCTCCAAACGCATGAAGGCGAACCCAAATGCCCTCTTTGCGAAACAACCCTGACACCCCAGAAGGTCACAGCGCTAAGGCGCCGTTTCGCTAAAGAATTGGAGCAACACACCGCTTCCCTTCAAAAAAGGGAGCAGCAAATCGCCCAAGCGAGGGAGCAAGTGACGAAACTGGAGGAGTACTTAAAGGCGGAGCCTAAATTGAGGGAGCAACTGTCAAGGGTCGAGCAGCAACTGGGAGAACTACGAGGGCAGTTGGCGGAAATTGAGCGGGCGGAAGGGGAATTGCAGCGTCTGGAGGAAGAGTGGGAAGCCATGAACAAGGAACGGGCGAAAATGGAAGGGAATTGGGAGCGAGAGTACCTTGCCTTTACGGAGCGAGAGAAGGCTATCGGCTATGACCCGCAAGTTCATCAGCAGTGGCGCAAAAAAGTGGAAACCTTTGCTAAAGCCGAGGCGGAATGGGAGCAAATTTGTCAAGCCGAGAAGGAATGGGAGCGGGAGAAGGGGCAAGTTCAAGAGTTGGAAAGCGAAGTGGCGAAGTTGCAGCGAAAGTTGGAAGCAGAGGATTTTGCCCACGAAGAGCGAGCGCAATTGCAGCAGGTGGTGGAAGCCATCCGACAACTCAACTACGACCCTCGCTACCACCAACAGTTGAGAGAGTGGCTTCAAAAGAACCAAGACATCCCGCAGCGGTGGCAGAAGTTGCAGACGGCAAAAGAGTTGGTTCCCACCTTGCAGTCCCACATAAGTCAGATGCGCCAGCAAATTGCTGAGACGGAGCGAGCATTGAGCGAGGTTGAGGAGAAAGAGAGGGAGTTGCAGGAACGGCTTGCCGCGTTGTCCACGGTGGAGGAGGAGTTAGCGGAGTTACAAGGGCGTCGGCAGGCTCGCCAGAACGAGCTTTTATGGCTCAATCAGGAGATAGGGGCATTGCGTCGGCGGTTGGAGGAGTTGGGACAGCGGGCACAAGAACGGGAGCAACTCCGACAACGCCTTGACGAACTGGCGAACGAAAAGCAGGATTACGAGTTGCTGGCGGAAGCCTTTGGTCATTACGGTATCCCCGAAATGCTTTTGCGAGTGGCAGTTCATTGGCTGGAGGGAGAGGCATCTCGCCTTCTCGCTCAACTCACGAGGGGTCGCATGCATTTGCGGTTTGCCTTGGAAAAGCCGTGGAAAACAAAGGAAGGGCAAAAGGGCACCCTTGACATCATTGTGGGGGACGATTTGGGTGACCGTCCTTATGAGGTGTTCAGCGGGGGAGAACGGTTCCGAATTGACTTTGCTGTCCGACTGGCCCTGGCTCGGTTGTTGGCACACCGAGTGGGTGCGTCCATTCAGACCCTTATCATTGACGAAGGCTTCGGGTCTCAGGACAAGGAAGGGTTAGAGGCGATGGTGGAAGCCATTCAAACGGTAGCGGAAGAGTTCCAGCGCGTCCTTGTGGTGACCCACTTGGACGAGTTGCGCGACCGATTTCCCGTGCTCATTGAGGTCACGAAGGAGGCAACAGGTTCTCGCCTTCGCGTGATTGATCGCAACTCTCAATCTCCTGAGCCCCTCGCATAAGCTGCGAGTTTCCTCACAGTTTGCCCAATGCCTGCAAGACGCGGCGAATATTGTCCACTTCGGCGTCCGTGCAAGGCACTAATGGAAGGCGCGGATTGCCCACCTTGAAACCCAAGAGATTAAGGGCTGCTTTGATAGGTGCGGGGTTCGGGCTGGTGGGTGGAAACAGCACTCGCACTAATGGCATCAACTGGAAGTGGATTTTACGGGCGGTTGCCAAGTCCCCCTTCTCCAATGCTTCAATCATTTTCCGGCACTCCTGACCGCAAATGTGCGAGACGACGCTGATGACGCCTACGCCCCCCAAAGCGACGATGTGGAAAGTGTCTTCATCGTTTCCACTCCAAACAGCGAACCCATCAGGCGCTTTCGCGCAGATGTCCGCCACTTGCTTCATGTCCCCGCTGGCTTCCTTGACGCCCACGATGCTCTGCACTTCTTCCGCCAGCCGCAAAGTTGTGCTGGCTTCAATGTTCCGCCCTGTCCGACTAGGGATGTTGTAAAGGATGACAGGCAACGAAGTCGCTTGGGAGACGGTCTTGAAGTGCTGGTAAAGCCCTTCTTGGTTGGGACGGTTGTAGTAAGGGCAAACGAGCAAAACGCCGTCCACACCAACTTGCTCCGCTTCCCTCGTCAATTCCACGCTTTCCGCTGTATTGTAGTTGCCTGTCCCCGCAATGACCTTCGCACGCCCTGCCACTGCCTGCTTGACCACCCGAAAAAGTTCCAACTTTTCCCTGTGCGACAAAGTGGGGGCTTCTCCCGTCGTGCCAGCAACCACAATCCCTTCCGAGCCCGTCTGGATAAGATGCTCCACCAATCGCTCCACTTCCGCAAAGTTGACTTGCCCGTCTTCTGCAAAAGGCGTCACCATCGCTGTAATCACTCGCCCCAATGCTCGTCCGTTCTTGCTCATCCGAACTCCCTCCTTTGTCGCACGCTTTTTTGTTGTGACGACGGCAAAGTAGAAGGCTGTGGCTATTCTAGCATTCCCTTCCCGATGCAAGAGGGTTTGCCCTTTTCCGCTGGCTGGCACGGGCGCAAAATTCTCTGGGCACACTGGCAGCCAAAAGGAGGTCATCGCGATGACGGAGAAGCGGTATCGTGTGGGGCTGTTAGGTTGTGGCGGTATCGCTCATACCCACGCTCGCTCCATCTTGAAAACAGGTCGCATGGAGTTGGTCGCCTTCTGCGACATGGCAGAGCACCGAGCGAAGGAGTTCAACGAGCGTTACGCTCAAGGCAGCGGGCAAGTGTTCACTAACTACCAAAAAATGTTGGAGTTGGCAAAGTTGGACATCCTTTACATTTGCCTTCCGCCTTTTGCCCACTTAAACGAGGTGG
>JGI25065J35084_100061_pt1 | contig 12055 bp, 12 predicted proteins | sample Antgeofumaro1A2A_FD_35084 | JGI IMG/M metagenome (IMG submission 35084)
GTCGTAGTGACGGGCGATGAACTGCGTGTCTCCCGTCATCCGCCACATAGTGTAAGGAACGATGATGCCGGCATCGCCCCATGCGGGAGTGCCGAACCCGGCGCCCGTTGCGGGGGCAACATCGGGATAGGCTCCATCCTCTCGCTGGCTGTCATTGAGGTCAATCAGCCACTTGGTCATGAAGGCGGCGATGTCGGCAAGATAGGCGGCGGTGCGCACGAAGATTTGGGCATCACCCGTCCAACCTTGCCGCTCGTCTCGTTGCGGGCAATCGGTGGGCACTTCAAAGTAGTTGCCCCGCAAGCCCCAACGAATGTTCTCCACCAAGCGGTTGACCAGCGGGTGGGAGCACTCAAATTCACCGACCATTGGCACATCCGAATGGAGAACAAGCCCAGTGATGGCGTCCAAAGGGGGCGTGTTCGGGTAGCCTGTGACTTCCACATACCGAAAGCCGTGATAGGTGAAACGGGGTTCAAAAACCTCTTCAGGCTTGCCTTTGCAGATGTAAGTGTCGGTGGCTAAAGCGCCGCGCAGGTTAGCGGTGTGGAGTGTTCCATCAGGTTCAAGGACTTCGGCATAGCGGAGGGTGATTTTCGTGCCCGGTGCGGCGTTGTGGACTTTCAATCGCACAACGCCGACAATGTTTTGTCCCAAGTCAAAAACAAAAACGCCAGGCTTGACCTCCCTCACCGTTTTTGCAGGCACTTCCAGCACCTTGCGGATGGGCGGACCAGGATGCCATGTCAAGGGGCGCCTTGCGAGAAGGGTGGCAAATTCCTCCGCAACAACGGGATGCCAATCTCGGTCGTCGTAATCAGGCAAATCCCAACCCGTCAATTCACGGCGGGCGTCATAAGTTTCGCCCATGTAGTTGTCGGCTGCTAAAATCGGACCGTAGGTCGCCTTCCAGTTTTCGTCGGTGATGATGAATTGGCGCGTGCCGTCGGCGTAGTCAATATGAAGTTGCACCAACAGGCGCGGTTCGCCGCCAAACTTGTTGCGCTGTCCCCAGCCACCTTGATAGCCCGAATACCACTCATCGTGCAAAATCGCTCCCAACGCATTCTTGCCGTCACGGAGCAAGGGCGTGACTTCGTAGGCGCGATAGTAAATGCGCTTTCGGAAGTCCGACCAACCGGGCACGAAGTAATCATCGGTCACCCGTTGCCCGTTTAACCGCAACTCGCAGGTTCCCAAAGCCGCGACATAAATCATCGCCCGCTTGACAGACTTCTCAACGGGGAAAGTGGTGCGAAGGAAAGGGAGGGGCGGGACATAGACGACCTGCGGGCTGACCGAACCCCAAGGCGGGACGCCGAAGCGACCAAGTTCTTGGGCTTCTTGAAAGCCGCTGTCGTCAAAATGGGGCTGGTGCCAATGGGGTTGCTCGTTGCGGGCGCAGCGCCATTGACGGTCAGTCACGATGATAAGTGGCTCGCCCGCTTCAAACTCCACCACCAACTTGCCCAAAATGCCAGCAGGTCCGCCTTCGTTCGTTGCCGCCACCGCTAACACATTTTTGCCCCTTTGCAGCAATTGAGTGACTTCAGCCGTTTGCGGTCGTTGCCATGCAAAATTTTTGCCGTCGCTGCAGGCTACCTCTGTGCCATTGACAAAAAGCACAAATTGGTCATCAGCGGTCAACAGGATGCGGGCGCGAAGGATTTTTCGGTCGGTGGGCAAATCAAAAGTGCGTCGGAAGTAGCGAGTGCCGACGGGAGCACTTTGGCGTGGGTTGCCTTCGGGGAGCCAAATCCAACGAGCCCCGACGAAGTTGAGCAGCCGCTCTTCCCATGGGGCGGGTTCGTCATAGCCAATCCATTTGCCACGCCATTCAGAAATTTCCAGCAGCCCCATCGTCCAACGGGCGGGTTCACTCCACTCGGACGGGTTGCCGTCTTTGTCCCACACCCGCACTTTCCACCAGCATTCCATCTCTGAGCGCAACGGTTTGCCCGCATAGACGACCATCGTGGCGTCCGAGTTGACCTTGCCCGTGTCCCAAAGGTCGCCAACCTCTTTGTCCAGCAATTCGCGAGACGATGCCACGAGGATTTGATAAGCCATTTGGCACTGTCCCCGCTCTTCGGGATTTGCCGTTTCCACGACCCAACTAAGTCGCGGGTTTGCCACATCCACGCCCAAGGGGTTCTCCCGGTACTCGCACCGCAATTGCCCTACGCGCACACCAGCCATAGCCATCCCTCCTGTCAGCATCGCTATGACCACCAGCAGGCTTAACCGTCCCATCTTTCGCCTCCTTTCGCCGATGAAGCAATACCCCTTTAAAGTCTAACGCGAGGGGAGTGCAGGGACGGAGAGGCAGATTGAAGAGGGCGAAACTGGTGGCCCCGGCGGGATTTGAACCCGCGACCTCCGGCTTGAGAGGCCGGCGTCCTGAACCGGGCTAGACGACGGGGCCACTCGTTCGTGTCTTCGTCAAGGGAATTGGCTGGGGCGCCTGGCTTCGAACCAGGGACCTCGGGATCCAAAGTCCCGCGCGCTACCATCTGCGCCACGCCCCAGCCTCTTTGCCGACGCACAATTATAGCATGCGCCAAGCACGAATGACAAAGAAATGACAAAGAGATGCCCAAAGGGATAGGTGACCGCATTGCGACAGGAGCGTTGGGTTGCGCTTGGTTTGGCGGTCTTTCTCAGCCTTCTGATACTGGCGTGGCGGATGGCGGTGAAGCTTGCTTTGGGCAGGCAACCAGCGCCCGTACAAGTCACACCGCACCCCAAAACTTCGGAAGGCGACAGGGTGCAAATGAAGGGGGGACAGTTGGTGGCAGAAATTCCAGAGCGCGCTGAGCGATGGGTGCTCCTTTTCTCCGTCAGCCATTTTGACCCCGACACCAAAGTCGCAACGATAAGAAACGGTCGCTGTCAAGTCACCCGTAAAGATCGCGTGGTCGCTGAATTCCAAGCCCCTGTCATGACGGTGCGATTTGCGGAACGGACGATGGAGATGAGCGGCGGCGTCCTCGTTTTCGCTCCCCTTCCCCACCTGAAGGTTACTTTGCCGTCCCTGCGCTGGCACTGGGAAACAGGGCGTTTGGTCGGTAGGGGGAAAGTTCGGGTGGAGGGAGAGCGAGTCGTGGCAATTGCCGATGGGCTGGAAGGCGATACCACCTTGCAGCAACTTTCCCTGAAAGGACGCGTGGCGGTTGACTGGTTCACGCCGACCAGTGGGCAGTGATTTTGGGGCTGACAGGCGAAATTCATGGGCTCCGATCATGTGTCGTGACGGTACTGTCATGTGGCGCAACTTTGTTGCCTTCGTTGCTGGGCAATGGCAAACTGATTGAGGCGCTTTTGAAAGCGAGGCGATAGACGATGGAGCGTCCACCCGAAGGAGAGGGAAAGCCCGAAAAGGGACAAGGGAGAGAGCAGCGCTTCCTCGTCGCACCAGAAACGGAGTTGGAATTGCTCCGAGCCCGCCAGCGGTTAGCCATCACTTTCGGCATCCTTGCCCTTGTGCTTCTGTTGACAGGCGGCGCCATAGCCTTCTTGTTGCTCCAACGCTACCGGCAAGGATTGGTGCAAACGCCGTTAGCGGTGGAGAAACCGGCACCGGCACTGGTGCAAACACCCGTGAGCCCTTCGCTCCCGCCAAACATTGCCCAAGCCCCCCAACAACTGTCCCCTTCCACCAGCCTTGTCCAAACGCCGCCACCCCCGCCTGTCCCCATGCCCGTCCAAACGGTAAAGCCAACTGTCCCGCAATCGGCTCAATCGGCTCAACCCGCCATCCCGCCGGGCTTGACAGATTACTTGGAACAGTTAAGGCGGATTGAGGAGCAACGGAAGCGAGAAGCCAGCAACTTGTGGATTGCCCTTCACGCCTTGATGGACTTGCTGAAAGCCATGCAAGGGGTTGCCGCATCAGGGGACATTTTGGATGCCCCCAACTATGACCCGCAAAAGTCATTGCAAGCCTACGATGCCTATCAACAACGCTTCACGCAGTTGCGCCAGTGGCTCCACCAATTGCAGCCGCCCCCCGAATGCATGCAGTTGCACCACGCCTACGACCAAGCCCTGTTGGCGCACATCAATGCTATTGCTTCGCTCAAGCAACGCATCGCAACGAAAGACTTGGCTGGCGCCGCTTTAGGCGGGCTGACCTTTCAAAGGCAAATTGACAACGCCTTAGGGGTGGCGGATAAGGAGTTAGCAGCGGTGTGTCAACGCTACGGAATTTCCAAGTTTTTCACCATTGGCGATATTTCAATCCCACGCTGGTCCGATTGAGGCAAGACTATTTTATCGCAGCGGGTAAGATGCCTTGCAACTTCGCCGCTACTCGCTCAACAGCGTTCACCAGAACATTTTCGCGAGCAACGCGAATGGCGCAGGCAATGGCGCGGTTGTCGGACGCACCGTGAGCGATGATGCCCACCCCTTTGATGCCTAGCAAGGGGGCTCCGCCATACTCCCGCCAATCTAACCGCTTCCCCAACGCCCGTAGGTAAGGGTGCAACAACCACCCCGCCAATTTCGTCCGCCAATCGGTCAACAGCAGGTCTTTGATTTCGTGCCAAATGAACCAACCAATGCCTTCCGCCAACTTGAGGGCAATATTTCCGACGAAACCGTCGGTGACGACGACATCCGCTGCCCCTTCCAGCAAATCACGCCCTTCCACATTTCCGACGAAGTTCAGGGGCGCCAATTGGAGCAAAGTGAAGGCTTCTTTGGCGACGCTCGTGCCTTTGATGGCTTCCTCGCCAATGTTCAGCAGCGCCACACGAGGGGTCGCAATCCCCATCACGGCTTCCGCATATGCCGTGCCCATCAGGGCAAATTGCAGGAAATGTTCTGGCTTACAGTCCACATTAGCCCCCACATCCAGAAGCAGGAAACGCCCTTGATGGTGAGGCAAAACGATGGCGATAGCAGGACGGGTGATGGGCGGCAAACAGCCGACATAGAGAGTGGCTGCCGCTAAAGCAGCCCCTGTGTTTCCGGGCGTCACAAACGCATCTACTTCTCCCGCTCCCAGCAACCGCATGCCCACAACCAAACTGGCGTTTGGCTTCCGCCGCACTGCTGCCAAAGGCGACTCATCCATCCCAATCACTTGCTCGCACGGGACAAAAGTCACCCGCTCTCGGATTTCCTTCGGCAAGGAGAAAGTGGCAAAAGTGTCAGGCGTTGCCAGCAAGTGGACGGTCACATCTGGGTGCTCTTTCAAAGCAGTCACCACACCAGCAATGAGCACCGACGGCGGATGGTCGGCGCCCATGACATCCACTGCCACCCGCACTAAACGCCCCTGCGTCACTGACCCATCCGAGCGATTGTCCGTAACACGCTCCACGATTGCCAACACACCTCGCCATCGTTTTAGGAAAACAGGCGTCAACATTATAGCGGCTGCGCTTTTGGGGCGTCAACAACGGGAACTTGGGCAGCGCGCCATTCGTCCAATCAGTGATCGCAAGGACTTAAGCGTTTGGATAGTGTGCCCAATTCGTTTCATGCCATCTTTAACCCGCCTGCAGCATCAGCTTCTGACAACACGATGCGGCGTCCTTCCTCGGCAGACCAGTAGGCGGCGTAGGTGACCCGCACCACATCCAAGCCTAACTCGCCGTCGGACAATGGTTGCCGCCCCGGCTCCAACACACAGCGGGCGAAGTCTTCCAACTCCTGCGGGTAGCCGTTCATGAAGTCCTCGTTGATGGACGGGAAACTCCAACCTGCCTTCGTCTCCAACTTCTCGGCGATGTATTCCCCCTCAAAGATGTGCGGTTCAGGCGCATAAGCGACACAGGGATTGTTTGGGTTGATGTGGCAGATGAGGCGGCAGTTGTCGGCGAAGAACTCCATGATGTTGTAAATGCCGCCCAAGCAAGTGTCGTGTGCCGTCAAGACACCCACCGAGCCATCTTCAAACTCTACAATGATAGCGCCCCAGTTCTCCACATCCTTCCAAGCCGTTACGAGATAATGTTTTGGCTTGTCAGCAAACCCTTGGACTTTCGTCAAGTTTGCCACTTGCGCGGTCACGGCAACAGGGCGGATAGGTTTGCCAAACCGGCGAAGCCCTTCCCGTCGCTTGACGAAAAGCATTGCCCCCAACGGGTGCGCCCCAAGCCGCAACAAAGCGCCGCCCCCCCGAAGTTCGCCACACCATTGCGAAAGGGGAATGGGAACCACTGTGGGCTTCTTCGCCCCGCATGAAAAGGACAATAGCGTCCGCCGCTTCCAGCAACCGCAGCGCCTTCTGAATTGCCGGTGCGTAGCAGAAGTTTTCGGCGTAGCCCAATTTAACATCATTTCGCCGACACGCTTCCACCATCTCAACAGCGTTGCGGACCGCCTTCGCATACATCTCTCGCTTGGGCACAGTCTCGCCAACCAGCACATTCTCGTCGGGAATGTCCTCCCCAAAGTAGCCTGTCAAGGGCTTTTCAACGACGACAACAGGTTTTCCGGACTGGGCGGCGTCAACGACGACCTGCTTGTGCACATGGTTAGGGGTGACGACATCCACCACATCAATGTCCTTGCGGTCAAGGAGGTAGCGGTAATCGTCGTAAGCATCGGGAATGCCCCGCTGGCGGGCAAATTGCTCGGCACGCTCCTTTCGGGCGCTTGCAACTGCCACGACTTCCACGAAGGAGAGCATTTGGTAGGAATTGAAGTGAAACCGAGCCGCAAAGCCTGCGCCAACCAACCCAACACGCACCTTTCGCTCCACCATTCTCCGTCCCTCCTTGCAGCGAGTTTTCCAAGGCAAAGAGTGCCATCGTCAGCGTCCTTCCTCACTTCTTCCCGACAACCGAAGAAAGCCCACGAACTGTCAAGTAGCCAATAAGGGCGGCAAATTCCAGTCCGCTGAAAAGCCATTTGACGAGGGCAGGAATTTTTGCGTGGGGCGAGAAGAAGGCTTCCACAAAAGCAGCGTAAAGGAGCATCGCCAGAGAACCCACCAACAACGGCACCGCCTTTCGCCCTGCCTGCACCATCGCTGCCAAACGGGGCAAGTCCCCCGGACACAACCAATGATAACCCATTGCAATTCCCGCTGCAGACGCAAAACAAAAAGCGGGCAACTCAACTATACCGTGCGGGACGATGAAACCAAACAGTTCCGTCAGCGTCCCCACCTGATAACTGACTGCCAAAACGCCTCCCACCAATTTGCCATTGACAAAAAGCACATAAAGCGACGGCAGTATGACAGAGACCCCGAAGCCGAATCCCATGAGAGCAACCCGCCAGTTGTTGAGCAGGATAACCCAGAAAGCAAATGGTCGTCCCATCAGGGGCAACCAATCTCTCCCCGGCTGATGCCGCTGTGCCACTTCCTGCAAGATGACGAACATCTCTTCCCCTAACCACGCCATTGCCACTTCCGACCGCCACAATACCACGAGCGCCGTTAAGGTCGCACCGATGGAAAGGGCGACGGCTGCCAACAGGATGAAAGACAAATGAGCGACAACGGATGCGGGAAAGTCGCGCCAAATCCAGTGGGCGAAGGCAGACCAAATTCTAAGGCGCTGCAAGGGGGATTGGGCATACAGCACCGAATAGCCCCAACCGACCAACCGATGGAGAGGGTGAGCGGGCATCAGCGAGGAGTTGGCGCGTGCTAACTCCGCCGTTGCTAACCGGTACAACTTGCCCAACCGCAACAGGTCATCAGCACTCAAGTAGCGAATTGTCCAACTCTGCGCTTGGCGAATAAGTTGCTCCAACTCCTGCCACCGCTGTTGCTGTCTTTGTGCCAGGCGGCGTCGCCGTTCCATCACAATTTCCGAGAGCCGTTGGTTCCCATCGCGGTGTTGGCTCATGTCCCTTCCCCACCCCCCTTGCGCCCGAAAGGTAAATCGGCAAAGTCCGTGTAGTGCTTGCGAGTATGTTCTGTCAAGGGGTGACCGCCGAAGTGGAAGCCAGTCCGACCCATGTCAGGAAGCCATGCCCGAAACATTGCCCCACACCCCCTCGTCAGTTCGCTATTGATGCCCTTCCCGAATTTGTTGTGCCGCCCTCATGGCTGCTGCCATCACTTCCTTTAAGGGAACACCGTGCTGGAGCGCCCGTTGACGGCAGTCTTCATACTCAGGGGCGATGTTAACAATTTCGCTTCCAAGCCTTGCCACTTTCACCCGCACCGTTCCGTAGGGTGTAGCGACCTTCCAGATTTCCCGAGGCAAACACAGCCGTTCCACTTCCTGAACCCGCACGCCCAAAGTGGTCGTCTCCCGCAACAAGATGGTCAGCACTTCTGGAAGCGCCGAAGCATCGCACAACACGGAGAGAACGAAAGCGGGGCGGTTTTTCTTCATCTGCGTTGGTGTCAGCCAAACATCGCGAGCCCCAGCCGCAAACAACCGCTCCATCACGAACCCTGCCAACTCGCCCATCATGTCGTCCAAATTCGTCTCCACGACGGTCAGGCGTTCCCGCTCTAAAAGGAGGCTTGCCATTGTCTCACCAATGATGACCCGCAGGACATTGGGGAAGGGCAAATCGCGTTTTCCTGCCCCGTAGCCGATTTTCTGCGGGGTAAAGGGCGGTGGCGCTCCAAAATGAGTTGCCAAGCCTTTCAGCAACGCTGCCCCTGTCGGGGTGACTAACTCGGCGTCGAGGGCTAACGGGTAAACAGGCATACCTACCAACAACTCCATCGCCGCAGGGGCTGGCACTGGCAATTCGCCATGCGCAACTTTAATGCGCCCGCGCGTGAACGGGAGCGCCGACGCGTAGATACTTTGAACGCCCAGCAACTCCAAAGCGTAAACTGTTCCAACGATGTCTACAATGCTGTCCACAGCGCCAACTTCGTGGAAGTGAACTTCGTCAAGGCTAACCCCGTGCACCTTCGCTTCCGCTTCCGCCAATAGCCGAAAAACTGCGAGGCTTTTTGCCTTCACGCTGTCTTTCAGTGCGGAAGCGGCAATGAGGCGTTCAATGTCGGAGAGGCGACGTTCTTCGTGCTCGGAAGTGACAACCACTGTGACGGAAGTGGTGGCGATAGTCCCTTTGCGCACCCGCTCAACGCGTAACTCCCAACCCGTCAAAGGCAAAGAGCGCAAGCCATCCACCAAAGCGTCAAGGGAGGCGCCTGCATCAATAAGGGCTCCCAACGCCATATCACCGCTGATGCCAGCAAAGCAATCAAAGTAGGCGACTGCCATGCTTCCACCTCGCTATCTCCGTCACGAAGTCCACCAATTTTTGCGCCGCCTTCTTGCCGATGACAGGGACGAGGAGTTGGTAAGTATCAATGACTTCGGTGACGGTCGGCATTCGTTCGCTGGCGATTTTGATGAAGGCGATAAGTTGGCGGGCAACTTGTTCGCCCAATTTAGGTGTGAGGGCTTGGAGCAACTCTTCTTCAGAAGGCGGGCGCAATTGCCATCGGGACGGAACTTGTGCCGACGGCTGTTGCGTTTCCTGTGCTGGAGGCGCCCCTTGCTCTTTTTCCTGTTCAGAAGCGGAAGGGAATGATTGGGTTTTTTCAGTGGGCTTCTGCTCTTGATTTGGCTCTGCCATCGTTGGTCACCCCGCTATGCTCGTGTGAAAGGAAAAAGACGCGCCAGCAATTCCAACACTTTCGGGTTCGTGAGCAGGATGAGCAGGGCCAACAACGCGAAGGAAAACCGCATCTCCCGCCGCACCGAAGCAATTTCCGCTCGCAACTCTGTCTCCACCCGCTTAATCTCGCTGCGCAACTCCGCTTCCACCCGGCGCAACTCGCCTTCAAGGTGAACAACGGTTTCCTGCAAAGCCCGACGCTCAATCTCCGCTTCCAGCCGCCGAATTTCGCCCCGCAATCCCGTCTCTACCCGTTGGATTTCACCCCGCACTTCGGTTTCCGCCCGTTTGACTTCTCCCTCCACTCGCTGGATTTCGCCTCGCAGCTCGGTCTCCACTCGCTGGATTTCGCCTCGCAGCTCGGTCTCCACTCGCTGGATTTCGCTTCGCAGTTCAGTTTCTACTCGCTTCAACTCCCCGCGAAGTCCCGCCACATCCTCCTTGTCGGCTTTGTGTTGCAGTTCGGCGTCAATGCGGCGAAATTCGGTCAGCATTCGCTGCTCCAACCGCTGCAAGTCTTCACGGGTGGCAAAAGTGAGCATAGCATTTTGCAAGAAATCCATCACCATGCGTGCGCCCTGTTCGCCCAACGGCTCCTTGAGGGTCTCGTAAAGTTCCGACAGAGAAACCGCCATACTCCATCACCTGCCCAAAATGCTAACGCCTGCCCAGCAAGTCCGCCAACATCATCGTCAACCATCCCTGAACCTTCGGGTCGGTGAAGAACCAAACCAAAACGCCAACCATCCATAACGCCAGCAAGACTTGCACCCAGAAGGGTAGGTATCCTTGCTCCACTGCTGCTATCGGTTTTTTCTGCCGTGCCATCGCTCCTTCGCCCCGCTTGCTTTCCGACCTTTGGTGTCGTAAACTTTGCCACAGTCGCACGAAAAGAGGTGAGGAGAATGCGAATGAGGCGGCGGACATTTTTGCAAAGGGTTGGTGCAATGGCAGGAGGNGTGACGGCAATGGGGGCAAGCAGCGGCGAAATCTCCCGCCGCAAGTTAGGCAAGACGGGCATAGAAGTTTTTGCCATCGCGATGGGTGGTATCGTGGTGATGAACTTGTCGCAGAAGGATGCCGATGCAATGGTGCGATGGGCATACGACAACGGCATCACCTACTTTGATGTCGCTCCCACCTACGGGAATGCGGAAGAGCGTGTCGGTCCCGCCCCTGAAAGGTTTGCGCCACAAAGTGTTCCTTGCTTGCAAAACAGAAAAGCGCGACAAGGAAGGGGCGGCAGAAGCGTTGTGCCAATCGCTCAAGCGGCTGCAAACCGATCACTTTGACCTTTACCAACTGCATGCCCTTAAAACTCGCGAGGATGTGGAAAAAGCCTTTGTGCCCGACGGTGCGATGGCAGCAATCTTGGAAGCGAAGGAGAAAGGTTTGGTGCGTTTCGTCGGCTTCTCCGCTCACTCGGAAGAAGTGGCGTTAATGGCGTTAGAGCGCTACCCCTTTGACACCGTGATGCTTCCGGTCAACTTCATCTGCCTGCTCAAAAACGGTTTCGGGGAAGGGTGCTGGAGAAAGCGAAGGAGACGGGAGCGGCAGTGATTGCCATCAAGGCGTTGGCGAAAAGAGAAAACTTGCGTGCAAGGGAGTAGGAAGCGAAAATCATCGCGAGCGGGAACGCTTACATTCGTCCAAAAGTAGATGCGATGCCAGAAAGGCGTGCGGTTGAACAGCCAAAGGCGAGTGTGCAAGCGCCCATCGTTGGGTCGCAAAGTGACCCTCGCCGTCCACGCCATGCGGGTCAGGCGCTCAATCGTGCCCAAAAAGACGGTGGCGCTGCCATCTTCGTTTTCCGTCAAGTGCCACGCCAACGGGTCGTTAGTAGTGACGGTGTGACCGACTTGGGGGAAGTTGAATTCCAACCCACCCGAATACCACGCTCCTCGCAAGGCAATTAACCCAAACTTGAGCGGCAAGTTGTGATAGAAGACCTCGCGGTCATTCCGCAAATCCCGAACGGACAGGATGTGTCCGCCAAAATCGGGAAGCACGGTCACCCGCAACAAGCCATTGTCCAGCACGACGGCAGTAAATTCGTGCTCGGTCAACTCGTCCGTCACATCGTCTTGCATCGGATAGGGGTAAACGCGCGCTGTGCCCGTCCGTTGCAAGGGCGGGAATGGGTCTTCGCGGAAACGATACATCGGTAGCCGCACCCTTATCACTTGCGTCCGCACCCGACTACTCATCCCATTCGCCCCCTCGTTGGTCTTCGTGCTCTTCCGTCGGCAGCGGCATCAAGGCTGCCAGCAATTCTTTCGCAACTGCCACCTTATCGGTAGGCACCAACAACTCCATCAAACTGCCATGCATATCGGCATTGCGAACAAGAGTCGGGATGCGGTTGGCGTTCAGCCACGATTGGACAGCGGCAATCTCGCTGAGCAAGCCACGCAGAAGGATGACCCATCCTGCCATTAGCGTTGCAGAGAAAGGCGGCAAAGCAAAATTTGCCACTCGCCCACCAGTGGCGACC
>JGI25065J35084_100062_pt1 | contig 12016 bp, 9 predicted proteins | sample Antgeofumaro1A2A_FD_35084 | JGI IMG/M metagenome (IMG submission 35084)
CGTCGTGCTGGCAATGAAAGCGGTGCGATGGCAAGAGATGGCAACCGCTTTCCGCCACTCTTCCCTGCTCTTTGCCGTCTTCGCCACCTCCCTTTCCGCTGTCTTGCAATGCTTGTCGGCAACTCGCTGGTGGTGTCTTGCCCGCGCTTCGGGCATGTCCCTTTCTTGGTGGGATGCCGTTGCGGCTTTCTACACGGGCATGTTCTTCAACTTGTTCCTGCCCGGCTTGGTGGGAGGCGATGCGGTGCGCGCGTTCCTTGCCGCCCGCAAAACGGGGCATTCCCTTGCCAGTTCTTTCGGCATCGTTTACGCAGACCGAATGGTCGGATTCATAGCGATGCTTCTCGTCGGCACATGGGGCGCTGCTACCCTTCACTTGACAAAGCGCCAATTCGTTTGGCAGCCCCTTTTGCTGGGAGCACTGCTTGCTGTTGGCGTTACAGCACTCATGGTGACGCTCCCTTTGCTCATCTACCGTTACGGGCAAGGGAAATGGGCTCAGCGGCTAAAACGCTTTGTGAACGGCATCATCGCTTTCCTTCAAAGTCCAACCACTGGTACCGCCGCGTTCGCCATCGCTTTGACCTACCACCTGTCCCTTACCGCTACCTTAATGCTGCTTGGGCATTCTGTTGGCATTGACAAACCTTTCAGCGCCTTCGCGATGGTTGTCGCCATTGCCACCATCATCGGTTCGCTCCCCATCACTCTCCACGGCTTAGGCGTTCGGGAGTTCGCCAGTGTTCAGTTGTGGGCACTGCTTTCGGTGACGCCAGAGCAAGCCATGCTTTGGGCACTTTTGTGGCGGGTCATGACTTGGCTCCTCTCCCTCCTCGGTGGGCTTGTCTACCTGCTCTGGGCGGACAAGACGATTTGGCAGGATTTGCAGGCACTCGCACAGAGCGCAGAGCATAGAGCACAAAGCAAAGAGTTTTTCCACGGCGGAAGACCCGTTCACCATCCCAAAGGCGCAGCGGGTAGAAATTGCCATCGCCACTTTGGAGCAAATGTTGGAGGAGACGGAAGACGAAACCATCCGCCAAGCGTTGAAGCAGCGATTGACCCAATTGCGAGAGGAACAAGAGCGCTTGCGGCAGAAGCTCAACGGAGTTGACGGACCCGCCACTTGAATGCCCACGCCGTCAAAATTCCGCTCAAGATGGTGGACAAACTCATCGTCCACCAAGCCGCGATAGTGTCGTAGCCGAGCCAATGGCAAAGGGCGTAAGTGGTGGGAAGGCGAACGAACCATTGGCTCGCCACGCCAATAACCGCTGGAGTCAAAGTGTCGCCGATCCCCCGCAACGCTCCGCCCAAAGTCATGCCGAGGGCGAGGAAGGGTTCTGAAATGGCGTTAATTTGCAAGTAAGCGGCGATGTAGCGGTGCGTCGTGGGGTCATTGGTGAACCGAGAAGCCAGCCAATCGGCAGCGGCAAAGAAGAAAGCCCCCACCAATCCCATGATGAGGCTGCACCAAAGAGCCGCTTGCCATGCGCCCTTGCGGGCTCGGTCAAGTTGTCGCGCCCCGATGTTTTGTCCCACCAGCGTTTGAGCGGCAATGCCGAAAGCGATCCCGGGCATGAACGCCAGCGCTTCAACGCGCAAGCCGACGGTCAAAGCGGCTAAAGCGGCAGTGCTTTCTTTGGTGTGAGCGAGGAGAGCGAAGTAAAAGGTGGACGCCAACGACCACAGGAACGATTGCACCCCACTGGGAAGCCCCAACACCAGCAAATTTCGGTGCTCCAAGGGATGCCACTCCATCAAGGCAACGGAAGGGATTTTCAGTGGGCTGCGGGGAAATTGCCACAGGAGCAAAAGGAGAGCGGCTCCCCGACTAATTCCCAGTGCCCACGCTGCCCCAGCAATACCGTAGTGAGGCACAAGAAAAGCACACAGCAGCAACTGCACGAATACCCCCACAAGAGTCGCTGCAAGGGGCGTCACCATGTCCCCGAGACCCCGATAAAGCGCCATGAGGCTGAAAGTCAAACTCACCACTGGAAAGGACAAAACCGCTGCGGCGAAGTAAACGGTGGCGAAGCGTTGGATGGTAGGCGAAACGCCCAACCACTGCCAGAAAGGCTCTTTGAACCACCAAAGGGGCATGGCGAAGGTGCCGAAGAAGAGCCCTTGTTGCAAAGTGGTAGTGACGACTTGTCGGACACCCTTTAGGTCACCTGCCCCCCACCGTTGGGCGGTGAGGGTTGTTGCCCCAACAGAGACCATCATGTTGAAAACCATCAGCAGCCAACCCGCTTGTCCGACAGCACCCACCGCCGCCGTTGCTGCCTCACCCAACTTTTGGACAAAGTAGGCTTCCCCCAACCATCCCATGCTTTGCACTAATTGCGCCCCGAGGGTAGGGAGAGCGAGGAAGGAAAGGGCTCGCCCCAAACTCCCCTTGACAATGAGCGTTTCCGTCTGTTTCCCCATCTTGTCCCTTCGCCCTTTCTTCTGCCGAAATGCGTCTTGACAGATTTACCACCCGTATCGCTCAGGCCCCCAGTCCCGCCGAACCAACTCTTGCTGCGCCAAGACGAGGGTGCGATGGGGCAAGTCCTCGTAAAGGATGACGCCCGGTCCCACGCAACAGTACGCTCCTACTTTGACCCCGGGCATCAAAATGGCGTTAACGCCCGTTCGGGAGAAATCGCCAAGGTAGCAAGCGTTCGCCCCAATCGGTGGGACTTCTCGCCGCCCACCCACAATGTGCACAGTTTCTCGGTCATCAAACCGCAGGGTCCCGCAAACCGTTGCTGCCCCAATGTCCACGGCTTCCCCCAGCACACCGAACACTTCGCAATAGTGGTAGAGGTAGACAGTGTTGAAGGCAACTCCTTCAAACTCTGCCCCGTGCCCGACAATGCACCGATTCCCCAACACACTGTCGCCCAAAAGGCAGTAATCGCGCACCCGACAAAATTGTCCCAGTACCACTTGTCCCCGCACAATAGCGCCATTGATAATGTGCGAACCTTTATCGGCGAAGAGGAAACCGTTGATAAAAGCCCCCTTTCCGATGACGCAGTGCTCCCCCAGAACGATGCGCCCGTTGATTTCGGCACTTTCGTCCACCTGAGCCGTTGAGGCAATTTGGTCTTCATCAAATTGCCTTCGCAGTTCGCTCACCACCCATTGGCTCGCTTCCAAGATGTGCCAAGGTTTGTCCACATCCACGACGAAATCTTCTGTTTCCACGGCAGCCACTTCCTTGCCTGCTTCCACCATCATTTGCAACGATTGCGCCAACTCGGCTTCCAAAAGCGGCATCCCGCCCACTGGCACGCTTTTCATGACACCAGGATTTCGTTCCAAGAAGGGGCGGGCTTCCTTACGGAGGGCGAAGAGTCCGACAAGGCGGTGGGAGGCGTGGCGCGGATGCCCTTGCACGCTCGTGACCCGATTGCCTTCCACCGTCGCGCAAATCCAATCGCGGCTGTCAAGGGGTGGTGCGAGGCGTTGCACCAAAACGGTCGCAACGGCGCTCCCTTCCCGATGAGCATGAAGGAGAGCAGCGATGTCCTTCTCGGTAAGCACAAGGTCACCGTGAACGACAAGGAAGTCGTCTGCTTCGGGCAGTTCCCGCAACGCCAGCAAAGTCGCTGTTGCGGTGCCGTCTCGTTGGGCTTGGTGGACGAAGGTCACCCCTTCCAAATCGCCAACGGCTTCTCGGACTTGCCCAGCGTGATGCCCTGTGACGATAACGAATTCCTTCACTCCAACCTGACGGAGTTGACGGAGTAGCCGTCGGACGAGCGGCTCGGTAGCGATGGGGATAGCACATTTTTGGCGGGTCAGGTCAAAAGGGAACATTTTGCGCCCTTCCCCTGCCGCCAATACGATGGCAGTTCGCACATCCAACACCCCTTTCCGCTTCGGTCACCAAACGCCTCCCATGTCCCACATCAGTTGTTCCTGCTTTGTCAACGGAATCGGACCCATCCAACTGCCCTGCGAGGTAAGGAGCAACATCTGCTTGGGGGGGCACCAAGACGGTTTTGCCAGCAACGGATACGACTGCGCTCCCTTCATCCACAGAAACCGTCACCTTTCCATCGGCGCGACGGGCGACACTGATAAATCCGTCGGGGGCACAGACGATTTGAGCGATACCACCTTGGAGGGGCAAAGGGTAACGCCGCTCGCCCATCGCTGGCGGCGGTGTTCCAACCCAAATTCGCCCTTGACGGACTTCCAAAACCCGTGCGGGTGTCAACTGCACTTCCGTTTCTGGCGCCATCTTCACCCGTGCCTTGTAAGGCAGCCAAACCAAAACGACGCTACTTTTACGCGTTGTGCGCACCACACTCCCCATCGGCACTTGGTCACCCATCTTCAGCAAGCCTTCTTCCCCTCTGGACAACACCGCAATGACCTCGCCTTTCAGTTCCAAGACTTGCAAGATGAAAGGTTGCGGCTGCGAGAAGACACCCGACAGGCTGCTGATGCAGCCGAGGAAAATCGCTCCCAAGACAAAACATCGCACAACCATCGTTCCCACCTCCCTTGACAATCCTTCAGAACATGCCTTCCAAAGTTTGCCAACTTCGCCGATGTCGTCAACGGACGGGAAGGAGGTCAGGCACTTCCTCTTCAAACAGGTGCTTGCTGAGGCGCAAATGGTGAGGGATGGGGATGGGGTAGCGCCCACCAAAGCAGGCGCGGCAGAACCGCTCCCCGTCGCCCCCAACGGCTTCTATCAAGCCCTCCAAACTCAAGTAGCCCAAACTATCCGCCCCGATGTAGCGGCGAATTTCCTCCACATCCAGTTGTGCCGCAATCAATTCGCTGCGAGCCGCTGTGTCAATGCCGTAAAAGCAAGGGAAGCGGTAAGGGGGGCGAACTGATTCGGACATGAATCTCCTTCGCTCCCGCTTCCCGCAACATGCCGACGATGGCGCGGGTGGTCGTGCCCCGAACGATGCTGTCTTCCACCACCACAACCCGCTTGCCCTCCAACACTTCCCGCAGCGGCGTCAACTTAATGCGCACCCCTAACTCCCGCTGCCGTTGGCTCGGTTGAATGAAGGTGCGGTGAATGTAGCGGTTTTTGATGAAGCCTTCCGCATACGGGATACCTGACGCTTCCGAGTAACCTAACGCTGCCGGGATGCCTGTGTCGGGCACAGGGATAACCACATCGGCATCAGCGGGATGCTCGCGGGCAAGGATTTGCCCCATCCGCCGCCGAATCATATGCACATTGCGCCCGTAAAGGTGGCTGTCAGGACGAGCAAGGTAGACGAACTCAAAGATGCACAGCGATGGGCGGGTTATCTCCGCCCACTTGACGATGTGCAACCCCTTCTCGTCCACGATCACTGTCTCGCCTGGCTCCACATCGCGAACATAGACAGCGCCGACAGGGTTGAGGGCGCAAGTTTCTGAGGCGATGACCCAATGAGAACCGTTCAGTTTGCCAATGACCAATGGACGAACGCCGAAAGGGTCGCGAACAGCAAACAATTGGTTGGGTGTGAGGATGACCAACGAAAACGCTCCTTGCAATCGCTCCATTGCTGCCATGACCGCTTGCTAAAAATCCAGTTCGTCGTAACTGGCGATAAGTTTGGCGATGATTTCGCTGTCGCTGGTGCCTTCAAACTGAAAGCCCAAATGCTCCAATTCCTGTCGCAACTTGAGCGCGTTGACCAAATTGCCGTTGTGGGCGATGGCGAAGGGGATGCCGCGATGGTGCTCCAAGAACGGTTGTGCGTTGGCAAGGTTAGATGAGCCTGTCGTGGAATAGCGAGTGTGCCCGATGGCGATATGCCCTTTGAGGGCAGAGAGGGTCTCCTCGTCAAATGCCTGAGCCACCAAGCCCATGCGTTTGTGAAGTCGGATGGTGCGTCCGTCCGTGACGGCGATGCCCGCACTCTCTTGCCCGCGATGCTGCAAAGCGAACAAGCCAAAGTAAGCGATGCGGGCAACATCGTCGCCGGGCGCGTAAATGCCAAATACGCCACACTCTTCTGGCACCGCTTCGCTGCAAAATTCGTAACCGTTCGTCATAGCGTCCCGCCTCCTCGTCCCAAAATGGTAGCATGGCGCACAGCGGCAGGATACCAGCACCATCCCATTTCCTTCTGACCCGAGGTCAGAGGCTAAACGATGAATCCTGCTGAAGCAGGCTTGACCTGTAGGGTAAAGTGCAAACAGTTGGCAGGTAGCAGGCTTTAGCCGGCTTTGTCATCGCAGCCGCCGACCTTTTAACGGCTTAGGTGGTGTATTCTGCGTTGAAGCGGACATATTCGTCTGTCAAGTCACAAGTCCATACTGTCCACGATGCCGTTCCGAGCCCCAAGTCAATTTGGAGCCAAACCTCTCGGTTGGTTTTCAGCCACTGGTGGGCTGCCGTTTTGTCAAAGGCGGCAGGTTCCCCCTTCACGAAGCATTCAAAGTCGCCGATGCGGATAGTGAGGGTGTCGGGTTTAACGCGGGCAGGGGCGCGACCGACGGCAGCGGCAATCCGTCCCCAGTTGGGGTCGTTCCCAAAAAGGGCGGTCTTCACCAGCGGTGAGTTGGCAACGGTCAAGGCAACTAAGCGGGCTTCCCGCTCGCTCACTGCCCCTGTGACGCGAATTTCTATCAACTTCGTGGCGCCTTCGCCATCCGCCGCAATCATTTTCGCCAACCGCTGACAAAGAGCAGTAAGGGCATCCCGAAATTGCTCAAAGGCGGGTGTTCCCTCCATGATTTCCACATTTCCTGCAAGCCAGTTTGCCAGCGCAAAAACGGTGTCGTTGGTGGAAGTGTCCCCGTCAACGGTGATGCTATTGAAACTCCGCTCCACAGCAAAGTTGAGGGCCGATTGAAGGGGACGCCGCCTGATGCAAGCATCCGTGCCGATGAAACACAGCATCGTCGCCATGTTGGGAGCAATCATGCCCGCCCCTTTGGCAATCGCTCCAAGGCGAACTATCTTGCCATTCACTTCCAGTTGCAACGCCGCAAATTTAGGGTGCGTGTCGGTCGTCATGATGGCTTCCGCGGCGTCGTGTCCACCTTCTCGGGAGAGTTGAGCAGCAGCCAATTTTATCCCTTGCTCTATCTTGTCCATTGGCAACCGAACCCCGATTGTGCCCGTAGACGCTACGAGAACTTCGTGGGGTTGGATGTTCATTTGCCGCTGAGCGCTCACTTCGGACGCTGCCACTTCGCACATGCGCCGAGCATCTTCAATCCCTTGTTGCCCCGTGCAGCAATTGGCGTTCCCGCTGTTGGCAACGATAGCACGCACCGTCGCTTTCTGCGGTCGCAAGTTTTCGCGGCTGACGAAAATATGAGCGGCTTTCACTTTGTTGGTGGTGAAAGTGGCAGCAGCCACGCATGGCGACTCGCTGACGATGAGCGCTAAATCCTTCCGAGCGCTCGCTTTGATGCCGCAAGCAACTCCCGACGCCCAAAACCCCTCTGGCGTCGTAATGGTGCCGCTATCAAGCCAATCCATCTTCCTGCCCACCTCCACCTCCGAATGTTGCGGCTTGCGAACCAAGGAATTGCCGTAAGGGAAAAGCCCTATTTGTGCCTGTGCGTTAAGTTTAGGACAGGGATGGCACGATTGTGGAGGGCGTGAAAGGAGGCGTCATCATGCGAGTGGCTGTCCTTGACATTGGCACCAATGCTGTTCGCTACTTGCTCGCAGAAAAAGCAGGCAACGAGTGGACGGAGGTGGAGGTTGGCGGGGCGATAACAGGCTTAGGGCGCGGGTTAACGGAACGGGGCGAATTAGCCCCTATTGCAGTGGAAGCCACTCTGGGCGCCGTCGGTGCTTTCGTCCGACGCTTGAAAGCCTTCGGGGCGCAAAAGTTTCTCGTGCTCGCCACCGAGGCTGTCCGCACCGCTAAAGGCAGCGAGATGTTCTTGGAGCGGTTGGAACGAACCGCTGGAGTGCCTGTGCGCGTTCTGAGCGCCGAAGAAGAAGCCCGCTTAGCCTTCATCGGCGCCACTTCGGGCTTAAAGTTGCGGTTCCATGCCGATGCCTTGTTTGCCGTCGCCGATGTGGGGGGGAGGGAGCACGGAAATCACGGTGGGCAAATTGCAACAACCAGAGCGATGGCTCAGTTTGCCTATCGGCTCGCGGCGGCTTACAGAACAGTTCCTCACGGACGACCCACCGACTTCCAAGCAGTTGCGAGCATGTGAAGAATTCACACAGGAACAATTGCAGCCGGCTATCCCGCTTTTGCGGGAAGCGACCGTTTTAATGCTCACGGGCGGAACAGCCGCCCAATTGGGGATGTTGCGATTGAACTTGAAACAGTTTGACCCCACTCGCATTCATGGCTTGCCCATCCGACCCGAAACAGTAAAGGAATGGTTGGAGCGATTGGCAGCGATGCCTGCCAGCGACCGACGGCAAATTCCTTGCATGGAGTGGGGACGAGAAACAGTGATTTTGGCAGGGCTCATCCTCCTATTGACAATCATGCACCTTTCAAACAAGGACACCGCACTGCTCAGTGCCCGTTCCGTCATCCACGGAGCGCTCTTGACAATGTTGTAGACTTATTTGGCAGTGTTTTCAGTAGCCGTGAACTGTCCCATCGGCGCGGCGAATTTGGGGCATGTAGACGGGCGAGTAAGGGAAACGCTCTGCTAAGGCTTCGTTGAAGTCAATACCCAAGCCAGGCGCTTCGTTAGGATAAGCGTAGCCGTCTCGCACTTCGCAAGGCACGGGGAACAAATCGCAAAAGACGGGGATGCTGCGAAAGTCCGTCCATTCCTGAACACCACAGTTTTGGATGCTCATTTGGACATGAACCGCTGCCGCTTGCGAAACCGGTCCCAGATCAGCAGCGCCGTGAAAGGCAGACTTGACGCCAAAAGGTTCCGCTAAGGTCATGATTTTTCGCGCTTCCGTGATGCCCCCTACATGCAAGGGGGCGATGCGGATGTAGTCAATCCAGCGGTTGATGAAAAGTGGTAAAACTTGCTCGCGGTCGCAGAAGATTTCACCAATTGCCAAGGGCGTCGTTGTTTGGGAGCGAAGGAACGCCAATGCCTCTTTCTGCTCCGGCGAGACGGGGTCTTCAAGGAAGAAAAGCCGATACGGCTCTAACCGCTTCGCCAACTGCGCCGCTTCAATAGGCGAGAGTTGCTCGTGGACATCGTGCAAAAGTTCCACTTCCATGCCCAACTCGCTTCGGAGGAACTCAAAGAGGCGTGGCACTTCTACCAAATAGCGGGTGGGCTCAAAGTAAGTTGTGCCGGGCAGTCCTTCTCTTTCGGGCGGTTCCTGCCGCAACTTTCCGGAACCGCCGTAGCCGCCCATTTGCGCCCGCACCACTTTATAGCCCTGCTCCAACCACTTGCGAACATTGTCCGCCACTTCCTTTGGGTCGCGTCCGTCGGCGTGGCGGTAGACGAGAACGCCTTTTCGGCACGCCCCTCCCAGCAACTGGTAAACGGGCATATTGGCAACTTTGCCCTTGATGTCCCACAACGCTATGTCAATGGCGGCGATGGCACTCTTAAAAATCGGTCCGCCCCGCCAGTAAGGGGCGCGATGCAGGAAATGCCACAGGTCTTCGGTATTGAGGGGGTCTTTGCCCATGAGTAAGTCGCGGAAGTGATGGAGGACCGCAACGACGGCTAACTCGCTGGCGTGAAGGGTCCCTTCGCCAACGCCGTAAATGCCTTCGTCCGTAAACACCTTGACAATGACATAGTTGATGCCGCCGCTGAGATACAGATGCCCGATGCCTGTAAATTTCTCCGTCGCCGTCGGGTTGGTGACGAACACCTGCACATCCACGATTTTCATTGCATCCCACCTCCAAGAGGCAAAGTGTAGCGTCGGTGGCAATCAAACAGTGGGGTTTGCGACGGTTTGTGTTTGTGTGTGTTTGTGGGGGAGATTTTTTCGGACGAGGCTGCCCTTAGGGGGAAAGGAAGACGGGGCAGGGGGAGACTCCCTGCCCCATCCTTTCATCAACTCCCTTCGCCGTAGCGCTCCTCATACATTTGCTTGAGTTGCTGGACGACCGTTGGGTCGGCGAGCGTTGTTGTATCACCCAAAACCCGTCCTTCAGCGATATCGCGGAGCAAGCGGCGCATGATTTTCCCCGAACGCGTCTTTGGCAGTTCAGCGGTGAAGAAGATATCGGCGGGTCGGGCGATGGCGCCAATACGCTTGACAACATACTCCTTCAGTTCGTCTGCCAATTCCTTGCTGGTGGGGATGCCTTCGCGGATGGTGACGAAGGCGACAGGCACCTGTCCTTTGATTTCGTCGCTCCGACCGATGACCGCTGCTTCGGCGACGGCAGGGTGCTCCACTAAGACGCTCTCCAGTTCCATCGTGCTGATGCGGTGCCCAGCGACATTGAGGACATCATCCACCCGACCGAGGAGCCAGAAGTAGCCGTCTTTATCCTTGACGGCAGCGTCGCCGGTGAAGTAAACGCCGGGGAAGCGCGTCCAGTAGGTTTGGACATAGCGCTCAGGGTCGCCCCAAATGGTGCGGGAAAGGGACGGCCACGGTTTGGTCAGCACGAGGTAACCTTGCACCCCTTCGGGACAGGGATTCCCTATATCGTCCACCACTTCAGCAAAGAACCCCGGAAGGGGGCGGGTTGCCGAGCCGGGTTTGAGGGGAGTGATGCCGGGGAGGGGCGAAATGACAATGCATCCCGTCTCTGTTTGCCACCAAGTATCCACGACAGGGCAGCGCTTGCCACCAATGTGTTCCCAATACCAAAGCCATGCTTCAGGATTGATGGGCTCGCCCACTGTCCCTAACAATCGCAGTGAGGACAAGTCATGCCGCTGCGGGTAGGTTTCGCCCCACTTCATGAAAGTGCGGATGGCGGTTGGCGCCGTATAGAGGATGTTGACGCGATACTTTTCCACAATCGCCCACCAACGGTCTCGGTCAGGGAAGTCGGGAGCCCCTTCATACATCACGATGGTCGCCCCGTTGCACAAGGGACCGTAGACGATGTAACTGTGCCCCGTCACCCACCCAATGTCGGCGGTGCACCAGTAAATGTCTTCGTCCCGCAGGTCAAAAACCCACTTCGTTGTCATGGCGACGCTGACCAAGTAGCCGCCTTGGACATGGAGTTGCCCTTTCGGTTTGCCCGTTGTCCCGCTAGTGTAGAGGATGTAAAGGTGGTCTTCGCTGTCCATTTCTTCACAGGGGCACTCCAATGGGGCTTTCTCCATCAATCGGTGCCACCAATGGTCGCGCCCTTCCACCATCGGCACATGGGGCGCATCTATCACGCCCCGATGGACGACGATGACATGCTCAATGGTGGGGCAATCTTTCAAGGCTTCATCAGCATTACGCTTGAGGGGAACGATGTTCCCACGCCGCCATCCCCCATCGGCGGTGATGAGCACTTTGCTTTGCGAGTCATTGATGCGGTCACGGAGGGCTTCCGCCGAAAAGCCACCGAAGACGACGCTATGAATTGCTCCAATGCGGGCGCACGCTAACATGGCGATGGGCAGTTCAGGAATCATCGGCAGGTAAATGGTCACTCGGTCGCCTTTCTGAACGCCCAACGATTTGAGGACATTGGCGAACTTCTGCACTTCTCGGTGCAAATCTTGATAGGTGAGCACTCGCTCGTCCCCCGGCTCGCCTTCCCAAATGATGGCGGCTTTCGTGCGCCGCCAAGTCTGCACATGCCGGTCCACGCAATTGTAGCAGACATTTAGTTTCCCACCAATGAACCAGCGAAACCAAGGCGGTTGAGTGCCCGAAGAGGGCGGCGTCCATTCCAACACCTTGTCCCATTTGCGGAACCAAGTGACGAACTCTTCGGCTACTCGCGCCCAGAAGGCTTCAAAATCGCGGGACGCCTCTTCGTATATGCGGGGATCATTGATGACCGAACGGCGGCGAAACTCTTCGGGAGGCTCAATTACCCGCTCCTGCGCCAAAAGCGCCTCCACCGTAGAAGTGACCATCGTCATCCCAAACACCTCCCTCACTTGCGGATTTGTAGTTCAGCAAGCATTTTGAAGCGCTTGCTTAGGGGTGTCAACACTCTTTTTAGAAGGG
>JGI25065J35084_100065_pt1 | contig 11750 bp, 8 predicted proteins | sample Antgeofumaro1A2A_FD_35084 | JGI IMG/M metagenome (IMG submission 35084)
GTCCTGGGGCGGGTACGCCGCTTGGCGGTCGAATCGGGACGCCGCTTGTCGATACTTCTTGGATCTAACTGCCATCAAATCCTCCGGCTCTCGAACCCCACTTCATCGAGGTGTATCGGATCGACTGAGTTCCTATCATCTGGTTACTTCAATCCCCATCGATCGCGCCGTCCCCTCGATGATTCGCATGGCGGCTTCCACATCGCCAGCGTTCAGATCTGGAAGCTTCGTTTCTGCGATCTGGCGCACCTGCTGAATCGTGACCCTTCCCACACTGCTTCGACCTGGATTCGACGCCCCTTTCTCTAGTCCTGCCGCCTGCTTTAGTAAGACTGAGGCCGGCGGCGTCTTGGTAACGAAGCTAAAGCTTCGGTCCTCGAAGACAGTGATCTCTACGGGAACGATTGTTCCGGTCTGCGCCTTCGTGGCGTCGTTATAGGCCTTGCAGAACTCCATTATGTTGACCCCGTGCTGGCCCAGAGCGGTCCCGACTGGCGGAGCTGGTGTCGCCTGGCCCGCAGGCAACTGAAGCTTGATAATTGCGGCTATCTTCTTTTTCTTTGCCATAGCAAACTGCCGTTCCCCTCTAACTCATAACTGTTCTGGGAAATGCTCGTCGAAACGCCCAGTCACGATGGGGTCAGATCTTAGTTACCTCGCCAAAGTTGAGCTCGACTGGAGTTTCTCGACCAAAGATATTAACCAGCACCTTGAGCTTCGACTGGTCGGGATTGATCTCTGCGATCTGACCCGCAAAGTCCGCGAACGGGCCAGTCACGACACGCACCGTCTCCCCGACCTCGAACTCTATTCGAGGCCTGGCTTTTCTCTGGTATTCGGGCCGCGCCTGCAGTATCTGCTCTACTTCTTGGCGGCTCAAAGGTGTCGGTTTCGGTCCCGAGCCAACGAATCCCGTGACCCCAGGCGTGTTGCGGACCACGTGCCAAGATGCATCATTTAAGTACATCCGCACTAGCAAGTAACCGGGGAACACCTTTTTTTCCGAGAGCCGGAGGATTTGATGGCAGTTAGATCCAAGAAGTATCGACAAGCGGCGTCCCGATTCGACCGCCAAGCGGCGTACCCGCCCCAGGACGCCATCCGTATTGCTAAAGAGTTGGCATACGCAAACTTTGATGAGACTGTCGAGGCTGTCTTCCGGCTGGGTATAGATCCTCGGAAGGCGGACCAGAATGTGAGGGGAACTATAAGACTCCCTCATGGAACCGGCAAGACCAAAAAGGTAGCCGTTTTCGCGGAGGGTGAGAAAGCAAGAGAGGCAGAAGAGGCAGGTGCCGACATCGTTGGAGGACAAGACCTTGTTGCTCGCGTGGAGAAAGGGTTTTTAGATTTTGATGTAGCAATCGCAACCCCCGACATTATGAGCCAGGTCGGAAAAGTCGGAAAAATTTTGGGACCGCGAGGGCTAATGCCCAATCCCAAGTCGGGGACTGTGACGTTCGATGTTGCTGATGCAGTCCGGGATTTCAAGGCTGGAAAAATCGAGTATCGGAATGACCGTACCGGTAATGTTCACGTTCCGATCGGCAAGGTCAGCTTCGATGTCGACAAGCTTGTGGAGAACTTCGCTGCTGTAGCAGAGGAGCTCATACGCGCTAAGCCGTCAACAGCCAAGGGTCGGTACATAAAAAAGGCAGCTGTCTCCAGTACGATGGGGCCTGGCATCAAAATCGATCCCCTGAAAGTACGGCCCTAGTAGGACGTGGAATCGACCAAAGGAGTCCTGCTAGGTCATTACTGAAGGACAACCGATGCCGTGATCGCTTGTTCCGTATCCCTTTGTCGCTGCGGACTTTTCAACGCCGACTCTCCAGCCTAAGACGGTTGAATTTGAGGTAGGTCTTCAACTAGGAAGACGATCAAGGCAGGAGACTTGAACCTTTGCTTCAGACATGGAAGCATGGCAAGTTCTGGGGAGGCCCTGTGAATGACGGTTTTGGATACTCTCTTTGGATCTCCGCGTTTTACCGCTACGAGCTCGGAGAAGACTAGGTCGTTATCGACAAGAGGTGGAGTGCCGTCCTCGACCGAGACCGAACTCACGGTCTCCAACAGCTTTATCCATCTAGTTGCAGGGTTGAGTGCTATCGCCTCCATTCCGTATTTCTCTTTCAACTCAAAGACCTTTTGGCAGGAGGGACGATGAAGCAAATTCAGCACGTCCTCTCGCCGCACATCTGAATCAACGAGTGGGCTGGCGTAAAAACTATGGGCTACGAAGACAAGCCCCCGTCCCGACAGAGCCGAGACGATCAATTCCTCCTGCCCACCCACAAAAGAGCTTTTCTTACTCGTCGACAACTCAAGCACCTTAGCTGCCGCCGCAAAGTCAGGGTCGATCGGGCTGTGCGCGTATGCGAGTAAGTCGTCGGTGGCTGCGAACCATGAGAGGGAGAAGATGGCCACGACGGCTGCAGTTCCAGTTCGTACCAACGCCTCTGTTTTATAGTGGTGTCCTTGGCGCGGCTTGGACATGTAGTGATCTATGCACAAACCCACTTGCCAGCTTGCTAGGAGACAAGTACCGAGCAGACTCGGCACTGTCACCCACCACGTAAAAAGACTCCATCCAAACAACGGATAAGTGAGATATGCCGACAAAAAAACCAGCCATGCCAAAAAAGTAGTTAGCAGAAGCACTATTAATGTCCGTGGGGGGTCGTCGTAACTGCGATTCAGTAGTCGTTTTACCGAAAAAGCAGCCAGTGTTATCGGAATTCCAAAACCGAATCCTACGGTCCAATGGGATATGTCAAGGCTCGCCAAGGACTGCCAGTAGATGTAACCGGAAGAACTGTTTGTTCTCAGCAAGCCCTTTACTACAGGCACTAGGTAGAACGACGAAATAAGCACACCCAATCCCAGCCCGGCTGCGACGGTCGCAGCTGAGACCGCCCGTTTTTCGCTGCTTTTCAAAAAAACGGCGGTCCCTATGGCTGCTAAAAATCCAATAGGGGCATAGATAGGCATGGTAAGGACAAGAGCCGAAGCGAGCAGTGCTATTGAGGCGATGGCTGCTCCGCGCCTCTGGAGGAGGCGGGTTGATGCGACTGGGAGTGCCAAGCAGGCGACACTACCCAGGAGCTGTTGGGGTTTTGCGGCTAGTACCATCCACAGACCTCTGTCAGGGGGGTAGGAAAACAGGTAGTATGCTGCAAAGCTGCCCAGGGCAAAGACGATGATCAAGGTGTAGGACGGGTGAGCTCCTATTTGTCGTGCGATCCACGCCAAACCGGCAGCGGAGATCAGAAGTGCTACGATCGGAGCCCATCGGACAGTGGTCTGGGCGTCCATACCAAGTAGGCGACCGGCTCCTCCGGCTATCCAAAAGTACAGCGGGGGATAGTGAGCTCGCACCCCTCTGTAAAAGTAGTCTCCCAAAAGATTTCCGGCCTGTACTTGGCCAACAATTGCTAGCTGATACCTGTTATCCCCTTGACCACCGTCGTAAAAGCTTCGCATCGAGATTGCCTGCAAAGCATAGACACTGGCGAATGAAACGATGGTTGCACAAGAGCAGGGGATCCATTTCCGCTGTCGATCTGACGGTCCGAAAAGGCAGACGGCGAGTGCGATGAATGCTCCGCCGACCGCTCCCGCGAGAGAGGCAATCAATCTTCTTCGGAGCGGCGCGCTTCGGCCAGACGCCTGATCTCTTCGACTACATCAGCGTTCGCAAGAGTCGTTACGTCTCCAAGCTGGCGCTGTTCCGAGATGTCTCTTAGCAAACGCCGCATGATCTTTCCTGAACGCGTCTTTGGAAGGTCATCGGTGATTACTATGCTCTTAGGACGAGCAATCTTTCCGATTTTCTCAGCTACCCATTCCCGTAATTCAGATATGAGAGCTTCTTCGTCTCCGTCGTAGCTCCCCCCTGCGAGAGTTACGAAAGCTGCTATTGCCTGGCCACTGTCGGGATCGCTGCGGCCGACTACAGCTGCCTCTGCCACAGCAGGGTGTGCCACAAGGGCAGACTCGACTTCGGCCGTAGAAATTCGATGGCCCGCAACGTTCATCACGTCGTCAACTCTGCCCATTAGCCAGAAGTAGCGGTCTTCGTCAAGGCGACATCCGTCTCCGGTGAAATACACGCCGTCGAAGCGGGACCAGTAGGTATTGCGGTATCGCTCGGGATCACCGTAGATCGTGCGCAGCATCGAAGGCCATGGCTCCTCGATCACCAAGTATCCTCCGTGGCCGGGGTCTACAGGATTCCCATCGTCGTCGTAGACGTTGGCTTTTATCCCTGGAAGTGGACGAGTAGCTGAGCCCGGTTTCGTAGTTGTAAGACCAGGCAGAGGGCTAATGAGTATAGAGCCCGTTTCCGTTTGCCACCAGGTATCCACGATCGGACATCTCTCTCCGCCGATGATCGAGTGATACCACATCCATGCCTCGGGGTTTATCGGTTCTCCAACGCTCCCCAACAGTCGCAGCGAAGAAAGGTCGTGCTTACCAGGGTATTGCGGTCCCCATCTCATAAAGGTTCGGATGGCCGTCGGCGCTGTGTACAGGATTGTCGCCTTATACTCCTCTACTATTCGCCACCAGCGGTCTTTTTCGGGAAAGTCAGGTGTGCCTTCGTAGAGGATGCCCGTTACGCCGTTCGATAGTGGTCCGTACACTATGTAGGAATGGCCTGTAACCCATCCGATGTCTGCCGCACACCAGTAGATATCGTCTTCTTTGATATCGAAAACAGCCCAGTGCGTGAAGCTAACCTGTGTCAGGTACCCTCCGGTGCTATGCACGATACCCTTGGGTTTTGCCGTGGTTCCGGAGGTGTAGAGGATGTAAAGCATGTCCTCTGCATCCATTGCTTCAGGATCGCACTTCTCAGACTGGGCTTCGACAACTTCATGCCAGAAAAAGTCGCGCCCGTCTTTCATCGAAATCTCGTACGAGTCCATTCTTTTGAACACTAGGACCTTTTCGACCGAGGGGGTCGACTCCAATGCCTTGTCGGCGTTGGCCTTCAGAGGCACAACGTTACCCCGGCGCCACCCCGCGTCTTGAGTGATGAGGACCTTCGCTTGTGCGTCGTTTACTCTGTCCGCCAGGGCTTCGGAGGAAAAGCCCCCGAAAACTACGGAGTGCACAGCCCCGATCCTTGTGCACGCCAGCATGGCGATAGCAAGCTCGGGAACCATGCCCATGTAGATGGCAACGCGATCACCGCGGCGTACTCCCAAAGACCTAAGAGCGTTCGCGCACTTTGCGACCTGGACCATAAGCTCGCCGTAAGTGACGACTCGTTTTTCACCAGGTTCGCCTTCCCAAAAAAACGCTATTTTCGCCGCTTTTGCAGGGAGATGGCGGTCTATGCAGTTGTACGAGACATTGAGTTTGCCGCCGAGGAACCACTTCGCAAAAGGGGGATCCCACTCGAGGACTCGATCCCATTTTTTGAACCACGACAGCCTATCGGCTTGCTGTGCCCAGAACCTTTCTGCATCAGATGCTGCTTTTTCGTAAATGTCGGGGTCCGAGATGTTGGCTCGAGCAGCAAACTCCTTTGGTGGAGGAAAAGTCCTCTGCTCGGAGAGAAGAACCTCGATTGCGTCCCCACCAGACTGCGAACTGCCAAGGCTCATTCGAGCTCCTCTCGACTCACTCGATTGCTAATTGGTAGCGGCCACGCTGTCTCGCAATTACGGATTCTCTATCAGACCCTATCACTTTGGGACGGTAGCCACCCCTTCTGACTTCTCACCATTTTTACACCCGCACATGCGGTGATGCATCGAAGTCTTTTACACGATTCTAAGAAGCGCTAAGAATGCACTGTTCGTGGAGTCTTAAACCTTCTTCACCAGGACCGTGCCCGCTCTGGGGAGTGAGATATTTTGATTGTCACCTGTCGGTGCCGTGGTATAGTGCCCCCTCGGCCAAAGACAGCAGGTGCGTCCGGAGCGTAGGAGCGTAATGGGGGCGCGGATAGAGGCTGCACCCCGCCTGCCGAGGCGATCGCATTCAGCGAAGCCACCCGAAGCCAAGTCTCTTTGCCTCGCCTTTCTCCGGATCTCCCTGTGCAACAAGGCTTGCCATGACGCACAAGTTAGTTGCCGTAAAGCGAGCTTTCTATTAGAGGATTCCTAGAGGAGCCGGAGTGCCCAGGCCAGAGAAGGAAGCTGTAGTCGCTGAACTAGAAAAGAGTTTAAACGAGTCCCAAGGCGTGTTCATAACCGAGTACAGAGGACTCACTGTGGCCGAGCTAGCGCAGCTCAGAAACGCTTTGCGACAGAACTCTGCGGAGTTCAAGGTTGTGCGGAACACGCTCACTAAGATCGCTCTTGAGCGCACAGGCAAGCAGAGCCTTTCCCACTTTTTCGAAGGTCCATCCGCACTCGCATTTTACAAGGGTGATGCGGTGCCAGTTGCAAAAGCCCTGCGCGATTTCGCACAAGATCATCCATCTCTTGTAATCAAGGGAGGCACGCTGGCCTCCCGAGTCCTTGTCGCAGAAGACGTTGAACGCCTTGCAAAGATTGAGCCTAGGGACGTATTGCTTTCCAAAGCCGCGGGCGCTATGAAGGCACCTCTTTTCGGGGTAGCAGCTGCCACGTCTGGATTATTGCGCAGAGCTGCCTGTGCTCTAGGAGCGCGGTTGAGGCAGGCAGAGGCTGCTTCAAGCACGGAGTAGGAGTTTGTGACAATGAACGCCTACCGATCGGTGTTAGAGGGGCTTGCAGTCCCGCAAGATTTTTTATGGTAATGGTCGAGGACCCGGAAATAGAGCGAAGGGAGGAGTAATGGCCAATACCAAGCTGACAACTGAAGAGCTGATCGAGCACTTCAAGAACATGACGGTGCTGGAACTGTCAGAGTTTGTAAAGGCATTCGAGGAAGAATTCGGTGTTTCTGCAGCTGCTCCGGTAGCAGTGGCCGCAGCTACCGCCGCGCCGGCTGATGAGGCGGGACCCGCAGAAGAGGAAAAGGACGAATTTGACGTAGTTCTAACCAGCGCCGGGGAGAAGAAAATTCAAGTTATCAAGGAAGTTAGAGCGCTGACCAATCTGGGTCTTAAAGAAGCCAAGGATTTGGTCGACTCCGCACCCAAACCGGTTTTGGAGAAAGTCTCCAAAGAGGAGGCCGAAAAGGCCAAACAACAGCTGGAGGCTGCCGGGGCAACTGTGGAGCTCAAGTAAAGAGCAGAATGCAGGGTAAAAGGGAGTACATTCCAAAGTGCCCAATGGCCTCTGTGTTTATTGCAATAAATGATTCTTGACCGTGGGAAGTGGACGGAGTATCATCTAAATTTGCTGTGCCTACTTCCGCCATCGTTTACTTTCTCTCTCCAAGCTGACCGATAGGGGTGGTATCCGTGACTGCCACGCGACTGAGTACGCGCGACCGCATCTCCTTTTCTAAGCTAGAGGAAGTTCTTCCTCTACCAGACCTCATAGCGGCTCAACGCGAATCGTACGATCGCTTTTTACGTAAGGGCATCAAAGAGACGCTCGACGAGATCTCACCTATCGAAGAGTACTCGGGCAATCTTTCCCTGGAATTCGGGGAGTACGAGTTCGGAGAGCCTAAGTACTCGATAGAAGAGTGCAAGGCGAAGGGGATCACATACGGAGTTCCACTCGAGGTTACGTCCCGCCTCATAAACCGCGACACAGGTGAGATCAAAGAAGAAACGGTCAACCTGGGCGAGATACCGATGATGACCCGAGAGGGGACTTTCATAGTCCACGGTACCGAACGAGTAGTCGTCTCACAGCTCGTCCGGTCTCCGGGTGTGTATTACAACTACGAGGTTGACAAGCTGACGGGAAGAGAGCTCGTGGGTTGCAAGATCATACCCGCCCGAGGTGCCTGGCTTGAGTTCGACGTTGATCGGCGTGGAACTCTCGGGGTAAGGGTTGATCGGAAACGCCGTGCTTACGCTACGACATTCTTGAGGGCCCTAGGTTTCGGAGACGGAGACCTTCAAGATTTCTTCCGCCTTTCAGCAGCCTCGGATAGAGCCCTCAAAATCCTTGAAGAAACGCTGGAAAAAGACTCGGTCGGATCCGAAGAAGAAGCTCTTATCGAGATTTACAGGCGTATTAGGCCTGGGGATCCCCCCAACCCCGAACAGGCCAGAAGTCACATCGAGCAGATGATGTTCTCTCCCAAGCGGTACGACCTCGCCAAGGTTGGTCGGTACAAGATCAATAAAAAGCTCGCCAACGAGTACAAGAAGTTGGCTAAGCCGCTTTTGAAGAGGGACCTGGGTCTTCCACCCGAGGACTGCGTCGTACTGACAAAGCAAGACATCATCGCAACGGTTTCTTACCTTCTCGCCCTGGAAGTTGGTGAAGACGGATATGACATCGACGACATTGATCATTTCGGAAACCGTCGTGTCCGCCCGGTGGGAGAGCTTATCCAAAACCAGTTTCGCGCAGGGCTTGGGCGCATGGAGCGGGTTGTCAAGGAGCGCATGTCGACTCAGAACATCGAGGCACTCACACCTCGCTCGCTAGTCAACCCCAGGCCAGTAGTCGCTGCCCTGAAGGAGTTTTTCGGCCAGAGTCAGCTCTCCCAGTTTATGGATCAGACCAACCCGCTGGCCGGAATCACGCACAAAAGGCGGCTTTCTGCCTTGGGGCCGGGCGGCCTGTCACGAGAGAGGGCCGGCTTCGAGGTTCGGGATGTGCACCCCAGTCACTACGGTCGCATGTGTCCAATCGAGACGCCCGAGGGACCGAGCATCGGCCTCATTGGATCTTTATCGACTTATGCGCGTATAAACGAATATGGCTTTATCGAGACGCCGTATCGGAAAGTGACACGCGGGCGAGTCACAAATGAGATTCACTACCTCACAGCGGATGAGGAAGACCGATTCGTAATTGCCCAGGCCAATGCGGAAACAGACTCTCGCGGCCGTTTCTTGGGCGACCGCGTTCTCGTGAGAAAGCGCCGCGGGGATGTACACTACGTCACCCCTGAGGAGGTCGATTATCAGGACGTCTCACCTAGTCAGATCGTTTCGGTCGCCGCTGCTCTCATTCCCTTCCTAGAGCACGACGACCCGAACCGAGCTCTCATGGGTGCGAACATGCAACGCCAAGCGGTGCCCCTCATCCGGCCCGAAGCCCCCTATGTGGGAACCGGTGTTGAGGCACGTGCTGCGATCGACGGGGGGAGCGTTGTAACGGCTCAAGCAGCCGGGGTGGTACAAGAAGTAACGGCTGACTATATAAGGGTCGACGAAGGTGGTGAGGTTCGAGAGTACCCCCTAGTGAAGTTCCGCCGATCCAATCAGGGGACGTGCATCCACCAAATCCCCATTGTCAAAGAGGGCGACAAAGTCAAACCAGGCCAGGTCATAGCTGATGGTCCAAGCACCGACGGCGGCGAATTGGCACTTGGGCGCAATCTTTTGGTGGCATTTATGCCATGGGAAGGACACAACTTTGAAGACGCCATAATCATTTCTGAGCGCCTTGTTTTCGAAGACATTCTCACGAGCATTCATATTGAGTCCTACGAGGTTGAAGCGAGAGATACCAAGCTGGGCGCAGAGGAGATCACTGCCGATATTCCCAACGTAGCGCCCGAGCTATTAGCCGACTTGGACGACCAGGGGATCATTAGGGTCGGAGCGGAAGTTCGTCCCGGGGATTATCTAGTTGGCAAAGTCACACCAAAGGGAGAAACCGAGCTCACCCCCGAAGAACGTCTCCTCCAGGCAATCTTTGGTGAAAAGGCCAAGGAAGTGAGGGATACCTCTCTCAGGGTTCCTCATGGAGAGTCCGGGACAGTGATTGCGGTTCAGACCTTTACGCGGGAGGAAGATCCTTCCCTTCCACCAGGTGTCAATCAAATCGTTAGAGTCTTTGTCGCCCAGAAGCGGAAGATTTCGGTGGGTGACAAGCTGGCGGGTCGCCACGGGAACAAGGGCGTCATTGCGAAGATCCTTCCTATTGAGGACATGCCTTTTTTGGAGGATGGAACGCCGGTAGACATAATTCTCAATCCCTTAGGGGTACCCTCCAGGATGAACTTGGGCCAGGTACTCGAGGCACAGTTGGGCTGGGGAGCACACTTCGGCTGGGAAGGTGGTCCAGCCAGTAACGGGACGGATCCACTCCCTGGTCATCAACGGCCTGCCGCTTGGATAAAAAGCCCTGTGTTCGACGGAGCCAGAGAAAAAGAGATTTTCGACATCCTGGCGAAGTCGCACCCCGGCATCGATGGTATGAAGCTTATCAACAACGAGGGCAAAGCTGTCCTGTATGACGGGCGCACCGGTGAGCCTTACGACCACGAGGTAACCGTAGGGTACGTCTACATCATGAAGCTATTGCACTTGGTCGACGACAAGATTCACGCACGTTCTACCGGGCCCTACTCGATGATCACGCAGCAACCCTTGGGCGGAAAAGCTCAGTTCGGTGGCCAGAGATTCGGAGAGATGGAAGTATGGGCTCTAGAGGCTTATGGCGCCGCTCATGCGCTCCAAGAGCTACTCACTTCTAAATCCGATGACACTGTGGGTCGGGTAAAGGTTTACGAGGCACTCGTCAAGGGGCAAAACGTGCCCGAGCCGGGCATTCCAGAGTCATTCAAGGTTCTTCTCAAAGAAATGCAATCGCTGTGTCTCAACGTCGAGGTGTACTCAAGCCAAGGCGAGCGCTTGGAGATGCGGGAACCCGAAGAAGAAGTCTTCAGGTCGGCTGAAGAACTCGGAATCAACATTTCTCGCCCTGAGCGGTCGGGCTCTGTCGACGAAGAGGGAGATGTGTCTGGCGCCCGTGGGGAGGGTCTGTGATAGACGTCAACGACTTCGACACTGTAAAAATCGGGCTAGCCACTCCGGACCAGATCCAGAAGTGGTCTAACGGAGAGGTCAAGAAGCCAGAGACGATCAACTACCGCACACTCAAGCCCGAAAAAGACGGTCTGTTTTGCGAGAAGATTTTCGGTCCTACAAAGGACTGGGAGTGCGCCTGTGGAAAATACAAAAGGATTCGCTTTAAAGGGATTATTTGCGAGCGATGCGGCGTGGAAGTTACCCGCTCGAAGGTGCGACGAGAGCGAATGGGCCACATTGAGCTCGCTGCACCGGTCACTCATATTTGGTATGTAAAAGGAGTTCCCTCTCGCCTGGGTTATCTCCTCGATATGACTGCCCGGGAGCTAGAAAAGATCATTTACTTCGGGGCGTTTTTGATCGTGAGCGTCGACGAGGAAAAGCGCAAGAAAGACTTGCCTCGCCTGGAAGACGACCTTCGAATCGAGCTAGCCGCTATTGATGAAGATCGGGACGAGAGGATCGAGCGGGAAATCGAAAGGCTTGAAGACGACATCGAAGAGCTCGAGGAAGAGGGAGCCAAGGAATCAGAAATAGAAGCTCGTAGAAAGAGGGCGGAGCGAGCGATCCAAGAGCATCGTCAAAAAGCGGAGCACCAAAAAGAAGAGCTAAAGGAGGTCTTCGACGTCTTCAAATCACTTCGCGCTAAACAGCTCATCGAAAAGGAAAACATTTGGAAGGAGCTTCAGTACAGGTACTCCGACTACTTCCACGGAGGGATGGGCGCCAAGGCGATCCGCGATCTTATAGAAACCATCGACCTCGAGGAAGAGGCTCTGAATCTGCAAGAAATTATCGAAAATTCAAAGGGGCAAAAGAGGGCTCGGGCTATCAAGCGACTGAAAGTGGTGAACGCTTTCTTGAGCTCGGGCAACGACCCGAGAGCGATGGTGCTCACCTGCATTCCGGTTATCCCCCC
>JGI25065J35084_100066_pt1 | contig 11683 bp, 9 predicted proteins | sample Antgeofumaro1A2A_FD_35084 | JGI IMG/M metagenome (IMG submission 35084)
CCGACGAAAAGTTGCCCCTCGTCGTCGTCCGCTTTGATGACCGCACCATCGGCGAGAAGCGATTGGCATTGGAATTTGCCCCACTGGAAGAGGCGTAGGGCAGGTGCGCTACAGTTTAAATGCGTCCAAAACCTGAAACCGAGCGGGGTGGGGCAGCCATGAAGAATGCCGAAGTGGTCGCCATGCTGGAGGAGACTGCCGACTTGATGGAGATTGCGGGGGAAAACCCTTTCAAAGCTAGGGCTTATCGGCGAGCAGCGGAAGCCATCGCAGCCCTTCGCGAGCCGATTGAAGAGTTAGCGCGCCAAAAGCGCTTGTCGGCAATAGAAGGCGTTGGCGAAAGTATTGCTCGGGACATCACCGAATTCCTACAACGGGGCACCACGACCCGCTTAGAGCAACTCCGCACCAAATACCCACCCCAACTTCGGACTTTGCTGGAAATTCAAGGCGTCGGTCCGCGCACCGTCGCCCTGCTTTACGACCGCTTGAAAATTACCACCGTGGACGAATTGGAGGAAGCCGCCAAGGCGGGGAAGTTGACAAAATTGCCGGGAATGGGGGAGCAGAAAGTCCGAAACATTCTGGAAGGCATTCAACTATGGCGGCAACAACAAGGGCGAGTTCCCCTCTCCATCGCCCTTGACATCGCCGAAGGCATCGTGGCTGCCCTTCGGGAATTGCCCGAAGCAAAGCAAATCTTGCCTGCTGGCAGCCTGCGCCGATGGAAAGAGACGGTCGGCGACCTTGACATCTTGGTCGCTACCCGCAACAGCAAGCCTATCATGGACAGATTTGTCAGTTTGCCTGAAGTGGAGAAAGTGCTGGCGCACGGAACCACTAAGTCCAGCGTCCTGATGCAGAATAACTTGCAGGTAGACTTGCGGGCTGTGGAGCCGGAAAGTTTTGGGGCGGCTGCTCAATACTTCACAGGCTCCAAAGCCCACAACATCGCCTTGCGCAACCTCGCCCTTAAAAAAGGCTTGACAGTCAACGAGTATGGGGTTTTCCGCGAAGCGACAGGCGAAAAGGTGGCGGGGGAGACGGAAGAAGGGGTTTACGAAGCCATCGGGTTGGTGTGGATACCGCCCGAACTGAGGGAAGACCGAGGGGAACTGGAAGCGGCTGAGGGTGGTGCTCTCCCCCGTCTCGTCACCCTGCAGGATATTCGTGGGGAATTGCACAGCCACACGAAATGGAGCGACGGGTTCAACACGGTGGAAGAGATGGCGCTAGCAGCGATGGAGCTTGGCTACGAATCCCTCGCCATCACTGACCACTCCCCGCCGATGGGTTGGGGCGTTAAACCCGATGACTTCCGCAAACTCCTCCGCGAAATCCGCACCGTCAGCGACCGATTGGGGTTTCCCATCCTCGCTGGCATTGAAGTGGACATTGCTCCTGATGGCTCCCTCTACATGGACGAGGACATCCTCCGCCAATTGGACATCGTGATTGCGTCCGTTCACTCGGCGATGAGGATGGACATAGACACCATGACCAAGCGCATCTTGACTGCGATGGAAAACCCGCTGGTGCACGCGATCGGTCACCCGACAGGGCGGCTTATCAACCAACGCCCTCCCTATGAGGTTCGGATGGATGCCCTCATTGACAAAGCCCTCAAAGTGGGGGTGGCGCTGGAAATTAACGCCTCACCAGAGCGGCTGGACTTGAACGATGAGAACGCACGGGCTGCCAAAGAAGCAGGTGTTCTGCTGCTCATCGGCACGGATGCCCACCGACGGGAGCACTTGTCCTTCATGCGCTTCGGTGTGGCTGTTGCCCGTCGGGCATGGTGCGAGCCTGAGCACATCCTCAACACGCGCCCTTTCGCTGCCTTGCGGGATTGGCTCACAAGACGGCGCTCATAAGGCGATGGTGTCATGCATGGGGGTCCCACGAAAGCCGCAGGAGATGAAAGGGGTTTCAGGCAAATGAAGGCGCCACTTGCAGAACACCTTGCCGTTCGGGTGCGGGATGTGTGGAAAGTGTTCCGAACCTACCACGCAGTGCCTCGCACCTTGAAGGAAGCCGTCCTTTCCTTTAGGCGATGGAAGCCTGCCGAAGTGACTGCCCTGCGGGGCGTCAGCCTTGACATTTCCTTTGGTGAGATTGTGGGGATTGTGGGGCGAAACGGGTCGGGCAAAACAACCCTCCTTGCCATCATCGCAGGCATTTACCAACCAACCAGTGGGAGCGTGGAAACTTTCGGGCGCGTGGTGGCATTGTTGGGAGTGACGGGCGGCTTCCATCCTGAATTGACCGCCGAAGAAAACTTGCTTTTCGTCGGCACGGTCTTGGGCATTCCTCTGGCGGAGATGCGGCGGCGCTTGCCTTTCGTTTTTGAGTTCGCCGACTTGACAGGATTTGAACACGCACCAATGCGCACATACTCCTTGGGCATGACGGTTCGCCTCGGGTTTGCGTTAGGCATGCATGTGGACGCTGACATCTTCCTCGTGGACGAGCAATTGCAAAGCACCGATGCTGCCTTCCAACGGAAAGCTTTGCGCACCCTTCAACGGTTGCGCGAGCAAGGGAAAGCCATCCTTTTGGTCACCCACGAATTGGCGTGGGTCACCGAAATCGCCACGCGGGCTGTTTGGTTGGACAGGGGCGAAATTCGCCTTCTCGGCCATCCCGAAGAAGTTGTTGCTGCCTACCTCCAAGAGAGCCAACAGCCCGTCGCCGATCACCAGTGAAGGAACAGTGGCTCTTCCGTGACGGTCAAGGAGAGTTGCCCTCTTCTCGGACGGAGCAAGCGACTATTGCCCATCAAATCCGTCCCAGTGACTGATTTCGTCAAAACAGCAACGCTTACTTTCTGTTTCCCTTCAAGTGACCAAATCGCCCAAACTTCCCCCGTCTCGCCAGCGAACACCAAGCCCACTGTCCCTTCGCCCACATCCAATTGCCGCACGAAGCGCTTGCGATGCAACATTCGCGCCATCGTGTGGAAAGCAGCGTAAGCGACTTTGGGAGAGCCGTCAAAACGAATGAGCCCAAAGTTGTGCTCGTTGTAGGTGGGGTCTTCACCGTCGTCTTGAAAGTCGTAAACGAAGAGGCGCTCTATGAAGGGAAGGGTCAGTGCCCAAAGGCAAGTGCGAACGATGTAAGCGGCAGAAAGCCATTGAGGCGTCCCGCCCGTGATGTGGGTCGGGTAGCCAAACTCCGTCAGCCAGACTTTCAAGTGACCTGCACCATACTTGTCCAACAACCCTTTGAGGCGTCGCAATTCGCCCACAAAATCGCTTGCTTCAGGTGAGCGGGGATAGCGGTAAGGGTGGACAGAGAGGGCATCCATGAACTTTCCGCCCCCTCGCTTTAGCACTTCCTCAATGAAGCCCCAATCTGTGCCCGCCGTGCAAACACCCACGACCGTCGCTTTCGGGTCGGTTGCTTTGACCGTTTCGTAAACGACTTGCAACAAGCGAGTGTAATGGTCGGGGTTAGGCTTAGGTTGCCAGAAGCCAATGTTAGGCTCATTCCAAACCTCCCAATGACGGCAAATGCTCCCATAGTGCGCCATCAACGCCCGACAATAACGGGCGAAGGCGGCACGCCCTTCCTCGGTGTGGGGCGCTAAACCTTCGTCGTAATGCGGGTTGGCGTAGTTGAAGATGATGAGGGGACGAATGCCCAGCCGACCAGCAACTTGCATGTAGGTGTCGTAGTAGTCGGGGAAAGCGAATTGGCCTTTTTCGCGTTCCACATTGCTCCAGTAAAGTTCGTCGCGAATCCACACTGCTCCCATCCGCTTGATGAGCTTGAGCGTCTCAGGAACTTTGTGCTTGAACTGCCCGAAATGGGTGCAAACGCCGAAAGGACTTTCGTCCCAAACAGGCGCTGGCTCTGGCAACCAGCAGATTGATTGGCGGAAGGTTTGCTCGCCAACTTGACTTTCCACGAACCAAACCCCAAAGCCCGATAGCCGCAGTGGCAAGGCGCGCTCAAAAGGTTTATCGGGAGCAACAGTCACTTTCCCGCGCCACAGCAACCGCACAAACTCTTCGCGATGATTGAGCAACCGCACCACCACTTCCACTGTTGTCGGCTCTTTGGCAGTCACGCGGAGAGTGCCGCTTTGCGTGTCCTCGTTGCCCCAAAAGTAGCCCCATTGCTTAGCGGGCAGAAATTGCACTTCCACCTTCCTCGCCTCCTCGCCGTATTCCGCTGTTACTGCATCAAAAGCGACGACCCCCTGCGACGGTCGGACGAGGCTATCCAGCACGATGCTGAAGAAGGTGATGGGGAAGTCAAGGCGTCCGTTGCCGTCCCCACCCCAATGCCCGTGAGGCGTGTCAAGGTGCGTCCAGCAGAGACGCCACCCGAGAAAATGCAGGACCGTCAAGTCATACTGGTGCCACTCGCCCTTTGCGTCCACGAAGCGCAACCGCACAATGTTGCCCGACCCATCCCCACGCACCGCCACCAAGATGCGGTGCGGTTTCTCGGTCAACGAATGGGGTGCGATGACCTCCAAATACTGCAACCCGCTGACCCGCTCAAAGCGGTAGCGCAGCTGAGCACACCGCTTGCCTTCGTAAGGTTTCTTTTCGCTTAACCACACTTGCGATTGGGGGTGAACTTGCATCCCGCCCAAGCGCAACTCCTTCGGTTGCTCAAAATCCTCCACCACGACCTGTTGCGGCATTCCCACCAGCATGCCCATCACCAACCACAGCCACACAGGGTGTCACCTCCCCTTGCGCTCCAACTTGTCAACCTTCCTCCAACGCTTCCCCNAGCATTTGCTCCAACTTCGCTTTTCCGACGACCATCCGAACCTGCTGTTCCACGAACTCGGTGATGATTTCCTCCTCTCTCAGGACGGCAATGTAGCGGCGCAATTCCTCAATGCGTTGGTCAAGGTCGGGATACTCTGCGATGCCTTTCGCCTTCATCTCCAGCAACTTCTCCAAGCGCTCCTCCAACGCCTCCCGCCACTGACGCCATTGTTCGGCGCGGGGGTGTCCCTCCAGCACTTCTTCAATCAGGCGCTCAATTAGTGTCTCGTCATCNCAGTTGACTGACAGCGAAGTTGTTTGCGGCTCGCCCATCCTGTTATCACCCGACAAAATTTTGACAAGCCTGAACGCATGAGGAGACGTAGCGGACGGTGTTGAAAGTTGCGGGTGATGGCAATGGTTCGGGCGCGAGTGTTGAGCGCTTTAGCAGGCATCCCGTTGGTGGCGTTAGTGGTTTGGGTTGGGGGATTGCCGTTTACCCTCGCTGTGCTGGCACTGGCGCTGCTGGGGTTGTGGGAGTTAATGCGGGCGATGCGGCGAATGGGGAAGGAAGTTGCCAAAGAAGTGGCAATAGCGGGAGTGATCGCTGTCGTCTTGAGCGCTCACCAATGGCACGACCAACCGCTGACTTTGATGGGAGCGTGGGCTTTTCTTTGGTGGGCGACCGTGTTGGGAAGCATGGGAGCGTTCGTCTTTCGGTCTGTGAGAGCACCTGCAACCCTTCCGTTGGGCGACCGCCTTTTCGGAGTGGCGGCAACAGTGTTCTGCATCGGCTACTTAAGTTTGTTCGCTTTCCTTGTTTTGCTACGCCATTTTTTCGTTTCGGTAACCGACCGCCTTTATCCCTTATGGGAAAGTGCCACCCTTAGCGCTTTTGTGGCTTGGCTGAGTGCTTTGGTATGGACGAAGTGGCGGTTTGGCAAAACAGACCCTTCTTTCGCCTTCACAGCCTTTTGGGCGGGATTGATTGCAGGACTCGCCGTTGGAGGCGTTTCGTTCCTTCCTGTCGCATTCGTAGGGCTTGTCACTGGCGCTCTTGCCATCTCTTTCTCGCTGACCCTTGACAGGCATTTTGTGGACGACCCGGTGGGGATTGTGGCAGCCGAAGGGATTGCCCCGTTGGTCGGTTTGGTGGGGCAATGGTTGTGGCGAGAAAGACTATTCGGCGTTGGGCTTGTCAGTTGGCTCATCTCCTTTGGGTTAGGCTTATTAGCAGTGTGGCTTACCGGGAAGTTGCTGGCGAGTTTGGGGCTTTTGCGCCCCTTGCCAATGGACGAATTCGTTGGCTTGGATCAGCGCCTTTACGGCATCACTGCCTACCCTGAGTTTGAAATGCGCGAAGCCTGACGAAAAAACTTTGGCAAGGAGGGATGAGTTGTGGCGCAGCGTAACACGAAGTCGCCGAAGGAAGTCATTGGCATGGCGCGGGAAGCCGGGGTGCAAATCGTGGACTTACGGTTCACCGATTTGCCCGGAACTTGGCAACACTTCAGCGTTCCCGTCCGAGAGTTGACGGAGGAGTTGTTTGAGGAGGGAATTGGCTTTGACGGTTCGTCCATTCGGGGCTTTCAGGAAATTCACGAAAGCGACATGCTCCTCATTCCTGACCCCGACACGGCGTTCATTGACCCGACGCTGGAAGTGCCGACGCTGGTGCTCATTTGCGATGTCTACGACCCCGTGACCCGTGAACCTTACAGCCGCGACCCCCGCTATATCGCCAAGAAAGCCGAGCAGTTTCTGGTCGCATCAGGAATTGCCGACCGAAGTTACTGGGGACCTGAAGCGGAGTTCTTCTTGTTCAACGATGTCCGCTACGATTACAAGGCGAACGAGGGCTTCTTCCGTGTGGATAGCCGAGAAGGGATTTGGAACAGCGGTCGGGACGAGCAACCTAACTTGGGCTACAAAATTCGCCACAAGGAAGGCTACTTCCCTGTCCCCCCTTCGGACACGCTACAGGATGTCCGCTCCCAAATCGTGCTGGCGCTAGAAAAAGCCGGTGTGCCGGTGGAAGTGCATCACCATGAAGTAGCGACGGGCGGTCAGTGCGAAATTGACTTGCGATACGACACCTTGGTTCGGATGGCGGACAAGTTGCAAATCTACAAATACATCGTCAAGATGGTCGCCTGTCAACACGGTTTGGTAGCCACTTTCATGCCCAAGCCCCTCTTCGGCGACAACGGTTCCGGGATGCACACGCACCAAAGTTTGTGGAAGGGCGAGACCAACCTGTTTTACGATGAGCGTGGCTACGCTCAACTCTCCGAGATTGCCCGCTACTACATTGGCGGTCTTCTTCGCCACGCCCCTTCCCTTTTGGCCTTTTGCGCCCCCACCACTAACTCTTACCGACGCTTAGTTCCTGGTTACGAAGCCCCTGTCAACATTGCTTACTCGCGACGAAATCGCTCCGCCTGTGTTCGCATTCCCGTTTACTCTCGTGACCCGCGCGCTAAGCGAATTGAATTTCGCCCCCCTGACCCGTCCTGCAACCCCTACTTGGCATTCGCCGCAATGCTATTGGCTGGCTTGGACGGAATTCTCAACCGCATTGACCCTGGCGAGCCGATAGACAAGAACCTTTACGACTTGCCGCCAGAAGAGCAAAAAGCCATTAAGTCGCTGCCCGGCTCCCTTCACGCCGTCCTTGACGCTTTGGAGGAAGACCACCAGTTCCTGCTCCGAGGCGATGTCTTCACCCGCGATGTATTGGAAGTGTGGATTTCCCTGAAGCGCAAGGAGGCAGACGAGGTCAACATCCGCCCCCATCCCTACGAGTTCTACCTCTACTTTGATGTGTGAACCGTCAAGGGGTGCAAGGCGGGGAGGGGTCTCAAAAGAGACTTCCTTGCCTTCCATAAGCCTGCTCAGTTACGAGCCATGCCAGCAATTCTCGCTGAGGGGCAGGGCAAGGGAGGTTTTGTGCTTCTTCCAAAGTCACCCAGCACAAAGGCTCATAACCGCTCCATCGGGCTTCCCCCGCAAGGTAACGGCAGCGCACTGCTATCAAGTGAATGCGATAGGTGAGCACTGTGTGGTTCAAAGTTGTCAGGACGGCTTCAACGGCGACTTCTAAACCAGCATGATGCGCCAGTCGTTCGGCGGCTGTCAAGGGGTTTTCGTGAGGGGAGAGTTGCCCGCGTGGGCATTCCCATAACCCCTCCCACCACCCTTCCTGCCGCCGCCCTACCAGCACCCATTGGTCTCGCCAAATCACGCATGCCACCTCCCTTCGTTCTTGCCACTGTCGCTTTTGTGGGGAGGTGGGAAATTGCTCTGGCTTTCCTGAAGCGAAAGCCGCACATAACTCCCACAGCGGGCAAGCATGGCACTTGGGGGCTTCTGGAAGACATACTAAAGCCGCTAAGTCCATCAAGGCTTGGTTGAACGCACCGGGAGCATCATCAGGGAGCAAGTCAGCCGCAACTTCCCAAAGTCGCTTTTGGAAGGCAGCCTGTTTAGGGTTGCCTTTCCATCCCAACAAACGCGCGAGCACGCGGATAGCATTCGTGTCAAGGGCAGGCACTTTGCGCCCAAAAGCGATGCTGGCAATTGCGCCAGCAGTATAGCGCCCGATGCCCGGCAATTTCTGAAGCGTTTCAGGGTCGGAAGGAACTTTGCCTTGAAAGTGACACACAATCCGCCGAGCCGTTTCAAGGAGGTGGCGCGCTCGGGCGTAGTAACCTAACCCCGCCCACGCTTCCAAAACTTCGTTGGGCGATGCCCCTGCCAGGTCGTGGAGGGTAGGAAACTTTTGCAGGAAGCGATGGAAGTAGGGCAAAGCGGCTTCCACCGTTGTTTGTTGCAAGAGAAACTCGCTCACCAAGATGGCGTAAGGGTCGGTTGTTTGGCGCCAAGGCAAATTCCGTCCGTGTCGGGCAAACCACGCCAGCAATTGCTTCCGCATTCGCTCCTTCCATTCGGGCGACATCGTCCCTCACCCTCGGCGGGAGAGAGCCTTAGCGAAAGAGCGTTCCCATGAGTGAAGGGCATCCATAAGAGGCGTGAAAGTCGCTTCCACATGAAAGGGGGTGACGGAAACGAAACCTTGCTCCACTTCGCCCACATCCGTGCCGGGGAGCGGTTCACTGATGGGTCGCTCAGAGCCGCGCCAAAAGTAAAGGCGCCCTTGCGGGTCGGTGCGCTTTTCCGGAAGCCCCACATAGTGCTTGAAGCCGCGCCGGGTGATGCGCAGCCCCTTTAACTTCCTACGGGGCAGGTTAGGCACATTCACATTCAGAAAGACGCCTAAAGGAAGTTCCACTTTCAACAGTTGCTTGGCAAGCCACTGCGCCACGAAGGCTGCCGTCTCGTAGTGGATGTTTTCAAAGCCTGCCACCGAGAGAGCGAAAGCGCGGCAACCTTCCAAGGCGGCTTCCCGCGCCACTGCCACTGTGCCGGAGTAAATCACATCGTCCCCCAAGTTCGGACCGTCGTTGATGCCTCCGATGACTAAATCAGGCAGACGCGGACATAGGACACGGACGCCCAACACGACACAATCGGCAGGCATTCCGTTGCAAGCATAAATGATGTCCCCATCGGCATCGCGCCCCTCAAAAAGGCGTAAGGGCTTGTGAAGGGTGATGGCATGGCTGCACGAACTTCGGGGACGGTCAGGCGCCACCACCAATACTTCACCGATCTCCTTCATCGCTCGTTTCAGGTGCAACAAGCCAAGAGCGTGAACGCCGTCGTCATTGCTGAGTAAAATCAACGGCTCACGCTTCGCCACCGCCGTTACCCCTTTCCCAAAGAGTTTGGTCATCAGCCGTGCTTCCCCTGGCACCAACCGTTAGGCAAGCAGGTTCGGTCAAGGCTGTAAAGGGCGACAGGGTAGCGGAAGACACCCATATTAGCTCTGCCCTTCACGGTTTTAACGGCGGACCGAAGTCCACTTGGTGGACATCCAAGATGGCATCGTGGGCGTTTTTTATTTGCGCCAAAAGTTCGGGTGGGGCAGGGGTGTCCACCATGATGACCATCACCGCGTGCCCCCCAATTTCCTTTCGTCCCACTTGCATGAAGGCGATGTTGATGCCTTGTTGCCCCAGCAAAGTTCCTACCCGCCCGATGATGCCGGGGCGGTCAATTTGTTCCACCACGATGGCGTGCCCTTCCGGCGAGACATCCACCCGATAACCGTTAATTTGGACGATGCGCTGAGCTTCGCCGTGAAAGAGGGTGCCAGAAGCCGTGCGCTCTTCTTGGTTGGTTTGGACGGTGGCGGTGATGAGAGAAGCGTAGTCCGTCGGTTGAGTGCTCCGCTCTTCTGTGACGAAAATGCCCCGCGAGCGCGCCAATGCGGGAGCATTGACCAAATTGACTGTCTCTGGCAACCGCATTTCCATCAAACCTTTCAGGAAGGCACGGGTAATCGGCTCCGTTTCCACTTCTGCCAATTGACCGGCATATCGCAGCCGCACTTTTTCCACGCGCCCGCGCGCCAATTGGCTCAAAAAGCGTCCCATTCGGTCTGCGAGGTCCATGAAGGGACGCAAAGCCCTGAGCAAGTCAGTGGGGAGGGCAGGGATGTTGACAGCCGTCGTGGGGAAATCCCCACGCAAGACTGCCAATACTTGCTTGGCAACTTCCACAGCGGCTTCTTCCTGCGCTTCCCGCGCCGAAGCACCCAAGTGGGGCGTTGCGACCACATTATCCAGTTGGAGCAGTTTAAAACTGCTCGTCCCTTCCTTCGGTGGCTCGTGCTCAAACACATCCAAGGCTACTCCCGCTAACTTACCAGAAACAAGGGCTTGGTAAAGGGCTTCCTCGTCCACCACACCGCCCCGCGAAGTGTTGACCAAAACAGCCCCGTCCTTCATCAACGAGATGGCATGGGCGTCAATCATTCGTTGCGTCTCCTTCGTCAAGGGCACATGGATGGTGACAATCTCGGCTTCCCGAAGGAGGGTGTCCAATTCCCGCAACTCAATGCCCAACTGGCGGGCGCGCTCTTCGGAAATAAAGGGGTCACACCCGATGACCCGCATCCCGAAGGCTTTGGCGTAGCGCGCTACCTGCGTGCCAATGCGCCCCAAACCGATGATGCCGATGGTTTTGCCTTCCAACTTGGTGCCGACAAATTTCGTCCGTTCCCACTTCCCTTCCCGTAAGGAGGCAAAGGCTTGCGGGATTTTTCGTAGGAGCGCCAAGAGCAAAGCGAAGGTGTGCTCGGCGGTCGCCGTAGTGAGAGCAGAAGGCGCATTGACCACGAAGATGCCGCGTTCCGTTGCCGCTTCCACATCAATGTTGTCCACTCCTACCCCCGCGCGCCCAATAACCCGCAGTTTGACTCCGTTCTCTATAACCCGACGGGTCACTTTCGTCCCACTGCGAACGACAAGGGCGTCGTAATCGCCCACTACTTGGCAAAGTTCGTCCTCGCTCAATTTGGTGCGGACATCCACCTCCGCCATCGTCCGCATTAGCGCAATGCCGGCTTCCTCTAACGGGTCAGCGACCAACACCCGATAAGGCACGAATGGGTTCACCTCCAATGCTAAAATGTAGCATGCCGTTTCCCGTTAAGTGTCGGTCAGTTCCGAAAACTTTTGTCAGGGTAAGCCTTCATCCNAGCACCCAGCGGGCGTAAAGGAAGGCAAGAGGGGCGGTGGCAAGAAGGCTGTCAAATCGGTCTAACACGCCACCATGACCGGGGACGAGCGCTCCGAAATCCTTAATGCCCAAATCGCGTTTGAGCACACTCTTCCCCAAATCGCCCAATTGCCCAACCGTACCCAATGCCAACGCCAGCAATGCAAACGGAACGGGACGGGCAAGGGAAAGCCAAACTTGCCTGACGNTTTCCGACTTCCCTAGAGNCACCAACAGCCATGCGAAAAGCCACGCCGTCACGAACCCCGCCAACATGCCTGCGAGGGAACCTTCCAGCGTCTTGCCGGGGCTCACTTGCGGCGCCAAAG
>JGI25065J35084_100068_pt1 | contig 11475 bp, 11 predicted proteins | sample Antgeofumaro1A2A_FD_35084 | JGI IMG/M metagenome (IMG submission 35084)
TGAAAGGGTTGGCAGCGCAGGAACGGAAGAAGTTGCGGGAATTGGACAAGCGGTTGAAGGGGTTGGCGCCTTACATCAAAAAGGGCGAGCCAAAGTTAGCCGATTGGGCGCGGCAGCTCAGTTACTCCCCTTCCCGCTAGTGGTGGTATCTGACGGAGACGCATGGTATAAAATCCGAGGGCAAAGGAGGGATAAAGGATGGCGGAGCGCTTAGGCATTCTTGTCGGTGGCGGACCAGCACCGGGAATTAACAGCGTCATCGGTGCTGCCACCATTGAAGCCATCAACGCAGGTTTGGAAGTCATCGGCATCTACGACGGCTTTGAGCACCTCATGAAAGGGCGCACGGACATGGTGCGTCCACTGACTATCCCCGATGTCTCTCGCATCCACTTTGACGGTGGGTCTATCCTGCACACTTCCCGAGCCAACCCGACCCGCAAAGCGGAAGATTTTCAAAACACGCTCAAAGCGCTAAAGGAGCTTAGCATCCGCTACCTCATCACCATTGGTGGGGATGACACTGCCTTCTCCGCCAGCGAAGTGGCGAAAGCCTTGGAAGGTCAAATCCGAATCGCTCATGTTCCCAAGACCATTGACAACGACTTGCCCTTGCCGGGCGGCATGCCGACCTTCGGTTTTGAGACCGCTCGTCATGTCGGTACTGAGTTGGTGCGGAACTTGATGGAAGACTCCCGCACAACCAACCGATGGTATTTCGTCGTGGTAATGGGGCGCAAAGCGGGGCACTTGGCATTGGGGATCGGCAAAGCCGCTGGCGCAACGGTCACCGTCATCGGTGAAGAGTTCCCGAAGGAGCGCATTAGTTTGTCGGAAGTGTGCGATGTGCTGGAAGGCGCTATCTTGAAGCGGCGGGTGTTGGGACGAAAAGACGGTGTGGCGGTGATTGCCGAAGGCATCGGTGAGAAACTTGACCCAGAAGAGTTGGCGAAAATCCCTGGCGTGGAAGTGGAGCATGACCCGCACGGGCATATCCGCTTAGCGGAAATTCCGTTGGCGACTATCTTGAAGCGGGAAATCCAGCGACGGTTTGCCGAGCGGGGCGAGAAGATGACCATCGTGGATGTGACTTTGGGCTACGAGTTGCGATGTGCCCCACCCATCCCCTTTGACATTGACTACACCCGCACCCTCGGCTACGGTGCCGTTAAGTTCCTGCTGAGCGAGCCCGAAAACGAAAAGTTGCAGTTAGGCGGGATGGTATGCCTTGACAGTGGTCGTATCCGTGTCCTTCCCTTTGACGAACTCTGTGACCCCGTCACTGGGCGAACCCGCATCCGCTTGGTGGACATCCATTCAGAACACTATCGTGTCGCCCGCGAATACATGATCCGGCTGGAGCGCTCTGATTTGGAGAGCCCACAGATGCTGGCGAAGTTGGCGGAAGCCGCTAAGATGACTCCCGAACAGTTCAAAGCCAAGTTCGCTCCTGTTGTCGGCTTAGAAGGGTGAGCAGGGACAGAGCGGCTAAAACTGTCGGAGGCGAACCTTTCATGCTTTGCATGCCGTATCGGCGTGTGGGGAGCCGGTGTTTTGTTCCTTTCATGCTCCTTTCTGCCTTTGTGAGCACTCTCTCTTCTGCCCCACCAACTCCCTCCCCCCCGCCTGTAGGGACGACTCACGGCTTACTCATCTGGCGCTCACGACCAAAAGCCGTCCTTTTTGTCATGGATGGGCTCAGTTACCGGCATGTCTTCGCCCAAGACTTGAAGGCGGTTGGGAGAGTGGGTGAATGGCTGCAACAGCACGGCAGTTTCGCTCTTTTGAACACGATGGGCTACGGTGGGGCAGACCGGTTTCGGGCTGCTATGTCGCTGGCTTGCGGCATTCGCGCCTACGGCGACGAAACAGCCGCGCAAGTCCTTCAAAGCGATGAGCCCTTGGATGCTGATACTGCTCTTGATGCCTACCGACGGCGTTTGGGCAACGTCCAACTTCCTCAACCTCTCCCCCCATTTAAGTCGCTTGTCTTCCCGTCTCTGGCAGATTTGCGTTGGCGGAACGAGCGAATGCAGCGGAAGCCTCTGCCTTTCGGCGTCGTCGCTCAATCGTTGCGCCCACATGGCATCCGCATTGTTGCTATCGGGTGTGGCGATGTCCCAACAATTTTCGTCCCTTTCAACCACCATCGGTTTCGGCATGGCTTATTGCTTGCCCTTGATGAAAAAGGGCTGGGTGTTGGCTTGACAAACCCTAACTTGCTTTTGCGGAGAGACCCCACGATGCCTTTCGGAGTCGCTGTGGATGAGCGAGAATGGCGCAATGCACTTGCCACAGTGTGGGGGCGCTCCGATGTATTGGTGCTTTTTGCAGGTGAAACCTTCCGCGCCGACTTTTACGGTAGTGAACGGTTGCTGCCTTATGTCATTCGGCAGGAGTTGCAACTTTTGCAACCTATTTTGAGACGGCTGGACTTGGGGCGTGATTTGTTGTTAGTGTTTTCTCTCGCCCCACCCATGCGGACGCGCTACGAACATACTTTCCTCATTGCTGCAGGAAGAGGCATTGTTTCTGGAGGGCTGCTTACTTCTGCAACGACGCATCAGGAAGGTTTGGTGTCCATTTTGGACATTCCTGCCACTGTGCTGGACTTCTTCGGGGTTGAGCCGGCTCAGCCTCTCAACGGTGCTCCCATTCGCTCGCTCTCTTCCAGCGTCCCAAACCTGAGCACTTTCCTCTTCGGCTTTGGCGAAAGTGCTCGCATCACGGACAGTTGGTGGCGTTACGCTGTTTTAGTGACCTTCTGTGTAGCGCAAACGCTTTTGTTCCTTGCCGTCTCCCTCTGGCTTTTGACACAACAAGAAAACGCTCAAAAGCGTGCTTGGGAGAAGTGGCGAAGTTATCTGACCTTCTCCCTGATGTTGCTTGCTGCGCTTCCAGGCTCTTTCCACCTTTTGAGCGCCGGAATGAATTTTTGGCTTCGCGGCGAAACGGCACTTATGCTCTTTGCGGGGGTGATAGCGGTCTTTTGGGTGCTGTTAGCCGATGTGTTGCTGTCAAGAAAAGCGTCGTTAAAATGGTTGGAGTTTGTAGTGCTTTTCACCTGCTTCGTCTTCGGTGCTGACGCTACCTTCGGGGCGTTGAGCACAAACACTCCTTTCGGTTACTCTACCTTTTTCGGCGGTCGCTATTACGGGTTGGGCAATGTAGGGATGGGGTTGACCTTAGGAGCGTTAGTGACAGCGGGTATGTTTGACGAAAAGTGGTGGTGGCAAACCGCTTTGTTGGCAGGATTGGGTGCCATCCTTGTAGGGGCTCCCTTCTTTGGTGCCAATGTTGGAGGCGCTTTGACTGCCATTGTTGTGGTGGCAGTCGCTCTTGGAGCGGGACGATGGCGGTGGTGGTATCTCTTGTTTGCCATCGGCTTTGGTATTGCCTTTCTTGGCGGGTTTGCCTTATTTGAGTTGAGCCGCCCCGAACCCCTTACTCATTGGGGGCACTTCGTTCACGCCGTCGCCCGCGAGGGCTTCAGCACCCTCTTGGCAATGATTTGGACGAAGTTGGGCATCACCTTCCGTGCCTTTCGGGGCATCCATTGGGACATTGCTTTGGCAACTCAAGTCCTTTTGCTCTTCTCCCTTTGGTGGCGAGGGGGACGGGGATGGCGTTGGCACACTCTTGTGTGGGGAAGTTTGGCTGCGCTGCTCTTCAACGATTCGGGCCCCCAAACGCCTGTCGCTTTCTCCTTCCTCCCTTTATGCTTGCTCAGCGTTCAGGCTTTGACCAAGCTGTCCCAAGCCCATTACTTTTCCGCACCGTGACATCCAGCGGCTTTTCCTTCTGTCAATGCTTTGAGAAAGGAAGCGGGAAAGGTGGTGATAGCGAGCGTGACCATACGCTTTTCGGCAGCGACCTGGATAGCCTTCATTTGGGCACTGGGATGGCTTCTCGTTTTGGGGTTGCGGGTTCCTCTCGGTGTGCCAGGGGAGTGGACCTGGGACTACCGAGGGGATGCCCGATTTGACCCTTTTGGGATACTCTTGACAATTTTGGCTTTGATGGGATTGTGTGCTCTTGCTGGGCGGGAAGGGAAACATCCTGTCAAAAGACGGCACTTTCTGTGGGGTGCTCTCTTACTCTTGACAGTTTTCCGCACAACTGTTGCTTTGCTGTTGCCGATGGAATGGCGTCCAGTGCCTATCTTTTGGGCGTTAGTGATTGCCAGCCCGATTGCCACCAGTTTCTATGACGAAGCCCGCAACCTTCAGCAGCAAGGCTTGAGAACTTACCTACGCTATTACCATGAGCAGTTGCCAGCGAAGCCGTTCCACGCTGCCACCCATCCGCCGGGCTTGCCGATGTTATTTGCGTTATGGCGGCAGATAGGCTTGCATCCTGTTCTGCAACGCCTTGTGCCGATAGGGCAGGAAGAGTTACTGGTGATGCGACGCATTTACCAACGCATTTTTCCACCGTTGAAATCGGACACCCTTTACCCGACCGATGCAGACTTGAAAGCGGCGTGGTGGGTAGCCGTGTTTTGCTTGGCGTGTGGCATTTTGGCGGCTCTTTTGTGGGCGTGGTATTGGGTACGCGAGACGGGGCGTGTTGCTCCCGTTGCTCTTGTTGCCACAACTCCTGCTACCCTTTGGTGGCAACCAACTACGGACAGCATCCACTTTCTCGTCATTATGCTTGTTTTCGTTTCAGCGTGGCAATGGGAGCGGCATCGTTCGTGGGGATGGGCTTTCTTGACAGGAACGATGGCAGGGGTGGCTCTTTGGTTAGCCTTCAAGAATGCAGTGCCTTTAGCCTGCATTTCTTTGTGGCTCTTGTGGGCACATTGGAAGGGAGAATCACGCATACCTTTCTTGCAAGGGCTAACCGTTGTTCTGCTTACTTTGGCTCCATATTTGCTGGCGTGGCTATTAGCGGGCTTTCAACCGTTAGAGACTCTTATGGTGGCGAGGGAAGCGCATCATGTTCAAGCCGGCGCTCACGCTCGAAGTTACCTGCCTTGGCTTTTGGTGAACCTTGCCGACTGGGCGATGGGGTTGGGAGGGGGATGGTTGGGGCTAACCCTTGTAGCCCTCGTTCATTGGTGGCGGGAAGGACGCTTCCCTTCTTTGACCATTGCCACCCTTGTCGTGTTGCTGGGTTTAAACTTCAGCGGCTTGGTGAGAGGGGAAGCGGCACGATTGTGGCTACCCCTTATACCTTTGTTCGTTTGGGAGGGACGAAAGCACCTGCCCGAAAATGGGCATGAACTCGCTCTCATGGCGTTCCTTCAGGGCGGGCTCGCCATCGCTTTGCAATTGCGGTTAGAGTTTCTTCGCCCTTTCTAACGCGCCCTCGCAGAGGAGGGAGGGTTGGTTGTCTTTCCTTTCTCGGCTCTTGGCGCTCCTTCTGGTGGGGGCGATTCTTTTAGGGAGGCAAGCAACTCCTTCTCCAGTTGCATCAGCCACGGACCGAAGACGCCGCCCCGCAAGCGACCTTGACGGTCTATCAGCAATGCTGCTGGGTAAGAAGGCACTAAACTGAACGGCTTAGGGGGTTGTTTTTCCCACCGAGCGAGCGTGTAAGTAATGCCCCAACTTTTGGCGGTGTCTTTCAGCGTTGAGGGCGTGTCTTTGGAAATGGCGAAAATGACCAAGCCTTGACGGCGATAGCGCTTTTGCCATTCTATCAAGTGCGGAACCTCCGCACGGCAGGCACCTCAATGAGGCGCCCAGAAGACCAAGAGAACTACTTTGCCTTTGTAAGCCGATAGGGGGTGCTTCTTACCATCCACATCTACCAAGACGGCGTTGGGAACAGGTTTCCCAAGGTAAGGGCGCAGTGGCTCTGGCGATTGGGCAGGAGGCGGTTGCGCCACCGCCAACCTTGCCAGTAAAAGTCCTGCGGCAGCCAACCCGTATATGCCTTGACGCATTGCGGTCACCTCCGCAAAATGTTTTGGCGGCTGCTAAAAGCGAACGCTTTGAGAAGCAGGAAAGTTCCCTGCCTGAAAGCATGCCTTTGACAGCGATGGGCGATGTTGCTAAAATTGAAGGCGCTGTCCGCAGAACTCCAATGGAGGTGTCTGATTGCGTGGCAGGCTTGCGGAAGGTCAAAATCAATTGGGACTTGCTACGCTCCTTTGACCCGACACCGTTGCTGACTTTGGAACAGGAATTGGAAGAAGCCGTTCGGCAGGAATATGAGGCACGGCGGTTGACTTACCTGGCGCGAAAGAAGGAGCAGAAGCGGAAGCGCCGTCGCGGGGCTGCGGCGGCAACTTCCGAAGAAACAGCAACAATGGCACTTTAACGGCGGCGTAGCTCAGTGGCAGAGCACGCGGCTCATAACCGCGGGGTCCAGGGTTCAACTCCCTGCGCCGCCACCATTTTCCCCAAATGGGACATAGGGGCGATGATTGGGATGGATTTTGTGCGCGAGCATGAATGGCAAGAAGGGTTGGCACCGTCCCTTCGTCTGAACTTGGAACAGATCCGCCAATTGGTCGCCTTGGTGGAGCGCGAGGATTTGGCGGAATTGATAGTCCGTCAAGGCGATGTCGCCATTATCGTCCGAGGGCGAAGTTACACACTTTCCCTTCCCTTCCCTTCCCTTGCACCGACTGCCCCTCCTATGAGCGTTGAGACGGCGTTGCCAGCGGAATCCGCCGAACTTGCTGTGTCTTCCGTTGCCCCTATCCACGAGGAGCGCTTTTTCCGCATCACTTCCCCCTTGACGGGCACTTTCTATTCGCGCCCCCGCCCTGATTCTCCTCCTTTTGTCACCGTCGGCAGCGAAGTGGCGCCTGACCAAGTGGTCGCATTGGTGGAAGCGATGAAGTTTTTCAACGAAGTCCGCAGTGAAGTTCGCGGCATTGTCCGCGAAATCGTCCCAAAGGACGGACAATTGGTTCGGCACGGGGATACCTTGATCGTTTTGGAACGCTTGGACTGACGGAGGGAAGCTGATATGACCGCCATCGTTCAGCGCCGCTTACTTATCACGCTTTTGGTGACTTTGGTGGCTTTCTTGGTGGCCTTTAAACCCGTTCGGCTTGGCCCTTTTGAGGAGTTTCGGGTGGAGTTGCGGATGCGCTATCGGTTTATGGAACCTTTTTCGCAGATTGCCAAAGACCAACCGATGGAGCAAAAGGTGCGGGAGTTTCTGGAGAAAGCCAGGTTTGAAAAGCCTGAGTTCGTTGCCATCAAGACAGTGGGCGAACATTTGCTCATTTTGGAAGACGACGCTGCCGACAGCATGGCGGAAGCCTTGCAGCGGCAGGAGCGGCTGAACGCCATTATCCTCAAAAATTTCCCGAAAGCCCAGCTGATTGATGCCCAGCGGCAAGCGAAGGGGGAAAAGCCCCTTTACCAAATCGGGCGCATTGGCATCTTCAAGCCCACCTTGAACTTGCAATTGGGGCTGGACTTGCAAGGAGGTTCTCGTATCGTTTTGCAATGTCGTCGCGCTGAGTTCGTCTTTGAATTGGACAAGCCCATTGACCCCAAACAACGGGAAGGGGCGCGGGAAACCATCACTGCTGCCTTAGAACGCAACGGTTTGACCCACTTTGATGTGCAAGTGGACGAGACAGGCAAAGTCGTTTATGTCCGCTCCCAAGCGACCCCCCGCGAAGCCGAGCGGGAAGGGCAAATCATTGAGCGCACCCTTCGTGCCCTTTACGGCGGCGCCCACGAATTGAAAGAGCGCCGTCAATTCTTTCAAGTTGATGCCCGGCGGGTTAACACCGTCCGCGAAATCGTGGAGCGTCGCGTCAACCGCTACGGCGTCTCGGAGCCGCAGGTGTATGTGGAAGGAACCGACCGCGTGGTCGTAGAACTCCCCGGCGTACGGAATCCTGAAGAGGCACTGCGGCTTATCGGCGAAATGGGTAAGTTGGAGTTCCGCAGCGTTCCCGACAAGTATCGGGTGGAAGTAGAGACGAGCCCAACGGGGATGAAAGAGCGAGTCCTTTTCCGTGACGCCCAAGGCAAAGAAGTCCCGCCTTATCAAGTTTACGCCGAGTCAACCTTAGTCGTGGAAGGGACAGAGTTGACCCCGCCGACGGTTGTTGGGTTTGATCAGTTTGGGCGCCCCGAAGTTCACTTGACTTTTAACCGCTCTGGCGCTCGCAAGTTCGCTGATTTCACCCGCCGCAATGTCGGCAAGCATTTGGCGATTTGGTATGACCGAGAATGCATCAGTGCCCCCGTAGTGCAAGAACCGATTTTGGACGGGCGTGCCCGCATCACTGGCATCGGTTCCATGGAGGAAGCGAACTTGCTCAAGGTCATTTTAGATGCCGGCGCATTGCCCGTGCCCGTTTCCCTCCTGTGGCGGCAAAGCATCTCGCCCACTTTGGGCATTGACACTATCCACAAAAGTATCAACGCAGGCATCCTTGCGGCTGTCTTGATCACTGTTTTCATGATCGGCTACTACCGCTTGCCCGGCTTTTTGGCGTGCGTGGCATTGGCAATCTACTTCGTGTTGGTGTTGGCAGTTTTAAGTTTGCAAATTGGCGATTGGCGACCGGTGCTTACCCTGCCAGGCATTGTCGGTTTAATTGTGGGGCTGGGCATGGCAGTGGATGTCAATGTCATCAGTTTTGAGCGGCTCAAGGAAGAATTGCGGGCAGGGCGCTCGTTGCGCACCGCTGTGGAATTGGCCTTTGACCGCTCGTGGACGGCAATTTTGGATGCTCATGTGACTGTCCTCATCGCTGCTGCTGTGCTTTACCACTTCGGCACAGGTCCGGTCAAAGGCTTCGCAACCACTTTGACCATCAGCACTTTGGCGAACTTGTTCAGCGCTTTCTTCTCCGTACGCGGCATGATGGAGTGGATCGTTCGGACACCGTTGGGTGAGCGACGCTCTTGGTTCCAACCTATCGTGGACGCTTTCCTATCCCGTCAGCCTGCCCCTGCTCGCGAGGGTTGAGGAAGGATCTGCACCACATCCGCAACAAGCGAAGGTGAGAAGCGATGCAGGTGACGACGGAGCGTTTTGACATTGTGGGCAAAACGAAACTGTGGTTAGGCATCGCTGTGGCGTTGATGGTAATTGGGTTAGCGGGGCTTTTCCTTCGTGGGTTCAACTTGGGCTTGGACTTCACAGGGGGTGCCCTTTACCAGTTCCGCTTCCCAGAAAAGGTCGCCACGAGCGTCCGAGACGAGGTACGCCTTGCAAGCGAAGTCCGTTCGCTGCTTCGCCAACTCAATTTGCCTGCACAGCCTGTCATCCAAATTGCTGAGGGAGACATTTTGCTCATCCGCATGAAAGTGCTCAGCGAGCGGGAAAGCGAACATTGGCGCGCTGAAATCTTCAGGGTCTTGCGTCAGAAGTATCCCAAGATTAAGGAAGCCGGCGCCGAATTTATTGGCTCCGTTGTCGGGGGGGGAGTTAACGAAAGCCGCTATTGCAGCGACTATCATCGGCTTGGTGCTGATTTCGCTGTTCATCTGGCTTCGCTACCAAATTCTCGGCGTCGGTTGGCTTTTTGCGTTGGGCGCCTTAGTAGCGTTGGCACACGATGTTTTGGTGTTAGTAGGGTTTACCGCTTGGTCACAAATTGAGGTCAACAGTGCTTTCATTGCCGCTCTCCTCACCGCCGCCGGTTACTCCGTTCAGGACACCGTGATCATATACGACCGAATCCGGGAAAACTTGCGGGTGCGGCGGGGGTGGGCGTTAGAGCGAATTGTCAACTACAGTTTGCTGGAAACGATGGCACGCTCCATCAACACTTCGCTGACGGCAGCATTAGCCTTGTGGGCAATTTTGCTGGTGGGTGGCGTTGCAGTGAAACCGTTGTCGTTCTCTTTGCTCATTGGCATCACAGCGGGGACTTATTCGTCCATCTTCATTGCGGCACCTTTCGTGTTAATAATGCAAAAGTGGTGGGAGGCGCGGCAGGCGCAATGGCGACTGACGGCAGCGCCCGTTCGTCGTCCTATCGCCGAGCAGCGCCCTATCTTGCGAGTGAGCACCTCGGCGGCGGAACAATCTGCGGAGGAAGCGAAATCTGAAGGGAAAGAAGCACCTGCGCCGACTGGCACTATTTTGCGTCCCAGCAGTTCAGTGCCTGTCCGACGAAAATCCCGCAAAAAGCGCCGACGGTAAGAGGTGGCAGCGATGCAGCTAAAGCGCCCAGATGGTCGCGCACCTGACCAAATGCGCCCCATCAAGTTGATACGCGGGTGGCATAAGTTTGCTGAGGGCTCGTGCCTGATAGAGGTGGGCAACACTCGTGTTTTGTGCACCGCCTCCATCCTTGACCGCGTGCCCCCATTCCTGAAAGGCACGAACACAGGTTGGATAACGGCGGAGTATGGGATGCTTCCCCGCGCCACCCACACCCGCAATGAGCGGGAAGCCCGAGTCGGTCGGCAAGACAGCCGTTCGGTAGAAATTCAACGGCTCATCGGGCGTTGCCTCCGCGCCGCTGTTGATTTGTCCGCCTTAGGCGAGCGAACCATCGTGATAGACTGCGATGTGCTGCAAGGCGATGGGGGCACCCGGGTGGCAGCCATCACGGGCGGGTTCGTGGCACTGGCGGAAGCCTTGTGGCGGTTGCAACAAGAGGGGGTCCTCAAAAAGTTGCCCCTCTACGGCTGCCTCGCAGCGGTCAGCGTCGGCATCGTGAGCCGACAGATGTTGCTGGACTTGAACTATGACGAAGACTCCCGTGCCAGCGTGGATATGAATGTGGCGATGTTGGAAGACGGGCGCATTGTGGAAATTCAGGCAACTGCCGAAGGCGAGGCGTTCACAAAGGAGCAATTTGACCAACTCTTAGCACTGGCGCAAAAAGGCATTCGCCAACTTATCGCCCTCCAAAAGAAGGTGCTGGAAGGCATCCTGTGATGGTAAAAGCCGTTAGGGTGCCCGCCATCCGACAAGGATGCCGAGGGTCTTAAACTTGAAAGCGAAGAGTCCGAGACGAAAGTCACCCGCTCTGACACTCACCACTCCATGCCACTTTCGTCCGTCCATCTGCACAGTGGCTGAGATGCCCTTGACAATTTGAACAGAGGTGCCGAAAAGAGGCACCCATCCCCCATCCAACGATTTGCCCTTCACTGTCAAACGGCGTCCCACCCCTACATAGGCGCTGGAGGGCATTTTCAACCAAGAGGTCAGCGCCCAATTCGCTGTGGCGAAAACGCCCGGATTGCCAACTCCTACCTCTTGTAACCCGACACCAAAGGTGATGGATGGTGTCACTCCTTGCTGCCGGCGCAATTCGTAGTTGAACAACCATCGCACTGTTCTCGGTTCTTTCAAGAAGGCGACGCCCACTTGCCAACGGGGATGCGGTTTATGCCAAACGAACACCTCGGCTTTGGTCGGCATCCCACCGTTGATGGCGCTACTTAGGAGCCACTGCCCTTGCGGCAAAAGCCCACTGAGGCGGTCACTCCATTCACCCGACGGACCGTCGGGCTCGCCTTGAACGGCATACCCTGCTGGTGGTCACATCGGACACCCTGTGCCTGATTGGGCAAATGTGACGCT
>JGI25065J35084_100069_pt1 | contig 11459 bp, 10 predicted proteins | sample Antgeofumaro1A2A_FD_35084 | JGI IMG/M metagenome (IMG submission 35084)
GGCGAGGGCGCCGGTCTTCGCCCAGGCTTTGTGGAGGTGCTGGGACTACCCCGGGGCATGGGCTCGGCCGGGGTGACGCGGTGGGGCGGCAGTGCCGCCCGGAATCTCCGGGGCCCGGAGTTTTTACCGGTGCCAGGCTACGAAGCTGGTGGCCTGGTCCGAACCCAGGCCCAGGTCATGGTGTAACCAGCCGCGGCGAGGCTGGGGAAAGGGTCAAGCTTGTGCCTTATGTCTACGGTCAGTCTAAAAGGTCAAGGGCCCCATCGGCCCGGGTTCCCGCAACCGGCGAAATGCGTGCCCGGACAGTCCGGGGCTTTAAGGACTAAGCTGCAAATGAGGGTGGAACCCAAAGCTCTAAATTCTTGCCATCACTTCGGGGACGGAGCGAACCCATACAGCTCCTTGACAGAAGTTAGGCTCGAGGGCAAAATATAGCAGGCGAGGGGGAAGGGTTTCGGAGTAGTTCCACGGCCCATACAAAGTTCAATCCTAAACCGGAGGAGGGATCAGTGCTCGACTTGTTGATCCGGGACGGCCAGGTAGTCACCGAAGGACGGGTTGTGGCCGCCGACGTGGGCATTGTGGGGGAGAAGGTCGCCGGGCTCTATGCGCCCGGGACCGCCCCGCAGGCTGACCAAATTTATGACGCTGCTGGCAAATATGTGCTGCCGGGGGTCATCGATGTCCATTTCCACTGCAAGTACCTTTCTACCGTCCATGTAACTTTCATGGACGATTTGACGCAGGCTACGGCCTCGGCCGCCCACGGCGGGGTGACCACCATCGTTGTCTTCGTTTGGGGAAATCCTGGTGAGGCGCCCGGGGAATACCTTTCGGCGTTTCTAAAAGAGGCCTCAGAGCTCTGTTATACCGATTATGCGGCCCACTGCGGCGTCCGGCCAGAGATGGAAAACATTCGCCGGTTGCCCGAGGCCTTTGAGCTTGGGGTCACCTCCTTTAAGTTCCATTACGATTACCGGAAGACTGGAGGTGGCCGGATGACCGACGACGACCACCGGCTGGCGGCAATGGAGATAATTGCTGCTCGGGGTGGCCTGGCGATGTTCCACTGCGAGAACGGTTACATGATCGATTACCTGGAAGACAAGTTCATCGCCCAGGGGAAGGTCACCCCGGAGTACTTTTACCCGTCCCGGCCAAACTTGGCTGAGGCTCACTCGGTGTATACTACGCTCGTTCTTTCCGAGCTTACGGGCTGCCCGGTCTACATCGTCCACCTAAGTGCCCGGGAGGCCTTAGAGCTTATCATCCAGGCCCAGGCCCGGGGCAAGCCGGTGTATGCCGAGACCTGCCCACAGTATCTGCTTCTTACCCACGAGAAGGTGCTGGAGGACTGGGGCCTGAGCAAGGTTGGGCCGCCGCTCAGGACGGCGGCCGATAACGAGGCGATGTGGTGGGGGCTTCAGGCGGGGTTTATTGAGATCGTGGGCTCAGACCACGCCGCCATGACGGTAGCTGCCAAGCGGGCTGCCGGGCAGGATATCTTTAAGATTCCCTTTGGGATGCCGGGTACTGAGACGATGCTTCCCCTGCTGTACAGCGAGGGAGTGGTCAAGGGACGGATAAGTTTGCCCAGACTGGTGCAGGTGCTTTGTGAGAATCCGGCCAAGCGGTTCGGCCTCTGGCCGCGGAAGGGTGCCCTGGCGGTGGGGTCTGATGCCGACTTGGTGATTTTGGACCCTGAGGTGGAGTGGACCATAACTGCCGGGGAGCTTCACGCCGTCTCGGACTACACGTCATTTGAGGGCTGGAAGGTACGGGGTAAGCCGGTGGCCTCCTTTTTGCGGGGAAGGCCCCTGCTCAAGGACGGTCGGCTGCAGGTGAAGCCTGGTTACGGCGTCTACCTCTCCCGCAGGGCGTAAGATTCCGGAGGAAGGAGGGTAAAGACTGATGCAACAGGGATACGGTCGGTCTATCGGTCGGCGTGATTTTCTCAAGCTTGGGCTCGCGGCTTTGGCGACCTCGGCAGCTGCGTGCGCCCCTGCGGCGGCCCCGGCTCCCCCGACCGGACCCAGGGTAAGCGAGGTTAAGGTCGGCTCTCTGCACCCGCTGACTGGGACCGGAGCTTTCGAGGGTAACCTGGTGGCCCGGGGCGTTCGGCTTAGGATTGAGGAGGCCAACGCTGCCGGGGGTATCAAATCCCTGGGCGGGGCCAAGATAAATCTTATAGAAGCTGACACACAAGGTAAGCCCGAGGTTGGGCAGTCGGAGACGGAGCGGCTCATACGGGAAGGGTGCGTCGTCCTGATGGGGGCCTTCCACAGTGCGGTTACCATTGTCACCACCCAGGTGGCCGAGCGGGAAGGGGTACCCTTTGTCATCTCGGTGGCCGTCTCCGACCGGATTCTCCAGCGAGGGTTTAAATACTCGTTCCGGCAGCAGCCCAACGCCAGCATGATGGGCCGGCTTACCGTCCGGGCCCTTAAGGAGGTAGTGGACGCCGCCAGCGGTCAGTACCGGCGGGTGGCCTTCATCCACGAGGACACCGAGATGGGTCAGAGTATTTCTGCCGCTGCCTTCTCGGCCTTAAAGGAGGCTGGATTTGAGGTCGTTGAGGATATCACTTACAACGCGGCCCGGATTACTGACGTGACCCCAGAGGCTTCGAGGGTGCGGGCAGCTAACCCTGACATCATCCTGATAAACGGCTACTATGCTGATACCCTGCTCTGGGTGCGGACTTTCCGGGACCTGCGGGTGAGCCCAAAGGCAATAGTCGGGCTGGCAAACGCCCTCCTTTCCAACCCCAACTTTATTAAAGAGGAGCCCAAGCTGGCCGAATACATGATCGACGGGAATTACTGGTGGAACCCGAACAGCGAGCGAGCCCGTCGGGTAAAGGAGGCCTACGAAAAGCGTTACAATGAGCCTTTTACAAACCATTCGGCTCAGGGCTACCAGTCGGCCGATGTCCTGGTCGACGCTTTGGAGCGGGCGGCCAGCACCGACCGGGACCGGATCCGGGAGGCTTTAGCTAAGACGAAGCTTACGGACATCATCGTCCCAGGCGACAGCATCGAGTTCGACGAGACCGGTCAGAATAAAAACGCCCAACCCCTGCTCTTGCAGATTCTTCAAGGGGTGGTGACGCCGGTGGCACCCCAAAAGTACGCCGCCGGCCGGCCAGTTTTCCCCATCCCGCCCCTGGAGGAGCGGCTGAGATAGGCATGGTGGACTGGCAGACGGTCGCCCAATCGGTGGCCGGGGGTCTACTCCTCGGCGGTGTTTACGCCCTGGTGGCCCTTGGGCTCAACCTCATATTCGGGGTTATGAAGGTCATAAACTTTGCCCACGGCACCTTCATGATGCTGGGTATGTACGCCAGCTACTGGCTTTTCACTCTGTACGGTATCGACCCATACCCGGGAATTTTGCTGGTGGCCCCGCTATTTCTCCTGTTGGGGGTGTTGGTGGAGCGCGTAGTGGTCTCGCGCATTCTGGATGCACCCGAGCATGACCAGTTGCTGGTAACCCTTGGGGTGTCCCTTTTCCTCCAGAACCTGGCCTTAGCGCTTTTTAAGGCTGATCCCAGGTCGATTAGGCCGCTCTACGCCGACTGGAGCTTCTCGGTGGGGGGGGTCGTGCTGAGCGCCCCTAGGCTCGGGGCCTTCCTGGCAGCTCTGGCCCTAGCCGGCCTCTTTTTTTGGCTCCTACGCAGCACCGACCTGGGCAAGGCGATGCGGGCTGCGGCCGAGGAACGGGAGGGTGCTATTCTAGTGGGGATTGACGTCCGCTGGATTTATGCCTTGGCCTTCGGCATCGGCACCGCCCTGGTGGCCGTGGCCGGGTCGATTGTCCTGCCCTTCTTTACAGTAAGCCCGTCAGTGGGTGAGACCTTTCTCCTCACGGCCTTCATCACCGTCGTCCTGGGGGGCCTGGGTTCCTTCCCGGGTGCCCTCATCGGCGGCCTTCTCATCGGCTTGGTGGAAGGGCTGGGCGCCCTGCTGCCCGGGTCACTCCGTCAGCTTCCAGTCTTCATCCTTTTCGTCTTAAGCTTGCTCGTACGCCCCCAGGGACTCCTGGGCAGCCGCCAATGAAGGTTGAAGTTGACCCCCGGCGCCGCCCCACCATTATCGGCCTGCTGGTAATCCTAGCGATTTTGGCGGCAGCCGGGCCGTTTCTGGCTTCCAACCGGTACGCCATCCAGGTTGCGACCCTTATCCTCCTCTTCGCTTACCTGGCTTCTGGCTGGAATATCCTTTCGGGATACGGGGGGCAGTTCTCCTTCGGCCATGCCGCTTTCTTCGGCCTTGGGGCTTACACTTCGACGATTCTATTTGTCAAGTTCGGAGTCTCTCCCTGGGTCGGGATGCTGGCTGCCGGACTGGTGAGTGCCCTTTTGGGTCTCTTTATCGGCCTGGCTTGCTTCAGGTCCGGTCTGCGGGGGGCCTATTTTGCCCTGGCCACCCTGGCCTTCGCCGAAATTCTTCGAGTAATCTTCGTCAACTGGGACTGGGTGGGCCGCTCCCAAGGGCTCCTTATCCAGCTGGTCGGTGATGAGCCGCTGCTTTTTCAGTTCACCGCTCGGCTTCCCTATTATTACATAGCCCTGGCGCTGCTGGCCCTAGTGAGCGGTGTTGCTCTTCTACTGGAGCGGCTTAAGCTGGGCTATGAGCTCAGGGCCATTAAGTCCAACGAGGTGGCCGCCGCCGTATTGGGGGTGGACGTTTTCCGGGCTAAGATGTGGGCTATGGGTCTCAGCGCCTTCTTTACGGGTATTGGCGGCACCTTCTACGCGCAGTATTTATACTACATCGAGCCGTTCCAGGTCTTCGGTGTCGGGATGTCCGTGGATATCCTCTTGCCGGCAATCATAGGTGGGGCAGGGACAGTTATCGGTCCCATTATTGGCGCGGCCATTCTCGTCCTCCTGGGTGAAGGGACCCGGACTTTCTTTCGCGGCTTCGCTGGGGCGGACCTGATGGTGTTCGGTGTAATCCTGGTGCTAGTCATCCTCTTCATGCCATACGGGGTCATGGGGCTTTTGGGGTCCGCCCCGAAGGCCAAAAAGGAGTCGGCTTAGACGCAACCGTCATGGCGTTTTTGGTCGTGGAAGGAGTCCGCAAACGGTTCGGTGGCCTGGTTGCCGTCGACGACGTAAGCTTTGAGGTGGCGGCCGGAGAAATTGTGGGCCTAATCGGGCCCAACGGTGCCGGGAAGACAACCCTGTTTAATCTGATTTCCGGACTTTACCGGCCCGACGGTGGGCGGATTCTCCTCGACGGCCGCCGGATCGACGGGCTGCCACCCTACGAGCGCTGCCGCCTAGGCCTCGGCCGCACCTTTCAGATCGTCCAGCCCTTTGCTGACCTAACTACCCTTCAGAACGTGATGTTGGGGGCGTTCAACCAGGTGCGATCCGAGGCCCAAGCCGCCCGGATCGGCTGGGATATCCTCGTCCGAGTGGGTCTGGCAGACAAGGCCGATTGGCCTGCCGCCTGGCTCACCTTAGGGGACCGCAAGCGGTTGGAGGTGGCCCGGGCCCTGGCCACAGGTCCGCGCCTTCTGATGCTGGATGAGGTGATGGCGGGCCTTACCCCCCGGGAGGTGGACGATACGCTGGTCCTGCTCCGGGAGCTGCGGGATTCGGGCATAACGTTGCTGGTGATCGAGCACGTGATGCGGGCCGTAATGAGCCTGTGTGACCGGGTGGTAGTGCTCCACCACGGCCAGAAGATTGCCGATGGGACCCCGGTCGAAGTGGCTAGCTTCCCCCAGGTCATCGAAGCCTACCTGGGCGAGGAGACCGAGATTGCTTGAGGTCAGGGAACTGGTGGCCGGTTACGGAGAGGTACGGGTCTTGCGCGGGATAAGCCTATGGGTTGGAGCAGGTGAGGTGGTGGCCCTGGTCGGCTCCAATGGGGCCGGAAAGACTACCACCCTCAGGACGATCTCGGGCCTCATCAGGCCCGTGGCCGGGGAGGTGATTTTCAACGGCCGGCGAATCGACGGCCTCAAGCCCCATGAGGTCGTACGGCTGGGGGTCGTCCAGGTGCCAGAGGGGCGCAAGCTTTTCCCCACCCTCACGGTGCTCGAGAACCTGGAGCTGGGAGCCTACATTCCTGAGGCCAAACGGTACCGGGCCCAGAGCTTGGAGCTGGTTTTTGAGTTCTTTCCGGTGCTGGCGGAGCGGCGCAACCAGGCCGCCGGAACCCTTTCCGGGGGGCAGCAACAGATGCTGGCTATCGCGCGGGCGCTGATGGCCCGCCCGAAACTTCTGATGCTTGACGAGCCTTCCCTGGGCCTTGCCCCAAACGTGGTAACGGAGATCTTCCGGAAGGTCAGCCAGATTCGGGAGGCGGGCACGACCGTGCTGCTGGTGGAGCAGAACGTGCGGCGGGCTCTTAAGGTCGCCGACCGGGGATACGTGCTGGAAAACGGCCGCATTGTCCTGGAAGGGTCAGGGGCCGAGCTGTTGACAAATGACCACGTCAGGCGGGCCTACCTGGGTATCTGAGTCGGGGAGGAAAATTCATGCCTAAAGCCACCTATCTTTGCGAACTCGGCGAGCTGGTTGCACAAACGAGGCCCGAGCAACTGCCACAAGGGGTAATCGAGCAGGCCAAGCTGGTCCTCCTGGACACTTTGGGTGCCATCGTCGGAGGAAGCCAGCTTCCGGAAATCGGAACGCTGGCCCGGTTCTACGCTGCCGGTGGCGGCTTTGAGAGGGCAACCATCCTGGGCCAGGAGTTCAAGGTACCCCTTAAGGAGGCAGCCTTTATCAACGGGTGTGCCGGGGTCGCTCTGGAGCTGGACGAGGGCCACCGGTTAGCCGGCGGTCACCCTGCCGTTCACGTTCTGCCGGCGGCCCTGGCCCTGGCCGAGACCCGGCAGCTTTCGGGTCGGGAGCTGCTTGTTGCCTTGGTGGTGGGGTACGAGGTGGCCGCCAGAATTGGCATGGCTACCAGCCTGCGACCCATGGTTCATCCTCACGGCACCTGGGGATGTTTGGGTGCGGCGGCAGCAGCCGCCCGACTCATCGGCTGGCCGGCGGAAAGGGTTGCCGAGGCCCTTTCGGTGACTGGCAGCCTCACCCTCGCTACCTCCTGGTGTACTGCCCTCGAGGGGGCCACCGTGAGGAACGCCTACGCAGGACTGGCGAACCTCTCCGGCCTGCTGGCGATAGAATTGGTGGCGGCTGGCTTCACCGGGCCGGCCGACGGACCCGGTCTCACTTTCAACCAGGCCACCGGTGAAGGCTTCCGCGCCGGGGAGATTTTAATCGGCCTCGGCTCCGATTGGCAGATTACTCATAATTACTTCAAGTTCCACGCCTGTTGTGCTTATAATCATCCTGTCCTTGATGCCCTCTTGGAGCTGCGAACCGCCCGGCCCTTCGAACCCGAGGAGGTTGAGGCCATCGAGGTCGAGACCTGGGCTAAAGCTGCCATCCTTGCCAACCCAGAACCCGAAAGCTACCTTGGGGCGAAGTTTTCCATCCCCTTTGCCTGCGCGACCCTGATCGTTTACGGCTCGACAAGACCGGAGGCCTTCGGGCCGGATACGGTTCGGGATCCGCAGGTCCTGGCCCTGGCCCGCAAGGTCCGGGTTCGTGAGGACCCGGAGCTGACAAAGATGGTGCCGGCCATGCGGCCGGCCCGAGTAAAGGTCTGGTTGCGGGGTGGGGAGGTTCTGACCAAATTCGTTCCCAATCCCAGGGGCGACCGCGCGGGCGGAAAGCCGGCGGAACGGGATGAGCTGGAAGCGAAGTTTTTGGGGCTCGTCGAACCAGTACTGGGACGTTTGGCAGCCCTGGAGGCACTGGGACTGATCTGGCGAATCGAGGAGCTCCCCGACGTCGGTTCACTTGCGGCAACCCTCAGCCGCGGTTTTAAGGATGCAGCAGCGGGAGGCGAGAACCGTGGTTTCCGAGGCCTTTGAGCGGCCCCGTGCCGATTATATAACTGACTTTACCTTAACTTTCAAACTTGACCCTAGACGAACCGCCCTCATCATCGTGGATATGCAATATGCAACAGGCAGCCGGCACCACGGTCTGGGCCGGCAACTGCTGGAGTCCGGGAAGCTGGAGGAGGCCCGGTGGCGATTCGACCGGATCGAAAACCTGGCGGTGCCCAACATCCGCCGGCTCCTTTCGTTCTTCCGGGAAAGAGGTCTGCCCGTCATTTACCTGGTGATCGGGGCGGAGCGGGAGGATTTCGCCGATATGCCACGGCACATGCGGGCCCTGGCCAGGTCCACCAACAACCGGGTAGGCACTCGGGAACACGAAATTCTGGATGAGATAAAGCCGGCACCGGGCGAGCTAGTTCTGCGTAAGACCACAATTTCGGCTTTCACATCCACCGGCCTGGACACCGTCCTGCGGGCCCTCGGGATCACCGACCTGGTTTTTACAGGAATATCCACCAACATGTGCGTCGACACTACCGCCCGAGATGCGGCTGACCGGGGATACCGGTGCCTCCTAGTCGAGGACGCCTGTGCCGCCGCCAAGGAGGAGTACCACCGCTTTGCCCTCCTTAACTTCCAAAGGCTTTTCGGCCGGGTGGCCACCACCGACGAGGTCCTGGCCGAGCTGGGCGCCCCGGCGGGGGTTGCTTGATTGGAGAACTGTGAGGGCTGTAAGGTTTCACCGGTTTGGGGAGCCGGAAGTTTTAGTCTACGAAGATATCCCTGACCCCGAACTGGGTCCGGGTGAGGCGGTAGTTCGGGTTCGGGCCTGTGGGGTTAACCATCTGGACTTGGACATTAGGTCCGGCATTTCCCGGCTCGGGATCAGCCTTCCCCATATTCTCGGGCGAGAGGTAGCCGGGGAGGTGGCGGCCCTTGGACCGGACGCCGGGGGCTTTCGGGTTGGGGATCGGGTTCTAGTTGCCATTATCGGCGGCTGCGGTCGGTGCCCTTTTTGCCGGACAGGCCGGGACAACCTCTGCCCCGAAGCCCGGCGGCCCGGCATTAACCGGCCGGGGGGTTACGCCGAGCTGGTAGTCGCCCGGGTTGAGGACCTTATTCCGGTCCCGAGGGGGCTAGGTTTCGAGGAGGCGGCAGCTGTACCCATTGCCTTTGGGACGGCCTACCACATGCTCATTACCCAGGGTGGTTTGAAGGTTGGGGAGACTGTCCTCATTAATGCCGCCGGGAGTACCATCGGCACGGCCGCTATCCAGGTGGCGCGGGCCGCTGGGGCGCGGGTTGTGGTCACGGCCGGTTCTGAGGCCAAGCTTGAGCGGGCCCGGGAACTGGGGGCCCACGATGGGGTTAACTATAGCCTCCCCGGATGGGAGAATCGCATCCTGGAACTTACGGATGGCCGGGGCCCTGACGTTATCTTTGAGCACGTTGGTGGAGAGGTATTTAAGCGAAGCCTTGCCATCCTGGCCGTTGATGGCCGCCTCTGCGTTTGTGGTGGCCATGCTGGCGAGATTGTGGACCTGGACCTTATAAGCCTATTCCGGAAGCAGGCCAGGGTTATCGGGTCGTTTTCGGCCACCCGCCGGGAAGTTGAGCTCGCCCTGGACCTGGTTGCAAGGGGCGAACTCAGGCCGGTAATCCACGGGGTTTACCCCCTGGCCGAGGCACGTTTGGTTCACAAGTTGCTGGCAAGCCGGGCCAACTTTGGTAAGCTTATCCTGAACCCTTAACGGTAAGCTCCGACCATCCGAGCCGAAGGAGGCCGCGGTGTTCGACCTTATCATCAAAAACGGGCTCATCATCGACGGGACCGGAAATCCGGCCTTTTCCGCAAGTATCGGGGTCAGGGCCGAAACCATCACTATCCTGCGGGGTGATACCTCTGGATTGGAAGCGGCCAGGGTTATCGATGCTAGGGGCAGAGTGGTCTGCCCGGGATTCATCGATTTTCACTCCCATTCGGGGTTGATGATTTTTGCCGACCCAAAGCATGAGGCCAAGGTAAGGCAGGGGGTGACCACTGAGGTAATTGGGGTGGATGGCAACTCGTATGCACCTTTCCTCAGGCCCGAGGACTTTGACCGCTTTGCTGAATTGAACTCCGGTCTTGACGGCTGGCCGGAGCTTCCCGCCCGCTGGTCGAAGGTGGCGGAATACCTGGACCTTTTCGACCGGAAGGTGGCCGTAAACATCGTTTACCTGGTTGGCAATTCACCCCTGCGGATTGCGACCTTGGGCTGGCAGAATCGTCCGGCGGGGCCCAAGGAACTGGCCGATATGCGGGCTTTGCTACGGGAATGTTTGGAGGAAGGGGCCTTTGGGTTGTCGACGGGTCTGGATTACCCGCCGGGCAGCTATGCCGAGACGGCCGAGCTCATTGAGCTTAGCCGGGAGGTGGCCCGCTTGGGGGGCATTTACCACACCCACGTCCGGTATTGGCTGGGCGACCGCTATCTGGACCCGTTTAAGGAGGCCCTGGATATCGGGCGGGGTTCAGGGGCACCGGTCCACATCACCCACTTTTACCTTCGGGTGGGCAGCCCCGGGGGTGCCGACCGGCTTTTGGGACTGGTGGAAGCAGGCCGCAAAGAGGGGCTGGATGTGACCTTCGACAGCTATCCGTATATCTATAGCAGTACCAGGCTTTTGATCATCTTTCCCGCCTGGGCCCATGACGGTGGACCCGAGAGACTTAAGGCTGTCTTGGCTGACCCCGAGGCGCGCAGGAAACTGCGGGAGGAAGTGCGGCCGCGGGCGCCGTCGTGGCAAGAGATGTGGCTTACAAACTTTCGCCGGCCTGAGAATCACCGGTTCGAGGGGAAATCTGTAGCCGAGGTAGCTGAGATGATGGGTAAGCCGGTGGTGGACGCCTTGTGCGACCTGCTGCTGTCTGAGAACTTGGGATTAAATTATGTCAGCGCCGGGGTCGACGGGCCGAGCCTGCCGAAGTTTATCTGTCATCCCTTGTCAATGGTGGGTAGCGACTCGATATTCCTTGGGCAATACCCCAGTCCTCGAACCTACGGGACCTTTCCCCTCATTCTAGGAAGCTTCGTGCGGGAAGAACGTTGGCTCAGGCTTGAGGAGGCCATCCGCAAGATGACCTCTTTTCCGGCCCAGCGGCTGGGTCTGCCGGACCGGGGGTTGCTGCGGGATGGGTTCAAGGCCGACATTGTGATTTTCGACCCGGCCAAGGTTTCCGCTCCGGCAACCAGGACCGAACCTAAGCAGTTTGCCCAGGGGATAGATTATGTGATTGTGAACGGCGTGCCCGTCATCGAGGACGGCCGCCACACCGGGGCCTTACCAGGTCGGGCGCTGCGCCGGGGCCGGGCCTCAACCTAGCCCCGGGGCGGCGAGCCCAGTAGGAGTCGAGCGGGTCCAGAGGGACCCGGAGGCGGCCGCTCGGGTTTACGCCAAAACGGCCAACATCAGCCTTGAGCTTGCCCGGGAGGCGATTCGCCTGCCGGGCCAGCTTTCGGGCGGGATGCGGCAGCGGGTTGCCATCGCCCGGACGCTGGTGCTTGGGCCCCGCATCCTGCTTATGGACGAGCCCTTTGGGG
>JGI25065J35084_100070_pt1 | contig 11247 bp, 9 predicted proteins | sample Antgeofumaro1A2A_FD_35084 | JGI IMG/M metagenome (IMG submission 35084)
CGCGTCCCGTGGAAGCATCGCTTTGTCATCAACCGCCGTCCCGACGGTTCTTTTGTGGAACACCACCCTGACGATGAAAAGCATCAGTTGTGGGGGCGAGCCGAGTTAGTTGTTGTGGACGGGCAACTTTGCCTTCCTGCCTTGACACTGGAAGACTTGCGAATGTTTTGGCGCCACCATGAAGAGGCTCTTAAATCCGGTAAGCCTTCGCCCGTTCTCCAACCACCTTTGCCCTATCTCGGTGGACCGTTTGCGGGGATGTTTTGTGTTGCCCCGAAAGATGAATCGCCGCAACCGCAACCCCGCTGGCTTTATTTATGGCTTGCCGATGGTTCTGACCCAAACCGCCACAATGTGGAGGCTGCCACCCGCAGTGCTCTGTTTGGGTTGAGCCCTTGGGAAAATCCGAAAGGGGTTCAGTTTGTTCATGTCCGAGGCTTTATGTTCCAGCACGCCGCAACTTTCCCACAGCGCGCCGCCGTTTGGTTGCACGGCAGTAACAACTTGTTGGAAGATTGCGTTGTGGAAGAGATGGCAGGAGGAGGCCTTTTGGTGCACGGGACGATTCGCCGTTGCGTCGTCCGTCGGTGCGGTCACACGGGTGGGGGCGCAACAGGGGAGAACTTCCTGAACGAAGATTGCCTTTGGGAGGGCAATTCGTGGAAGCCCATTGAGCGGGGTTGGGACGCCGGCGGGTTCAAACTCGCATGGGCAAAAGATGGAATCTTCCGTCGGTGCGTGTTTCGGCGAAACGGGGGTCCGGGACTGTGGTTGGACATCCATGTCCGCAATGTGTTCATTACCGAGTGCGTCTTCTGGGAAAACGAGCAGCACGGGCTTTTTGTGGAAATCAGCCGCGATATCACCATCATCCGAAACTTGTTCGTCCGTAACGGTGTCGGTTTAGTGGGCAAAGTGGAGTGGCCAGATTGGGGTATTGCTGGCTTGACACTTGCGGAAAGCCAAAACTGCCTTGTGGCTTTCAATACTCTGGTTGGCAACAAAGATGGCATTGCCTTGCGGGAACAGGGTCCGCGACACCTTGAAACTCCTGATTTCGGCACTGTGCCTTACCACAATCGCGGGCATGTGATCGTGGGCAATGTGAGCGCTTTCAATCGCGGCTACCAACTGGCGCTATGGTATGACAATGGCTTCTTTGGTTGGCATCCCGCTGAGCGGGAGAAGTTCAAAACCGAATCCGCTTACGAAGCGTGGTTGCGCCAACATCCCGAACTCGTCTTTGATCCGACGAAGGTGGGTATGCTCATTGACCGCAACCTTTACTTTTCGGCACCAGGGCAAAAACTCATCCTTTGGGGCGTTCCGTGGCGTCCCAAGTTCCGTGAGTTTTCTGACCTTTCCGAATGGGCGAAGGAGACCGGTTTTGATGCTCGCAGCCTCATCGCCGACCCACAATTTGTCAACCTGCAGGAAGGCGACTTTCGTTTTCGTCCCGATAGCCCCCCATGGACGCAACAGATTGGTTGGTTGACCCTCCCTGCAAAACCTGTGCCAAATAAAGCACGGCCGGTTGATAATGCCCACGAAAGGAGGTAGCTTTGATGGCAAAAAGCCTGTTTCAGATAACGAACGGTTGCTGGCGATGTTGGCGCACCTGCTGACAAAGGATAGTTTGCCCGTGCCCGACCAATTCCTTCTGCTCTTCCGTCCCTAAAGGTTGTAACCGCACGTCCTCAAAAATCGTGATGCCGTCCCAGTCCTCCACTTCCACGAACTCCTCCAGCGATTTAGCGCCCTACGCTGGAAGGGTCGGCTCGTTGACAATTAACTCCCACAACAGCACGCGGTCGGGCTCGCCTTTGCACAGCAATGCTGTCATGAAGGGCTCATAGTTCGTCATCGTCCATTTCCTCCTTAAGGGTGCCTGCCAATATCCCTTTCGCTGTCACTTCTTGCCAACGCTGTCGCCACCTTTCAAGGGCATCTTCAACAGGCACAATCGTCTCCTGGTTCAACGGGTCGGAGTTGCAGTCTAACCACGCCAGCAAGCCTTCCGCTTCGTCCCCCTTGACGAAGCGGGGCGGCTGGTCGGGGGCAATCCAACTGAGCCACAATCGCCACTCTCGCAATTGTCCATAAGCATCCAACACTTCCTGCCAAAGGGGGTTATGAGCGACCAATGCCCGCAAGGCTGTGCGGGGCGAAGATGTCTGCAGCCGTTCGTCTTTCCGCCCCAACTTTAATTGCGTCTCCGCTACCGCCAAATCAATGTCCCAAAGCGCCCCTTCGCTGTGCTTCACATCTAACACGCCACCGGGGGGGCGATGCTCCCTGCCAATGCGTTCCACTAACCTGCGCAATTCGTCCCAATGCTCTTTCGCCAATCCTTGCCCGTAAAGGCGCCGATGGACGATGTTGACAATGCTGTTGCCCAATTTTTTGTCACCGACAGCGAACCGTAATCGCGTCCACGCCAATGCCATCCATGCTTCAAACCGTTCGCCGGCAAAAGTTTCCCAAGCGGCGACATCGCTGCTGAGTGCCCCTTCTTGTCCTGTCGGTCGCAACCGCAAGTCCAAGCGATAAGCGATGCCTTCTTCCGTCAAGTCGCCCAGGAGAGCCCGCAACTGACGCACAAGTTGCTCGGAAAGGGATTGATTTCCCTCGTGCCCAAAAGCGACATCCAAGTCAGAACCGAAATGCAACTCCCCGCTTCCCCACCCGCCCAATGCCAGAACCGCAAGGGAGGACGGGAAGGGGTGAAGTTGCCGAAGAACTGTCAATCCAACGCCGACAACGGCGTCGGCAAGTTGTACCAATTGCCTTCCGACTTTTTCACCATCGGCAAGACGACAAAGGTGGGCAAAGCCCAACGAGAGAGCAGTTCGCCCTTTGATACGCCGCAACCCATTGGCAATGGCTTCCCATCGCTCCCTTTCCTTACCCCTTCGCATCGCCTCTTTGACAACACTTTCCACCTCGTCTTTCACATCGGTGCTTAAGTTCGTCGTTCCCGCTAACAAGCCTTCCAGTTGTTCTGGATGGCGCACCGCCAATTGGCACAGGGGCTCGCTCAAACCAGCAAGAAGCGCGAGAGCGTGCAACGATTTCGGATTGCCGCTGAGACTATTAAGGACGGCATAACGCGGTCCCAAAGCGCTCACCAACATCTCCAAGCGGGCTAACGCCTTATCGGGGACGGGTGTTCGGGAGAGAGCGTGAAGGACTAACGGCAGTACCCGCATCAGGTTCACTCGCTCCCGCCACGAAAGCAACCTTGTGGCTTCCCCGTGAACCAGCCAGTGCAATCGTTTCTGCGCCTTTAACGGTTGGACGAAGCCGAACTTTCGCAAAGTGTCTTCGTCCATCTCCACCCCCATCGCCACTGCCACGCTGGCAATGGTCAATCCCGAAAGGTCCAAAGTTCGTCCCAATTCGCTCGTCACCCGCTCGTAAACTTGACGAACTTTCTGCGTGTGGTGCTGGAAGGCGATTTGCAACTCCTTCGCATCCTGCAATCCCATGCAACGAGCCAACCGCACCATTTCCCGCTCATCCGTCGGCAGCGCTTGCAAGGGCAAGTCTTCGGCAATTTGCAACATATGCTCCAAGCGCCGCAGGAAGCGGTAACCCTCTTCCAAAACCCGCCGCTCTTCGTCGGTGAGCAAGCCGTATCGGTGCAAGTGCTCCAATGCCGTTAAGGTGTCCCGAACAGCAAGGTCAGGGAAACGGGAAGCGAACGCCAGTTGCAAAAACTGGACGGTCATCTCCACATCCCGAATGCCTCCCAACCCATACTTGACAGCCCCATCGGTGGCAAAGGTGGCTTCCGAGCGGGCTTTCATTCGCAACAGCCACGCAAACTCTTCAGGCGTCAGCGGACTTCCAAACACAAAGGCATGCCGAAATTGCTCAAAGCGACGGGCAAGATACTCATCGCCGGCAACGGCTCTCGCTTTCAATAACGCCAATCGCTCTGATGGATCAGCGACACTTTCGTAATAACCGAAAGCGGCGTCCAACGACAGGGAAAGCGGTCCAGTCGCCCCGTAAGGGCGCAGTCGCAAATCCACGCGATACAAGCGTCCAAATTCCGTCACTTCTGTCAAGGCTTGAAGGAACTGGCGCGCCCACCGCTCCGCCGCAAGGGTCTCGCCATCGTGAAAGAAAGCAAGGTCAATGTCGGAACTGTAGTTGAGTTCCCTCGCCCCCAACTTGCCGAAAGCCACCACGAGAATACGGACACTTTGGTCAAGGGGAAGCAAGGTGACGCTCATTTGCAGGATGGCTTCCGCTAAGTCAGAAAGTTCGTGCATCACTTCCATCAAGTCCATCCGCCCCAACAGGTCAGCGGTGATAAGCCGAATGGTTTCCCGTCGCCGAAAACGGCGCATCGCATTCCACTTGCCCGCAGGGGAGCGGAAAGGCTGCAATGCTGCTTCCAATTCTCGCCGAAATCCTGTCAAGCCTTTCGGTTGCGCCAATCGGGCTTGGTGGGTCAGCAGTTCCAAGTATTCGGGGTGCAAAGTCAAGGTTCGGGCGGCAAATCCGCTTCCACCCAATACGATGAGCAACCCTTCCAGTGTGGCTGGGTCATCCAGCAGGTAGGCTAAAAACCAATGGGGGTTACCCGACGCTTCTGCCAACCGAAGGAAGTGCACCTGCGCGCTCTCGCTATCAGGCACGAAAGGCAACACTTCCCGCAAAAGCGCTGCCAATTTTTCCCGCTGCCCTTCCGACAACCATTCGGACAACGCATCCAACCAACCGTCAATCTGTTCGGTCATCGCTCGCCACCGTCACGATTGTAGCGCTGCTGGCAAACTTGAAAGGCAAAAGCAGCATTACCGCAAGGTCAGGGGTGAATGCGATGGCGGACAAAGTGATAGTAGCGGTCGTTCAGATGGAGCCGCAATTGGGGATGGTGGCAGAGAATTGCGAGAAGGTGCTTAGTTGGGCAGACGAAGCAGTCCAGCAAGGGGCTCAATTGCTCGTTTTCCCTGAATGCGCCTTGACGGGATACTGTTTTGAGAGCCGCAAGGAAGCGATGGAAGTGGCAGAACCCGTTGACGGAGCCCGTGTGCGTCAACTGGTGCGCTTTTGTGCCGACCGGAAAGTTTGGATGGTGGTTGGCACATTGGAGCGGGAAGGGGAACGGTTGTTCAATGCGGCGCTGCTTCTCGGACCTGATGGGGTGCATGCCGTTTACCGCAAAGTCCATCTACCTTGTCTCGGCGTAGACCGCTTTGTGGATGCGGGCGACCAACCCTTTCAAGGGCACGAGACACCTGTGGGGAAAATCGGATTGCTCATTTGCTACGATGCGATTTTCCCCGAAGCGACGCGGGTGATGGCGTTGGATGGGTCGGAAATTTTATGTTTGCCAACGAACTGGCCTGAAGGGGCGCGTCCCGTCGCCGAAATTATCCCACGAGCGCGGGCGTTGGAAAACCGAATTTACTTCGTGGCAGCAAACCGAGTAGGGGAAGAAAGGGGCTTCACCTTCATCGGCATGAGCCAAATCGCCGCACCCTCTGGCTCCCTCCTCGCCCTTGCCCCAAAGCCAACCGAAACTTTGTTGCTGGCGGAGTTAGACTTGACGGAAGCGCGCCGAAAGCGGCTCGTCTTCGTGCCCGGTCGCTACGAAGTAGACCGCATCGCCCACCGACGCCCAGAGTTCTACCGCCGCTTGGTTGAACCGTGAAATTGTAGCGGCTCAAGAGTTACTGCGAACCAACGCTCATTTATTCTCCGGTTGCGAGAAATGCGGTATTCGCAACCTATAACCCACCGACACCCTTCGGCGAAAAAGTCAAAGGCGCTTTCCCAAACCCAAACAATGCCTTCCCGCTCTTCCTGTGCCATTCGCCAAGTTCCTTCCCGATATTGCCCAACAGCGAAAAAGTTCCTTCCTGTCCACACAATTTCCGCTATACCATCGTTGTCAAGGTCAGAGACCATCCAGTTAGAAGTCCCGAGAGTGTCCCAAGAAGTATAAAAGAAGGCAGGGAGATACTGGACGAATTGCCATTTTCCTTCCGACTTCCACGCCCAGAGGCGGGAAGGAGTGGCGGGGGCAGTTAAGTTAAGGTGCCAGTAGAAGGAGGCTGCCATGCGTTGGGGCAAAGCAACAGGTCTTCTTTCCACCAACAGCCAATCGGCACCCGTCCAGATAACCGAAAACTCCCCCTCGGATTTGGGCAGCAGGAGAAGAAAGTCACAACACCACTGGTCTCCTTTGATTCGCCACCGCTCTATCTGCCTCCGCCCTTGCCGCTCAGTTATCGCCCAGACGGAATCGTTAGTGACAAGTAACCGCTCGTCGGTGAAATAGTCTTCGAAATAGTCTTCACCTGAGAGCGGCAATGAAGGGCTTTTTATCGCTTCCCACTTTCGCTCGGAAGGACACCAACGGAAACAAAGAAGGTAGGCAGAGCCATTTGAGTAAATGACCACCACGATTTCCTTGCGCCCATTGCCGTCAAGGTCACTAAAACCTATCGGCCCTTTGTCCACAACTGGAAGTGCCTGACCCTGACCGTTAGCGAAGCGAACGAAAAGTTGGAGTTTGTATCGGTTCGGGTTAGTAGTCTCCCATCCCCAGCGTTCCACCCAGTCAACCCGCCCATCGCCATCCAAATCCTCCTTCGTCCATGCAAAAGATGCAGCCTGCGTCCCACGCCACTTCAATCGCCCCTTCTCATCAATGCAGAGATGAATGTACCTTGAAGTCGGAAGTGACATGGGTCCCAAAGGCGGCGTGGGCATGGGAGGAGCAGGTATGGAGGGACTGGCAGGTGCGCCAGGTAGCGCATTAGGAGGCGCTGTTGAAAGCCTGAGAGAGATGTGGCGCCACTTTGATTTAAAAGATTTAAAAGAAAAAGAACCGACAGAAGAGATACCTTCACTTGGCAAGGGAAGTCGCAATCTGTCTTGGCGGATAAATTTGCCTTCCCTTGTCCTCTGCCACCATTCCACTGTTCGCTCGTCGGTCAAAACCAAAACATCGTTGAAGTAACCGTCCCCATCCAAGTCACCAACTCTCACTCTCTCTGCACTGGGAGGGATTCTCGGCGTAGCCTTGACAGTTATCCTTTTCGTCACCCAACCCGATTTCGTCCGAGTGAGCAAGAGAGGAAACGGCTCAATACAAACGACAACTTGCNCTTTCTGCTGTCGGTGACCAAATCTCAAACAGCTCCTTTCTGGGACAGGTAAGGGAGCGTAGCGGAAAGTATCTCCTTTGAGCGTTCCCCACCACCAGCGACTCTTATTATCTTGCCCAATTATTTCGTCTTCACCGTCTCCATCCAAATCCACGAAAGCAATCTCCTTCAAAGCAATCTCCTTCGGTGTCCAAGGGATGATGCGAAGGTTAAGAGGTTGGGCTTTCATGGGTCGGTTGAGCCACAAAACAACCGCCCCATAGACCCAAGGGAGCACGAAGAACGCCAGAAAGAAGAAGAGCAAAACCCCCTTCGTTTGCCGTTCCATTTTCCATCACCAACCAAATTTTGCCCGATTACCTTGCTCGGTTTCCATCGGCTTTCACCCCGCCCATCCTCTCATCCAAGTAGCCATGATCAAACGACTTCCCCGCTCTCACTATGGTGCGATTGCTACCGACAACGGAAAGATAAAAGATGCAAGCATCCTTTCAATCCCATGTTTGACCCTGAATAAGCCCTTCAAGCAATGCGGCTTATTCGCGAGCAACTTTCTCGTTCCGTCTCCCCTTTGCGTTCCTTAGGGGAGAGAGAAAAATCGGGCTTACATGTCAAGTCAAGGAAGCAAGATAGTGCTGGTGGAGTTGGCGGGGAAAGCGGGAGGGTTGATGAGCCATTTGCTGCGGGGAGTTGAGAAGGGAGACAGAGGGGAAATTGTAGGGGGTGATGAAACAGAATTGGCTGAGGGTTTCGCCTTTTACGGTTGGATGTGGAAATTGTGAGGAGCAAGTTTTGGACGACTTCGGAAAGTCCCCTTGGCATTTCTTTCTTGTCCAGAAACTTCCACCAAAGGCAATTGGAGGCGGTCTTCCTTTCTTGTCCCTCAAAACCCCACCTTCAACAGTGGTTGGTTACTTCCGCACTTGCCCTTCGCCCCACACGACCCATTTGTAAGTGGTCAACTCTCGCAATCCCATTGGTCCGCGTGCGTGCAATTTTTGGGTGCTGATGCCAATTTCGGCGCCCAAACCGAATTCGTAGCCGTCCGTCCAGCGGGTGGAGGCGTTGACATAAACGGCGGCGGCGTCCACTTGCTCGCAGAACTTTTTGGCGGCTTCCAAACTTTTCGTCACGATGGCTTCGCTATGCTTGGTGCCGTAGCGGTTGATGTGCTCAATGGCTTCTTCAAGGCTCTCCACAACCTTAACGGCGAGGATGAGGTCAAGGAACTCGGTCGCCCAATCTTCTTCTGTTGCTGGTTTCGCTTCAGGCACCAGTTGGCGCGTCCGCTCACACCCGCGCAACTCTACCCCTTTCTCCACCAACGCTTTCGCCGCTTTGGGCAAGAAGGCTTTAGCGATGTCCTTGTGCACTAACAGCGTTTCGGCAGCGTTGCACACAGAAGGGCGTTGCGTTTTGGCGTTGACAATGATGTTGACTGCCATCTCAATGTCGGCATCGGCGTGCACATAAACATGGCAGTTGCCCGCTCCCGTTTCAATGGTGGGGACGGTGGCGTTTTCCACGACATACTTGATGAGCCCCATGCCTCCCCTCGGGATGAGCAAGTCAATGAGCCCGTTGAGGCGCATGAGCACTTGGGCGGCTTCCCGTTCAGGGATGTCAATCAACTGCACGGCATCAGCAGGCACTCCCGCTTCCGTGATGGCTTGTTGGATGACGGAAGTAAGGGCGATGTTGGAGTTGAGGGCTTCCCGCCCACCCCGAAGCACAACGCAGTTGCCCGATTTCAGACACAAAGCGGCGCTGTCCACTGTGACATTGGGGCGACTCTCGTAAATCACCCCAATAACCCCGATAGGAACACGCACCTTTTGCAAAATGAGCCCATTGGGGCACTTCCAGCCTTCAATGATTTCGCCCACTGGGTCGGGCAAAGCAGCAACTTCCTGCAAACTCTTGCAGATGCTTTCTAACCGCCCTTCGTTGAGCAACAGACGGTCAATAAGGGCTGGAGAAAGACCGGCATGGCGGGCATTCTCCACATCTTCGGCGTTGCGCTCCAAAAGGAACTCCCGTCGCTCCCACAAGGCTTCCGCCATCTTCAACAAAGCCCGATTTTTCATTTCGGTGGAAAGGGACGCCAAGGTGGGTGCCACCGCCTTTGCCTTCCGCGCCTTCTCTTCCACCAACACCCGAATTTCTTCCATCGTGCGCGTGGCTGTTGTTGCCATCTTCGTTCCCCCCATTTTCCGGCCAAGTTTCGGTGGTGCGAAGTAGCGACAGCAATTTTAACCGCATCGCCACCGTAACGCTAATCGGGGACTTCATCCATCGTTGTTGCCAGTGAGCGGAAGCCGATGTCAAACTTAGTGGCGGTGGGCGACAAGGGCGTAGACCTTTCCGCCTGCCGGTGAGTGCCATGAAGCGATGGACATGGGCAACCATCATCGTTGCCTTGGCGGCTGTTTCTCCGGGAATGGCTCAGTCCAACAAAGTGCCTTCCGTTCCCAAAGCCATCTTGGACGCCAACGCTTCCGTCAAATTAGGAATCCCGCAAGGGGCGCGAGTTTTCCTGCGAGAGGTGGCTGTTTTCGTGGACGGTTACCCTGACCTTTCCCTGCGGGCATTCGTAGAACCGCTGTTGAAAGCCGCTTTGACCGACGTCGGTTTCACCATCGTCGCTTCCCCACAAGAAGTGCGGCGGGAAGCGGAAGAGCGACGGTTTGAGCGGGAGTCGGAGGAAGTGCACAAGGGCTCATTGCCCCCAAAGGGAAGCATCCTGCGGGAGACAGTGGAGTTGAAAGTGACCGTCCACCTGGTTCGCTCGTCGCGGCAGCTTACGGCATTGCTGGGGGAGTTGCGGCGGCAACGCATTGACATCGGTGGCTTCTACCTTCGCAAGAACGAGACGGGTGCCATCGCTTTCTTGGAAGTCATTGACAACGCTACTTTGACAACGATGGCTCAACTGGTTAGTTTCGCTACCGATAGGGACGAAACCCTGACTATCACGGGGACGCCTTTCGGTGCCATCGTGCTGGGGCGGGACAATCAGCGGCAACGGGATATGAACGCCTTGCGGGCGGCGGTAGGGCATCTGGGCAACTTGCTGAAACTCAAACTGACGGAGCGGGAACCTATCAAAGGTAAAGTGTTGGGCAAAGTGGAGGGAGTGATGGCGACCTACATCGTTGTCAATATCGGTCGCTTGGACGGAGTTCAGAAGGGCATGGTGTTTGCCGTCCACCCTGTCCGCCGGGTCGGGGACGAATTGGTGGCGCTTCCGCCTATCGCCAAACTTCGCGCACTGGTTATTAACGAAACCAACTCCGTCTGCGACCTTTTGGAGGGTGACCTTGACGCCATCCGCGAAGGTGACGAAGTGCGTGAAGTGGTGCCTAACGCCCAAGTCACCGTTCGGGCAAAGTGAAGGGGGACCACTCCCTGAAATGCGTCCCCCATGCACCCAAGGCGCTTAAAGTTGCATGTTTCCGAGAGGGTCAATGGCTGCTCAGAAGCCCAAAGAAGGTGGCGAGGGTGGCAAAAAGCCATGCCAGAATGCCCAAAGGGAAGAAGGCTTTCAAGGCACTCTTGTAAGCCTGCCAGTGGTTGCCGGTGCCGAAAGTGGTAGGGGCAAAAAGGGCTCGGGTGAGTAAGGCACTCCAAAGCATTGCCACTGCCGTCGCTTCCCCTTGCCAAAACACGCCCAACGCTGCAAGGAAGTCTTTGACAAAAACAGTGGAAGAACTGAACGGCATCGTTGTCAGGACACTTACCATCCCGCGCCCCAACCCAATGAGAATGCCCAGAGGCGGCACGACTGCCGACGGCACCATGACCGTTATCACTACCCACACGCCGTTCCCGACCAAAGCCCCCAGCACAATGTCCCCGACGGACAACGGCGGGAGAAGTTGGGGCGGGATGAGCAACGCATCGTAGAAGTCAAAGTGGCAGTAAACGACTCCTGCCGCCAGCAAGTAGGACGCAAAGTAAAGGACAGCAAGAACATGGTAAAGCCCCCCTTCTGCCACTTACCTGTCGTCCGATTGTCTGCCGAAAAGCGTGCTTTCAAGTGGATGGTTTTGTTCGCTGTTGACAATCTCGCGCCAATGACGACCTTTGGGCAACCTGCGTGGTTGGTATTACGCCC
>JGI25065J35084_100075_pt1 | contig 9969 bp, 9 predicted proteins | sample Antgeofumaro1A2A_FD_35084 | JGI IMG/M metagenome (IMG submission 35084)
AAAAAAGGTCACGCACGGGCTTAAGATGTGCACCAAAGCGAAGCCTTGGTGCTGGATGGCTTGAGCAATCACTTCCGCCAACTTACGGGCGCGGGCGGAAAATTCGCGGGCAACAAAAGTGGCGCCATACAAAATCGCCAACGCACAAGGTTCCACATCGCTCTCGTAACTGCCGTAAGGCGTGGAGTCTGTCGTTTGGGTAGGCAAAGTGGTTGGCGACGCTTGCCCCTTCGTAAGGGCGTAAAGGTTGTTGTCCAGCAACAGGTAGGTCAAGTTGATGTTGCGTCGGCAGGCGTGCATGAAATGGTTTCCGCCGATTGCCAAAGTATCGCCGTCGCCCCCAACCGCAATAACGGTCAAGTTGGGGTTAGCGGCTTTTACACCCAATGCGACAGGCATGGTTCGCCCGTGCAAACTGTGGAAGCCATAAGCGGTCGTGAAGGCGGGAAGCGTCCCGAACAACCAATCCCCGACACAATGACCACTTGTTCTGGGTCTAAGCCCAAATTGCCCAGCGCCATGAAGGTAGCAGTGAGAACGCCGTAGTCGCCACAGCCAGGACACCATATGGGTTTCAGGTCGGACTTGTAACGCTCTCGCACTTGCGCTTCCACAGCCATCTTTCGGTCACCTCACTAAAACGGCTTCTCTTGCCAATTCCTTAATGGCGTCCAGAATTTCGCGCACCTTGAAAGGCACGCCCGTGACTTTGGCGTAGGACACAACATCCAACCCTGTTTCGCCCCGCACCAGATGAGCGAGCTGGCCAGTGTAGTTGAGTTCGGGCAAAAGCACCCGACCCATAGAGGTGATGAAGCGGCGAACCACCTCGCGGTGCAGGGGATAAAGCATGGACACATGCAAGGCTGCCACCGAGATGCCTTCCTGTTCCGCCAACTCAATGGCTTCTCGGACGGCACCCGCTGTGGAGCCCCAAACGATGACCCCGACATCGGCTTGACGGGGACCATACCAACGGTAGCCTTGAAAGCCGGGGTAGAACTCGTCATAGCGCAGCGCCAGTTGCAACTTGCGGAAGCGTTTCTCGGTCATAGTCATGTGGTTTTCAGGCTCCCAGTTAGGATGGGCGAACTCGTCGTGCTCCAACCCTTCCGCCGTGTAAGCGCCAGAACGACCAGGCAGCGACATGGGGGAAACACCCGTTTCGGTTAACCGATAGCGCTGGTAACCGCCGTTCCCGTGAATGAGTGGGTCGTAAACTTCGCGGTCTAAAACGATGATTTTGCTCAGGTCAATGGGCGGGATGGTTTCGGTTCGGTGTGCCAATGATTGGTCGCTGAGAATGATGACGGGCGACTGGCACAACTCCGCCAAGTTGAAAGCGTGCACCGTCACATAAAAGCAACCTTGCACCGTGCTGGGCGCCAAGACGATGCGGGGGACATCCCCATGCCCACCGTAGACGGCTTGGTAAAGGTCGCTTTGCTCACTTTTAGTCGGCATGCCCGTGCTGGGACCGGNGCGTTGGAGGTCAGCGATGACGCACGGAATCTCTGCCATCGCAGCGTGCCCTAAGAACTCCGTCATCAGTGAGAAGCCCGGTCCAGAAGTGGCAGTCATCGCTTTCGCTCCGGCAAAGGAGGCACCCAACACAGCACCGATGGCAGCAATTTCGTCTTCTACCTGCAAAGCCGTTCCACCAAAGTGGGGTAGGTGCTCCATCATCCATTCCAAGATGTCGCTGGCGGGCGTGATAGGGTAGCCAGCGAAGACTTTGCACCCGGCAGCAATGGCACCGTAACAGATGGCTTCGTTGCCTGACAAAATGAGGCGGTCGCGCATCGGTCGCACTTCCACCCGGTAGGGGTCGCGCTTTTCTAACTTGCGGGCTTCCTCGTAGCCTTCCTTTAAGGCAGCGATGTTAGCGCTCACCACCTTCTCGCCCCGCCGTCCCCAGTATTCGCGGATAAGTTGCTCAAAGACCTCTATGGGCAAGCCGAAGAGTGCCGAGAAGGCGCCTAAGATGACCATGTTCTTGCTCAGCGGGTTGCGCAGTTTGACTTTGGCAATTTCGCTGAAGGGTAGCCCGTAGGGGACAGCAGTTCCGGGCACATTGCGGGGCTCAAACTTGCTGTCGTAAATCAGCACACCGTAGGGATTGAATTCGTAGCGGTGTCGCTCCCACGCTTCCTCATCAAAGCAAATCAGAATGTCCGCCTCGTCCCCGTGAGAGTAGATGGGGCGCTCGGAAGTGCGGACTTGAATCATCGCTTGCCCGCCCTTAATCTCGGCGGGGTAGGTGCGGAAGGGGAAGACTTCTAAACCGCAGCGGGCTAAAGCGTGGGCTAAAAATTCACCAGTGCGGATGATGCCGCCTTCCAAAGTGTCGCCGCCCACGCGAACAGTGAACTCGTTAACAGGCATGGTTGGTCGCCTCCTATGTCTTGCTTGAGCGTCCCCATTTGCACGAACTTCTGCGCTCCACCTTCTCGCCAACCCAAAATGCCGACTGTTAACTTTAGCACATGAGCCGCCTTTGTGAAAATGACCCTGGGCAAGTTGCTCATCAGCAACACGGCAGTACCACTTTTTGGACACTTCAAGGCGGCTTTCCGTTACGGGTGCGTCGCTGCCAAAATCGTGACGGTGACCTGACATGTGGCTTTGGTGGCTCATCCTGATGCAACCGCTCGTAACTTCCTTGAGTGAGCCCGTCACTCTTTGGGGCACGGTTAAGCGGTGGGACCGCAATCCCATCCCCTTCGCTTCCGTTGCCCTTCTCGCTAAGCCTTCCTTCGGCAAAGGACAGGGACTAAAGCAAGTGATTCGTTGCGACGAGCGGGGGCACTTTCGCTTTGTCCTGTCAGGCCCGTTGGACTTAGAAGCCTACCTTCTTGCCTACCTGCCGGGCGTTGGGATAGGTTGGACGGTGGTTCCTCTGGACACTTCCCGCGAGTGCACTTTCCAACTTTTCCCCGCCGCGGCTTTGTGGGGGCGCTTGGACGGGGTCAGGAAAGTGGCTTTGACAATTCGCCAATTGCGTCCATTAGCGGCGTTTCCACCTGTGCCCCCACTCCGGCTGGAGTCAACTTCCCTTGACTTTTTCCATACGAGCACCGATGAACGGGGAGCCTTTCTTTTCCCCTTCCTGCCTGACTTGTGCGAAGCGGTGATAGAAGTTCGGGCGCTGCCTTTTCAGTTTTCTGCCCTTGTTGGCAGGGAAGTCTCGGTGGTTATCCCGCCGGCGGGCAAACTTGTCGGCGCGGTTGTTGGCGAAGACGGCAAACCGAAAGGGAAGGTGCCAGTGCAGTTGGTCCCCGTGCAGGTGCAAGTTCCGGAAGGTGGGCAAATCCTTCCTTTGACCCTCACCACTGACGAAGCAGGATGCTTTCAAGCCCTCTTACCCTCAGGCGAGTGGATGGTTTGGCTTCCGGGCAGCGGGGAAGCGGAATGGGTTAGCGCGCCTCAATGCATCTTCGTTCCCCCCCAACAAAACGGTGCTCCTTTCCCTCACAGCGCAACGCCCTGGCATCGTGCGCGGGTGGGTTGCCGATGGCAAAACACGCTTCCCTTTACCTCGCCTTTGTGTGCGCGCCCAATGGCTCGCTCCCTCCTCCAAACCCTTTTTCCCCGTCGTTACGGAAGTTGCACAACAGTTGCCCGAAGGGGCTTACGAGGTGCACCTTCCCAAGGGCTTTTGGCAACTGTTCGTAGCGGACGAAGGATGGCAAAGTGAGCCAGTAGTGGTGGAAGTGGCGGAAGGCGCTGTCATAGAGGCTCCTGCCATTTTCGCCCATCCTGCCCCGAAAGTTCGCCTGACCGTCATGGATGAAAAAGGGCATCCAGCAAAAGCCTTCCTCGCCGATTCAACCGGCAGGCAAGGGGAAACGGATGCGGCAGGTGTCTGCGAATGGCAACTTCCGTCAAGTCATCCCGTCCTCTTGGTCGCTGCTGCGCCCGATTTTCGCTCGTGGGCGGTGGTGGACTTGACAAATGTTCCCAAAACCCTTACCTTGCGTCAAGGGGCAAGGGTGAGCGGCTTGGTGGTGGATGCCGATGGAAAACCGGTGGAAGCGGCATTGGTGCAGGTGTGGCTTATGAGCGAAAAGGGGCAATCCTTGCTCTGCCTTTGGGCAGGACGGTCGGACAAAGAAGGTCGGTTTGCCTTCTTCGTGCCACAGGGACAGCGCTTGCAAGTGGGGGCGCAGAAGGACGGCAAGCAAGTGTGCCTTTCCGTCCCACCCCTTTCTGCAGACGCAACCTTTCGCCTTACCCTTGACAACAACGGCGTTCTGAAAAGGGGGCGCAAGTGATGTTCCTCGTGCTGCCAGCCATTGATTTGTTGGATGGACAAGTGGTGAGGCTAAGTCAAGGGCGTTACGACGCTGTCACCGTTTATCAAACAGACCCCGTTTCGGTCGCTCGGCAATTTGAGCAGGAAGGGGCGGAGTGGTTGCATGTGGTTGACTTGAACGGGGCGAGGGAAGGCGAGCCCCGCAATTGGGAAGTCTTGCGAGCAATCCGGAAAGCCACTCGCTGCGCTTTGCAGTTCGGGGGTGGCGTCCGTTCCCTCCCCATGTTGGAGCAGTTGTTGGATTGGGGCGTGCAGCGAGTAGTTTTGGGTACGGGTGCCGTCCGAACACCGTTGCTTGTCTGCGAAGCCGTCAAGCATTTTGGTGCGGAAAGAATTGCCGTTGCCGTTGATGTCCATAAAGGCAAAGTTGCCCTTCAAGGTTGGACGGAAACGGAATTGCTTTCACCGCTGGAGTTGGGAGTACGATTGCGAGAAATTGGCGTTCAATGGTTCGTCTACACCGACATCCTGCGGGACGGGATGCTGACGGCGCCCAATGTGGACGCCATCACCCAATTCGCCGAAACCGTCAAGGCGAAGGTGATAGCCTCTGGCGGAATCGCTTCCGTTGAGCACATCCGCCAATTGAAAGCACTTCAACCTTTGGGCGTGGTGGGCTGCATCATCGGGCGCGCCCTTTATGAAGGCAAGTTAACCTTTCGCCAAGCCCTTGCCGCCGCTCAGGATTGTTAGCAAATTGACTGTCCGCACCACATTATTTAGTGGGGTGGTGACAATGGCAAACACGCAAGTGCGTTGCGGAAGTGCTGGAAGAACAAGTGACCGCAACCAAAGAATTTTTGGTGCGGCATCAAATCACCCTGCCCATTCCTAATGCTGAATGGAGCGTGAGGGGTAATGGAGGAGCTTAGGCGAATTCTCGCAACAGATTGCGGGAGCACCACCACGAAAGCCATTCTCATTGAGCGCACTTTGGAAGGTTACCGCCTCATCGCGCGGGGCGAAGCGCCGACGACGGTGGAAGCCCCTTTTGACGATGTGACCATCGGTGTCCTGAACGCGATGCGGGAGCTTCAAGAAGTGACGGGGCGCATTTTGCTAAAAGACAACAAAGTTTTTGTCCGTGACAGCGCTTCGTCCTTTGACGATGCGGGGGCGGATTTGTATGTGTCCACTTCCAGCGCTGGTGGTGGGTTGCAAATGTTGGTGATGGGGGTTGTCCGAACGATGACGGCGGAAAGCGCCCAGCGGGCTGCATTAGGGGCGGGCGCGATTGTCATGGATGTCATCGCCATTGACGATGGTCGCAAGGATTACGAGCGCATCCAACGCATCCGAAGTTTGCGTCCCGACATGGTTCTGTTGGCGGGTGGCACCGATGGCGGCACAGTTGTCCATGTGGTGGAGCTTTCTGAGTTGCTTGTTGCTGCCGACCCCAAACCCCGCTTGGGCATCGGCTTCCGATTGCCCGTTATCTACGCAGGTAACCGCGACGCCCGTGAAGAAATCCGAAAGTTGCTTGCCGACCGATTTGACCTTCGCATCGTAGACAACATCCGCCCCACACTGGAAACGGAAAACTTGCATCCCGCAAGGGAAGCCATCCACGAGTTGTTTTTGGAGCATGTGATGCAGCAAGCCCCCGGCTACAACAAGTTGACCTCTTGGGTGTCCGCTCCTATCATGCCGACGCCGATGGCGGTAGGCAAATTGGTGGAAGAAGTGGCGCGCCAGTATGGGCTCAATGTCCTCGCCGTAGACATCGGTGGCGCCACTACCGATGTCTTCAGCGTTTTCAACGGCATCTTCAACCGCACTGTGTCAGCGAACCTGGGGATGAGTTACAGCATCGGCAATGTGTTGGCGGAAGCGGGCGTGGAAAACATTTTGCGGTGGGTGCCCTTTGAAGTGAACGAGACGGAGTTGCGCAATCGGCTGCGCAACAAGATGATTCGCCCCACCACCATCCCGCAGACGGTGGAAGATTTGCTCATTGAGCAAGCCGTTGCAAAAGAAGCCTTGCGCCTCTCCTTGGAGCACCACAAACAGTTGGCAGTCACCTTGCGCGGCGTCCATGTCCAGCGAACCATCGGCGAAATTTTGACGGCAGATGTTTCCGGGCAAACCATCGTGGACATGATGGCATTGGACTTAGTGATTGGAAGTGGTGGTGTGCTTTCCCATGCCCCACGCCGTTCCCAAGCCGCCCTTATGTTGCTGGATGCGTGGCAACCAGAAGGCTTCACTCAACTGACCGTTGACAGCATCTTTATGATGCCTCACTTGGGCGTTCTGTCCACCGTCCATCCCGAAGCGGCGAGCCAAGTTTTCTGGCGCGATTGTCTTGTGCGGCTTGGGTGGTCGTTGGCACCGAGAGGCATAGCCAAAGAGGGCGAAGTCATCGGCACGCTCAGCATCACGGGCAATCGCTATAACCTCGCCAACGAACCCATCCGCTTTGGCGAAATCCGCTTGTTTCCGTTGGACGAAACAGAAACGGTCGTCGTGCGCTTCCAGCCTGTGCGTGGATTTGACGCAGGGGAAGGGAGCGGGAAAGTGGTGGAGCGGGAAATTTCAGGGGGCGTTGTGGGCTTTATCGTGGATGCGCGCGGGCGACCGATTCAGTTGCCGAAGGATGACAGGGTCCGAGCCCGCAAGTTGCGGGAATGGCTGAAAGCGGTAAATGCCCTTCCCCAACGGGTTGCCGTTGCCGTTTGAATAGGCAACAGCCGTCTTCACTGCAAAAGCGACCAAGCGACGGTTGGGGCATCAAAAACGGGACCTTCGGTGCAGCAAAGTTTGTAGCCGCCCTCCTTCACAGGGATAGGGCAACCGAAGCAGATGCCGAACCCGCAAGCCATGTGCTCTTCCAACGAGACTTGACAGGGCAGTTGGTGCTGTTCGGCAAACTGGGCGAATGCCCGTAACATTGCCGAAGGACCGCACCCATAAAGCACAACGCCTTCTCGCTCCTTTTGAGTTGCCCACCACGCCTTCAACAGTTGCACCACCGTGCCCGCGAAAAAGCCTTCCGTCGGTTCATCAAGGGCAACAGCGGAACGGACACCGATGCTCTCAAACTCGTCTGCCGCCCAGTAGGAAAGGGGTTCGCCATTGCCCATTAGCGGGAATTCGGCACGAACAGGGTCAAAGGGGAGTTTGTCTTTGCGTTGCGCGCCCAACAACACGAGCGTCTCCACTCCGAGCGCTTTCAATCGTTCAGCGAGGAAAGGGAAAGGCGCAACGCCTATGCCACCCGCCACCAACACCGCAAGGCGCGTCCCCTCGGGCAACCAGAACCCTTTTCCCAATGGACCTGCCACTTGCACGGGCACATCGGTAGAGAGCCCTGCGAGCCATTTTGTCCCTACCCCGCGCACCTCAAACAGCACAGAAAAGGCTTGGGGGGGCTTTTTCCGCCGTGATTTCGCCCTTTAAAAGGGGCACAATTTTGGCAATGCTGAAAGGACGGGGCAGAATGGCTGCCATCGGTAATCCCGAGGGCTCAAAAGTTTGGTCGCCGCCCATCCCGTTCAGGTAAAGGTTGACGAACTGCCCCGGTTGCGCAAGGGCAGCGATTTCGGGACAGCGAAGGGTTAATCGGCAGAAAGTGCGGTAAACTTCCTTGGCGACGATTTTCGCTGTTCCCACAAAAGCGGCTTTTAACCCTCGCATTTCTGGTGCGTTCGGCAGACTTTGTCTAAATTTCATCCCCTTTCCCTCCTGCGAAGGGTCGCCAAAATTGTAGCCACACGAAAGGCAAACTGAACCTGACAAAACGCAGCCCAAACCCTTTACCGATAAGGGGGATGAACGATGAAGGTCGTCGTGACGGGTGGCTCAGGTCGCATCGGACAAGCCGTTGTGCGAGCGCTGTTGGGGCGCGGCGACGAAGTGCTTGTGCTGGATAGGCGAGCGCCAGAAGACAAAACCTGGGACTTCGTTTGCGTTGACATCACCGACTTCCTACAGGTGGTGAACAACATCAAAGGAGCAGATGCTGTTGTGCACCTTGCCGCCATCCCCAGTCCTTGGCGAGACATGCCTCAGGAAGTGATGCGGGTCAATGTGATGGGCACTTACAATGTGCTGGAAGCCTGTCGGCAGTTGGGCATTCAAAAGGTCGTGGTGGCGTCCAGCATCAATGCTGTGGGGCTCAGTTACAACCGCGAGCGCCCTCGCCTTGACTATCTGCCCATTGACGAGAAGCATCCCGCTCGCCCCGAGGACTGCTACAGCCTCTCCAAGTGGTTGGGCGAGCAGATGGCGGATGCGATGGTGCGGTTGGCGCCTGAGATGACCATCGTCAGCCTTCGGTTCCATGGCGTTGTTTCGCCAGAGTGGTATCAGCGGTGGCGAGAGCACCCACGCCGCGAGTTGCCCGGAGACTTCAAAGGGCTGTGGGGCTATGTGGATATCCGAGACGCCGTAGATGCTGTCTTGAAAGCCTTGTCGGTTTCTTGGACGGGACACGAAGCCTTCTTCATCTGCGCTGCTGACATCAGTTGGGATGTGCCGACGATGGAATTGGTGAGGGCAGTCTATCCCGATGTCCCGCTGAAGCGGGGACTGCAGGACTTTGAAGGGCTCTTTGACTTGAGCAAAGCACGAGAATTGCTCGGATGGCAACCCCGTTTCTCTTGGCGGTGCAGGTGAAAGTCACAAAAGGCTGTGCCACAATTTGTACGAACATCGCCAAAAAGGGGGGACGAAAAGTGAGTAAGATATTGCGCGGCAAAGCCCATAAGTTTGGCGACAACATTGACACTGATGTCATCATTCCCGCCCGCTATTTAGTCACAACCGACCCAGCGGAACTGGCGAAGCATTGTATGGAGCCCATTGCGCCCGATTTTCCGCAACGGGCAAAACCTGGCGACATCCTTGTAGNGGGCNNNAATTTCGGATGTGGCTCATCCCGTGAGCATGCCCCTTTGGCGATTAAAGGGTTAGGCATCAGTTGCGTGATTGCGAAAAGTTTCGCCCGCATCTTCTACCGCAACGCCTTCAACATCGGGTTGCCCGCTTTGGAGTGCAAAGAAGCCGTTGAAGACATTAATGATGGCGATGAGTTGGAGGTGGACTTGGAAACGGGCGTCATTCGCAACCTCACGAAAGGCAAAACCTACCAAGCCATGCCTATCCCGCCTTTCATGCGCCAGCTTTTGCAGGCGGGCGGGCTCATTAACTATGTGCGGCGCAAATTGGGGGTTGCGTAAGTTCCCTCGCCTTTACCCATGACGGTTACGAGATGGCGTGCGGGCATGGGAAAGACGGCGTTCTGCCTGCTCGGAGCGGAAAAAGCGCCGCAAGTTCTCCGGCGTCACGATGACGCCGACGGCAAAACCGAACCCTAAACTGGCAAACTCATCCCACGGCAACTCTGCTAACAGCGTCCGCTTCATTGTCCGCAGCCACGGGGCAATGAGCCGCAAAGGGTCAGCAACGAACACCAAAGGAGACCCTTGCTCGTGGTGGGGGACAGTGTTGAAGATGCGCTCGGCTTCTTGGGCGATTTGGATGCGGCGCTTCTCTGCGAGAATGTCAAGGGCATCGGGTTGAAGTTCTCCATGCAGGTAGTCCAAGATGGCGTGATAGACTTCCCGAGCCAATGGGAACCATTGCGCCGTCGCATTGGCACTGAGATGGAGGAGGCGCAGTATTTCGTTTTCGTCCGGCAGCCGAGAGGTTCG
>JGI25065J35084_100077_pt1 | contig 9673 bp, 9 predicted proteins | sample Antgeofumaro1A2A_FD_35084 | JGI IMG/M metagenome (IMG submission 35084)
GCCGCCATTGAAGCAGGTTTAGAACACATCGGAGAAAACTACGCCCAAGAGGCGTGGGCAAAGTATCAACAAATTGGCGACCGCGTCACTTGGCATTTCATCGGGCACTTGCAGACCAACAAGGCAAAGTTGGTGGCTCGGTTCTGCCGCTTCGTCCAATCCTTAGACCGCTTCGCCTTAGCCGAGGAGTTGAGCAAGCGGGCAGGACAGTTGGGGCGCGAGATAGAGTGCCTTGTGGAAGTCAACATTGGGGGCGAAGCGAGCAAAAGCGGAGTGCCTCCCGAAGAGGNGGAATCGTTTCTTCGTCAAATTGCGCCATTGCCCCACTTGCACATTGTCGGGCTGATGGCAATTCCCCCTTTCCTTCCTGACCCCGAACAGGTTCGTCCCTTTTTCCGCCGCATGCGAGAGTTATTTGAACGCTGCCAACAGTTAGACTTGCCGAATGTGGAGATGCGGTATCTGTCAATGGGCATGAGCCACGATTTTGAAGTGGCGATAGAGGAAGGGGCGAACATGGTGCGGGTGGGTACCGCCATTTTCGGACCGCGACCGCCGAAGGAGGTGACGAGGTGATGGGTTGGCTGGCTCGGCTGTTCCACATGGAGCCGGTGGAAGCGGAAGAGACGGAGGAGAGGGAAAGCCCTGCGGGGCATGGGTTGTTGCGTTGGCGAGTGGTGAAAAGCCGACGCCCAACTGTTTGGGCAATCACGCCCCGAAAATTGGAAGATGCTGTGCGCGCGGCCGACCGATTAATAGAAGGGACTGCTGTCTTCGTCAACCTCCAGCATATTGACACCCATAAAGCGCAACGCATTGTGGACATGCTGGCAGGGGTCAGTTATGCCCTTCGGGGCAACTTCTACGAGATTGGGCGCCGCCTCTTCCTCTTCGTGCCGCCCAATGTGGCTGCTGGCGGGGACGAAGAAACAGTCAAAGCCGTTTCCGCCCTTTTCACTGGCGTGAGCGATTCAGCGGATAATAGCGTGGAGTTCCCCGTGAGGTGAGAAGAGGCGTGTTAGACCAACTGGTCAATTGGGCATACAGCCTCTTTGTGCTCCTGATGTTGGTGCGATGCGTGATTTCGTGGGTGCGACCACTTCACTACCACCCGCTCGTTTGGTGGGTAGAGAATGTCACTGACCCCATCCTTCGCCCCCTTCAGCGCCTCATGCCCCCGTGGCGGACGGGGGGGCTTGGATTTTTCGCCCGCCATTGCCATCCTGTTGGCATACATCGTTGCCGAAGTGTTGAAAGCCATCTTGCCGTGAGGTGACGAAAGTGCTCTTGACACCAGCCGAAATCATCCATTGGCAGTTCCGACGCCGCTTCTTCGGTTACGCCGCCAGNGAGGTCAAGGAGTTTTTGCAGCGGGTCAGCGAGACGGTGGCGCAATTGATGGAAGAAAACCGCACCTTGAAAGAAGAGCGGGAGCGGTTGTTGGAGCGGTTGCAACTTTATCAAGCCATTGAGCAGCAGTTGCAAAACGCCCTCCTCGTAGCGGAGAAAACCGCCGAGGAACTCAAGCAACAAGCCCGCCGTGAGGCGGAACTCATTGTCGCAGAAGCACGGAGGGAAGCCCAGCAATTGAAGGAAGAAGCACAACGACAGGTGGAAGCGATGTTGGACGAAGTGGAGCGGTTGCGCCAATTGCGCCTGCGCATGATGACCGAGTTGCGGCACCTGCTGCTCTCCTATCTGGAGTTGTTGGAGAAGCCCTTCAACGACTCGCTTGTCCTCCCAAAGGAAGCGGCAGGGAGTGAGAGCCAAGAGAGGCAAGAGGAACCCTGTTGACAAGAAGGTAACGGCGTGGCATGATTAAAACGCCCCCATCGCTCCGGGGTAGCTCAAAAGGCAGAGCGGCGGGCTGTTAACCCGCGGGTTGCAGGTTCGAGTCCTGCCCCCGGAGCCAATAGGAAGCCGCCACGCATTCCTGCCTTCAAAAACTTTCCCTTGTTTCCCGAAAGGGTTGTGTCTGCTCTTCGTCCATGACTTCCCCTGACAAATCTCCCCCCACCTTGTGTTCTGTCGGCGACCGGCGGTGGTTGGCATACTTAAGAAGGCGCTTTAATGGTGGTGTCGCTGAACGTGGGAGTGACGGAAAATGCGAGGGCGAAGGCTTATAGCCCCAACGGTCGCCGTTGCGATAGCAGCCGCATTATTGGGGGCAGACCGACCGACAGCATGGTGGCAACCGTGGCGGCAATTGAAAGCGTGGCAACTCAACCAGCGAGGGCAGCAGGCTTACCGCACCAATGAGCCAGAAAAAGCATTGCAAGCCTTTCGGGAAGCGCAGAAAGTGGTGGGCGAAAATCCTGTTTTGCGGTTTAATGAGGGGACAGCCCTGATGGCACTGCGGCGGTGGCAGGAAGCGGAACGCGCTTTACGAGCCGCCGCGAAGGGATTTCCCCGTCACCAAGTCCGCGAACAGGCGATGGTGCATTACAACTTGGGCAACCTTTACTTCGCCCAACACCGCTGGGACGAAGCCGCCAAAGCCTATATCACTGCCCTCAAGCGTGTCCCCAATGACCTTGATGCCAAGTTCAACTTGGAGTTAGTTTTGCGGCAACGAAAGAGGCTTCCCTCCCCACAGCAGCAAAAGCAAAAGACGCCCCCACCACCGCCCCCTCCTGTGAGCGAACAACAACCGTTGAAGAAACAACTGCAGGGGAGGTTGACCGCACCATGGCAGGGCGAACGGGATTGGTGAGAAAAAGCACGATGGGCTGGCAGGCGGCAATTGGGATGGTAGTTTTGTCCGTCCTCTGGACAGGTGCTTTTTGTCAATCCCTTCGCAGTAGCGTGACCTTGCGGCGTGGGGACATCACTTTGAGGGTCTATCTGGAAGAGCCGCGCATCCCGATGGGGAGCGTGTTTCTGCTTAAAATTCAAGCCACCGCCCCCGGCGATTTAGGTGTCAATGCCGTTCAGTTTGAACTGCCTGCTTTTTGGGCGGACAGAGTTGTCCAATTGAGCGCGCTCAGTGACCGTGAACTTTTTGAACAAGGGGGACGCACTTTTACGCGCATCACTTACACCTACCGCCTCGCCCCGTTGGTGTTGGGGCGGGTTCAGTTTGACGGGTTACGGGTGACCGTGTTGAAGGAGAAGTTTGGAGTTCCCACCCTTGAGGGCGTGGTGGTAAGCGGGGCGCAGGAGGAACCTGAAGTCCCGCCTGGACCGCCCGTGAAGGTGACTGCTTCTGCGGAACCTCCCCGCGTGTTCGTTGGAGAGCAAGTTGTCTACACCCTGCAGTTTGCCGCTTTAGCCTCCGCTGACTTTGCCCAACGCCCTACCTACGAACCGCCCTCCACCGAAGGCTTTTGGGCAGAAGAGTTCCCCGAAATTGACCGCTCGTTCCGCAGTGGTTACGAAGTCCAAAAGGTGCGGTTAGCCCTCTTCCCGTTGCGGGGAGGTCAGTTGCAAGTTGGTCCAGCAAAAGTCACGGTGCGGCTTTACGGCTCCCCTGTGGCGGAGGAATTCCGCACAAAACCTATTCGCGTTCGTGCCGAACCCCTCCCTCAGCCCCCTCCTGAAGGATTTCGCAACTTGGTGGGGCGAGTGGAAGCCACGGCGAGTGTGATGCCTGAAGCGGTTGGGGTTGGGGAAACCCTGACAGTAAAGTTGCGGGTGGAAGGGACAGCAAACTTGCGCAATCTGGAGGAACCTCCCAAGTTGACCTTGCCCGATGCCATCGCAAGCGTCCCAAGAGCGCGCTTGACAACTTATGAGCGGGATGGGAAACTTTGGTTCGTGCAAGAGTTCACATGGCGCGTGGTGCCGCGCAAGGAAGGAACGCTTACCATCCCGTCCTTCCGCATCCCTTACTTTGACCCACAAAAACGCCGTTACCAAGTAGCAGTGACAAAGCCTGTCACGGTGCGAATTTTGCCTTCAACCATAGCGCCTGTTTCCGTCACCCCGCCTCCGACTCAAGTCTCCCCGCTTCTTCCGATGGCGGGAGTAATAGTGCTCTTGGGGTTGGGGCTTGGTGTAGTGGGATGGCGCTATTGGCGACGACGGCAGATGTTGGCGCAAGTGCCTGTCACGGACCCACAGTTGCAGCAAGTGGTGTTGACCTTTCATGAGCAAGGGGCACCTGCTTTCCAGCGTGCTATGCGCAATTGGCTGCGGGAGCAAATCTTCCAACGAACGGGTGTGCTGCTTTCCTTGAACGATTCCCCAGAGCGGGTGGAGCAGTTGTTGGTGCAAAAAGGCGTCAGCGAAGTGGCGGCACGCGCTATCCGAGAAGTGTGGGAACGGACGGAGCAAACGGTGGTGTGGGAAGAGGTTGTCAACCTCCTCCAACACGCTGCCGAAGTGCCGCAACGGTTATGAGTGCGGAGGGCTTGGAATGGGTGGCTTGACGGACATTTTGGAAGCCATTCGCCTTCGGCTGGACGAAAAGGAAGCGTTGCGGGAGGAAGTTTTGCCCCTTGCCCGCCAACTTATCCGAGAAAGTGCCACCCTCATCAAAAACGCTCACCGTAGGGAATGGGAAGAGGCGGCAAATCGGCATCGTGCCCTCCTTTCCGCTCTCCGAGAATTGCGCCAGAAGCTGGCAGGAGCGCCTGCTTTGTGGTATGCTGGGTTCGTGCAAGATGCGTTGAAGGAAGTGGCGGAAGCCTGTCTGGTTTACGCCCTCCTTCAGGATGAGCCCATCCCAACGCCTGAGGCATTGAGCATAGACGACGCCCCTTACCTGAACGGGTTGTTAGAGGCAATGGGCGAACTTCGGCGAGCCATCTTGGACGCCATTCGGGCGGAAGAGTTACCGCAAGCGGAGCGCTACCTTGCCGTGATGGACGAAGTCTACTTTGCCGCCATCACTTTTGACCAGTCGGAGGCAATCACGCAAGGGGTGCGTCGGCGCGTTGACGCTCTAAGAGTAATGCTGGAGCGGACACGAAGCGACTTGACATTAGCCACGCAATACCGAAAGTTGGCTCAATTGCTTCCCACCGTCAGGCTGGAGGAAAGCGAGAATGAATTGCTTCCGTGACAGCAGCATCACAAGGTCTGCAACCTTTCGGCGACCCCTTTGTGCAACTCAAACTTATCGTGCAAGACATTGACTGCCCGCACCATATCCTCCTCCAGCACGAGGCAGGAGACAGAGTGTTGGGCATCGGCGACTTGCAGCACAGGGATGTTGGCTTCCACGAAAGCGTCCAAAATGCGCGCCATGATGCCGGGCACTTCGCGCGTATTGAGGACGATGAGGCTGACGATGGCACAGTTCGTGGTCACTTCCACTGGGGCATCCACGATTTCCAGTTTGGGTTGAATTTGCGAGAGCATACGGCGCCGTTCCCGATGGGCAACGCTGGTGGGGGCGAGGGAGAGAAGGTAAAGGCGACTGTGGCGGTTGACAGAAACGGGGATGGTTAAGCCTTCCAGCAAAGAGCGCACTTTCTCCAAGTTGTCCCGAACAATGGCGAACTCAAAGAGGTTGCGACTTTTGCCGACAAAGTAAGTCACAATCCCCGCTTCCCCGAGGAGGCGGTAAATTTCTGCTTCAATCTCCGCCAAGTCATCCTGATGGACGACATGGACTTTCAAGTGCGCCACATAGGGCAAGTGGGTGACGCCCGTGAAGCGAAACATTTTTTGCGGCAAATCACTGGCGCGCTCTCGGATGACCGTGCCTTGGCTTGCGCTCTCTGGCTTGCGCACCCACACAGGGATGCGATAGTCCATCGCAATTTCCACACAACGAGGATGCACCACTTTGGCACCTAAATGCGCCATTTCAGAGACTTCTTCGTAGGTGACGGAAGGAAGTACTCGCGCTTTGCTCCCGACAAGGCGTGGGTCAGCGGTCATGACCCCTTCCACATCCGTGTAAATCTCACAGGCTTCCGCTTGAAGGGCAGCGGCTAAGGCACCTGCCGTTGTGTCGGAACCGCCCCGCCCTAAGGTGGTGATTTGCCCGTGCCCTCCTAGCCCGTGGTGCTCAGTGACACCTTGAAAGCCGGCGACAACAGGGATGTAGCCTGCCCGCAAGGCTTCCCCAATGGGGGTTGGGTCAATGCGGACGATTCGGGCATTCCCGAAATTGCCGTCCGTGTAAATGCCCGCTTGACCGCCTGTCAAGGCAACGGTCTTGTAACCACTCAGAACTTTGATGGCTTGTGCCATCAGGACGATGCCAATGATTTCCCCGCACGTCATCAGCAAATCTAACTCCCGAGGCTCTACGGGCACTTGAGGGTCAATCTCCCGCGCCAAACTGATGAGGGTGTCCGTTGCGTAAGGGTCGCCCTTTCGTCCCGGCGCGGAAACGACCACCACAGGCGCATATCCTTCCCGCTTGGCGCGAACGACCCGATGAGCGGCGATGAAAAGGCGTTCCTTCGTGGCTACCGAAGTGCCCCCAAATTTCTGCACCACAATGCGCACCAACTATCCCTCCTATTTTCCCTCTCGTTCGTCCTTTACAACCCGAACTTTTGACGCAACGCGTTCACTGCCCTCTCCACATCGGGACGCCGCACTAAAATCATAACCGCATCGTGCGAGTCGCCGGTCTCCAACAAGTCCACCCCTTGCTCGTAAAGGGCTTCCGCAATGCGTGCCATCACACCCGGCAAATCCCGCATCGCCGATGAAAGCACCGAAATCAACGCACAGTCCCGTGTTATTTTTGTGGGCAACTTCAGGCTTTGGAGCACCTTTTGGGTCTTCCGAAGGGCTTCCTTGCGCACCAAAAAGTGAACGCTGTCGGGATGAAACTTGATGAGAAAAAGGCTGGTGCCCGAATCAGCAATAGCGCGAAACACTTTCAATCGCTCCTGCATCTCAGGGGCGACCATCACCTCCACATGAACCAACCCGTCTTCCACAGCGATGCCTGTTACCCCGCGCTTTCGTTCAAACTCTTCTTGGCGAGGCTCCACAATGACGACCATTCGTTCTGACCGCCGACCCATTGTCCTCTCACCCTCCATCCTAAGCCAATGGCAGTAAAAAATGCATTAGCGTTAAAGCGCTATTGGGCAGCAACTTGCTGTAATTATGTTGCCAACTGGTTTTCAAAGGCATCAGCAAAAACTTCCAACGCGCCCCCTCATCCGACGCCTTTCCGCACCGGTTGACGATGCAGAGAGGGAGGGTGTTGCCAGACAGGCGCAAAGTTGGTGCGCCATACAAGGTGAAGACGCCACCGCTCGTCGTTTTGGTCAGGATAATCGCGCCGAAAGTGAGCACCGCGACTTTCCGTGCGCTCCAACGCCGCGCGGGCGATGAGCCACGCCGTCGTCACCCAGCAAGCGCAAATGCTCCTTGCCCCTTTCCCTAATTCGCTCAAGCGCGCCACTGCTTTCTCTAATCCTTCTGACCACCGAACTACTCCGACCAATTCGCTCATTGTTTGCTGGACTTGACGAAGCACTTGCGGGTCACCGCGCCAATGTGGGGGCGAGGGCAATTCCGATGGAAGCGGGGGTAAAGGACTTGACAACCATTTGTCCATTGCCTGTGTCGCTCGGTAGCCAAAGACCAGACCTTCTGTGAGGGAATTGCTGGCGAGGCGGTTGGCACCGTGCAAACCGGTGCAAGCGCATTCGCCGATAGCGAACAAGCGGGGGATGTTGGTGCGTCCCCAAAGGTCTGTCCGAATGCCGCCCATATGGTAATGCGCTGCCGGCGCAACGGGCACGGGCTCTCGCCCGATGTTGAACCCACGCTCCAAGCAAGTGCGGTAGATGTTCGGGAATCGCTCCCGCACGAAATCTTCGCCCCGATGGGAAATGTCCAACCAAACATACGGCATGCCTGTCTCCTGCATCTCAGTGAAGATGGCACGCGCCACCACATCGCGAGGCGCCAACTCGGCGCGAGGGTGATACCGAAGCATAAAGCGTTCGCCTTTCGCATTGAGTAAAATTGCCCCTTCGCCCCGAACTGCTTCGGAGATGAGCGGTCTCGGGACTTCACCTACCGCTAATGCCGTTGGGTGAAATTGGACGAACTCCATATCCGCCACTTCCGCACCGATTTCAAAAGCCAGCGCAATTCCTTCGCCCGTCGCCCCTTGTGGGTTGGTCGTTGCTGCAAACAGTTGCCCACTTCCGCCTGTCGCTAACACTACCACCTTTGCCCGCCAAACTTCTGGTTGATTGTCCCGAACCACCAACGCCCCAACGCACTCGCCCTGATAGGTGAGCAATTTGACGGCGACGGCATTCTCGTAAAGTCGGACGCCCCTTGTTTCTACCACAAAAGGCAAAGTTTCCATCACCGCCCGTCCCGTCGCATCGCCGTAAGCGTGAACAATGCGTTGAACTGAGTGCGCCCCTTCAATGCTCAAGACCAACTGCCCGTCATCGGTGTCAAAAGGCACCCCGATTTCCCACAATGCCAGCACTTGCCCCTTCGCTTCCCGCACCAAGACCCAAACGGCATCTTCGTCGCACAAACCCGCCCCTGCTGCGATTGTGTCGGCGAAGTGTTTTTCAGGGGCATCGGAAGGTGCTAAAGGGGCTGCCATCCCCCCTTGCGCCCAAAAGGTATTGGCTTCAGCGAAACTTCCCTTGTTAAGCACCACCACTTGCCCCTTCGGGGCAGCGTGATAGGCGCACCACAAACCGGCAATCCCGCCGCCAATCACCAACACATCGCATTCGCGACAAGGCAACTCCCTCATTTACCTATCACCTTGCATATGCCGCACGGCTTCTTCACCCGTCGGGCTCTCGTTGTCGCCATTGGCGTTTTGGTGGGATGTCTCGCTCTTCATGATGGCGCAGGAAGCGAAGGCGTGTGTCTGGTGACGGGGCTTTGCTTTTCACCCAATCGCGGAAAACTTGAGCGGCCTCTTCGCTGGTGAGATAGCGCCCTTCCAGCAACTTGCACAGTTCGTCCAAATCCGCTTCCACGACAGCGAAGGGCGAAAGGGCTTTTTGAAGCAAGGGCAAGGCTGTCAGGACGACTAACCATTGTGGCTCGTCGCTATCAACCTTTAATGCCAGCACCCGCTTGAGCAAAGGTCGGTCAGGCGGCGGGGCAACTTCAAGGAAGCAAGCCAACTTCCCTTTTTGCTCCTCCCCACACAACCACTCCTTCAGGCTGGACAAAGCATCATGGACAGCATGGGCAACTGCCGAGACATCCACACTCGGAAGTTTGTCCAGGGTCAAACCGCATCGGGGACAGAAAGGGGAGCGTTGTAGGTAGGCTCGCAGGTTCAAACTTGTCTCGGAGCAAACTTGCTCCAATGCACCGTCCAACCGTTGCAGCGCTTTTCGCCCGCATTCTGGCGCTTGCGGCAACGCACTCAGCGCGCGCAACACTTTTACCCCATCACTCTGCTGCAACTGCTGCAACTTACGGACCCCTTCGCCTGAGTGAACAGTTTCATGGTGGGCAATGTAAGCGGAAGCGTAATCGTTGCGGAATTGCCGAAACGCCTCCAACCATTCCCCCCATCGGCTGACCAAGGCTTCCCCTTCCTGCAAAGCGCGGAGCAATCGGATCTGCCGTTCTGCCAAGTTCTCGGGCAATTGCCCCAGCGCATTCAAGTAGCGCCAAGCCGAAAGTATCTCGGCAGACGAGGCGAAAAATTCCGCTATCGCTTCAAAATCGCTTCGCCACCGACGCAATCCCTCAGCATCCAAGCCCAAATGCGTCGCCCCGTTCGCCCAGAGGCGCAAACCGTCGGCGGCGCTCA
>JGI25065J35084_100080_pt1 | contig 9339 bp, 7 predicted proteins | sample Antgeofumaro1A2A_FD_35084 | JGI IMG/M metagenome (IMG submission 35084)
TGGCACTGTTCGAGTTGCTGCGCAAACACCAGAGCCAGCCGGAGTTCGACGCCCTGCGCGAGGGCATCCGCTGGCTGGCCCAGCAGCTGATGGAGCTCGAGCTCAGCGAGCGCATCGGCGCCGCGCGCTACGAGCGGACCGAGGGACGGACCGCCTACCGCAACGGGTACCGCAGGCGGGAGTGGGCGACCCGCCTGGGCGCGGTGGAGCTGCGGATCCCGAAGCTGCGCTGGGGCAGCTACTTCCCCAGCCTGCTCGAGCCCCGGCGGCGCGCGGAGCGGGCCCTGCTGGCCGTCGTCCAGGAGGCCTACGTCCACGGGGTCAGCACCCGCAAGGTGGACGACCTGGTGCAGGCGCTGGGCCTGGAGGGGCTGAGCAGAGCGAGGTCTCGCGCATCTGTGCGGAGCTTGACGAGCGCATGGAGCGGTTCCGCCGCCGCCCTCTGGAGGGTAAGTACCCGTACGTGTGGCTGGACGCGAAGGCGGTCAAGGCGCGCATGGACGGGCGTGTGGTCAGTGTGGCGGCGGTGATCGCCGTGGGGGTGCGGGAGACGGGCGAGCGGGAGGTGCTGGGCTTCGACGTGGGCGCGGCGGAGACGTACGAGTTCTGGCTGGAGTTCCTGCGCGGGCTGGTCGGGCGCGGGCTGAAGGGCGTCAAGCTGGTGATCTCGGATGCCCACGAGGGGCTGAAGCGGGCGATCGCCGCGGTGCTGGCGGGGGCGAGCTGGCAGCGCTGCCGGGTGCACTTCCTGCGCAACCTGCTCGCCCGGGTGCCCAAGCAGGCGCAGCCCATGGTGGCTGCGATGGTCCGGACGGTCTTCGCCCAACCCGACCAGGCGAGCGCCTATCGCCAGCTCGAGCAGGTGGCTAGCAGCCTCGAGCGCCGCTTCCCCCGGGCGGCGGCGCTGCTGCGGGAGGCGGCGGACGAGGTGCTGGCGTACATGGCGTTCCCGGCCGAGCACTGGCGGCGGCTCCACTCGACGAACGTGCTGGAGCGCCTGAACCGGGAGTTGGCGCGGCGCTGCGACGTGGTGGGGATCTTCCCGAACGTGGCGGCGGTGCTGCGGCTGGTGGGGGCGCTGCTGGAGGAGCAGCAGGACGAGTGGCTGGTGCAGCGCCGGTACTTCAGTCAGGAGTCGATGGCGAAGCTTTACGCCGTGGCGCCGAGCGGGGCGTTGACCGGCGATGAACGGATGACCTCTTTGGCGACGCCGGCGATGTAAGGCGCAAAACCGAAGGGGAGCCGATTTTCCACCACTTGACGGGACGTGACCTGGTCGTGGTGTCGAGGAAGAGCAGGTCCACCTCCAGCTGCAAAAGGTCCGCCACGCTGAAGTAGATCGCCCGCTGCAGCGGCTCCCCCGCCTCCACCAAAAGGTCCATGGCCCGGTACAGGTGGTGCAGCTCCACCCCCTCCGTCCCCGGCAGGGCGACCTCCTGCTGCAGCCGCTCGTGGGTCGCCAGCTTGCTGGCCGGCGCCAGCGCCCGGTTGGCCACCATGGCGAACAGGGCGCGCTCCACCGGCAGCCGCACCCGGCGCTCCGCCACCCCCTCGCGGATCGCCCGCGGGATGCCCAGGTCCTGCCACAGCCCGTTCAGCACCCAGCCCCCGCCCAAAGGCCGGCTCTCCAGGAACCGCAGGGGGGCCTCCGCCTTCCCGGCCTGGCGTGCCGGCGCCTGCTCGGGCGAGAGGAAGCGCTCGATGCTGCGCACCAGCCGCTCCAGCTGGGCACATTCCACCTCCTCCTCGCGGCCGAAGGACCACAGCACCTGCGCCTGCGGCCGGCCCGTCTCCGGGGCGGAAGTTGTGGGCCAGCTGCACGTAGCGGGCGATCGAGCTGTCTTTGTTCCTGCGCTGCACCGTGCGGAGGTACATGCCCACTTCATACGACTACAACCCGGGGAATACCTGCTCAATCCTAAGAAGCGTGTGCCTACAGGTTCCCCGCGCGTGCGCGCCCCGGACGCCCAGAAACCCGNGCCCTCACGCCATTCCGGCTCCGCCGTGTGCGAGGAAAGTGTCAAACTNGGGCCTGTAACCCGGTTGACCAGAGATGCCGCGGGCGCATCAGGAAGGTAAAACAAGTTGCCGCAGGTTTAGACGCTTCTTGACTAAACCTTGATTCCCTCATTCGCCCTGAGGCAGCTTATGCGGCCATGAGGTCACGTATCCCTCCTCGAGATCGCGCTCGATCGCCTCCCTCGCCCGCCGTCCGGGATCCCCGAAGCCGCTCCCGCCCGCCGTCTCCACCACTACCCGTTGATCCGGATGGCAGAGCTCCACGAGTATGCTCGCGCCCGCCCGGCCGATTGATGCCGTCCCCTCGCACCAGACCCGCGCATCCCGGCCCGGCTCTCCACCGAGGAGGCCCGGCACCGGGCGCCCCACAGCGTGGGTGAGGATGTGGAGGAGCACGGGCCGGCCGTCATCCGCCAGCTTGCGCAGAACAACCCGTTGTCCGAGCCCTCCCCGATGTGCACCTGGCCCTCCCGAGTCCGGGATTAGCTCCTTGCGCTCTACGAGAATCGGGGTGCGCTGTTCGAACATTTCGACCGGTACGTTGCCGGCAGAGGTAGGGAACATGAGCGCGGACCGGCCGTCTGTAAAACGCCCTGCCCCCTGACCTCCACCGAACATAATGTGGTCGTGGAACGCATTCCCGCTGGCGTCGTACCCGTAGGCGGAAACGGAGGCCGGCAGACCGCTGAAGGCCTGTACGCGATCGGGCACCACTTCCTGCAGGGATGCAAAGAGTGCAGGGGCTAGCAACCAGCCAACCAACGTCCTTTGACTCGTCGCCACGGGGTATCGGCAATTCAGCACGCTACCCAACGGGGCGCGCACACGGAGGGGGCGGAAGCACCCGGCGTTAGAAGGGATCTGCGGGGTAAGCAGGCACTTCAGTGCGTACACGGTGTGGGCGGCCGTATAGGAGTACGTACAGTTGAGCGCCCCGACGGGCTGTTCCGGAGGTGCTTCCACCCAGTCAACGGTCAGCTCCTCTCCCTCGATCCGCACCTCGCAGCCCAGTGAGGCGGGCCTGCCCATGAGCTCGAACCCTATCCGACTCCGGTACGTGCCGTCCGGTAAGGAGCGGATCGCCTGCCGCATCGCGATCTCGGCTCGTCGCTGGACTTCCTCCGCTAGCGGCTCCAGCGTCTGGAGGTCAACCTCCTCCAGGAACGCCAGGAGTCGCTGAGCTCCCACGTGGTTGCTCGCCACCTGGGCTTGAAGGTCTCCGAAGACCATCTCAGGGTTGCGGACGTTCCGCCGGATCAGGGCTACCAGATCCTCGTTGCGCCGACCCGCCCGGTAGAGCTTGACGGGAGGAATCTGGAGCCCCTCCTCGTAAATCTCGCGGGCGTGCCCGGGATCCTTGGTCCCGCCGATGTCCGACCAGTGGGCGATGGAGCCCACTAGACCTACCAGTCGACCCGCCCGGTACACGGGGGTGACGATCGCTACATCGAAGAGGTGGCCAGCGCACATCCAGGGGTCGTTCGTGATCAGGACATCCCCTTCCTCCAACGACTCCGGCGGAAACGCCGAGAGCAGGGCTTTCACCGCCCGCGGGAGCGTCAGGTTGAAGACCGGCATGGAGCGCGGCGAGTGGGCGATCGACTCACCTCGCCCGTCCAGGATCTCGCAGGCGAAGTCCCCCGCCTCACCCACGATAGTGGAGAAAGCCGTACGGGCGATGGTGACCCAGCACTCATCGGCGATGTGCACCAGGCGGCTCCAGAGGATCTCCAGCGTAGCCGGATCCCATCCGGTCACAGCTCCCCTCCGATGGCGATTCGCAGTCTTCCCTCCGGGTCGACCGCGAGCCGGTCGCCCCGCCACAGGATCGTCGTCGCCTCCTCTTCCTCGATCACGGCAGGACCCTCTACGACCATCCCCGCGGCCAGCGCCCTTCGCTGGTACACCGGTACGCACGTGAAACCCTCGCCGGGAAGGTAGATGGGGCGGAGCCGGCGGAGGGGAACGGGCGCAGCCGGGTCCGGCCGCAGGCGGAAAGGAGAGGACTCCCCCACGACAAGGGTGCGCCAGCTCAAAGCGAGCACCGGGTACCCCTCGAGAGAAATGCCGTAGAGCGCACGGTACTGCTCCTCAAACCGACGCTGCAAATCCTCTGCGCTCCCCGGATGGAGGGAGGGGGGGATCGGAATCTCGAGGTCGTGGAACTGGCCGGCATAACGCAGCTCCGCCCGCCGCTCGATCCGCAGCTGCCGGGGATCGGCCCCAGCGGAAACCACCACCGCCCTCCCNCGCTCCTCCATCTCTCGGAGCAGATGCTCTATCGTCTCCCAATGGCGCGCCAGCTCGCGCAGGTCGCAAGCGAAGGAGCGACCCTGTTCGAACCCCGGAGGGGCGGTCAAGAGGCCCAGGGCGGATGCGACGCCAGCGCCGTGCGGCACCACCACCTCCCGGATCCCCAGGGTACGCGCGAGCCGCGTGGCGAAGGCCGGGCCGGCACCGCCGAAGGCCACCAACGTGAAGCGTCTGGGATCCCGTCCGCGTTCGGCGAAGTGAAGGCGCGCTGCCTGGGCCATGTTCTCGCACACCACGGCGTAGATCCCCCACGCAGCCTGCACCGGGTCCAGTCCCAGCGACCGGCCCAAGCGGGCAACGGCGTGCTGGGCCGCCCGCGCATCCAGCGGCATCGCACCCCCGAGGAACGCAGCCGGATCAAAGTAGCCCAAGACCACGCACGCATCGGTCACTGTTGGCTCTTCTCCACCTCGCCCGTAACACGCGGGGCCGGGATCAGCGCCCGCGCTCTCAGGGCCCACCTTCAAAAGCCCCATGGAGTCCACACGAGCGATCGATCCTCCGCCAGCGCCGATCTCCACCGTGTCTGCCACGGGCGTACGGATCGGGATCCCCGATCCAGATCTGAAGCGGTGCACCCGCGCGGCCTCGATCATGGGAACAATCCGCGGCTGCCCGCCGAGTACGAGACTGATCTTCGCCGTGGTCCCGCCCATGTCAAACGCCACCGCCTCCGGCTGCCCCACCCCCGCTGCCACCTGACCCGCCCACAGTGCCCCGGCCGCTGGCCCCGACTCCAAAAGCCGAATGGGGCAGCGGCGCGCCACCTCCGGCCCGGCCAGCGTCCCGGAAGACAAGAACAGGAGGAGCCGTCCTCCCCTGTCTCCCACGGCCTCCTCCATCACTGCCAGATACTGACCGGTCAGCGGCTGCGTATACGCGTTGCAGACCGTCGTGCAGACCCGCTCGTACTCCCGCATCTCCGGACAGACCTCGCTGCTCGCGGACACAGCCAGCTCTGGGAACTCTGCGGTAATCAACTCTTGCACCATTTGCTCGTGCACCGGATTCCGGTACGCATGCAGAAACGCTACCGCGACGGCCTCCACCCCCTCAGCGACCAGCCGCCTGAGTTCCGCCTGCGCACCGTGGATATCCACCGGCCTCAGCACCGATCCGTCAGGCCCGACCCGTTCCTCAACCTCCGCACGCCACCGCCTCGGCACCAGCGGTTTCGGAAAGCGCAAAAACAGGTCGTAAATGTCGTATCGTTGCTCCCGGCCGAGCTCCAGCACGTCCCGAAACCCTGCAGTGGTGAGCAGTCCGGTCCTCGCCCCTCTCCGTTCGATCAGCGCGTTCGTCACCAACGTTGTCGCGTGAACGACCAATCCCAGACATTCCCGCCTGTACCCTGCCCGCTCACACAGCTCCTCAAGTCCCCGCAGCGCACCTTCCTCCGGCCTGTGGGACGTGGTGAGTACCTTGTGCTTCCACAAGCGGCCGTCTCCGTCCACAAGCGCAACGTCCGTGAAGGTTCCACCTATATCAATCCCTACTCGGACGCGAACCCCCCTCACCGCGGACCTCCCCAGGTCACCTGCTCCAGTCCGACCAACCGATGGATCAGCCACACCACCATCACGCTCATGACTACGCTCACCGTAGACGCTGCTGCCGCCGTCGGATCGAACGAAAACCGCAGATAGTCAAACAGCTGGATCGGCAGTGTCGTGTTGCCAACGCTCACCAGGAGCAATGAAATCGGGAACTGGTCAAATGACGTGATGAACGCGAACAGTGCCCCCGAAATGACTCCGCCCCGAATCAGCGGAAGCGTCACCCGCCAAAAGGTCGCCCAGGCAGAAGCCCCCAGCGACCTCGCGGCCTCCTCCAGGCTGCGGTCGAACCGCAGCAACACGGTACTCACAATGAGGAATACGTACGGAACAGAGACGACGGTGTGGCCGATCAAAAGGCCCCCCATCCCTCGCGTCCCCAGCCCCACGCTGTAAAAAAATAGCAGCAGCGCGATCCCGGTGAGGATTGCCGGAAGCTGCAGCGGGGCCACCAGGAGGAGCCGCAGAACGTCTCGCAAGCGCCCCGCATGCCGCACCACGTAGAAAGCGGCCGTCCCCCCGAGCACAGTGCTCACAACGGTGCACAGCCACGCCAGCTTCAGGCTGAACCAGAAAGAGCGTACGAACGGCTCGCTCGCAAAAAACTTCGCAAACCACCGTAAAGAGATCCCCTCGGGGGGGAAGCGCAAATACTCTCCAGCGTTAAACGCCGCAACAACCACGATGACGATCGGAGCAAGTAAAAACCCGTAGATGGCGACAGTCACCCCGAGAAAGCCCAGTCGACGGACCGTTGTACTCACCGCTCAATCCAGCGGAGAACTCGATTTGCCGTTTTCACGTACACCAACAGCACAACACAGGCCAGGCCAAAGAGTACCATGGCCATCGCAGATCCAACCGGCCAGTTGAACGCATCCAAGAGCATCTGCACAATCAGGATAGGCATCACAAGCACGTTATTCCCTCCCAGCAGAATGGGGATCACGTAGGCGCTCAAGGCTAGTACGAAGACCAGCATCGAACCCGAAAACACGCCCGGTAACGACAGGGGCCAGGTCACCCGCCAGAACGTCCTCCACGGTGCGGCTCCGAGGGACCGGGCTGCCAGCTCAACCTCCGCAGGAATCTGCTCCAAAGCACTTGCCAATGCAAGAACCATGAATGGCAGATACACGTGCACGAGACCGATCACAACACCGAAAGTGTTGTACATGAGCTCTACTTCCCCCACGCCTAGTATTCGCAGCGTCTGGTTGATAAGCCCAACCCGGCCCAGCAGGATCATCCAGCCGTAGGAGCGCACCACTGCCCCGACGAGAAGGGGGGCCAAGAGCAACATCAGGAGCAACGGCCGCCGCGGCCCCGGTGCACGGGCGATGGCGTAGGCGACCGGATACCCTAAAAGGAGGGTGAGGACTGTGCTCAGGCCCGCAAGCCAGAAGGTCCGGCCTATCACTCGCCAGTAGAAGGCGTCCTGCAAGATTCGCAGGTAGTTCTCCAGCGTCACGGCGTTCGCAAACGCAGCGCCCTCGGCCTTCGCGAGGAAGCTCATGCGAACCATGTTTCCGTAGGGGACGAGAAAGAAGGCTGCCAGGAACAGCCCCGACGGCAGCAGCAACAAGACCGCCGGTGGAGCGCTGCGGGGGGGCCGGCGCACCCGAAGCCGGGCCATTTCAGCTGCTCGTGCCATGTGTCAGCCCTCCTCAGAAACTACCCAGGCGTCCTGTGCTCGAAATGCAAGGTGGAGAGATTCGCCCGGCTGTGCATCCCACGTAAGCGGGCACTGCACCCGCAGCACCACCTCTCCTGGGCAAGAGACCCGCACGTCCAGGAGGTTGCCGAGGAACGTCCGCGAGCGAACGACGCCGGCGATCCGGTTCGGCCCCTCTGCCTGGGGACGCAGGGACTCAGGCCGCACGCACACGAGCACGCGGCCCGGGCCTGCAGTCCCGCTACACCGCAAAAGACCCACCGGCGTTTGGACCACCAGAAAGCCGTCCTCCTGCCCCAGGACCCGGCCTGGGATGAAGTTGCACACACCCACAAAGTCCGCCACCCACTTGCTTTGGGGCCTTCGGTAGATCTCCTCTGGACGGGCCACCTGCTGCAGAACGCCGTCCCGGAGAAGGGCAATGCGGTCCGCCAGCGCCATGGCCTCGGCCTGGTCGTGGGTGACGTAGATCGTCGTAATCCGGANCTCCTGCTGGAGGTGGCGGATGTAAAAGCGCATCTCCTCCCGCAGCTTGGCGTCAAGGTTCGCCAGGGGCTCGTCCAGCAGGAGGACCTCCGGGTTGATCACAAGAGCGCGCGCGAGGGCTACCCGCTGCTGTTGCCCGCCCGACAGTTGATGGGGGTAGCGCTGTTCCAGACCTCGCAGCTGCACCCGCTCCAGAATTTCGCGCACTCGGGAGCGGATCTCCCGGCCCGGTAGGCCACGAACCTCTAGCCCGAAGGCCACGTTCTGCGCGACCGTCATATGCGGGAACAGGGCGTAGTTCTGAAAGACAATGCCCACATTGCGGTGCTCCGGCGCGAGGCGCGTCACGTCCAGTTCCCCAAAGAAAATCCTCCCCTCCTCCGGTGTCAAAAAGCCTGCCAGCAGACGCAAAGTTGTGGTTTTCCCGCACCCCGAAGGACCCAACAGGGTCAAGAGCTCCCCCTCCCGGACTTGCAGGCTCAACCCCCGGACCGCCACCACTGGGCCGAACCGTTTCGTTACACCATCCAGTTGGATGGACGCCATGGTCCTACCGGCTCACGATTTCCCGGTTCCACAGCTCAATCATCTGCTCACGAGCCCCACGATTGAACCACTCCCAATCCCACTTGACGATGGACCGGATCTGCGGGCCCGTGTGGACCGGGATCCAGCGCGCCAGCTCCCCCCCAATCCGCACCTTACGGTTCGCGGGCGTGACGAAGTACTGACGTGCCCACTTCTCCTGCGTGGCTGGATCCAGCATGTAGTTCACGAACACGAACGCCGTAGATTTGTTCTTGGACCCCACCGTCACGTTCGTGTCCTGCTCGAACATAAACATTCCCTCGAGCGGCACCACGAACTCAATGGGCACGCCTTGCAGCCGGAGGCGAGACGCAGCAGGTGCGTCTAAGATCCCAATGTGGACTTCTCCGGCCGTCAGCAGCTTCTCCATATCTCCAGAAAAGTCCGTTTGCCGGAAGGGCCGGAGCTCCTTGATTCGCTCAATACCCGCCCGGAAGTTCTTCGGGTCGCCGGCGAAGATTCGGGCGGTCATCATGATGAACATCGGCCCGGCGGAGTTGTTTATGCTGTAGATGCCAAGTCGCCCCCTGTACTCAGGGCTCCACAGGTCTCGCCAGCGCTTAGGCGGTGTCCTGACGAGGTCCCTCCGGTAGGCGATCCCAAGAGGATTGATGGCAAAGATCACGCCGTTATCCTGTGGGTTGCGCAGCTCCGGCCACACGTCGCGCAGGTTCGGAACGCGCTCCGCGGTAATCGTTTCGA
>JGI25065J35084_100081_pt1 | contig 9315 bp, 9 predicted proteins | sample Antgeofumaro1A2A_FD_35084 | JGI IMG/M metagenome (IMG submission 35084)
CGCTGTTAATTCCCGGTGCTGGTCCGCCACCGACAAGAATGCCTAAGCGCTCCGCCATCCTTTATCCCTCCTTTGCCCTCGGATTTTATACCATGCGTCTCCGTCAGATACCACCACTAGCGGGAAGGGGAGTAACTGAGCTGCCGCGCCCAATCGGCTAACTTTGGCTCGCCCTTTTTGATGTAAGGCGCCAACCCCTTCACTCCTTCGCCGAAAGTCGTCGGTGCCAGACCAAAAGCAAGCCGACGATAGTTTTGGCATCTTGAATGTCGCCCCGCTCAATCGCAGCGAGGGCATCGGTCAAGGGCAAGGTGGTTATTTCCAGTAGTTCGTCTTCATCTTGCTCCCCTTTTGCTGGCGTCAAGTCAGTCGCCAAGAAGAGGTGGAGCAATTCGGTGCTGTAACCTGGCGCCAAATAGAAGGAGGCCAACTTTTCCAACCGCCCCGCCGAGCACCAAACTTCTTCCCGCAACTCCCGTTGGGCGCACTCTTCTGGCGTTTCTTGAGGATGCATCGTTCCCGCTGGGATTTCCATCAGGATTTTCCCGACGGCATGGCGGTATTGCCGAACCAATACTACTCGTTCATCCTCCCGAAGCGGCACGATGGCGACAGCACCAGGATGAACGACCACTTCACGGGTGCTGACACGCCCGCTGGGCAGTTGCACCGTGTCGCATCGCAGCCCAATCAAACGCCCTTCAAAAATCCACTCGCTACCTAGCACATCTTCCCGCCATTCGCTCATCTCCGTTCCCTCCATTGGGCAATAAGGATAACACAAAAGGTGGCTGGGGAAAAGTCGTCGCTGCGAGGGTGGCATAGAAGTCAAGGGTCAATTCCCGCTCCCTGCCAACTGGTAAGGCTCATGGAGCATTTGCAACCGATACATTCGGGCATACCAGCCGCCGTTCGCCATTAACTCTTCGTGAGTGCCGCGTTCCACAACTTGTCCGCCTTGGATGACCAGAATTTGGTCGCAGTCCCGCACCATAGACAAGCGATGCGAGACGATGATGGTGGTGCGTCCTTCCATCAGCCGCTCCAGTGCGGCGTGAATGACCGCTTCGCTTTCCGGCTCTACAGAAGCGGTGGCTTCGTCCAATAGCAAGATGCGGGGGTTGGCGAGGAAGGCGCGAGCGATGCAAATTCGTTGTTTTTGCCCGCCCGACAATCGAACGCCCCGCTCGCCTACCACAGTGTCGTAGCCGTTGGGCAGTTGCTCAATAAACTCGTGGGCGTTTGCTAACTTCGCGGCTTCCACAACTTCGTCGTCTGTCGCATCCAATCGTCCATAGCGGATGTTGTTTTTAACGGTGTCGTTGAACAAGAAAGGCTCTTGCGTGACGATGGCGCAATGGCGTCGTAGGCTTTTCTGCTTGATTTGTCGAAGGTCGTAACCGTCCAGCAGGATGCGCCCTTCCTGTGGCTCCCAAAGCCGAAGCAGCAACGCCAAGATGGTGCTTTTGCCTGCTCCCGACGGACCAACGATGCCCACCTTTTGTCCCGGCAACACTTCAAAACTCACATCCTGCAACACCCCATTGCGGTCATCGTAAGCAAAGGTCACATGCTCAAAGGTAATGTGCCCGCGAACTTCAAGTAAGTCAATGGCATCGGGAGCGTCGGTAATTTCCAAAGGCGCATCCAGAATTTCAAAGACACGGGAAGCCGCTGCAAGGGCGCGCTGGACCATCTCGTTGATTTGCGCTAACGAGAAAACGGGTGCAAACAGTTGCCACCAATAGCCGCGATAAGCCACTAACCCGCCGATGGTGAACTCGCCCCGCAACACAAAAACGGCGCCGACCCCAACCATTACCACGCTGCTGAAGAAGCCAACAGTGAAGACGGCAGGGAAGTAGACGGTTCGGGCGATAACCCCTTTGATGCTCTCGTTCAAGTAGCGACGATTTTCCTGCTCAAACCGCTGCAACTCATAGAGTTCATGGGCAAAGGCTTTGATGATGAGGATACCCAGCAAGTTCTCCTGCAACTTGGCGGACACATCACCCAAGCGGTCGCGGATACGCCGATACAGACCACGAATGCGGGCGTTGAACAGCCAAACCAACAACGCCACACCTGCCATCGGCACAAGGGTCAGCGTGCCCACTTTCCAATTGATGGCAACAATGATAGCAGCGACACCGATGAATTGAAGGGCGTTGGCGATGATGTTGTCCACACCGTTGATAGCAACTTCCTGAAGGGTGTCTACATCGCCGATGACGCGGGCGAGAAGGTCGCCACTGCGCCGCTCGTGAAAGAAGCGGAGCGAGTGGCTTTGCAGTTTGCGGTAAAGTTCGTTGCGCAAGTCATAGACAAAGCGCTGAGCGACGACGCCCAGCAGATAAGTGCGAAGGGCCGAGAACCCAACGCCCACCAAATGCACTGCCATCATCACCAGAATGGCGGGAAGCAGCAACCCAACTTTTCGGTTGACGATGACTTCGTCCACGATGAACTTCCAAACGAGCGGGGGGAAGAGTTGAGCGGGCGTCGCCAGCAACAGACACACTAACCCAACCGCAATCTGCCACCAGTAAGGCTTCAGGTATCGGACCAATCGCGCAAACTGCGCCATCGCCGTTGGCTCCTTTCCCTCGCTTTGGTGAACCTCTCCCCATTTTGCCCCCCTTTGGGTTTTGACGCAACATCACCGAAAGGCGCGCCAGAGGGCGTGAAAGGCAGCAAAGGCGATGACCAACGCCAACAAACGGCGAAGGAAGGGAGCAGGGAGACGATGACTGACTTGAGCGCCAAAGATAGCCCCTGACGCCGCTCCGATGCTCAAAGCGACGGCTTTTTCAAAAGGCACTTGCCAAGTGACCGCTTTGCCAAAAGTGCCCACAAAGGCTGCCACCAACGAAATTCCCATCGTGCTCCCAACCGCCAACCGCACCGGCACCTGCAACCAATGGAGAAGCAGCACCATCACCAAACTGGCTGCCCCCAATCCTGTCAACCCCGAAAGGAAACCCGCTATAAAGCCTGCGGCGAGGAAGCGGTAAGGCTTAAAGGGAACGAAGGCGCTTTCGCCTTCCGCTTGCTCGCCGACCGGTCGGAGCATTTGGAAGGCGCAAAAGAGAAGCACGAGGCTGAGCAGTTTCAACAGCCATTGTGCCGGCACCCACCGAGAGAGCACTGAACCCAGCAAAGTGCCTCCCGCCATGCCTGTCCCTGTCCAACGCAAGAGGAAAGGCGACACGAACCCTGCCTGATGATGCCTCCACATCCCTGCCAAATTCGTTGTCAGCCCCTGAACCATCGCCAAGCCCGTGACGGCATGGACAGTCAAGGAAGGAAGAGAGAGGAACGAAGACAAAAAGAGCAACAAGGGGACTGCCAGCAATGCCCCCCCAATGCCCGTCATCGCTCCCACAAAACCACTGAACAAGCCGACAAAGAAGATAGCGATTTGTCCCGCCATTAAAATGGCACCGCCGCATCACTCTTTGACCTGCAACGCCTGCCAGCCGGCTAACCATTCGGCTAAGGTAAGCCAAAGGAGCACGGCAGCAGTATCCGCCGAATTGTCCAACACCCGCCACAGAAATTGCTGGGTGACTACGACAAAATCGGCAGGCGTTTCGTCGGCTTCGTCCAGCCGTAAAGGCTTTTCAAATCGGTCGGGGAACAATTCTTGCCACGCTTGCATCACGAACGCCAGCGTTTCGTCCGATCGCGTGAACAAGGCTTCACCCAACTCCGACCGAACCCGTTCCCGAAATTGCTCCCACGTCATACCCATCACGCTCCTGTTAACTCGGGAAGGCTCATCTCCCGCCAGACCGAAAATTGAGAGGACGCTTGCGCCATAGGTATGGCAGGCTTACACACCTTCCCGCTTTTGTCGGATGGCATGGGCGCTACCTCCTACACTTTGAACACCTCACCCATCCGACGCCCCATTAGGCGGGTGGAAAGGACGAGGGAGAAGCCCAGCACAAGCATGCCCAGAATGCCCATCGCCGACGCCATTTGCACCCCCCCTTCCAACCGATTAGCGAGGGCGTAAATGGCTTTCGTGATAGGGAAGTAGCGCTGGTCAAACGCCAAGATGAGGCTGTCGGATACCTCCAGCATCGCGAAAGCGAATGCCATGATGCCGCCGGCAATCAGGTGCGGGAGAATTTGCGGCAGCGTAATCTTGACAAAAGTGCGGAAAGGCGATGCCCCTAAGTTGAGGGAGGCTTCTTCCAAGATTTCGCTCGCTTGCTGCAATCCCGCATAGCACGCTCGCACCATGTAAGGTAACCGACGGATGGCGTAAGCGATGATGAGGAGCAGAACGGGATTTTGGCGCGGGTCAAGGGGCGTGTTCGCAAATGCCCCCACATACCCGAAGGCGACCACAATGCCCGGAATTGCCAGTGGCAACATCGCCATCCCGTCCAGCCATTGAGGCAGGGGCGCCTTTCCCCGAACCACCAAATACGCAATCGCCAATCCAAGGAGAATGTCAAGGGTCGCCGAGGCGAGGCTGTAAAGCAAACTGTTTCGGATGGCGGTTGCCGTCAGCGAGTAAACCAGCAGTTGCTCAAAGTAACGCGTCGTCCATCGGTCAGGCAGGATGGTCATAAACCAACGGTCTGCAAAAGCGTTGAGCACCACCGCAATGTTGGGCAGGATGGCAAGGAAGGCGACAAGGAAAATCGCCGCAAAGAGAAGCCACGCAAGGGGTAATGGCAAAATGCATTCGCCTGTTTCACCCGCTGCTCGGGGCATCGTTTGCACTTGCCACCGCTCCGCCCATCGCTTGCTCGTCCAGAAAATCACCACGCTCAGCACCATCACCAACAACACCATCGCATAACCTGTCGGGTCTTCCAACGCTTGCTCTACCCGATGGAACACTTGCACGGCAATGACACGGGTGTAGTTGAAGACGAGGGGTGTGCCTAAGTCCGTGAACGCCAAGATAAACACAAGGCTTCCTGCCGCAAACAAGCCCGGCATCATCAACGGCAAAGTAACCGTTCGGAACAACCGAAATCCGTGCGCTCCCAGTGATTGAGCGGCTTCTTCCAACGAGCGGTCAATGCGGGCGAGGGCTGCCACGCAGTTAAGGTAGGCAATGGGTAGAAAGTGCAACACTTGCAAAATCACGATGCCCCAGAAGGGATAGTCCAGCCACGAAGGTGGGTTGGTCGGGTCAACCACCCCGAGGGCGATGAGCAACTGGTTGATGGGACCAAAACGCGCCAACAACTTTCGGACAGCAATAGCGCTGACGAAAGGCGGAGAAATCATCGGCACCAACAGCACCACATTCAACACGCCCTTGAGGGGCAACCGATAGCGCACCATTGCGTAAGCGATAGGGATGGCTAAAGCGAGGGTCAAAGAAGTGGAAGTGAGCGCCAACCCGAAACTTCCTTTAAGGGCATCTGCCAATTGCGGGTCGCGCAGGAGCAAGGCAAAAAAGTCAAGGGTGAACCGACCTTCATAAACGACCGCACCCTTGAGCATGAAAGCGATGGGGTAGAGGAGTAACACAGCGAAAATGAGCCACAGGGTCGCCCAAAGGGAAAGGGCAGAGGGCGAAAACTCATACCGCCACTGTCGCAGCCTCTTCGCGAGGGAGAAGGACAAGGTCGTTGGGGGCGAACTGAAGTCGGACTTCATGGGCAAACCCACCATCCTGCGCTCGGAAGTGAAGTGCCTTGACCTTAATGTCACGAACACGAGCGACCACTTCCGTCGCTTCGCCCAAGTAAACGGCTCGCTCAATGCGGGCGACGAAAGTGTTGGGAAGTTGCTGTGACCCATCGCTCACGAAAACGACCGCTTCAGGTCGGATCATCACCCAAACCCGTTCCCCTTCTCGGACAGGAAAGTCAGGCGGGTGGCAGTGTAAAATTCCAAAAGGCGTTTCCACGCTTACTTGCTCAGAATGGAGGGCAACGATGCGACCTTCCCACACATTGGCGTCGCCCAAGAACTCGGCGACGAAGCGGGAGCGAGGGCGGCGATACAACTCCGTCGGCGTTCCGACTTGCTCCACTCGCCCCTCCCGCATGACGGCAATTCGGTCCGCCATTGCCAACGCTTCCTTTTGGTCGTGGGTGACATAGACCGTCGTCACTCCCAACTTTCGCTGCAACTCTTTCAATTCGCTCCGCATCTCCGCCCGCAGTTTGGCATCCAAGTTGGACAGTGGTTCGTCTAACAGGAGCAAGTCAGGGTGGACAGCAATGGCGCGGGCTAAAGCAACCCGCTGTTGTTGCCCGCCGGAAAGTTGCAACGGGAAGCGCCGCTCAAAACCTTTAAGCCGCACCAATCGCAATGCATCCCGAACCCGCAGTTCTATTTCATGCCGAGGCAATTTACGCACTTTCAACCCATACGCCACATTGTCCCAAACGCTCATGTGGGGGAAGAGGGCGTAATGCTGGAAAACCATCGCCGCATTGCGCTTGTGGGGCGGCAGGAAGGTCACTTCCCGCTCCCCAAAAAAGACGCGCCCTTCCTCGGGAAACAAGAAGCCTGCCAACACCCGCAAAAAAGTCGTCTTGCCACAACCTGAAGGTCCCAGCAAGAAAAAGAACTCGCCGGCTCGGAAGTCCAAAGTGATGCCCCGCAACACCAGCGTCTTGCCCAACCACTTGACAATGTTCTCCACTCGGACAGGCATCATGGTTTGGTCACCGTCTCCAAGTAGCCGTCGGAATGGATGAACCATCAAAACTATGCAACACTTGCCACAGCAGCGACAGAGGGCTTAAAGTTCTTGCAAGGCGCTTAAAACCTGCTTCCTTGCGCCCATTTCCAAGCGTCGTAGAGGGCAATGAGGGCGATGTGAGCGAAGCCTGCGGGGAGCAAAGCCGTCCAACCCAAACGCATCAATTGGTCGTAACGGATGCGCGGCAAGGTAGCACGCGCCCAAATGAAGAGGAACAGCATCGCCAGCATCTTGACGATGAACCAAAGCAGTGGCGGGAAAACGGGTCCATTCCAACCGCCCAAAAAGAGCGTCGTGACCATCGCGCACGCCGTCACCACATTCACATACTCGCCCAGCATGAACATGGCAAACCGCATGCCCGTGTATTCGGTGTGGTAACCGGCTACCAACTCGCTCTCCGCTTCGGGGAGGTCAAAAGGGGGACGGTTCGTTTCGGCGAACCCGCCCACCAGAAACAACACCAATGCTGGCAATGCCAGCGGTTTGAACAGGAGCCAGTTGGGCAGGAAGGGAATGACCAACTCTCGCCCAAACCACCAAAAAGTCAAAGGACCGCTTTGGGCTTCCACAATGCCCCGCAAACTGAGGGTTCCCGTCAGCATCACCACTGCCACAATGGCAAGACCGATGCCCAATTCGTAACTGAGCATTTGAGCGGCGCTCCGCAATCCGCCCAAAAGGGCATACTTGCTGTTAGACGCCCAACCCGCCAACACAATCCCATACACGCTCAAACTCGCCAAGGCGAGGATGTAAAGGACGCCGATGTTCAAGTCCACCACTTGCTCGCGGGGACCGAAGGGGATGACGACGAAGGTGCACAAACCCGGCGTCATCAACAGCATGGGGGCAAGGAAGTAAACGAACCGGTCGGCACCAGCGGGCACGATGACTTCTTTCAGCATCAACTTCAAGCCGTCAGCAAAGGACTGGAGCAGCCCTGCTGGTCCGACCCGATTGGGACCGAGTCGGTCCTGCATGAACCCCAACAATCGCCGCTCCCCCCAAATCAAAAAGGGCACCGCTCCCATCACGCAGCCGAGGATGATGAGCAGTTTCAACACAACCCATCCCATTTCCCCGACAGTCATTTCCTTCCCCCCTTTTGCACCGCTTCCGACGGTCGCTCATAGCCAACTGGCACTAAGTTGCCATCGTCAAACCGAAGGGTTTCTCCGCCTACCATTCTTAAGCGTGGATTTTGGGCAGCTTCGTCCCAAAGCCCCTGCGAGATGTAAAGGACGCCCAAAGTATTGGTGTCGCGGATACGGACAATTCGGGCTTTCTCTGGGTCGCGAACCTTCGCAATTTCCAGTGCCCACTCCAACGCTTGACGGTCATTCTCCGCCACGACAGGGATGCGGTCTCGCTCAATGAAGCCGCTGGTGAAGACATTGATGTGAGTGTCGTGCCAATTGACCTTCTCCATCAAGCGCTTTGTGGTGATGTCCGCCAAGCCTAACCCCGCCGCATTCCCATGCGATTCGTCCGTCAAGTCCAACACGACGACCACTTTAGGGAGCGGGTGTTTGGGTTCGCTCTCTCCCGTAATCATCAGCCGCCCAATAACCTTCGTGTCCATCCCTGTGCCTGAAATGTTCTTGCCCATTCGTTCCACGCAGAGCACATCCAAGCGATTGAAGGGGATTTTGGGTCGGATGCGTTTCCAAAAGCGCAGCCACTCTCGGTCACCCCGCTCTATCTCGTCTGGTGGCAGGGCAACAAGGTGCGCTACTTCATGGTAGCCGTTCTCTATGACGGCTAATCCCGCAAGGACGGGCAACTGACGAAGCACTTGACGCGCCAATTGGGGGATGAAGTGACGCAAACTCCATGCCTTGAAAGTATGAGCGACATCTGCTCCTTCCCGCTTTCCCATTCCTACCGCCATCATTTTCAGCAAGCCGCTCTCGTGCGGTCCGGTGAAATCGGTATGGTGCTTGATGCGGTTGACGACAAGGATTCCGTCAGCGTTGGCGGCGAATTTGTCGGTGTAGACAGGAATGCCGTCCACCTCACCAATTCGCTCCACTTCCATCGTGGCTAAGATGGGAGCGCCGACGAATTCTTCGGTGATGCCGTAGTCCCGCAAGATGGCGACCTGCCCTTGCGCTGTCGCCCCCCCCGTGACTGCCCATCGCCGGAAACAGGAACGGCTCGCCTCCGCTAAAGCGAACGAATTCCACCACGCCCTTGATGATTTCGGCGATGCGGGCGATGCCCCGGCTTCCCGCCGTGATGGCGATGCGTTTGCCTTTCAGGCGTTTCGCTATCCCCAAGCGTTCCAACTGTCGCTTCGTTTCCCCGACGACATCGTCGACGCGGCGGCTGTAAAGGCGTTGGATGACTTTTGCCATCCGAATTTGCTCCAACATTCCCCTGCGAGGGAAGTTGCCTTTCTCGGCTTCCTTCCCCCGCAGACACCTCCTTCTGGGCAAAATAGCGTATTCGGTCGCTGACTATTGTAGCGCCGGCACTTTTGAAGGGAGAACCGTTCCGTGGCGCATAGTCATCTGTTGACCGGCCACTTCCTGCTTCCTCGACCCCATCTTGGGATCTCCACAGGCGTGACTTCCCGGGGAACTCCCGGTAGGGCCGCTTAGGACGGCCAGCCCTTGAACCAC
>JGI25065J35084_100082_pt1 | contig 9177 bp, 10 predicted proteins | sample Antgeofumaro1A2A_FD_35084 | JGI IMG/M metagenome (IMG submission 35084)
GGTCTCTTTCTCCTCCTAAAGATGCCGGGCCGGTTTTCTCTTTCGAGGTGGAAAGAGGCCTTGCGGATGGCGCTGGATGAGTGGCGTCGAAGGCTTTTTCCCTTTCAGGGAGCTATTGTCGGAACTTGAGGGGGGAGGTCAGCGCTTTTTTGCGTGATAGACTTAGGCTCGTGCGCGTCAAGGAACTGATGAAAGCCAGGCCCCACAGCGTGCGTCTGGACGAGACCCTGCTGACAGCCGCCCAGCGGATGCTCGAGCACCGCTTAGGAGGGCTGCCGGTGGTGAACGAGGCAGGGAAGCTGGTGGGGCTCATCGAGGTCGATGATCTGTTGCCCCGTCCGGAAAACGTTCCGTTTTCCGAGGTGGAGGCCCTGCGCTTGTTCGGGGAATGGGTAGATCCGGGATCGGTGGAGAGCATATACCGGCAGTACCAGTCTAGGCCGGTCTCAGCGGCTATGCGTACCGACCTGGCGGTGGTCTCCCCAGACGACCCGCTGGAGACTGCGCTGATGCGCATGATGCAGGACCGACAATACCGCCGCGTGCTGGTGGTGGACGAGCACGGCCAACTGGTCGGCACCCTCACCCGCAGCGACTTCCTACGGTTGTTTGTGATGCAAGGAGCATCCACCCCAAACCCGACCACCTCCCCGGAGGACTGATGCATCTGCTGGAGGTTTTTTACCTGCTCCTGGCGGCCCAGGTCCTGGGCTGGATCTTCAAAACCCTCAAACAACCCGTGGTGATCGGCGAGGTGCTGGCCGGAGTGCTGGTGGGCCCGGCGGTGCTGGGCTGGGTACACCAAGGGGAGGTTCTGGAGTTCCTGGCTGAGTTAGGGGCCATCTTCTTGCTGTTCATGGTGGGCCTCGAGACCCGCCTCAAGGACATTCTGGCGGTCGGCAAAGAGGCCTTTTTGGTGGCGGTGCTGGGGGTAGCGTTCCCCTTCGTGGGGGGCTACCTCTACGGGGGGGCGATCGGCTTCGAGAGACTGCCGGCCCTGTTCTTGGGTACCGCGCTGGTGGCGACCAGCGTGGGCATCACCGCACGGGTGCTGCAGGAACTGGGGGTGCTCTCCCGGGCCTACAGCCGCATCATCCTGGGGGCTGCGGTCATTGACGATGTGCTGGGTTTGATCGTACTGGCCGTAGTGGGCGGGGTGGCCCAGACCGGGGCCCTAGAGGTGGCCACCGCCATCCGCATCACCGTGGTCTCGACGATTTTTGTAGGGGTGGCCATGGCCTTGGTGCCCCTGATGCGACGCCTGGCCTTAGAACGCCTGCCGGTGGGGAGTCCCCTCGGCTTTTCCCTCATGGCGGGGGTAGGGCTTGCGGCGCTGGCGGGGGCCATCGGCCTGGCCCCCATCGTAGGGGCCTTCTTGGCGGGAATGCTGCTGGCAGAGGTGCGCGAGAAGTATGAACTCGAGCGGCCTTCCTTTGCGGTGCAGGCGTTTTTGTCCCCCATCTTCTTCGCCATGGTCGGGGTTCGCCTGGAGCTAGCGGCGCTGGCCCAAACCCAGGTGCTCCTCTACGGCAGCGTGGTGCTGCTGATCGCTTTGGCCGGAAAGCTGCTGGGGGGATTTTTGGGTGCGCTCAGCCAGGGACTGCGGCGGGCGGTGGTGGTGGGGGTTGGGATGGCCCCTCGAGGCGAGGTAGGCCTCATCGTAGCGGCCTTGGGTCTTGCTGCGGGGGCCGTGAACGAGGAGGAGTATGCGCTCGTACTCTTCATGGTGGTGGGTACCACCCTGCTGGCCCCGCTGTTCTTGCGCCCGGTGATTGCCTGGGCCGAGCGAGGATCGAGCTCCGAGGGCGAGCGGGCTTGAGCCGACTCCCTCAGGTATACTGGCGGTGAGGTGCGCATCCTGGTGGTGGCGGTTGTGCTGCTGGGCTGGGCTGGAGCCCAGGAGCTGTTTCACACCGTGCAGCAGGGGGAGACCCTATTCTCCATCGCTCGCCGTTACGGCACCACGGTGGAGACCCTCATGCGCATCAACGGTCTAGACCGCCCAAACCTCGAGGTCGGCCAGGTCCTGCGGCTGCCCCCCCCGACCCCCAGCCCGCAAAGCTCACCCACAACCACCTATACCGTTCAGCCTGGGGATACGCTTTTTGGCCTCGCCCGGCGGTTCGGGGTGACGGTGGAGGCCCTGAAGAGTGAGAACGGCCTTGCCGGCGCGGCTTTGAGCGTAGGCCAGGTGTTGAAGGTTCCGGCGGCTGCCGACGCCCAGCCCTCCAGCCCAACGGAGACTGCTCTAACTGTGGTGGCTCAGCCCGCCTACGAGATCGGCTTTCTGGCCTGTGAAACCCTAGTCTCGTTGCTTCAACAGAAAAAGCAGTTGCACAGCCACATCTTGCGGCTCAAGACCCGGCTGCTGATTCGACAGTCAACCGCCAGGCCTTATGAGGGGGACTAAAATGCGATTGTTTCTGGACTCAGCGAAGATAGCCCGGTTGCGACCCTTGCTGAGCACAGGTGTTTTTTACGGGGTGACCACCAATCCCTTGATTTTGAAGGAAAGCGGCCTAAAGCCAGAAGATCTGACGCCGGAACTTCCCCAAGGAGCACCCTTGCATTTTGGCTCAATTTCGCTGGTGCTCGAGCCCACTGCCACTGCCCTTGTAGTAGATACAGTCAGCGCAGGTGATGCCTGTATGGCTGCGCTTCTGGTGGGCCTGTATCGGTCTGGGTCTACATCACGCCAACGGCTCGCTCTGTTGGGTCACGAGCAGCTTTCCAGCCTGCTCTCGTTCGCAGCAAAGGTGGCCGCCCTGACCTGTGTCCGGTCCGGGGCAGATCCAGCCTGGCAGGAGGAGGTGATATAAATCCTCGGGTGGCGAGGCCCTGTAGCCAGCGCGCCAACGATGTGCCTAGAGCCACGCCAGCCTCGGGTACCCCCAAACGTAAGAAAGCGATTCGGCCCAGGTCAAATCTCTCCTCAGCGGAGGTGGTTTGCATGGTAGCAAATCTTGCCAAATGGTTGGTTTTACTGGCCTTCTTTTCGGTTTCGGCCCTGGCCCAGTCCGGGCGCTTTCAAGGCGTCAGCATCAACGTGTTGACCTTTACCGGCCCGCAGATTGCCGAGCCCCTGCGCCGTCATGCCAAGGAGTTCGAGGAGAAAACCGGGGCCAAGGTGAACGTGGTGGTGGTGCCTTTCGCAGACCTTTACCAGCAGATCCTCACCGACGCCACCACCGGTACCAACAGCTACGATGCTTGGATCTTTGCCCCCCAGTGGATGGCTGACTTCGTGCCCGCGGGGATCATGGAGGACCTCACCGAGCGCATCAAGTCGGATAGAGAGATTCAGTGGGAAGATATCGGAGCTTTCTTCCGCAACTTCAGCGCCAGCTACGGCGGCAAGACCTACACCGTTCCCCTCGATGGCGACTTCCAGATGGTCTACTACCGCACCGACGTGCTGCAGAAGCTCGGTATGAAGCCACCCCAAACCTGGGATGACTACCTGGCCATCGCCAAGGCGGCTTTTGGCAAAGATTGGAACGGGGACGGCAAGCCTGATTACGGCAGCTGCATTGCCAAGAAGCGCAATGCCCAGTCGTACTGGATGTTCTGGTCCATCCTAGGTGGTTTCTTGCAGTCCAAGGGGACACAGCAGGGTGCGTTCTTCGACGTGGATACCATGAAGCCGCTGGTCAAAAACGAGGCCTTCGCCGAGGCTTTGCGGATCTACAAGGAGACCACCCGGTACGGCCCCCCGGACGAGCTCAACCTAGATGTGGGCGATACCCGAGGCCTTTTCACCAGCGGCCGCTGTGCCCTTTCGGTGGACTGGGGAGATATCGGCACCCTTGCCATCGACCCACAGACCTCCAAGGTCAAGGACAAGGTGGGGGCAGTGATCCTGCCGGGGAGCCGCCGGGTCTTGGACCGAGCCACGGGCAGGCTGGTAAGCTGCACTCCTGCCCTGTGCCCCTACGCCGTGAACGGGATTAACCACGCGCCCTACGCGGCCTTCGGGGGGGTGGTCGGGGGGTATCAACGCCAAGGCCAGGCCCCAAGCCAAGGATGCGGCTTACGCCCTGTTCTCCTACATGTCGAGTCCCGCTGTCTCAGGCAAGGACGTGACCATCGGGATCACCGGCTTCAACCCCTACCGCACCTCTCACTTCAAGAACCTCAAGCTCTGGACCGAGGCCGGCTTCAGCGAGGCGGCAGCCAAGAACTACCTGGGGGCTATCGAGGCCAGCCTCTCCAGCCCCAACATGATCCTGGATCTGCGCATCCCCAAGAACCAGCAGTATCAGGGGGTGGTCTTGGATAAGGCCCTCTCGGAGTTTTTGGCTGGCCAGATCTCTGTGCAGCAGGCTATGGATCAGATCGATAGCGGCTGGGAGGAGATCACCAACGCCGAAGGGCGCGAGGTGCAGAAGAGGGCCTACCGGGCCAGCCTGAACATCGAGAAGTAGCCCCTGGGTGGCTCGGAAGGATCTTAGGGAATGTGGACGATTCGGCCTCAGGCACCTTCTGACCAGCGCGGGCGGGCGGAAAGAAGCCTTTCCGCCTGGCTCGAGCGCAAAGCTGGCCTGGTCTTCTTGCTGCCCGCGGTGGGGGTGATGCTGGGTTTCGCCATCTTCCCACTGCTGGGCTCGCTGTATACCTCCCTGATCCGACTTCGCTTCAGCGGCGGGCAGACCGAGCTCGGCTTTGTCGGCTTGGCTAACTACCGCAGGCTGCTTGTGGGCAGCGAGCAGGCCCACCTTTTAGGCCGAGGAGGCGATGCCTCGTGGATGTGGGCGGTGCTGCTTTTTCTGGCCTTGCTGCTGGCCTGGGGCCTCGTCCGGCGCTACCGGCGGGGTCAGGCGACCGGGTGGTCCATGGCGGGCGGGGTCCTGGCGCTGACCCTAGCCTGGCTGGTGCTCTCCCGCCTGGTTCCCGGCAGCCTGCTGGGAACCTTGCAGACCACGCTCTTCTACGTATTCGTAGGGACGGCTTTGCAGTACGTGCTGGGGCTGTGGCTGGCTCTGCTGTGCGCCGAGCGCCTGCCGGGGACCCGCTTTTTCCGGGTGGTGTTCATGCTGCCTTTGGCCATTACCCCGGTAGGGATTGCCTACATGTTCCGCATGCTCACCGATACCAGCAAGGGGCCCTTGCAGCCCATCTGGGCTGGGCTGGGCCTGCAGGGTTTCTCCTGGGTTAACGACCCCTGGGGGGCCCGCTTCGCGGTGCTCATCGGTGATACCTGGCAGTGGACTCCCTTCGCCTTCATCGTGCTGCTGGCTGCGCTGCAGAGCATCCCTCAGGAACAGGTTGAAGCCGCCGCGGTGGACGGGGCCACACGGTGGCAGACCTTCCGCTACGTGATCTTCCCCTACCTCCTCCCGGCCAGCGCCACGCTGGTCCTGATCCGCATGATCGAGGGTTTCAAGATCGTGGACCTGCCCAACATCCTCACCAACGGTGGCCCAGGTACCGCCACCGAGTCCATCACCCTGCACGCCTACTTTGCCTGGCGGACGCTGGACATCGGCACGGCCGCAGCGTTGGGCTTCATCTTGCTGATCCTGGTCTTGCTCTTCAGCACGGTTTATGCCCGCGCGCTCCTGCCGCGGGCGAGGGGGGAGGCCTGAAGATGCGCAGCCGCTCGCCTTTGCGGCCCTCCTGGCTACAAGTAGCCTTCACCTACGTTGCGCTGGGGATTTCCGCCATCGTTGTGCTCTTCCCGCTGTACTGGGTGGTGGTGACCTCCTTGAAGCTACCCATCGAGGTGTTCAACGGGCCCTTCTACCTGCCCTTCGTGGATTTCCAGCCCAGCCTGCACGCCTGGCAGTACGTCTTCAACGTGCTGGGTCCGGACGTGAAGCGGGCCTATCTCAACACGGCCACAGTGGCCTTTGCCAGCGCCATCCTCACCCTGTTCCTAGGGGCCTTCGCCGCCTACGGCCTCACCCGCTTCGAGTATCGCCCTAGGGTCGGGGCTATTCTGAGTTTCCTCGGCTGCCTGGCGCTCATGGGGGTGCTCTGGGTCCTGGGCACACCCACGGGGGTGGCGGCCTTGATGGCGCTGGGGCTGTTCTTCCTGGTTTTACAAACCCTGGGGCGGCGCTTCCGGCGAAGCCTGGGAAACCAGGACGTGGCCTTCTGGATGATCTCCAACCGCATCCTGCCGCCGGTGGTGGTGGTCATCCCCATCTACCTGCTCTTCCAGCAACTGGGGCTGTTGGACACCCGCACAGCCCTCATCATCAGCTACACTGCGGTGAACCTGCCGATTGCAGTCTGGCTGATGCGGGACTACTTCATGGGCGTTCCGCAAGATGTCGAGGAATCCGCCCAGATCGACGGGGCCTCGAGGTATCGCATCTTCTTCTCCATTGTGCTGCCCCTGGCGGCCCCCGGCCTGGTGGCCACCTTCCTGCTGGTGTTGGTCTTCGCCTGGAACGAGTACCTGGTGGCACTATTCCTCTCCAAAGCCAATGCCCAGACCATGCCCCTCCTGGTCTCGGCCATGAGCGGAACCCGCGGCACGGAGTGGTGGTACATGTCGGTGGTCATCCTGATCATGATCCTGCCGGTAGTGGTCATGGCCATCCTCCTTGAACGCTACATCGAGCGGGGTCTAATTGTGGGGGCAGTGAAGGGATGAGGCCCCGCATACGCGCCCTGGTGGTGGGCGGCCCCATGTACGATAGCCTCTATGGGATCATTGAGCCCTTTGCCCAGCGAGAAAGGGTGGAGGTGGAGGTTGTTCGGGCCAACGGCCACCCTGAACTCAACCGGTGCATTACCGAGGCTTTTGGTGAAGGGGTGGGCTTCGACCTGATCTCCACCCACTCCAAGTTTGCTCCTGCGCAGCAACAGTGGTTAGAGCCTCTGGATGGGCTCCTGGAACCAGACGAGCTAGCCGTCTTCGATCACCGGGCCCTGGAGCTGGCTCGCATCCAAGGTGGGCTCTTCGGTCTGCCGCGCAACCTGGATATAAAGCTGATGCATTACCGCACCGACCGGCTGCCAGAAGCCCCCCCCAGCTGGGAGGCTCTGGTATGGATAGCCCAGTCTCAATCACCCTACGGCTTCGTATTTCCAGGCAAAGGTTCGGGGTTGTTTGGGCACTTTTTCGAGCTGTGCGGAAGCGCTGGGCACTACCTATACGAGACCGAGGTACCCCGTCCCCGCGCCCAGCACCAAGCGGGATGGTGGGCCCTAGAGATTCTAGGTGCCCTAAGTAAAACAGCTCCCAGCGAGATCCCCGAGTGGGAATTCGATGCCGTAACGTCCTGTTTTGCTGCCGGAGAAGCCAGCCTGACCACCGACTGGCCCGGCAGCTTTCACCGCTACAGGGCGAGCCCCATCCGCGACCGCCTGGGCCTGGCCCTGTATCCCAGGGGGCCCGTGCAGCGGGCTACTTATGCGGGCAGCCATACCTTTGCCCTGGCCCGAAACGCGGCTGACCGACCGCTGGCGCTGGCGCTGCTGCGCCACCTGACCTCGAGGGAGGCCCAGCTGATCGAGGCCCGCCAGGGCACTCTGCCTGCTCGAAGGGACGCCTTGGAAGCCATTCGCCAGGAAACCCCACCCCACACCCTGGAAGCCCACCGCTGGGAACTTTTGCAGCAGGCCCTGGAGTACGCCTGGTTCCCGCCTAAACACCCTCGCTACCCCGCGGTGGAGGCGGTGGTGGCCGAAAATCTACGGGCTTTTCTGCGGGGCGAGCAGTCGGCAAAGACCACCTTGGAGCGCATCGACCAGCAAGGTCAGCGAGCAGCGGAGGGGATCTAGATGGGGGTAGAGGTACGGATGCCCAAGCTCGGCAACGAGGTAGAAAGCTGCCTGTTGCTGAACTGGAAAAAGGAGGTCGGCGAGGTGGTGCGGGCCGGTGAGGTGCTGTGTGAGATCGAGACCGATAAGGCCCTCATGGAGGTGGAAAGCCCTACCGATGGGGTGCTGCTACAGCGCTTGGCCGAGGCCGGGCAGGAGGTAGCGGTGCAGACGCCCATCGCCATCGTGGGTACGGCGGAGAACAACGCTATCCCCAGCCCTCCTGCCCCCTCCCCCGATGAGACCTCGAGGCCCGCTGTCTCCCCGCGCGCCCGGCGCTTAGCGTTCCAGGAGGGCCTCGAGACTGCCTCTATAAAAGGGAGCGGGCCGGGCGGCCGCATCCTCGAGCGCGATGTGCGGGCAGTGCGTGAGCGCTCCCAGCAAATACCCCCTCCACCCTCAACCCTACCCGTCCAGGACACGCCCAGCCCAGAGACCCCGGCCACAGCGCCACCACAACCCTGGCAGGTTATACCTCTGCAAGGTGTCCGCAAGCGGGTAGCCCAGCGTATGCAGCAATCCCTGCAGCAAAGCGCACAGCTCACCCTGCACGCTTACGCGGAAGTGGGGGGGCTGTTGAAGCTACGGCAGGAGCTCAAACACCACCCCGATCCAGGCTTTCAAGAGATTAGCCTCAACCACCTGCTGCTCTTTACACTGGCCCGCACGCTGCCGCAGTTTCCCGAGCTCAACGCCTGTCTGGTAGGAGACACCCTGTACCAGTACCAGGCCGTACATCTGGGTTTTGCCGTGGACTCCCCCAGAGGTCTTCTGGTTCCCGTCATCCATCACGCCGAGCAGATGAGCTTGCTCGAGCTAGCCCAGACCGCCCGAGGTCTGACCAATGAGGCCCGCCAGGGCCGTGTGTCTTCTGAAGCGCTGCAAGGGGGTACCTTTAGCCTTAGCAACCTGGGTCCGCTGGGCATCGAGGTCTTTACCCCTATTCTAAACCCGCCCCAGGTGGCCCTGTTGGGGGTAGGAATGGTGAGCTTGCGCCCGGTACAAGCTGGGTCAGAGGTGGTTTTCCGCCCCCATCTGCCGCTCTCGCTCACCTTTGATCACCGTGCGACCGACGGTGCGCCGGCGGCACGTTTCCTACAAACCCTGAGCCAACGGCTGGGCGACCCCCTACGCCTACTGGCCCTTTGACGAGGGAGCTATGCCCAAATCCCTTTCCCTGGATCCCCACCAACTGCGCCAGGCGGGCTGGCTCGAGGCCCCCCGTCTGCCCCTCAACCAGTACCGGCCCGATCCCCAGGCGGAACTGACCCGCTATGGCGCCCCAACCCTACGTCGTGTCTACCAGGATATGCTCTACATCCGCGGCTTCGAGACCCTGCTGGATGAGTTCAAGACCAAAGGGGTATACCAGGGCATAGAGTACGTCCACAAAGGACCAGCCCA
>JGI25065J35084_100083_pt1 | contig 9167 bp, 9 predicted proteins | sample Antgeofumaro1A2A_FD_35084 | JGI IMG/M metagenome (IMG submission 35084)
TCGTACCGTTTGTCTTTTTCCGGGGTTTGACTACCTCGCGCTCTCTGTTTTATCTGTTTTAGAGGTTTCGACTACCCAACACGACAAATTGTTCGTGCACATTCACTCACTCCTGTACTAGCTCCACGAGGATTCCAGGTCCATCCTTGGGGTGAACGAACGCGACCATTTTCCCGCCGCCACCAAGGCGAGGACGATCGTCGATTAGCTGTGCATCTTGAGCGCTTAGCTCCTCGAGCAACCCGTCGAGGTTCTCGACGCCGAAGCCTATATGGTGGATACCCTCACCTCGTTTCTCCAAAAACTTGGCGACCGGTGAGTCGTCGGCCGTGGGGGCGAGGAGCTGAATGTAAGACTCGCCTACTTGGATCATCGCTTCTTCAACTTTGTCTTGGGGGATCTCCTCGCGAGACGCGACTTTTGCCCCGTAGCGTCGAGCGAAATACTCAATTGCGGCATCTAGGTCTCTGACTGCGATCCCGATGTGATCCACCTTCGCGAGCTTCATGCCCAAACCTCCATACGATCTGGCGCGTCTAAGTTGGCATAGCGTCGGCCAAAAGGGTACCTAAACAATGCGAGTGTGACACCAGATTGGTCTTGGCTTTTCGGGGTTACTGCGGTTAGGTGGTTTCTCGAGGCTCGCTCAGCGATAGACTACGAGGTGGGTCGGGGTTGCCAAAATTGTTGCGCACCCGCTGATTCTTGCTGCAGAAAGGAGCACACGATGGCAGGTTCGGTGATTGTAGATGGTGCTAGGACTCCCATTGGGAAGTTCATGGGCAGTCTATCCAAGTTCACGGCGATGGACCTTGGGGGTTTTGCCATTCAGGGCGCCCTATCGAAGTCAGGTGTCAGAGCTGAAGACATAGATTACGTGATTATGGGGCAGGTCTTGCAGGCTGGCCAAGGCCAGATCACTGCGAGGCAGGCTGCGAGTAAGGCGGGCATCTCGATGGAAGTGCCCGCCCTCACGGTCAACAAAGTGTGTCTATCGGGAATCAACGCAATTTATCTAGCAGATCAGATGATCCAAACTGGCGAGGCCGATCTTGTAGTAGCCGGAGGTATGGAGTCCATGACGCAAGCTCCGTACCTGATTCCCGGTGCCAGAAGTGGGCTGCGCATGGGCGATGGCAAGGTGATCGACTCCATGATCTATGACGGTCTGTGGTGCGCGTTTGACCACTGCCACATGGGCGAGGGATCTGACCGAAACAATGCCCGGTTGGGCATCACCAGGGAAGAGCAAGACCTCTGGGCCACCATGTCTCACGAGAGAGCAGCTGCCGCTACGAAGGCGGGAAAGCTCGGCGAGGAGATCGTTCCTGTCGAGGTTCCCCAGCGCAAGGGCGACCCCATTGCGGTCGACTCGGACGAGGGGATCAGGCCCGAAACCACCCCTGAGTCGCTTGCCAAGCTTCCTCCTGCCTTCGATAAAGAGGGGACAATAACTGCAGGAAACGCCAGCCAAATCTCGGATGGAGCATGTGCGGTCATTGTGGCTAGCAAGGAAAAAGCAGAATCATTGGGAGTAACGCCTTTAGCCGAGATCGTCTCATACGGAATGGTAGCGGGACCCGACGCGACGTTGCATAGCCAACCTTCCCGAGCGATTTTGAAGGCTCTCGACAAGGCAGGCTTGGGCGTAACCGAGATCGACCTATACGAGATCAACGAGGCTTTCGCAGCTGTCGCAATTCAGTCTGCAAAGGAACTTGGGATTCCGAACGACATAGTCAACGTGAACGGTGGAGCCGTTGCTTTGGGGCATCCTATCGGTGCTTCCGGCGCACGTCTGACGCTGACACTGGCCATGGAGCTAAAGAGGCGGCAGGCAAAGTTGGGAGCTGTGGGGATATGCGGCGGTGGAGGCCAGGGCGACGCGATCGTTCTTCGCTCGCTTTAAGATCCTCGCGCCCTGTTCTTTGTGCCTAGTGCCGGTGGGCGGGCGCGCCAGCGTTTCTCAGGGCTGCACCTAGCAGCACGACTAGGGCGCCTCCCAAAGCGACGTACATTCCGGGGTCTGGCACATAGGCGATCTCGCCAGTGGCGCCAGTCTCTCCGGAGAGGGCTAGTTTTACCAGGAATGCCGCGGGAGTCAGGATTGCTAGTAACCCTGCGATAGTGAGGCCGGTGGCCGCCAGCTGGCTGCGGGGCACCGCCAGGCCTACTACTGAGATGAGCGCCAGCACGGCTAATACCGACGCTGCTGTGAGCCAGGGTAACGGGTATGATCCGGATACTCCGGTTACCAGAAGCGAAATAGGGAGAGAGCCAGGGCCCAGCGCCTGTCCCTCGGTCGTGCCGTGCACGGAAATCCACGGCATTGCTATAGAGGCTAGTAGAGCGAGAATCCCGACGCCGGAGATCAGGTCGATGGGCGTGTAACCGTTTCTCAGAGATGGTTTGGTGGTGGACCCAGACGAACCGACGTACTGCGGTAAACGAACTCTCCATGGATCTGGAGCCTCCACGGCTTTCAGCTCATGATGATCGACCATCCATGGGTCGGGGTTCGGCGGTAGGTAACTTTGTGCTTGCCGAGGTGATGTTTGAGCGGTCAGGACCTCGACATTCTCGGATGAAGCCGACGCCCTGACAGCCGCCGCATACGTGTTGTCCAGTTCCCCATCGAGTTTCGTCTTATTGTCCGGGGCTGCCATCATCTCCAGCGATCGTAGAAAATCCTCCCCCCTAACTTGCCGCAGCCGCTCGATGATCTCCGATGGACTTTGGGGAGAGTCGTCCAGGGAAACCGGCAGAGGGTTGGGACGACTCGGCGAGGGCTGCACATTCGAGGAAGGCTGGAGCCTCGGGCTCACCCCGGTTTCTTCTACTGGAAGCTGCGGTTGAGGAAGGGGGGACTGGCACGAGATACAGGCGCGAACTCCCGGCATGTTCGGGAAGCCACAAGCTGGACAGTTGACAGTATCAGGCGCACACATCCGCCCTTTATTCCTTTCACAACCCGTAGTGGGATCTGCTCAGCTGCAAATAGTATCGGATCGTGCTGTCGCTTCTTGGAATACGCCATTGCGACTACTCGGGCAAGGTCGAAGAGATTTCATTCAGAAGTAGCGCTTTGTTGGGATGCCGGTTACACTCGTCGCCCGCAGTTGCATTGAGGTCGGGAGTCCTTTCCAGAGTCTTCGGCTACAGCAAGCCCGACCGCCTATAGGATAGTGGCCAGAGTGAAGCGACCATCCGAGGAGGTCTGAAGCAAATGCCTGCAGCACCATGGCAAGAAGCCAAGGTGAGAGAAGTTTTCATCGAGACCCCCGAGACAAAAACGTTCCGTCTCGACCTTGAACAGCCCATTGATTTTCTTCCGGGACAGTACGTGAACATCAGGTTCGAGTTTCCCGACAGAGGACGGGTGCAACGGGCTTACTCCATCGACTCGTCCCCTACCAACAAGGACTTCATCGATCTGACGATTCGCAAGTTCGAGGACGGGACAGTTTCGAAGCACATGTGCGACAACATCGGAGTCGGCGACGTGGTTCCTACCAGAGGGCCCTTCGGGAAGTTCGTGTGGACTCCGGACTTGGGAGGACCTTTATATCTGATAGCCGCAGGTTCCGGTATCGTGCCTCTCATGTGCATGATCCGCTACTGCGACGAGCTAAAAATCCACGATATTCCCATCACGCTGTTATATAGCTCCAAATCCTGGGATTACATAATCCACAGAGACCAGCTGGCCGAGATCGAATCCCGGATGCCTAACCTTGAAGTGATCCACACCCTAACCCGGTCTCCGAATGACGAACGAGTCCGATATCACCGGCGTATAGACAAGGAGATGATAGAGGCCCACCTACCTGCGGGCGCTCTGTGCTATATCTGTGGGCCTCCAGAGATGTGCGAGAACTCCGAAAAGGCACTTATAGATTTGGGGGTCCCACCCGAGCGAATCAAGCTAGAGAAGTACGACTGAGCAGTACCACGGTGGACACCGTAGGGTTAGAGATTTCGGTTTAGAGATTTCCTTTTAGGCGTGGCATGCGCGGTCTTTTTTGCCAAAAAGCGTTAGAATCCGTGTTTTGGAAAGACCGGACTCGCCAAAAGATGCGGGTTTCATGGGCTCGCAGCCCCGCCACACCTGTACGCTAGCGACACGCTAGTCAAGCCTTCGAGAAAGTACATCTCGGCCCTTATCGTTCCCTTCGTTCCACCTCCGGAAATTTCGACAATAGATTTTCCATCGGCGTACGGGAACAGTTGTCCATCCGGGTATCGCATTGCCATCCCCACGGGCACCTCATAGGTTCCGTCCCCGTGGAAGTTGTCGATCTTGAAGTTCGATCGCCATGTTCGGTCGCCTAATTTAGCATCTTCTATTTCGACCCAATACTCGTTCGTTGGCATCGGAGAGCAGATAACCACTGCCTTAGACGGTTCAGTCTCTCTGATTCCACCTGTCGTCTTGATGATCGCAGTAGCGTCAGGTGGAAGTGCCTGAGGTGGCATTTCGTTTTTGGGGATAAAGATAGGCTCCTCTCCAAGTGGCTGAATGTCTTGGGGAGGAACGACAGTGTTTTCTGGGTTCGGACGGGGGAGATCTCGACCTCTTGGATCTTTGATTCCTGTCTCGAGCTCCCCTTTTGAGTGCTCATCTCGTCCCTCGTTCTGCGTGCTAGACCTGCTCAGTACGCCGACGATGAGGGCAGTTAGTACCGCAGCAATTACTACCCCGGCGGATGCATATACGGCAATCTTCTTATTCAACGCTGCCCGTACCTCGTCTTACGCGTTGTTTATAAGGTCGAGTCGTATGGGAGCTCTGCTTCAATGTTCGGGTAGGTCTCTCGGCAACCGCTACACCATCTTTCAACCTGTTCTTGAGGAACCGGCTCGGGGTTTTCCACGTCTTCGTAGTACATTCTTCGTACCGGCTGCAAATCTTCGACAAGGGTCAAGGCTCCGCACGAGTCGCACGGGGCAGTCTCTGGTTTACCGTTCATGTGTTCGATAAGATTTTCGATCGCGACCTCCAATTTGGTTCTCGTCAGTGTCAGTCACTGCCTCCTGTAGTTGCCTGCCGTATCGATACTTCTATGTTCTGATTGACCTTTGAGTCAACCGCGGATCTCTCCAATATCTCGGGTACCCCACTCGAAGCAATTCGAAAAACTACTCCACTTCTCGACGCCACTCGAAGGCACGCCCCAAGGTGAGTTCGTCCGCGTACTCAAGATCGGATCCTACGGGAAGACCGCTTGCGAGCCGCGTCACGGTAACTCCTCTCGGCCTGAGAGTTCTTGCCAAGTACATCGCAGTAGTCTCGCCTTCCACGTTGGGGTTAGTGGCGATAACGACCTCTTTTACCTCTCCCGCATCCAGTCGGCGTATAAGCTCCGGTATGCGCAGTTGCTCTGGTCCAATCCCTTCTATGGGATTCAATGATCCGCCGATCACGTGGTAGAGACCTTGAAAGCTACCCGTCTTTTCGATGGCGAGTATGTCCTGAGGGGACTCTACTACGCAGATCAACGAGCGATCCCGACGCGGATTTGAACAAACGGAGCATTTGTCACCAGCTGCGTAGTTGAAGCACTCGAGGCACAGTGATATCGAGTCTCTTACCTGGATGAGCGCAGACACAAGCGCGTCGATTTGTTTTCCCCCCGTCTTTAGTAAATGGAACACAATGCGCTGCGCCGTCTTCCTGCCGATGCTCGGAAGGCGAGAGAACTGCTCTATGAGGTCTTCTATCGGAGGTTCAAACAACGGATTGCTCCTAGAAGACTTGGCTCGCTCAGGCGTTGTGATCGGATTCGTCGGCACCCAGGTGATGGCTTCTGGGTCCTCGGTCTGGTCTAGACGAGGAGTTCAAGGAAGAAGTCAGGTCGGGGCCGGACATCAGGCTCTGACCGAGGAACTCATCAAGGCCAGGGATGGGACCCAGCTGGGAAAGAGTGCCCTGGGCTTCAGTTGCAGCAAGACTTTCCAGCTTTGCGAGAGCATCGTTTATCGCCGCTGCTATTAGGTCTTCTAACACTTCGATATCCTCTGGGTCAAGGCATTGAGGTGAGATTTTTACTCCTGCCACCCTGTGATCTCCCTTTAATGAAATTCGAACCATGCCTCCCCCGGCGCTCCCTTCAACCGTTCGATCTCGAAGATACTGCTGAGACTCGACCAACTCTTTTTGCACCCTCTCTACATTGGCCAGAAGCTCTGCGATATCGAAACTTTGGATGCTCCCTAGCCCGGAAGCGCTCTTCGGTGGCAACGATTTTTTCTTTTTGGGCTTCTTGCTCATTGGACTACCTCGATAGGATGCTCCCATCCAGCTGGATGGTGAAACTAGTAGCGCTCAATCGTAGAGCGGGGTCCCTCCTAACTCCTCTTTTATCAACTTGTCCGCTATCTCGCGGGCTCTAGCCCTATTGCGAGGGAAGCTCGGAGAGCTGTTTTCGGAGCCCTGGTTGTTCTTACCAGAATCCTCCGCTTCCTGCCCACTGTTTCCGCTCTCGTCGGAGGATACGACCCGAGCGGATATATTGAGTGGACTGCCGAACACCGACGTCATCTCGGGAGCTATCACGGCCCTGAGTGCCTCAGCACCTTTGGCGTGAAACTCAAATTTTTCGGGGTACTCGATTATGAGGGTAGATCCGTCGATCTCGACCGGCCGAGCTTCTTGGAGTAAGGCCCGGGCCTTCATTTTCTTTGCGCCCTTGAGGGCCGAGAGCAGCTGCTCCCATTGAGATACAAGCGAAACCGAGTTTGTTAGCGTACCGCTCTGGGAACTCGGGTAGCCCAGGGGAGAAGATGCCGCTTCTGGGACCTTTTTAGGTGTGACGAGATCTGTTTCCTTGTCCGAGGCTCCAGGCGGCCTGAGCACCGTTTCGCCGCCCTCCTTCTCTTCCGCGCTGACGCCTCGTTCTCGATCCGACTCGTGGCCCCTTGCCGTCCCTGAAGCGAGTTTTCGTTCCAGGCGGACAAGTTTCTCTTGGAGCTCCTCCACACGGCGTGCCAGCTCTGCCAACGAGGGAGCTTCTTCGGGTTTGCACATTCTTACTACTCCGAGCTCGAACGCGAGCTGGGGTGGTCCTCCAGATGCCATGGACGCGAGCACGTCGCCTGTAATTTCGAGACACCGCAAAATAGATGGTCTTCCCATCAGCTTGGCGATTTCAGCCAGTTCCTCTGCGCTTTGCGGATCTACTCCTGCAACTGCCTGGGTCTGCCGGGTGGGTAGATACGATGCCACCATCAGATTCCGGAGGTAGGCTGCGAAGTGTTGAGCAAAGGATCTGAAATCTTTGCCGCTCTCGGATAAAGATGCAACGACTGCTAAGCAATTTTCGATGTCGCCGGTGGCTATTGAGCGTGCGAGGGAAGCAGACGTGGTAGTTTCGTCGTCGCCGGCGATAGACGACACGCTCTCCTTCGTGATGTGACCACCCGTTGCTGCTATGAGTTGGTCGAGGATAGAGAGGCCATCCCTAACGGATCCTCTTGCCAAAGCTGCCACCCGCTCTATGGCCTCTGGCTCGAAATCTATACCTTCCTTCTCGCACACACTCGTATAGTGCTCTGCCAGCTCGGAGGGGGTGATGAGCCTGAACTCAAAGTGCTGACACCTACCGGCTATTGTGGGAGGAACTTTTTGAGGCTCTGTTGTCGCAAGAACGAACACGATATGCTCAGGGGGTTCCTCCAAAGTCTTCAATAGCGCATTGAATGCATGGGAGGAAAGCATGTGGACCTCGTCGATTATGTAGAACTTTTTCCTCGACAGAGCTGAAAGTCCGGTAGGAACGTTGGATAGAAAGTCCCTCGTTTCCTCGACCTTGGAGTGGGTCGCAGCGTCGATCTCGAACACATCTGGGAAGGTTCCTGCTGCTATCTCGGTGCAGGCCTGGCATACCCCGCACGGTTCTGGGGTGGGGCCTTTCTCGCAGTTCACCGCTTTGGCCAGAATGCGGGCAGTCGATGTCTTTCCGGTACCTCTTGGTCCCGAGAAGAGATAGGCATGGAATACATGACCCCGTACCACCGCGTTGGAAAGCGTTCTCGAGACGTGTGCCTGTCCGATGATCTCCGAGAACGTCTGGGGGCGGTATTTCTGATAAAGGGAGGAAAATGGCATGCGGATAAGACCTTCTGTCGATCTTGGCGGACTTAGCTGGGGCCACCGCGCGGCCCCCCTAGCTAGACATACTGGCTCTTGCACCTTTCGAAATCTCTAAAGAGCTGTGGCCGTGCACCTGCCCTTGCCCGCTTCCGGCTGAACGCTCCGAAGGGGCCGACTGGGCCAGGAGCTCCTACGGCACCCGGCCACACCTGCTTAGAGCTGCTTCCTTCCGGACCTGACTCGGTTCGCAGGGCGCCGTCGCGTAGGACCCGACCGTATGCGCCGGCACACCTTGGAGCTACCCAGCTTTCCGCGGTCGCAGGCAGGAGTTCGGCCCGGCGTGAAGGGGATTTCCGGTTCAGGGTACCCCTAGCTCCCCGCCTAGCACGGCCACTGCAAAGTATAAGGGATGCGCGATTAACCCTCACCGGGAGCGTAAATCATCTGGACAGCCTAGCTCTAAAAAAGCTTCGCCTCTCCCGGGTAGGAGATCCGTTTCTTTCCTTCGACTCGCGCAAATGCGGGTAGACAATGGATTTCGCAGTCTCTCCCGCGTATGTGGCGAACTTGCCATCCTCTTACAACAAAAGCATCGGAGAGGAGGCGCCTGTGACACCTGTACGGAAGTGCTTCTGCACACATGAGAACCGTGCGTTTGTCCTTAGCCTTGTTCTCGATCCTCGCAAGGGCTCGCTCGAATTCTTGCGTTTGCATGAAATCGGCGTAAGCCCTAAACGACCCTACTTTCCACCCTGTGTTGGGCGAGTTTGGGCTGGGCTTTCGATATCCCCCGAGTTGCTCAATCCACTCGTACTCAATGCCGCGCTGTTCGAGGGCCGTGGAAAGTGAATCTTTGTTGAAGTGAGGAAACTTACGAGATGAGGGCCATCTCCTAATGTCCACCAAAAATGCAATGGCATGAGATTCGAGCATGTCCAAAAACTCGTCTAGACGTCGATTAGAGTGACCGATCGTGTGCACGACACGTGGCCCTAGGCAGGAGGAGAGCTCGGCAATGGAACCTGATTGATCCACAGATTTCCTCCGTGGAAGGCAAAGCGGAGGGGGAGGGATT
>JGI25065J35084_100085_pt1 | contig 9124 bp, 3 predicted proteins | sample Antgeofumaro1A2A_FD_35084 | JGI IMG/M metagenome (IMG submission 35084)
GCGAATATCGCTGTAAAGCACCACTTCGCTGCGACCACTTTTAAGCACTGAACCGAAAGTCACCCAATCGGGGAATGTGGGACGAGGTGAGACAAGGGGAGAGATGAAAAGATGAAAAGGGGATGGCTTGGTTGGGCGAAAGCCCGACCTTCCTATTCCAACGGCAATGGAGGGGAAAGGGGAATGCGTTGGCGACGATGGCGAACTTGGCGCTGGTTGGCCCAGTTCATGGTCGGTGCATTGACACTTCAGTGGGTTGGAAGAATAGGCGCTCAAGAGCGGGCGGAAACTTTGAAAGCCCCCCCGCGCATGATTGTCTTGGACTTTGAAGTGCCCAAAGAGCAACCAGAGTTGTTGGGGCGAAAGGCAGCGGATGCGGTGGCGGTGGCATTAGTGGACATTGCCAAGTATGAGGTCATCCCGCGAACCGATGTGGAGGCAGCCATAAAACGGCTTCGGCTAACTCCGCCATTGACCACGCACCAAATGACCTTGCTGGCAAAGAATCTGAATGCCCGTTATGTGGTTGTGGGGAAAGTGGTGCGGGTAGTTGTAGATGCGAAGGCAGGGCATGCCAGTGTCCAGTTGCAAATGCTTTACTTTGACCCTTATCTGGAAGCGCCGGTCAATGGAGCCCATGTGTTGGCGACGACGCCCCCTCGGGTAGGCGCGACTCCCGACATCTTGGTTGACCAAGCCCTTAACCTCGCTGCCCAACAAGCAGTCCAACAAGCCCTTGCGACTCGCTTACCAGAAGGGCAAATCATGCAACGGGTTGGCAACACCGTCATTATCAACCGAGGGCACGACCAAGGGCTTCGGGACGGAATGAGAATGTGGGTTTATCGGTTGGTGCGAGACCCTGAGACAGGGCAATGGGTTCGCACCCGAATCGGTCGCATCACCATCACCAGCGCTGAAGCGAGGCAGTCTTCAGCAGTGATTGATGAAGAAGTGGTGCCCATTCAATATCCCGATCGCGTCATTGGTATCTACGAAATCCCAAAGTTAGGTGTTCCTGAGCCTCCGGTGCAGCGGAAGGTGAAAGGGGCAGGGGCTGCCCTGCCACAACTTTTGCTTCTCATTGCTGGCATCGTGTTAGTGGGTTCGCTGGCAGGCAGTTCCAAGAGAGGGACAGGCACTCCTTCCATTGCCTCGGCTCAAGTGATCAACAACGGTCAAAATGTCCGTTTGCGGTTCAAGGGGGACAAAAACGACTTGCTGATTGAAATCTACCGCGACACCCTCCCACTGGTGCGCACGGACGGGGTGTATCCCATTGAAATCTTGGAAGCCCAAGCCCAAGGTGCCAGCGAGTATGTGGACGGCAATTATCCCTCTTCGGGCACCGTGACCATTGAGGAAATTCAGCCTGTCACGGGTGGTACCCCCACGCCATTCTTCCCACAGGTTACGCGCAAGCTTGGAGATGTGGGAGATACCTTCACTCGCAATCGGTTCAACTACGAGGTCTCCTTCCTGCACCAGCTTTTGATCCCAGGGCAGCATTACTGGTATGCCATTCGCAAGGTTGTGGTGCAACGCTTGGCACCCCCACCGCCAACAGCGGGCGGAGCGACGGAACGGGAACCTTTCCAACTGGTATATAGCCATGTTTCGCAACCTATCGGTCCTTTGACCCCTCTCGTCCAACTTAAGGAAGCCGACTTGTTAGAGCCGACAGGAGATGTGAACATCACCAATGTGACCTTCCGTTTCCTTTCCGCACAAGGTGCTGACGAGTATGTGGTGCAAGTGAGTGACCGTCCCGACTTCCCGAAAAGCCGCATTGTTGAATTGCCTTTGCCAAACAAGGTGCCCAATCCTGACATTGGTGGTCAACCCCTCGAGCTCGCCAACCAAAACTTAGCGCCGCGTTTGGCTGCCAAGGGCATTTCCATCACAGCGGGACAAGTCCTTTATTGGCGTGTGGGCTACCGATACTCCCGCGATATTTCCCCGCCAGAGGGCGGCTTTGTGGTAAGCCTGGTTCGTTCCTTCACCGTGCTTGTTGTCCCGCCTTCTCCGCCGGGGAGTTAGCCACTTGCGAGGAGGGAAACTTCCATGTGGGAATTGGTTGCGGTTGACCTGAAAGGGGACAATAAGGTGCGAGGGCAAACAAATGGGTGGCAAAAGGTGTTGCTGATTGCCTGTCTCATCTGGCTGACGGCAAGTTGGGTGCTCGCCCAAAATTGGTGCCGAACAGCGGAGGTCAACCGAGCCCTCATGCAACAGTTAGGCATCACCGATGAGAAAATTCGTGCCGCTTTTGAAACCAGCCAACGCCAAGCAGGGCGCGAGTTGCCTTCCTTCTTCTACGGTGGCTTAGGCTCCAGTTTCTTCCCTGGGCAGGGTTTGGTGGGCACTTTGCGTGGGCTTCACATCCTCGTCCGACCCAATTCGCCCGATATCTACCCCGACCCAACCCACACCGCCGAATATTACCAACGACTCCTCTTTGACGAAACCAACCCTCAATCTCTTGCCAGTTACCTCAAGGAAGCCTCCTACGGACGGTTGCGCTTGCTGGGCGATTCGTTCGGTCCCGTCCTTGTGAATGTCCCCGTGACCACGACGGGGAATGTCACCCACATCGCCAACTTTTCCATGGATGTGCTTCAAGCGATGGTCCGGCAGGCAATTTCGTCCCTTGACGCTATTGTGGACTTCTCTCGCTACGACAGCGACGGCGACGGACGCTTAGACTTGCTATTTATCACCTTCGCTTCCGACCCAGACACCCGTCCTCCCAATGGCAACTTTTTCAACGACCCCAGTTTTAGTGCCTTTACGGTCACTTGGGGGAAGTTTCGCCGCGTTAATCCTACCATACCACCCCTTGCCACAACAGGGGAAGGTGTCGTTGTGGAATGTGCGGTGTTTGTTCACGAAGTTTTCAGCACCTTCCCCCTTTACGGGCTTTACGGGTGCGGCGTTTACGCCCACGAGTTTGGACATGCTTTCGGGATGCCCGACCTTTACAATCCCGACAACCTTTCCCAAGTAGACCCGGGCGCGTGGTCGCTGATGGCGAGAGGTGCGGTTTTCTACCCTGGTCGCATCACCTTGAATCCGAACCGCCCTGGCGGTCACCCCGGTCACCTTGACCCATGGGGCAAAATCATGTTCGGTTGGCTGCAGCCTTATGAGGTCACCCGTGATTTGGGACAAGTGGTCATCCCTGTTTTTTCGGAGCAACCTGTTGCTTATCGTCTTTGGGCATTCGGGGCGCCCGCTTCTAATGAATACTTCCTCGTCGTCAACCGACAACCAAAAGGCTTTGACAGCCTGCTTCCGGGCTTTGGGCTCAATATTTTCCACATTGACCGCTCTATCCTGGGTGATCCCGTGCTTTATTTGCGAAACGCCGTCCAACAAAACCCGCTCCGAAAAGGTGTGGATTTAGTGGATGCCGACGATCGGAACGATATGGACAATGCAGTTATTCAAACCCAAAACTTTGACTGGACAAGCTTCGGGTTTGCTGGCTTTGCGCAAGGCAATTGGGGGGACGATGGTGACCCCTTCCCCGGTCAGACGAACAACACCCGCTTTGACATCTTGAGCAGACCATCCAGCCTCAGTTACCTTGGTGGCGACAGTGGGGTGCGGGTACTGGACATCCGACCCCTGCCTGACCGGTCGGTGCAAGCCATTTTGCGGGTAGCCGTTCAGCCTTATACCCTCATTCTTTCGCCTCGGGAAGGTGAAATCGTGTATACTTCCCGCCCCACTTTGCAGGTGCAATGGACAGCACCTATGGGGGCTTTCGCCGATATTGACCCTGCCAGCATTCAAGTGGTGGTGGACGGCGTGACTTTACCTATCGCTAATCCTGCCGCTGTGTTCAGCGAAGGGCGCCAAACGCTGCGGTTGCCTTTGGTAGACCCAACCGACCCAACGCGCGCCCTGCCCAGCGGTACCCACACGGTAGAAGTGCGTGCCCGCAATCGGGCAGGGGTGAAGGCGGCACCCGTGAGCGTGACCTTCACCATTCTACCTTACCAAGTGCGAGCAAGGCGTGACCGGACAGACCGCCCGGTGCCTTTTATGATTTCGCTCCCTTATGACTTCCAAGACCTCTCTGTCCCTCCCGAGCGGCGCCGCCCCGATTATGTCTTCGGCATCCCATTGACCCAACGATTTATCGCCCGATGGGGCGTTGTCAACGCAGCAGGGGAGCAGGACTACTTGTTCTCAGGCGAATTCGTAGAGCAATTGGCAGCAGGGCGAGCCTACTGGGTTCGGTTGACTCAGGATACCTTCCTGTCCATTGACGCCCCCGAAGTAGACCGAACACAACCTTTCCGCATTGCCAATGAGCCCATCTGGGACCGAAACAATTTGGATGTCGGTTGGCAACAAGTTGGCAACCCATATCCTTTCCCCGTCAACGCTTCTGCCGTTCAAGTCATGCTACCGACAGGGCAAATCCTTTCCCTCCGAGAGGCTGTTCAGCAAGGGATTTTGTTGGGGTTCGCCTATCAGTATCTCATTTCGGGTGGCGTTCCCTCCTATGTCCCTATTTCGGTCAACGAATGGGTGCTCACGCCTTTTGCCGGCTATTGGATTTACAAGTTCAAGCCCTGCTCATTGGTGGTAGCGCCGGCGTTTGTGACTCGGGGACGCTTGACAGAACCTGCTCCCCCTTCTCGTCCGCTCGTGGCACTGGAAGTGTGGGGCGAAAAGGCGGAGTTTCCCTATCGTCTTGCCCTTTCTGCCAATGCCGAACCAATCCCTGCTCCCCCTGTCGCTCCTGGAATGACCGCGTGGGCAGGGTTTGTCGGGAAGCAAGGAACGAGCCGAAACGCCAATATGCCTTTCATGGAAGTGCCTGCGGGCAAGTCTGGGCGTTGGCTGCTCCTCATTCGCTCCGCTCAACCGAACCAGAAAGTCACCTTGCGATGGAAGTCCTCACGACAAGGTGGTTCCTCGTCTGTGGTCTATTTGACTGACCCGCACACGTACCGTTCCGTTCGCCTAAGTGGAGGGGGTGAATGGACGGTTACGACGGATGAAACAGGTGGGCGCCAGTTAGTTTTGACGGTGGGTGTTCCCAGCGAAGTCCCATTGCGCTTTGTAGATGTCAAGGTCACACGGATGCGGGGTAGTGGCTATCTCATCACGGGGCGCTTAACTTCCCCTGCGGTCATTCAGGCGGAAATTCGCACCTTGACAGGGCGATTAGTTCGGGTTCTGCCTGGTTCTGACGAACCGAAGACACAAGTGCAGTTGCTTTGGGACGGTCGCACCCAGACGGGTGAGAGATTGTCGGTCGGCGCCTTCTTACTTCGCCTCTCTGCCCGCGATGAATCAGGACGCGAAACCCAACGGGTGGTGGTGCTACGATGATGCCACAGGGGAGAATTTCGGGAAGTCGGTGGTCAATGTCCCGTGTCCTAATCGCTTGGTCAGTGGTCTGTTGTTTTTGGTCTGGGCTTGGGTGGGGACAGGTCAGTATCAGTAACGACTACCTGCAAGTAAGTGTGAATGCCCAAAACGGCAACATGACCATCCTGACGACTGGGGGAGACCCCGCCAACCCGTTGGACGATAACCTCGCCATTACCGATCCTGAAGACAGTGCGGTTATTTTGCGCCTCTACAATGTTCACAATGTTCCGCTGATAGCGCTCCCTGTGGACTTGGACTTGCGAGCCGGCGGCGCCGTAAACGGTGTCCTTTACGCTCTCAACACAGTGGCACGGTATCCGAACATGATTCGCACCCAATGGCTCGTTTACATCCCTGACTTGACAGGCACACTGCCGCCTTTAAACAGCCCGTCTCTTGTTGTGGAACGGGACTGCGTGTTAGTGGGGGATGCAGCGGAAATTCGGGTTCGGGTAAAGAGCCAAGAGAACATCTCGCGTGAAATCGGGATTGGGATCGTCATTGACCCCGGCTTTAACACCCCTGAGAACGCCACTACTGACACGCCTGGTCCCTTCGCGGTCTCCAACTCTTCCACCATCATCAACTTTGAGCAGGTGTTCCTAAAAGTCGCCAGATTGCCTGACTTTTGGATATTCATCCCCACTGGCAACGCGGTTGGGACAATCAAGGGCACCGTCAATGCAGGCGAAGGTCCGCTTCCCGATAAAGTGTTGTTTGCCTTGGTTCCCAGTCTGCAAAGGGAAGGGGCTGGTTTTGGTTTTGACTACACCCCCAACCCATATAACTCGCTCTCGGCTACCATTGACAGCGCTGTCGGGTTATATTGGACGCGCTTGGCGTTGCCGGCACGCGGGAAGGTGGAGGTCGTCACCCATGTGGGCATGAACCTTGGTCCTGCGGACTATCGGAGTCCGATGAGTTTGCGGGTGTCCCAACCTGCCCCACTGGAATTGCAAATCGGTGACGACCTCACTACGCCTGAGGTGGAGACGGCTTTCCCGACACCTAATCCCTTCCTCATCCGTGCGTTCGTTTACAATGCCTTCGCCACGCCGCTGTCCAATGTCAGCGTCACTTTAGGGTTGCCGGAGGGGTTAAGTTTTCCGCCCGGCGAGTCTGCCACCAAGGTGCTCGCTTCCGTTCCCAGCCAAGGGGAACTTTCTGTCGATTGGAGTGTTCGCGTAAACCCCGGAACGGTGGGAGTGAAGGAACTCGTTGTCACCGCTTACTCGCCGCAGGTGGGTATCCGTCAAGTGCGCGTCCCCATCGTCATTCCCTATTTGCCCGTCCTTACGCTAAAGGCAGGCTACAATCTCGTCGGTTTCCCCTTCCAATTCACTAACCCTGAACCTTCCGTTGCGCTCGGCATCCCTCCCGAGGAGTTGCAGTTAGCGAAGTATGACACGGTGCTTGGCGACTATTTGATTTACCGACGGCATTTGCAGTTCAATCGGTTGGAATTAGGGGTCGGTTACTGGCTGCGCGTTCCTACTGACATGACCTTGAATTTGCAAAATGTCAACCCATTGCCAATAGAGGAAACAGTCACCGTGCCATTGCGGCGCGGTTGGAATTTGCTGTCCAACCCTTTCCCCTTCGCTGTGTTGTTGCGGGGGGGAAGGAATTCAGGTGGGTTCTGACCCCGTGACTTTCACCTTTGAGGAAGCCGTTGCGAAGGGTTGGGTACGAGGCGCTCTCTTCACTTGGCGAAACGACCCGACCATCCCGCCTTGGCGAGGCGAGTATGTGGTGCACTTTGGACCGGACATCCGCCTTGAACCTTTTCAAGGCTTCTGGCTCTACAGCCAGGTAGACGGTAATATCCTTTTCTTTGCCCCTGCCTTCCGTGGTGCCTGGCAAGTGCGAAATGCCCCCGTTGACAAATCCGTTGACCTTCCCGCCTTAGGTTGGCTTCTTCGGGTGGTGGCTCAAAGTGCTGCGGGGCGGGATGGGACGACTTGGGTGGGGGTGAGTGCCGACGCCCAAGGAGGGCTTGACAACCACGACTTACCTAAGGTGCCCATGCCCCCTCAAAGCCTTCAGGTGAGCGCTATCCTGCGAACGGGACGCTCCGAAACGCCCCTCAGTATAGACTTGCGGGCGCCCCGAAAGAGGTTGGTGTGGACGCTGGAAATCCTCAACCCAGTGGGGGGGCGAAGTGCAATTGCAATTTGACGGGATAGCGAAAGTGCCGCGCTCGGTGCAACTGACCCTTTACGACCCCGAAACGAACCAACACTGGTCGCTCCGCCCAGCTTCAGCGGTGACCGTCCTCACCCAGCCTCAACAGCCAAAGCGCCTTCAATTGGTAGCGTTGCAAACCGAGCAAGTTCCCCTGCGGGTGCAAGGGTTAAAGGCGATTCCGATGCGGGGGCGCGGTGCTCACATCCAATTCACGGTGACTATGCCCGCTCAAGTGCAAGTTCAAATCCGCACCTTGACGGGACGCGTGATTTGGGAGACAGTAGAACAAGCAGAAAGTGGTCGCACCTTGACAGTCTTTTGGAACGGACGGAGCCGTGCGGGGGATGCCTTGCCGGCGGGCACTTACATGGTCACCGTGCGTGCCATCACAGAAGAAGGGCACATTAGCCAAGCCCAAACGGTAATTCGGTGGCGTTAAAAATCGCGCCCAGCGTTTAGGGCGCCAAGGGCGCGTGGTAATAAAGCGACGGCAATTTGAAACGGCATAAGGAGGGGCACTGCTGATGCGACTGATGCAGGTGCACCGAAAAGCATGGAAAACCGATTTAGCGCTGTTTTTGGCGTTGACGGTTCTGTTTAGCCCTGCTTTGGTGGGTCTGGAACGGGCGTGGTTGGGTGTGGCGACGAAAGCCGCTGCCCAAGTCCCTACCCCAATTCCCTCACCCGTCCAACCCATTCTTGTTGTCCCCTTGACCCCTGCAGAAGGCATCCCCGCCAACATTGCGGGACGCATGACTTTCGCTCTGGTCAACGAGTTGACCGCCAGCAAGCGGTTTGCCCCCACCCGTTTGTCTTTGGAAGAGCCAACCCTCCGTCGCCTGATTAGCGAGAACTTGCTGACGGAAGAAACAGTGACAGCCGTTTTGGAGCAACCAACCCCTGAAGGGATTGCGGAAATCGCCACTGCCATGAAAATTCCCCAAGCCGTCTATGGCACCGTTGACAGTTATGCCTACGACCCTGCTAACGGTGGTTCTGTCAAAGTGCGGGTGACCCTTCGGTTCCTGACGATTAACTTGGAGACCGCCACCATTGTGGAAGAGAAGACGCGGGAAATCAGTGCCGAAGGCAGCAGTGCCCCGAAGTTGAAGCCGACCCCAGAGGAAACTTTGGCAGCGGAAGCCATTTACGATGCAGTGAAGAAAGTTGTGGCGGAACTTTTGGGACTCGCTCCTCCGAAGCCCCCGGTGGAAGTGGTGCGGCGCCCTCCGGGGCTGGGCGCTGTTGGCGCTGTTCTGGGACTTTTAGCCCTTGCGGCTGTTTTAGGCGGTGGGCGTGGAAAGCCAGCACCACCAACCCCAACGGCAGCCAACGCCCCGCGCTCTGTTTCTGCTTTACCTCGTGACAATGTCGTCGTCGTCACTTGGTCACCTCCCGCCCAAGGCACTCCCAGCGGTTACGCCGTTTATCGCGCATTGGCGGATTTGAAAACGGGGCAAATCGTTGGTGCCTTTGTGCAATTAGCGCAAGTCCCATCAACTCAATTTCAATACGATGATGCAACGGCGCGGGCAGATCAACC
>JGI25065J35084_100087_pt1 | contig 9053 bp, 10 predicted proteins | sample Antgeofumaro1A2A_FD_35084 | JGI IMG/M metagenome (IMG submission 35084)
TTTGTGGCATACAAAGTGTTGCGGGTAGACCGAGTATTGGGGCGGTGGTTGCGGCACGGTGGGTTTTACCCACACTACGAAATTCGGCTCTTCAAGCAGGGACATGTCCGCCACGACCCTCGCCCTGTGCACCGAAGAGCCATCCCCGACGGTCCTGTGGGCAAGTTGGATGCGCCCCTTTGGCATTACCCCGCGGAAGACTTCGCCGAGTGGTGGCTGCGCAATTTGCGCCGAGCCCGCATTGAGGCGGAGTGGGATTTTTTGAACGGGAAACGATTCAACCCTTTCGCTGTCTTGGGGGCTTTCTGGAAGTTTTTCCGACGCTTCGTGCTGAAAGACGGTTTCTTGGACGGTTGGGCAGGCTTTTTCGCTTGTGCCGAGCGCGCTTTCTATATCCTTGCCAAGCAAGCCTGCTTGCTGGAATTGCAGCGCGGCTTGCGCCAACCGACAGAATGGCAGAAACCCTACAAGTAAGGTGATGAGCATGAGCACCCCTTTGACAACCGAATGGGTTTCATGCGACTTGTGTGGAGCGAGCGAGTGGGAAACTTTGTTTGTGGGGCGTGACCGAAGATACGGCGTTCCAGGCGAATTTGGGGTGACCCGTTGTCGTTATTGTGGGCACTTGCAGACTAATCCACGACCTACTCGTGAGGCATTGCCAGCCTACTATCCCGAAACCTACGCGCCACACGATGCTACCTGTCACTGCGTCCGGCACACTTATCGTGACCTTGCCCTTCTGCGAACAAAAGGCGTTCTCGGATGGCTTTTTCGCCCTTTCGGGGCTTTGCGTTTTCGTCGCCTCGTGCCGGTGTGGGTGGAGGGAGGCAATCGCAGGATGCTGGAGATTGGCTGCGGGACAGGTTGGTTGTGCGGGTTGGCCGCCTTTTTCGGATGGCGTCCTGTCGGCGTAGACATTAGCCTTCGGGCTTGTCAACAGACCTGCCGACTGTGGGGTGTAACGAGCCTTTGCCATGATGGAGCGTTTCTACCTTTTCGGGACAACACTTTCCAACTGGTAGTGCTTCGGCACACTCTGGAACACCTACTTTCACCCCGCACCACTTTGCAAGAAGTTTTTCGCGTGCTTCAGCCGGGCGGATGGGTCGCAATAGAAGTCCCCAATGCGGCGTCGTTGGGATGTCAAGTTTTTGGAGCGCGGTGGGACAGTTGGGATTTGCCCCGTCACTTGCACCACTTCACCCCGCAGACTTTGCAACGCCTTTTAGAGCAAGTTGGGTTTGCCAACCTGCGAATTGGGAGCGCTCAATGGAAGCCTTTCGTCTTGACAACTCATTGGCTGCCGCGCCGTCCAGGCGTTGGTTTTCTCCGTGGGCTTTTGGGTGCTCCCGCGTGGCTTTTGTTCCCCTGGGTGCTGGCGCGCCGACAAGGGGAAGTTTTGCGAGCGTGGGGACGAAAGCCTGAGACAGGGAAATAAAAGCATGTCCCTTGCCCTTTGTCCCGTGATAAAATTGTCAGCAAAAAGGGAAGGCTGGAGGGATTCGCCTTGGAGACAGAAATTGGCATCGGGCGGAAAGCCCGACGCGCTTTCGGGTTGGACGAAATTGCGCTCGTGCCTGCACCAGTAGCCGTTGACCCTGACGATGTGGACATCCGCTTGAGCATTGGCAACTTGACTCTTCAAATCCCCGTCCTTGCATCGGCAATGGATGCCGCTGTTGACGCAAAGGTTGCCATTGAAATGTCCCGCTTGGGCGGTTTAGCGGTGCTGAACTTGGAAGGGCTTCATGTCCGCTATGAAGAGCCTTCTTCCGTCATTGACCGCATTGTCAGTGCTTCAAAGGAGGAAGCCGTTTGCGTACTGCAAGAGGTGTATCGGGAGCCGATTAAGACCGACCTCATCCGAGAGCGCGTTCGGGAGGTGAAGCGAACAGGTGCTCGATTGGGCGTTGCGGCAACGCCTGTTAAGGCATTGGAACTTCTGCCCATTGCATTGGAGGAAGGGGCAGATGTAGCGGTCATTCAATCCACTGTCACGACGGTTCGTTTCTTCTCCTCCACCAAGCCTGCCCTTAAGTGGGAGCGAATTCGCCGAATGATTGAAGTGCCGTTGATTGTCGGCAACTGCGTCAGTTACGAGGCAGCATGGGAGTTAATGGAAGTGGGGGCAGATGCCGTGTTGGTGGGCGTTGGACCGGGGGCGGCTTGCACTACCCGTCAAGTCGTCGGAGTGGGGGTGCCGCAAGCGACTGCCATCGCTGATGTCGCTGCCGCCCGCGATGAGTTCTACAAACGGACGGGCAAGTATGTGGCAGTTATCGCTGACGGCGGAATGCGCACGGGTGCTGACATCTGCAAAGCCATCGCTTGCGGGGTTGACGGGGTGATGATGGGTTCGCCCATTGCTTCCGCTTTTGAAGCGCCGGGGCGTGGCTACCATTGGGGCATGGCGACGCCCCACCCCGGGTTACCGCGCGGCACCCGAATTTATGTCGGACAAGTCGCTCCGCTTAAAGTCATCTTGCTTGGACCTGCCACGAAGGACGACGGGACTTTGAATTTGATTGGCGCTCTCAGAAACGGGATGGGTATGTGCGGCGCCCGCACCATTAAGGAAATGCATCGCTGTCAAATCGTCATCGCTCCCATCATCGGCACGGAAGGCAAGCAGTTGCAGCGGGAGCAGGGGGTCGGACAAGGACGGTAGCGTTTCCCGAAAAAGTTTGTCAAGCCTAACAAGTGCCAAACTTAAGCAAACAGGAGCGGCAGAAAAAAGTTCCATGACCGCTAAGGTGAAGGGAGATGCCCAAAACCCAAAAGCGGCGCGATTTGCCAGATGAAAGTGAAATAGCGGTGAATCCTTCGGTTTGGCTTCGTTGGTATGAACGGAACCTGCGGTCGGTGCTGCGACAGTGGGCAAGCCAACGGCAGGTGGAACGGGAAGATGTGGAACTACTGCTCTTTGACCGCAGCGACTTGGAACGCTCGCTAAAGGCTCTCCCTAAAGCCTTGACAGCAGCGGAGCGGCGGAAGTTAGCCAAATTGGACGAGCAGTTGCGGAAGTTGGCACCTCTCATCCGCCTGTCGCTTCCAGATTTGGCACAGACGCGGGAAAGTTTGGGCATTCCCCGAAGCCATTGGTGGTGGTTTCTGGACGAAGAGGAATTCCCTTCCTGAAAGGGCTTGCGGAAAAGGACGAGGGCAGGAGGCGTCGCTTTATGCACCAATGCCCAGAAGACATCATCGTGGTTTTGGATTTCGGAGCACAGTATGGACAGTTGATTGCCCGGCGAGTGAGGGAGTGTCGGGTCTACTCGGAGTTGCTCCCGTGGGACACCCCGTTGGAGAAACTGCTCAAGTTGCGCCCCAAGGGCATCATTCTGTCTGGTGGTCAAGCCAGCGTGCACGACCCTGACGCGCCCACTTATGACCCCCGCCTGTTTGAGTTGGGCATCCCTATCTTGGGCATTTGCTACGGCATGCAACTGATGGCTCACCTGTTGAGCGGCAAGGTGGTTCGGGCGGAGAAAGCGGAATACGGGCGGACAGAGCTAAAAGTGCTGGACGACAGTGACCTTTTTGCGGGGTTGAACCCGCAGTTGATTTGCTGGATGAGCCACAGCGATGTGGTCGTGGAAGCGCCGCCAGGGTTCAAAGTGACGGCTCGCACGAACAACGCCCCTATCGCCGCTATGTCTGACCCTCAGCGAAAACTTTTCGGGGTTCTTTTCCACCCTGAAGTTTCTCACACGCCTTGGGGGATTGAGGTCATCCGCAACTTCGTCTACCGATGGTGCGGCTGCCGCCCCAGTTGGACGCCCCGCAATTTCGTGGAAGCCACCGTGGAAGCCATCCGACAGCGGGTAGGGAAGGAGCGAGTGCTGTGTGCCCTAAGCGGGGGCGTAGACTCCACCACGACGGCTGCGTTAGTGCACCGAGCAGTGGGCGACCAATTAGTGTGCATTTTTGTCAATCACGGCTTCTTGCGCAAAGGCGAGCCTGAGCGAGTCATCTACACCTTCCGCGAACTTTTGAGCGTGAACCTTGTCTATGTAGATGCCAGCCAGCGCTTTCTACGCCGTTTGAAGGGCGTGGCAGACCCTGAGGAGAAGCGCAAAATCATCGGGGAAGAATTCGTGCGGGTCTTTGAGGAAGAAGCCCGAAAGTTGGGGCACATTCGGTTTCTGGCGCAAGGAACCCTTTACCCCGATGTTATTGAGAGCGGCACTGGCTATGCAGCGCACATTAAAACGCATCATAATGTTGGTGGCTTGCCACCCGACATGCAGTTTGAGTTGATAGAGCCACTGCGCTACCTGTTCAAGGACGAAGTGCGCGAGGTTGCCGAGGAGTTGGGGTTACCACCCGAGATTGCTTGGCGTCATCCCTTCCCAGGGCCTGGACTTTCAATCCGCATTCTGGGGGAAGTGACGGAAGAGCGGTTAGCCATTCTTCGGGAAGCCGATGCCATCGTCACAGAGGAAATTCGGCGGGCTGGGCTTTACCGACAAGTGTGGCAAGCCTTCGCTGTCCTGTTGCCCGTAAAAAGCACTGGCGTCAAAGGCGACCGCCGAACTTACGGCTATACCATCGCTGTCCGCGCCGTCACCAGCGAAGACGGGATGACCGCCGATTGGGCGCGGTTGCCTGCCGAGGTTCTGGAGCGCATTGCCACGCGCATTTGCAACGAAGTGCCACAAGTTAATCGGGTCGTCTACGATATCACTTCCAAACCGCCAGCAACCATTGAATGGGAGTGAGGGCGATGGTCATTGGTGCCGACATCCATCGGGACATTGAGGCAATCTTGCTGACGGAAGAGCAAATTCAGCGGCGCATCGCTGAATTGGGTGCCCAAATCTCCGCCGACTACGAAGGCAAGGATTTGCACCTTATCGGCGTGCTGCGGGGGGCTTTCATGTTTCTGGCGGACTTGATGCGCCACATCACCATCCCCTGCTCTTGCGATTTCATTGCCATTGCCAGTTACGGCATGGACACCAAATCGTCCGGGGTGGTGCGTATCTTAAAGGACTTGGACGACAGCGTTCAAGGTCGCCATGTGCTGGTCGTGGAGGACATTGTGGACACGGGCTTGACGCTCAATTATATCCTGAACCTGCTTAAAGCGCGCAACCCAGCGAGCGTTCGGGTGTGTGCGCTGTTGGACAAGCCAGAACGGCGCGTGGTGCCAGTGGAAATCCACTACTTGGGCTTCACTATCCCTAACCGGTTCGTGGTCGGCTACGGGTTAGACCATGCCCAGAAGTATCGCAACTTGCCCTACATCGGCGTGTTGCGTCCAGAAATTTACGAGGGCGTGTGATTGGAAGGGTTGCGAAAGGGAGAAAAGTGTGGCAGTATGTAAGTGCCGCCAGCCATTGCAAGCAATCCTGCACAGCATGCGTGAGCGCATCGTGCTCATCCTCCCGCTATAAGGTGCATTTTGTCAACTCTTAGCAAAAGGAGGGCGTTTGGCTCATGACCGAGCAAGAAATCATCACCGCAACGGAGTTTGACCTCAGCGAACTGGAGGCAAAAACCCTCGCGGAATTGCAAGAGATCGCTAGGTCGCTGGAAATTCCTGGCGCCTCTAAGATGAAGAAGCAAGAATTGGTTCGCCGCATCTTGGAGACTTTCGCTGCCCGGCACGGCTTCGCCCTTCGGGAAGGCGTGCTGGAAATCGTGGAGGACAAGGAAGTCAAGGGCTACCTGCGGGTGGACGGGTACATGCCCTCTTTGGAGGATGTCTATGTGAGCCAGACTCAGATTCGCCGGTTCGGGTTGCGAACGGGCGATGTGGTCATGGGGTATGTTCGCCCTCCAAAGGAAGGGGAGCGCTTCTACAGCCTCCTGCGCATCATCGCCGTTAACGGCGAGCATCCCGAAAAAGCCCGCAACCGTCCCGACTTTGAGAAGTTGACGCCCGTTTTCCCTTACGAACGCTTGCGGATGGAGCGCTTCGGGGAAAACTCTCAGGAAAACATCACTGCCCGTATGGTGGACATCGTGGCGCCCATTGGGAAAGGGCAACGCGGCTTAATCGTTTCACCCCCCAAAGCAGGCAAAACAACTCTCCTCAAAACCATCGCCCGAAGCATTGAGCGCAATCATCCAGAATGCCTCGTCATTGTCCTGCTCATTGACGAACGCCCCGAAGAAGTGACCGACTTTCGGGAAGCAGTCAACTCGGAGGTCGCAGCGGCAACCTTTGACCAACCCCCAGAACACCAAATCCAAGTTGCCCGGATGGTTTTGGAGAAGGCGAAGCGGTTGGTGGAGATGGGCAAGGATGTGGTCATCCTGTTGGACAGCCTGACCCGGTTAACTCGCCAGTCCAACTTGGTCGTGGAGCCTTCCGGGCGAACCTTGACAGGCGGTTTAGACCCTGCTGCTTTGCGGTTCCCCAAACGCTTCTTCGGAGCGGCTCGGAAACTGCGTGAGGGAGGCTCCCTCACGATCATCGCTACTGCCCTCATTGACACGGGTTCGCGAATGGACGACCACATCTATGAGGAATTCAAGGGCACAGGCAACTTGGAAATCCATTTAGACCGCCGCTTACAGGAACGCCGCATCTTTCCCGCCATTGACATCCAACGCTCTGGGACGCGCCGTGAGGAACTCCTTTACACGGAGCAAGAGCGGGAAGCGGTCTGGCGCCTGCGCCGTGCTCTCTCCCAAGTGGACATGATGACCGCTACGGAGCGCTTGATTGACCAACTCCGCCGAACTCGCACGAATGAGGAATTCTTCCGACTGATCATGCAGCAGTGGCGCTAAGGTGTCGGAATGTCTTGCGAGGAGGTGCGGGAGATGGAAGGGTGTATCTTCTGCCGCATTGTCGCCAAAGAGGTTGACAGTCGTATTGCTTACGAGGACGAGGAAGTGGTGGCTTTCCATGACATCAACCCACAGGCACCCGTCCATATCTTGGTAGTGCCCCGAAGGCACATCCCCACCTTAAATGACGCCACCGAGGCAGAACAAGCCCTCTTGGGCAAGATGGTGTTAGTGGCGCAACGATTGGCGAAGGAGTTAGGCGTTGCGGAAACGGGTTATCGGCTGGTACTCAATACGAATCGCGGTGCAGGACAATCCATTTTCCACATCCACCTGCACCTTTTGGGAGGGCGGTCATTCCATTGGCCGCCGGGTTAGCCCTTTAGGAGTGATGCGGAGAGCGCGGAACTCGCTTAAGCACCGAACGGGCTAACTTGCGAATTTCGGTAGCGGGAAGGGGCTTGATGAGAAGGGTAACAGAGCCGTGTTGCATTGCCTGACTCACCAATTCGCTATCAGGGTAAGCGGTCATTAACACGACAGTGGCATCAGGGTCAATTTTGCGGATTTGAGCGAAAGTACGCGCCCCGTCCATGCCGGGCAAGAGCAGGTCAAGGAAGATCAGGTCGTAGGTCTTTGAACGCACCTTTTGCAAGGCTCCCTCGCCCGTCATGACGAAATCCACCGTGCACCGCTCCGGCTGCAAAACCCGCTTGAACATTTGCCCCACTTTCGGGTCGTCGTCCACGACCAACACTTGCTTGCGGGTGCTGCCGCCATGGGCTTCCAACCACGCCTCCAATTCTTGCCGATTAATCCGCCACCGCCCCCCTACTTTCCGACCGGGAATCAGCCCCGATTGAAGCATTCGGTAGACGGTCATCAAGTGCAAGTTGAGATACTGCGCCACTTCCTCCACATCCATCCATCGGTCCCGCTCTTCGCTCGTTTCAGGTTCCATCCGTCGTCGCACCATAAGGCGCACGCTCCTTTTGTGCCAGTTGTTTGGTTGTGGAAATTATAGCGCAACACCTTTCTGACTTAAGCAATTTTGGTCATGCAGGCTTCAGGTGTCCCAGCAAATTTGTTAAGGCTTTCGTCACGGCGTAAGTGAGGGCGGGCGGTTGCAGGGTTTCGCTCCATGCAGGGTTGTCAATCTCCAAATAGACATCCACGCTCTGTAAGCGCTCCCGTTGCAAAGTGTTCAGCAGTTCCTCAAAAGGGCGCAAACGCCCATTTTCCAACAACTCGGTCAAGGGTGTCCCATTGAGAAACACCTGCCCACTGCCCTTTCGGATGCGGGCACGGATGTGAAAGTGAGCCTTCGTTGGTGCATGGTAGATGACCACATTAGTGTCTCGCAAAGGTTCTACGACCTCGGCTTCCTCCAAAGTTGCTTGAGGTTCTGCCATCGGTTGACCGCCTCCTTTCCGAATGCAAGTTTAGTGCACCAACGGCATAATTGAAAAGGCTAATGCGATGAAGGAGGGAAGGAGATGCGCACTTTACTTTGCCCGCGCTGTGGGGAGTGGATGGACGAAAGCCATCCGGACTTTCCACGCTGTGTTTATTGCGGGGAATTGCTTATTCGCTGTGGTTGGTGTCGGGCATTTCCCGGCGAGGGGCAGCCTTGTCCCCGCGCCAAGGGGCATCCTGTCGTCTACGCCACGACGGTTTGGAACTGTCCCTCCTTCGTCCCGCGCTATCTGGTGCGGCGCACCTCTTTCCTCGCCAGCCCCCAAGCCCGTTGGCAGGTGGCAGCGTCTTTCCTCTTCACCATCAGCGTCCTTATAGTCGCTTTCTTCTCTCGCCCCTCCCCGCCCCACCTTTTGGTTGCAGCCACTGCCCCTTCTCAAGTAACAGTGGGCGACACAATGGAAGTGCGGCTGCTGGTTCAATCGGGACATTTGCCCATTCGGTTGCGTTTGGACCGGCGCTTGCTTGCCGATTTCCAACTGGTTGGCATCCACCCGCTCCCTTCCAAAGTGACGGCGATGGGAGCGTTCTACGAATTCATTCTCCCCTCCCTAAAAAACCCGCAGCCTATCACTTTGCAGTTCAAGAGCACGAAGGCGGGCGAGTATGCGATGCGGGCGATGGTACTAACCAGCCCGCACCAAAAAGCCCAGTGGCAAACGAAGGTAAAAGTCGTCCAACAAGCGCCTGCCCTCCGCCCCCCGCAAGGGCTGGCGGTGGCGATGGCGCGATGGAGGTGACCCGAAATGCCTCGCGACATCGCTCATGAAAAGCAACTGGCAATGTTGGTTCGGCGGGAGTTCAACCGTGCCGGACTGGACATTTCGCGC
>JGI25065J35084_100090_pt1 | contig 8847 bp, 4 predicted proteins | sample Antgeofumaro1A2A_FD_35084 | JGI IMG/M metagenome (IMG submission 35084)
CACGAGTCCAAAAGGCTCCGGCCATCTGATTGGCACCAGCAGTGCCCTTGCCTCTGCTAAAAGCTGTACTTTTTCATCTTCAAATCCACAAGTGGGCTGCGCCAGGATCCTTAGAATGCAGCACATGACACCCCGCGCAGACACCACCCTTTCCATTGTTTTGATCGCGCCCCCGTGGCTCCCGGTACCGCCAAAAGGATACGGAGGAATAGAGGCGGTAGTTGCTTCGCTTGCCCGACAGCTCGCTCTTAGCGGACACAGCGTTACTTTAGTGGCGTCAGGTGACAGTCAGGTCAACGGAGCAAAGCTAGTAGCGCCTTTCGATCGATCTCAGCGAGACGTCTGGGAGGACTTTCACGTAGAGATGATCCATGTTCTCGAAGGCGTTGCAGATCTCGAAGGCGATGTGTTCCACGACCACTCCCTCATGGGGGCATTGGCATGGGGCGGTATCAAAGAGCCGTTGGTCCATACGATGCATGGTCCTGCTACCGGTAAAATGGGCCGGCTTTATCGAGCGCTCGCCAGAAAAGTCCCGTTGCTAGCCATTTCGCGTCAACAAGCCAAAGATCTGGGTACGGGAGTGTTGGATGTGGTGTACAACTGCGTCGACACCGAGAGATTCCGCCCGTCCACGCGCAAATCCGAGTACGTAGCATTTCTCGGGCGGATTTGCTACGACAAAGGTCCAGACGACGCCGTCAAGGCGGCTCGTAAAGCGGGGGTGCCCATAAAACTAGCAGGCAAGATAGCGAATGCAGAAGAACAAGATTTTTACTCCTCTGTTCTCGAAAGCATGCTCGGTGGCGACGCCGAGTACCTAGGAGAGATTTCCGAAGATGAAAAAGTACAGCTTTTAGCAGAGGCAAGGGCACTGCTGGTGCCAATCAGATGGCCGGAGCCTTTTGGACTCGTGATGGCAGAAGCCCAAGCGTGTGGGACTCCGGTAATCGCCTACCCCAACGGAGCAGCCCCCGAGCTCGTAGAAGACACAGAGACCGGATTTCTCGTTGACGACGTAGAGGAGATGGCCTCGAAGATACATGCCGTAGAGAGCATTTCTGCTGAGGCATGCCGGAACCGGGCTGTATCGCTCTTCGGGCCCGAACGTATGGCACAAAAGACCGAGGAGGTCTACAAGAGCCTGCTCGATCGACCAGCGAAGGTTCGCGCGGCTGCGGGTAAGTAAAATCCTCCAAGGCCTACCTCGCCTCCGCTGAGAAGAGGACTAGAAGTCAGCACCACCGAGAAACAGCTAGCTCACTCGAGTCTGAGCTTTACAAGTTCGTCCCGGAGCTCGTCGGCCAGCTGGGTTAGCTCGGATGCTTTCTGGGCCAACTCCTTCGAGCTAGAAAGGTATTCCCTCGATCCGTCTGCTACCTGAGCGATAGCGACTACGACCTGATCACTAGCCGACCGTTGCTGGGCAGTCGAGACCGAGATTTCCTTTGTTGCAGAAGAGGTCCACTCCGCAAATCGAGTAATCTCGTCGAGCCGCTCCGCGGCCTCTTCGCCAAGCTTCCCTGCTGCAACAACTTCTCTCGTACCCTCCTCAGTGGCGAGGATTGTCGTGTTGGTCTCAGACTGGATCTCCGATATTAGGCTTCGAATGTCCTCGGTGGCCTCGACACTTCGCTCCGCTAGTTTCCGAACCTCGTCTGCAACCACCGCAAAACCTCGGCCATGCTCACCGGCTCGTGCCGCTTCAATAGCAGCGTTCAAAGCCAAAAGGTTGGTTTGGTCCGCAATGTCAGTGATTAGTTCGAGAATACTGCCAATCTCTTGAGACAGTTCGCCCAACCGTAAGGTCTGCGATGCAATGTACTCGACCTTTTTCGCAATACGGTCGCGGGTCTCCCCCCATCTGTCGACTGCGTCCTTTCCTCGCAGAGCAGCCTCAGAAGTCTTCTCCGCGAGACCTGCTACGCTCTCGGTTAGTTCAGCGATCTGCTTGGCCGCGGCGGCAAGCTCTTCGATGGTCGACGAAGTCTCTACTGCCGCCGACGACTGTTCAGCAGAGAGGGCAGCCTGAGAGTCCGAGGCGACTCTGAGGCTCTGGGCCGTGTCGCTCAACATGTCGGCGTTGCGTCTCAGCCGCAGCGCGAGGGCTCTCCAGTTCGCCACCGCAGTGATGAAGTGAGCGATAACCGGCCGAAGCTCTTCGGGAACCCTGTACGATTCCTCTTCAATCGCCTGGAGTGACTCGAACGTGAGATCGCCCTCGCTGACCCGCCTGAACACCGACGCGAACTCCTCTAGGGCCCCCCCTCCTCGCGACTCGAGCGACGTGACTTCGGATGGCAGTCCTCCCGCACGCGCTCCCCCTTCAGTTCCCACTAGTGCAGACGCTAGGCCAGCGATCCAAACCAAAAAAACAGCGGCACCGATGCTACCACCGCCGCCGCGCCCAAAAGCTCCAGAGGCGGCAAGGCCGCCAGCGACCAGCACAGCCGTCGAGGTGGCAACCCCCGCGCCGAGCTCCCTGCCACACAAGCGCCCACTCAACACGGCCGTAGCCGCAGCAGCTCCAACAGCAAGTCCAGGTCTGTCCGCTCCTAGCCCCAAAGCAAGAAGTGACGGACCTAATCCCATCCCTGCACATGCAGCCACAGAGACTTCCGGGGGAACTTGGCTAAATCGAAGCCCAGCCGTGACTACTGCAGCACAAACCAGGAAGATTGCTAATGATATCAAGACCAGCAGGGGACGGTGAAGTCTAGAGCGTTCGACGAATGCCGCTATAAGAACAGAAACAGGAATCGACCAAGCAACAGCCTGCGCAGATAGAACGGCATTTAGAGGGACGTTTACAGCTGAGCCAGTTGCTACGGCACGTCGTCGCCCCCGAGAGGAATCGAGTCCCCCTCCCTCGTCTACCACTTCCCCTTTCATCACCCCAACAAGCCTTCTGCCATCTCTCGGCTCTTCTAAATCATAAAGTTCTCAAATGCTTTGCTCATTCTGTTCCAATGATCGTCCGTAGGAGGCTAGGTGGAGAAAATCGGGTGCTCTCGATGGGGTACCGGCAGGAACATCATTTGCTCTCGCCGTATTTACCAGCTCGCGAACAAAAGCAAACTCAGAGGTGCCATATAACGAGAGGTCATCTGAGACTATAACCATCTGCCCGAGCGCTGCTGTCAGCTTTCCCCACTCTTCTGCAATGGATGGATCAAGGGAGGTTTGGGTTTTCCTGAGCATTACACAGTCTGGATCGTTCACCCAAAACTTTCTATGCATCGGAGCGCGAGCAATCGTATTTCTCCATGCATTAGCAAGTGCGGGTAACGAATCGGTGAGACCATGTACTCGCTGTTGGGGCAAGAAGGTCGGTGCCACATCCGGTCCTATCCGAGCTCCGTCCAGAAGACCGACCACTGGCCACAAGGGGATTCCACACCCTAGCAAAAACACGTCCTCTCCCAATCCCCGTCGGAGCGCTTGAACCCCTAGAACTAGCGCTTCCGCTCTCCCTAGGGGGGTTGCAGATAGGCCGTGCATAGATGCCGCATAACAGAAGTCTATTTTGATGTATCTATAACCAGCCTCTCTCACCCCAGCCCCTAAACGCTCCAACCACTCCAATACTTCAGGGTGAGTGCAGTCGAGAGCGTACGCGAGACCGTTGCCCCCCCACGCAAAATTCAGCATGGCTGGCACTGGAGATCCGTTTGGAAGTTTGAGAAACCAATCAGAGTGGCCTTTATACACCGAAGAATCGGTAGTTGCGACAAAAGGAGCAATCCAAATCCCAGGTATGAACCCAGCCTCTTCGATTCTTCGTGCAATTCCGGCAACTCCAGATGGAAACCTGTCGTTGGTTTCCAACCAGTCTCCAATTGCTCTTTGATAACCATCGTCAAGCTGAAAGACGTCCAGAAAGTGAAGATGCTTCTCCGCTAACGAGAGGTTTTTCAATAGTTCTGCCTCGGAAATCGACGAAAAGTACTGATACCAGGTGCACCAGCCGGAATAGAGCGGAGCTGAGGCCCGAGCGCCTTTCAGTAGCGCCGATGCACCCAAGAGTCGGTCAATCAATGAACGACGTCGATCAAGCTCTGTGGTCGTCAGCGCAACAACGTCGAGGATGTCGCTGCCGAGGGAAGAACTCGGTCTCGTAGAAAAAACTCTTTCCTTACTCGAAGCGGCACTTCCTCCCTCGCTTTCACCTATTCTCGAAATATCGAAGGAGACCGCTAATGCGGTCGGCGTGCCGAAAAAACATGCTGGGGCACGCCGGCCGTCGAGGGTAGCTACTACGAGATCTTCTAGAGCCAGGATGCTCTCTGATTCGGCAAGTATGGGCCCTTTTACAGGGGGCTCTAGATGAGAAAAATGCGACATCGCCGCCATGTCTATGCCGGGCCGCTCTATGGCCTCACCAGCGCGAGCTAGTCCGGTAAAGGACCACGACTGGTACCCATTGCGCCAGTAACTTTCGCCATCCCGCACCGGACGGTCGAACTCTACAACTAGGTACCGCTTAGCAACAGCCATATCTCGAGAAACAGCGGTCCCAAACGATCCGCCAGAGCCGTTGTCAGTTGCACGCCGTCTTTGGTCTTGTCCTACCTGGCCAGCAGGGAGCCGTACTGCTAACCAGAGCTCCGACGGAGAGGAGTTGATCTCACTCAGCACTTCGTCCGGAGAGACAGGAATCGGGTCCATCCCAGGAGTGGTGATATAAGCGGCCGTGGGCTCTGGCAACGGTGCAGCCGAAGCTGTCATTTTGGGTCTCCGAGAAGACACACTGGTATCAACTGCTAGCTGCGTCCGAAATCGGAGCACGCTCATTCAAGTAAGTCAGGACCCTACGGCAGATCCCCTCGGCATCCATCTTGAGACGCTCAAACCAGCGGTCCTGCGAGGCATGCTCTAAGAATCTGTGAGGAACGCCAATTCTTATCAAATCAACATTCAAGCGTCGTTCGGCCAGCTCTTCGAGTACAGCCGAGCCGAAACCACCGGCAAGAACATTGTCTTCTAGCGTGAACACGGCATCACAGCCGCTCACGTACTCTGGAAGCGCAGGATCCAACGGCTTTACAAACCTAGAATCTACAAGTCGTACCGAGACACCGTTTGCTTCGAGCTTGTCCGCGGCCTCGGCCGCTATTGTGACCATCTTGCCCGTGGCCAAAAAACAGACATCGCTCCCGTCCCGTAAAACTTCCCAAGACCCAACGGGGATCTCAACGGGAGCTCTATGCCCGGATGAGGGAAGGCTTCCTTTAGGGAAGCGAATAGCGAAGGGGCCATCATGACTCAATGCAGTCGCTATTAGATCTCTTAGCGCCCACTCGTCTCGGGGAGCTGCAACGACCATGTTGGGCAGAGCTCGAAGATATGTGAGATCGAAGACCCCATGGTGAGAAGGCCCATCATCGCCGGTTATTCCAGCCCTGTCGATAACGAACAGCACGGGAAGATTGTGTAAACAAACATCCATCATCAACTGGTCGAAAGCTCGCTGAAGGAACGTCGAGTAAATTGCGACTACCGGCCTAGCTCCACCCATCGCCAAACCAGCCGCAAACACAGTCGCGAACTGTTCTGCGATTCCGACATCGAAGACACGCTCGGGATACTTCTCTGCAAGCTTGGAAAGGCCTGTGGGAGAAGCCATAGCAGCAGTTATGGCGAGGACGTCGGAGCGCCTCTCGGCAACCCTGCACAACTCCTCCGCAAACGCCGCTGTCCACGAGCGGGCCTTCGGCTTGGTAGGCTTTCCCGTCTCAGGATCGAAAGCCCCGAGCGCGTGAAGCTTCTCTACCTCGTCTTCGACAGCAGGGCCGTAGCCATGACCCTTTTCGGTGAGAACATGCACGAGGACAGGCCCTTCTACATCCTTGGCTAGATGTAGTGCTTGCTCAAGAGAGCCGAGGTCGTGACCGTCAATAGGACCCGCGTAGTAAAACCCCAAGTCTTCGAAGATAACTTGGGGGGCTACAAGCTGCTTGATTCCTTGCTTCACCCGTCGAGCTTCGGACGCGAGGGAGTCGCCTACTCTAGGAATCGCCGTCAGAATGTTCTCAATCTCTCGCTTTGCCCGTCGATACCGAGGGCTCAGCCGTAATCTAGAAAGATAAGAGGCAATGCTTCCTACAGTGGGTTGATAGCTTCTCCCGTTGTCGTTCAACACAACCAGGACGTCGAGTGCCATTGCCCCAATGTTGTTGAGAGCCTCGAGTGCTACCCCACCGGTCAGCGCACCGTCTCCCACGACAGCTACTACCTTGCCCTCTATTCCGGCCCTCCGCCGCGCCTCGGCCAGCCCAGCAGCGTACCCTAGCGAGACCGAAGCATGGGAGTTCTCGACAAGATCGTGTACGGACTCCGCCCTCGACGGATAACCCGAAAGGCCGCCCTCCTGGCGAAGGGTGTCAAAGCGGTGAGAGCGGCCAGTCACAATTTTGTGAACGTAGGCTTGATGACCGGTGTCCCATACTATGGCGTCCTTGGGGCTGTCGAAGACCCTATGAACGGCCAGCGTCAGTTCGACAACCCCGAGGTTAGGACCGAGGTGGCCACCCGTTTTCGACACCGAATCCACGAGGAACTTCCGAATCTCGGAAGCAAGTTCGTCTAGCTCCGCTCGGTCGAGAGTTTTTAGATCCGCAGGCGATTCGATTTTCTCCAGTATCACAGAGCGACCCTCCGACCTCTGGCTTGAGATAGTGCTACTAATGACATACTCGAGTGCCCTCGGGAATAGATCGCAAGATCTGTTCGTCCGCCCCAGCCGCCTCTGCCTTCTGGCAAGTCATGCGAACGCTCAAACTGACTCTAGGATACAGCCCGCGTGCTTATGGGGGGATTCTTGCATGACCTACATGTCCACTAACGCACTTTCCGAAAAACGCTGGTCGATATCCGCTGACTTAGGCTTGGGAATGCTGAACAGCGTGGCGTCTCAGCAACTCCGCGACCTCTGGCCTCGTGAAGGACTCGGGGAGCGAACGGCCCTGGCGCAGATACTCTCGCACTCGGGTTCCCGAGAGGTGCCGGCGCTCAGACTCGGAATGACCGCAGGTTTTGGCAGTTGCCATCTGGTCACATTTGACGCAGTAAAAAGCATGCTCGAAAAAGAGGGGGACGATTCCTAACTCGGAGATGTCAAATGACGACACGAATTCCTGAGCCTCGTAAGTTCCGTAGTAGTTGCCAACTCCTGCGTGGTCCCGTCCGATGATGAAGTGCGATGCACCATAGTTTCGTCTCACCAATGCGTGGTGCAGAGCTTCCCGGGGCCCGGCATACCGCATAGGAGCTGGAAAGGAAGCAATCATAACGCGATCCTTAGGAAAGTAGTGCTCCACCAGTGCCTCGTAACAACTCATCCTCACATCTGCTGGGATGTCGTCATCCTTGGTAGTCCCAACTACCGGGTGGATGAGCAGTCCATCGGTGATCTCCAGAGCACACTTGCATAAATACTCGTGGGCTCGGTGGATCGGATTTCGGGTCTGGAAAGCAACTACTTTCTTCCATCCAGCCTCAATAAATGCTCTGCGGGTTTCTTGAGGAGTAAATGCGTATCCTGGGTACGGCGGATCAATCTTTTCTAACACCCTAACTCGACCCGCGGCGCGATACCGGCCGTCTTCGAAGAGCCTGGCCACTCCAGGATGGCGTTCGTCGTCGGTTTTGAAGACGGCCCGGGCCTCAGTAGCGAGATCTACTTCGAAGACATCTTGGAGCTCAATGATCGCAAGTGGTTTTCCCAACTCCGGACTCCACCACTGTTGCTCCGAGTAGGCGACGTTTCCCGCTGGTTCACCGGAGGCCACCAGAGCCACAGCGCCAACGCGCTCGGAAGCTACAGCATTGGCCTCTTCATCGTCGAAGGGCAATGAAATCGGTATGGCCCATAAAGCCCCGGACTCTAGGCGGCACTCCTGGAGAACGCAGTTGTAGTCTCGCTTCGATAGGTACCCCTCCAAAGGCGAGTATGCTCCAATTGCGAGCAACACGAGGTCCCAGTAGTGATGGTCCTGGATCCGTTTTACCATCACTTTCGTGCCCTTGAGGGAGTCCAGGTACGATACAACCTTCTCCTCGGAGGAGTCGCCCTGTGAGTCGTCGTAGAGTCTGAGATCTACGAGCTCTCCTCGGGGAGGAGAGGGGATCTCAGCGGGCATGCAACCCGCACTCTGTCTTGGCGAACCCGGACCAGCGTCCCGCTCTGGGATCCTCTCCCTTGGCCACTGGTCTAGTGCATGGCGCACAACCTATGGACGGATACCCCCTATCGTGGAGAGGGTTGTACGGAAGGTTGTGAGCGCGCACGTACTGCCACACTTGCTCGGAGTTCCAAGTTACTATGGGATTTGCCTTGTAGAGTCCAAAGGCTTCGTCGTATCCAAACACAGGAGCGTTGGCTCTAGTAGGTGATTGCTCTCGCCGAATGCCGGTGATCCAGCACGCGTATCCTTGGAGAGCTCTCTCCAGAGGCTGGACTTTGTTGAGCTTGCAACACAGGTCTGGGTCACGCAGATAGAGTTGTCTCCCGTACCGGCTGGCCTGCTCCATGATCGTGTGGCCGGGCCTGATCGTCTCGAAGGGCAAGTTATAACGGGACTCTACAACCTTCTGTGTCTTCTCGGTCTCCGAGAAAAGAAACCCCGTGTCCAGCGAGAACACCCGGACCTCTTCGGAAATACGAGAGATCATGTCCACCAAAACGATGTCCTCTGCCTGGAAGGAACAGGCTAGGGTGACATTTGTCGCCCCGAACGTCTCCACGACAAAACGCAAGATTTCCTCGGGAGGCTCACCTTCTAGATTTCGGGCGATTTCAGCAGCATCGTGGGGAGTTATGCTCGTCTTAGCCGTGGACATCTCACC
>JGI25065J35084_100091_pt1 | contig 8798 bp, 7 predicted proteins | sample Antgeofumaro1A2A_FD_35084 | JGI IMG/M metagenome (IMG submission 35084)
CTTTCTCCGCACTGCGGCTCGTTTTCTGAAGCCGGGTGGGGAAATGATTGTCGTAACTCCCAATCTGTCCAGTCTGGGTAGCAGGATATTCGGGGCGGATGAAAACGGGCGTGATGAAAATGGGCAAGCAACTTCCGTCAAGGCTATACCAACGCACCTCCACGACAGTAACCCAGTAGGTGTTGATGACAACGGCAAGCAACCCCAACAGCACAGCGCGCCAAGTGATGGCGCGGACGAGCGTTGGCACTTTTGTCGGCGTTGCTGCGATAAGTTTCTCGTGCTCCATCCTCATCACCGTTTCCACAGGAAAATTGTGCGACGCTTCTTTGCTTGTGGCACAATCAAGGTTGCAAGGAGGTGTCAATGATGGCGGAAACTTTAGTGCGCCCCAAACGAGTTCCAATGAGCCGTGAAGAATTGGCAAAGTTCCCTGAAGGTCCTCCCTACTACGACTACATCAACGGGGAGGCAATTGAGGTGAACCGCCCAACAGGACGGCATCAAAAGATTGTCGTGCGATTGTGCAACTTGCTGATGGACTACACCCATGACAAGCAGGTAGGTGATGTGTGGGCAGACATAGATGTCCTCCTCCCAACAGGGGAGGCGGTTGGTCCTGACATTTCCTTGCTGCTTAAAGAGCACCTTGACCGCTACGATGAAAGGAGGGGCGATATCATAGGTGTTCCAGACCTTGTCGTGGAAGTGTCCTCTGCGTCCACTGCCGAATACGACCGCATTGAGAAGATGCGGGCTTACCATGAAGCGGGTGTGCCTTGGGTGTGGCTCATTGACCAAGAGAGTCTGGCGGTGGAAGAGTTTCAGTGGACACCTGAAGGCTATTTGCGCGTCAACGCCGTCAAAGGGGGCGAAGTTTTCCGACCAAAACTCTTCCCCGACATTGCCGTTGACCTTAAAGCATTGCTGTGGGAGAAGTGAAGGCGTAAGGCGCGGCAATGAATGGTGAGCGGTGATGGGGCATGAGCCAACCGTTGACGACAATAGGGGAAGCGATGGCGATTTCGGAAAGGTTTTCTTTGCGTGCGATTTTGATTGGTTTGCTGTTGCTNCCTTTCAACGCTTACTGGGTCACAATGATGGAGTTGGTGCGCTACGCTGGTCACCCCAGTAACATTGCTCCCTTTGCCAATGTGGTTTTCGTGATGCTTGTTTTGCTTTGCAGTAATCCCTTCTTGCGCCTTTTGCACCGACAGACAGGCTGGCATTGGTTTCGCCCTTTCGCCCCGATGGAGTTGTTGCTTGTCTACCTCGTCCTCTCTATTGGCACCGCTTGGGTGGGGCATGACGGCATCCAAGTTTTGATGCCGCAAATTGTCTACCCCTTCCGCTACGCTTCCCCTGAAAACCGTTGGGACGAGTTGTTTCTTAAGCTCTTACCATCATGGTTGTATGTCAGCGACAAGACGGCGCTCCGAAACGCTTATGAGGGTGGTCATTGGTTTTGGGCACCTGAAAATTTCCACCCGTGGCTTGCCCCTTTGCTTGGTTGGGGCAGTTTTTGCGTGGCGTTAGCTTTGCTGATGCTCGGTTTGTGCCTTCTGGTTCGGCGACGGTGGATGGAGGAAGAACGGCTCACTTACCCGGTGCTTTACCTACCGCAGGAAATCGTCCGCCCTTTTTCTTCCCTCTTTCGCTCTAATCCCTTTTGGCTCGGTTTTGCCGCTTCCGCTTTCGTAGACACCCTCAATGGTTTCGCCGCCCTTTACCCTTCCCTCCCTTCCATCAAAGTGCGGGTCATACACTATGACCCGTTGTTAGCCTCCCTCTTTGTCGGTTACCCTTGGGAGGCTTTGCGGGGCACACGGATGAGTTTCTACCCCTTCGCTGTTGGGTTAGGATTGCTTTTGCCACCCGATTTGTTGCTTTCCTGCTGGGTCTTCTACTGGTTTGAGCGGCTTCAACGTTTGGTCGGATTGATGGCAGGGGCAACGCAATTGCCAGGCTATCCGTGGACGAACTTCCAAGCCTTTGGCGGGTATGCAGGCATTGGGCTTTTTGTCCTCTGGATTGCCCGCCACTCCTTTGCGGCGACGCTTAAACGGGCAGTCTTTGGGCTTGACAAAGATGAGCGATGTGGGTTGCTCCTTTTGAGTTTCAGCCTCCTTTTCCTGCTTGGCTTCGCTTATGCGATGGGGATGCGTTTGTCAACGGGAGTTCTCTTCTTCGCCATTTACCTTTTGCTTCTCCTCTCCATCACCCGCATCCGAGCGGAACTTGGACCACCTGCTCACGACTTGCACTATGCAGGACCAGACGAAGTGCTCATCGCTGTCTTTGGTCCGCAGGGATTGCCGAAGCGAGATTTGGTCGTCGCCAAGTTGTTTTACTGGTTCAACCGCGCATATCGCAGCCTTCCTTGTCCCCACTACTTGGAGGGATTAAAAATTGCGAAAGACCATCGGCTTGCCTTGGGAAAGATGAGCGCTTTGATGGCTTGCGTAAGCGTTGTCAGCATTGCGGCGGCAATGCTGGCGCACCTTCACTGCTTCTACGCCTACGGCATCACGGCGAAATTCGTCGGTCCTGCCATCACGGCATTTGGAGGCGAACCTTTCTGGCGGCTGCAAGGCTTATTGGCTTCCCCACTCCCTCCTGATCCATATCCCGTGCGAGCGATGGTTGCGGGAACACTCTTTACTTTCGCCCTCATGTGGCTTCGCGCTTCCGTGACTTGGTTTCCCCTTCACCCTGTTGGCTATGCCATCTCCACCAGTTGGAGCATGAATGTGTTGTGGATGCCGCTGTTCATTGCCTACTTGGGCAAGATGGGCATCATGCGGGTTGGAGGCTATCGGGCGTTCAAAAAGTTAGCATTGCCTTTCGGCATCGGCTTAGTGTTAGGGGAGTGGACAATCGGCAATCTTTGGCTCCTTTACGGCGTGGCTTTTGGCATCGCCACCTACGCTTTTTGGGTGTAATTGTCGCCTTTCGGCTCCAGGACCGAAATTGGTGCGTTCGTTTGTGTTGAGCGCTACACTTTCGTTGCGACCGAACCGTTTCGCATGGCAGGGGGTTGAACGAATGGATTGGGGCGGGATGAGTATCACGCTGGGCATTTCCTTGGCTCTTTCTTATGCTTTGACTTTTTTGGTGCGCTGGGGTGCTTTGAAGTTGGGATGGACGCATCGCCCCGACCCGCGCAAGTGGCGACGCCAGACCAACCCGCACACTGCCCCCATCGCGATGGGGGGCGGTTTCGCCATTTTGGGGAGCGTTGTCCTGAGTGCTGCCCTTTTGCCTTCCCCTCCTTTCCTCCTCCTTCTCTTCGGTGCCGTCGCTTTTTCCCTTGGATTTTACGACGACTTGTGCAGCCCTCGCCCTATCTACCGCCTGCTTCTGCAATTCCTCCTCGCCTCCTTTAGCGTCACCTTCATCGGTTGGGTGAAAGGGTTTCCCGATGGGTTAGCAATTCTCCTTTCGGTTGTCGGCATTGCGGGGATGATGAACTCGGTGAACATGATGGACAACATGGACGGCGTCGCCAGCGGTTTAATGACCCTTGCAATGCTTGGTTTTGCTGTGTTGGGCGCCGTCACCAACAACCCTCAGGTTACGGTTTTGGGAGTGCTCGTAGCAGGGGCGGCTTTGGGATTTTGGTGGCACAACAGACCGCCTGCTCGCATCTTCATGGGGGATGCAGGAAGTTTACTGCTCGGCTACTTGCTGGCAGTAACGGCTATCCTGGCAAGCCGCGGTGAGTTTGGGCATTGGCTTGGGCGGGTGGGCGCTCCTTTTTTGCTCCTCAGCGTGTTCCTTACGGACACGGCGTTCGTGGTGCTATGGCGGGCACGGCACGGTCTGCCTGTCATGCAAGGCGACCGCAATCACACCAGCCATCGCTTGGCAGTGCTTGCTGGTTCGGAATGGCGGGCGAACTTAGCCCTTTACACGATGCAACTGATGATGGGGATATGTGCTTTGGGAGTGTCGCTTTTGCCGCCGCTTCCTTCCGCTCTCTTGATCCTTTTCGCCATCGCCCTTTTAGCCCTCTTTGCGCATCGGCTGTGGCAAGTGGACGTAGAAGACGGAGAAAGCGACGGGTCAGGTGATGGGGCATGATGTTCCAAACCATCGGGGTTTTGGGGCTGGGACATGTTGGGTTGCCGACAGCCGTTGGGTTTGCGGAATTGGGTTGGGCAGTCATCGGAACTGACAGTGATGCAGCTAAGGTGGCGAAAATCGCCCAAGGGCAATCGCCTTTTTACGAGCCCGACCTTGAGCCGCTGTTGTGGAAAAACTTGGAAGCGGGACGGTTGCAGGTAACGTCGGATGTGGGAGCAGCGGTGCGGATGTCGGACATCCTTTTCATCTGCGTGGGCACGCCGCAAAATCCTGATGGCTCTGCCGACTTATCGCAAGTGGAAGCCGTCATCCGAACGGTCGCCGAGAACTTGAACGGCTACAAACTCATCGTGGAGAAGAGCACTGTACCCGTCCAAACAGCGCAATGGATTAAACGGACAATCCTGCGCTATGCAAAGGGGGAGGCCGAATTTGATGTGGCGGTAAGCCCAGAATTTCTGCGGGAAGGGACAGCGGTGCATGACTTTTTCCATCCCGACCGCATTGTGATTGGCGTGGAAAGTGAGCGGGCGAAGGAATGGCTCTTAGCCCTCTATCGCCCCTTGAACGCTCCCATCGTCGTTACCGATGTCAACACAGCGGAACTCATCAAGCACGCTGCCAACTCTTTCCTTGCCCTCAAAATCTCGTTCATCAACATGATTGCCGACCTGTGCGAAATAGTGGGAGCAGATGTAACGGAAGTGGCAAAAGGCATCGGGTTAGACCCGCGCATCGGTCCCCACTTCCTCCAAGCCGGAATCGGCTACGGGGGCTACTGTCTGCCGAAAGACCTCAAAGCCTTCCTCCACATCGCCGAAGAACACAAGGTGGACTTTGGGTTGCTGAAAGAAGTGGAGCGCATCAACGAAACCCGCATAGACAAGTTTGTGCGGAAGGTGAAGGAGGCTTTGTGGGTGTTGAAGGACAAGACACTGGCAATTTGGGGGTTGGCATTCAAGCCCAACACTGACGATATCAGAGAAGCTCCCAGTTTGAAACTCATCCCTAGGCTGCTGGAGGAAGGGGCGAACCTACGCCTTTACGACCCTGCGGCGATGGACAATGTGCGGCAAATCTTCCCTGAAGAACCATCACGCCTTCGCTATTGTGCCACTGCGTTGGAAGCCGCCACTGGCGCTCATGCCGTCTTGCTGGTGACGGAGTGGGACGAGTTTCGCCAAATGGACTGGGCAAGTCTTAAAGAAGTGATGGCACTGCCCGTCATCGTGGACGGTCGCAACTGTTTAGACCCTCAAACCCTCAGCGCCGCAGGCTTTGAATACTACGGCATGGGACGACCAAGAAAGACAAAGTGAGCGAAAATCTGGCGAAAAATTATGTCAATGGAGGAGGGGGGAGAAAAATGTCTCTTTACTTTGAGGCAGCAACCTTGCGGCTTTACCATGCGGACTTTTTGACTTTTGACGAGTTGCCGCCTGAGAGCGTGGACTTGATTGTCACTTCCCCGCCTTACGATGTGGACATTTCTTACGACGGCTATGAAGACAACTTGCCTTATCCCAAGTATTTGGAATTCATGGGCAAGGCGCTGAAGAAGTGCTATGAGCTGGCAAAGCCTGATGGGCGGCTATGTCTCAACATCCCGTTGGACAAAAACAAAGGTGGGCAGCAAAGCGTTTATGCCGACATCGTGACGATCGCTAAGGAGATAGGGTGGCAGTATCACACTACCATCATTTGGAACGAGCAAAACATTTCCCGACGAACGGCATGGGGTTCTTGGTTGAGTGCCTCGGCTCCTTTTGTCATCGCTCCTGTTGAAATGATTGTGGTCATGTATAAGAGACGATGGCAAAAGCGAAGGAAAGGAGTTTCGGATATCACGAGAGAGGAGTTTCTGGAATGGACGAACGGCGTTTGGACTTTTAGCGGCGAGAGCCGAAAGAGGGTCGGTCATCCCTCCCCTTTCCCGGTAGAGTTACCGCGACGGTGCATCAAGTTGTTCAGTTACATTGGCGATGTCGTGCTGGACCCATTTGTGGGAAGCGGGACGACCCTGCTGGCTTGCCTGCAACTGAAACGCATCGGCATTGGAGTAGAGATAAGTCAAACCTACTGCCAATTGGCTGTCAAAAGGCTCAGGGCGACATTAGACCAACTCAAGTTAGAACTTGAAGGAGCAAATGGGCACGCCGCTCAGGGCAATCAACTCACGGATACCATTGGCTAACGTCCTCGGGCAACTGACTCAGTGGTTTCACAATATCGCCAAAGTTAGTTTTGACCTCTTTCGGACAAAAGTGGGGATGATTTTCCACATAGACGCCGCAAAGAAAACGCCGCGCTAATCGGCGGTTCTTGTTAGGGCGTTTAGGACTCCCCCACTCGGAGCGATTACCTTGCCCCTTGTCAGGCGTCACTAAAACGACTCGGATGCCTGCTTGTTGGTAGAGCATACTCCAGAAAAGAGTCTCTGTCAGTCGGTTGTGAAGGCTCAACTTGCAACTTACTATCAGAACAGGGTTTCCGTTTTTTGCAACAAGGATGTCCACATCTCCGAAAATGGGTGCGGTATCACCAATTGCTTTAAGATCAACCGTGCCCCAAATGGAAGGCACATTGAGCGATAATTGTTGCCGTAATGGCCGCGGGAGTTCTCCTCCACGATAGACCTCATAGCCTTTGTCGCTCAAATGGCGGCGTAAAAACTGTGTCACATAAACTTCCCACCTCTCACCTTCATAGCGCACCCGTTGCTGTCTTGCCGATTCACCCATTCCTCCCACCTTCCTTGGACAACAAAGTTAGGCATGGCTTTGCATGCCACGCCGGTCTAATCACGATTTTGTCACCAACTGCTCGCTGTGCGGTTTGTTTATTGAGGCTTTTCACGGTTGCTACTTTTCACACAACGAACTCTCTGTTCTCTTCTTCCTTCAAGCCCTTTTTGAGCCATGCGACCAAGGCGGTCAACATTGCTAATGCTAACAAGGTTTGCCAACCTGAGAGGGGAGTGACGGGGATGCTTGCCCATGAAGGCGTCGCAAACCAATGCGCCATCCGCATCGCTAACTTCGCCAACTCACCTGCAACGATACTCACAGGCATTGCAACCAACGGCGAAAGCAGGGACAACAAGGCAGAGAGAAGCCCCAAAGTGAGCGCCAAAGAAGCGACAGGAAGAGCACACAAATTGGCGAGCGGCGCAATGAGGCTAACTCGCCCAAAGTAGTGGACCAACACGGGGGTCACGAAAAGTTGCGCACTCAAGGTCGCTCCCATCGGCACCCGAAGCCATTTAGGCAACCAACGGAAGGCACGGCTCATAAGTGGGGTAGAGTAGAGCAGTCCGAAAGTGGCAGCATACGAGAGTTGAAAGCCGACATCGTGGAGCATGGCAGGCTCCACAGCGACCAGCAAGGCGGAGCTAAGCCAAAGGGAAGTTTGCCAATCCACATCCCGAAACCACCGCCAACCGAGAAAGGCATAAAGCCCCATCAACACTGCCCGGTAGATGCTCGGCTCACCCCGAGTTAAGGGCAAGTAAAACCCCAGCAGCGAAAGGAGAATCAGCAAGGGGGGCAAGCCGCTGTAACGGCTCATTCCCCAAGCAAGTATCATCAGCAAAGTAACTTGTGAACCGGAGGGAACGAAGAGGTGGGCTAAGCCCGAACGGGCGAAGGCCCGCTCGTCCGCTCTGGTGACACCCGCAGTGCGCATCCCGAACACAAGGCTGGCGAGAGCGGCAAGGGTAAAAGTTCGCTCCCACTGCGGCAAAGAGGTTTCCCATCGGTCAAAAACCCACCGTCGCCACCGTTCCCGAAGGCGGGCAAAGCGAAAAGTCTCCTGGGCATGCCCTATTCGCTCCAGCGCTTCCTCCTCTGCCCGTCCCACCCAAAGAACCCGCAAAAACCGCTCCCGCCGACGAGTTGCGGGCTGCCCCCAAAACTGCTTCACCCGCACAATATCGCCGATTTGCCAATTAGTCTGCCTCTCACTCCAAATGGTGAGTTGGACGAAACCGGAAGGCGCTTCGGGATTTCGCACTTGCAAAAGCAGCCGATAACCGAAGGGGTAGGGCAAAGGAGCGGAAGCGACAATGCCGTCAAAAGGCGGAGAAAGGGGCGAAGGCACAGGAGGCAATTGCCAACGAGTGAGGAAAGTTCCGACCGCAAAAGTCGCCCCCATCATGCCCCAAAGCCGAAGGGCAGGGGCAACTTCCGCAACGATTACACAAAGGAAGCCCGTCAGGATGAAAAGTGTCAAGGGAAAATGCTCTGGGATGAGGCTTTCCGCCAGCGCCCCTGCGATGAAAGCACCACCCAAAGCCGAAACGGGTCTTCGGTGAAGCCATTCCATTCTCGCCTCTGCCCACCCGTTGAAGTGACTTCGGCACTCACCGTCTCGCCCAAGTTGCCTTTTCGGAAGAGGCTTTTGCGTCTAACTCCATCCATTGCGCCACAACGGGACGGAAACGGACGGAGCAACACCCCAAGTCAATCTCTTCACCCCGCTCCACTTTTTGCCAGAAGCTTCTATTGAGCCGATAGAAAATCCGCCGCCCCTCTCGCCGGGTCGTCACAATCCCTACAGAGCGGAGGAGGGCGAGGTGGTGTGAGGTGAGGGGTTGACTGAGCCGCAAATGCTTCGCTAACTCCGTCACGCTCCACTCCCTTCGGGAAAGCAGGGCGATAATTTCCAACCGCACTTTGTCGCTAAGCGCTTTCAAAAAAGCAGCACATTCCTCT
>JGI25065J35084_100093_pt1 | contig 8774 bp, 5 predicted proteins | sample Antgeofumaro1A2A_FD_35084 | JGI IMG/M metagenome (IMG submission 35084)
TGATGAGGATGGAGCACGAGAAACTTATCGCAGCAACGCCGACAAAAGTGCCAACGCTCGTCCGCGCCATCACTTGGCGCGCTGTGCTGTTGGGGTTGCTTGCCGTTGTCATCAACACCTACTGGGTTACTGTCGTGGAGGTGCGTTGGTATAGCCTTGACGGAAGTTGCTTGCCCATTTTCATCACGCCCGTTTTCATCCTCCTTGTCCTCATCCTCCTGAACGGTGTCGTCCAGTGGCTCGCCCCCCACCATGCCTTGACGACAACTGAACTGATTGTGGTCTATGTGATGGTGTTCATCTCCGAAACTTTGTCGGGGCACGACATGTTGCAAAACTTGTTTGGGCAAATGAACCACGCCCACTGGTTTGACTCGCCTTCCAACCGATGGCGGGAGTTATTCTTGGACTACATTCCCCGATGGTTAGCCGTCACTGACCGGGCGGCACTTACAGGCTTTTATCAGGGAAACAGTTCCCCTTTCTCGTGGCTCGTGCTGAGGGAATGGTTGGTGCCCCTTAGCGTTTGGGGCGCTTTCGTGGTCGTGTTGGGCATTTGGATGCTTTGCTTCGTGGCGCTGGTGCGACGGCAGTGGATGGAGCACGAAAAACTCGTTTACCCTATCGTTCAACTTCCCGCTGCGATGGTGCAGCCGGACGCTTGGCAAACTTTGTATCGTCGTCCCGCTTTTATCTACGGCTTCCTCCTCCCTTGTCTCATCGCCCTAATGAATGGCTTGAACGAACTCTACCCGCAAATCCCCCAATTCAGCCGCTACATCAAACTCCACGACATGCGCCAATACATCACAGGACGCCCTTGGGATGCAATGAACCCGTTTCAAATCTCCCTTTATCCCTTCGCCATCGGGATGGCTTACTTTTTGCCGCTGGACTTGAGTTTTTCCTGTTGGTTCTTTTTTGTTTTGCGCCTCGCCGAGCAAGTGTTGGGAGCGGTGTTCGGTTGGGAGCAAATTCCCGGCTTCCCCTTCTTCGGTCAACAAGCGTCGGGAGCATGGTTGGTCTTAGGGGCAATGGCAATTTGGGCTTCCCGTCATTGGCTGATGCAAACCCTCCAAAGGGGCTTGGAGCAGGGAGCAAGGAGCACGGAGAGGCTATTTGCTGATGAAGACGAACCCCTTCGGTTCCGATGGGCATGGCTTGGTTTATTGCTAACAACCCTCTTGCTCGTTTTGTTCACGCAGTTTTTGGGGATGGGGACGCTGATGTTGACATTGTTTTGGGCGGTGTTTTTCCTGTTCAGCATCGCTATCACGCGGGTGCGAGCGGAACTGGGAGCGCCCCACGAAATCGTCTACGCCCAACCGCGAAACATCGTTGCCGACCTGTTTGGCACCAGCCGTTTCTCGCCCCGAGAGTTGACGGCCATCTCGCTCACTCACTGGTTCAATCGGGGCTACCGTTGCCATCCGATGCCGGGGATGTTGGAAGCCTTCAAATTCGCACAACTATTTGGCATCCCACAACAGGCGATGGCTCTCCTTGTGTTTGTCACTTACCTGCTGTCCATCCCCATCACCTACTGGGCAAATCTGTATGTGTGCTATCGCGAGGGGGCAGCGGCACGGTGTATCGGGTTCAAATCGTGGGTGGGTTGGGAAGCCTTCAATCAGTTGGCAAGTTGGCTTCAATCGCCCCAGCAAGTTCTTAACCCTCGCCGCATCGCCATGTTGGTGGGGGCAGGGATTGTTTGGGGTCTATGGGCAATTCGGTTGGCCGTCGGCTCCTTTCCCCTCCACCATGCCGGCTACGCATTGGCAGTCAGTTACGCCATGAACTACTTCTGGTTTGCCTTCCTCATCAGTTGGTTGGCAAAGGCGCTGATTTTGAAGTTCGGCGGAAGCAGAGCCCATCGCGAATTCCTGCCCTTCTTCATTGGGCTCATCGTAGGAGACTTCACAGCGGGAAGCATCTGGGCAATTTGGGGACCAGTGCGCGGCTTCCGAAACTATCGCATCTACATCTTCTGAGCCTTCAAGGAAGCACGAGGCTGAGGGATTTTGGTTGGTTTACGGAGGATAGACAGCAGGCTAAAATCTTGCATGGCTTTTTAGGAAGCACCGTCAGTTGGCAGAGCGAGGCAGGTTAGTGAGTCAGCGTGGCAAGGAAGCGGTTTGGGAAAAATGGACGGGACGGCAAAAGCGTTGGGCGGTAAGTAAAGGCAGCGCATTAGCGTTAATTTTCACAAGTTCATGACAAAGACAGGGTATGGTGTTGAACGATGAAGGAAGTGAAATTGCCGCTGAAGCAACGACAACGTTCCCGCCTGACCACCGAAGTGGCGCCCTTGTTTCCGCGTCAGAAAATGCGAATTCTGATCACCACAGGCATTTTCCCACCCGACATTGGTGGACCGGCAACCTATGTGCCGCAGATTGCCTGTGCCCTTACAGAAAGGGGACACCAAGTCTGCGTGGTGACCCTTTCCGACAACCTGAAACACGATGACCGCCGATATCCTTTTTGCGTCGTTCGCCTTCCCCGTCGGCAGCCAAAGCCTTGGCGTCAACTCCGCACCATAGCCACCTTTTTGCGTTTAGGTCAGGATGCCGATGTGCTTTTTGTGAATGGCTTGGCATTAGAGGCAGTCGCCGCTAATTTTTTGCTACGAAAGCCGTTGGTGATGAAAGTGGTGGGAGATTTGGCTTGGGAGCGAGCCACGACAAAGGGCTGGACTTCTGATGACTTTGAAACCTTTCAACAAAAACGCTACGGCTTTAGGGTAGAAGTCTTGAAATCCTTACGAGCCTGGTGGACGAGGCAGGCGGATCGGGTGATCGTGCCCAGCCGGTACCTGGCTCGTTGGGTGGCCCGGTGGGGCGTGCCCGAGGGGCGGATTGAAGTCGTTTACAACGCGTTGGAGCCAATGGACGGGATTGAGCCTGTTCCAGTGCCCCTTCAGACCCCGCTGAAAGCTGTGACTGTAGGGCGCTTGGTCCCTCTGAAGCGGGTGGATGGTATTTTGGAAGCCATCGCTCAGATTCCGGAGCTAGGGCTTGTCGTGGTGGGGGATGGTCCCGAGCGTGCCCGTTTGGAACGTAGGGCGGCCTCCCTTGGCGTTTCGGAACGGGTTTACTTCGCCGGCCGGCGGAGCCGCAAGGAGACCTTAAACCTCATGGCCGCCTGTGACATCTTTGTGTTGAACTCTACTCATGAGGGTCTACCTCATGTCGTGCTGGAGGCGATGGCTTTGGGCCTTCCTGTGGTTGCCACGGCCGTGGGGGGAACGCCAGAAGTGGTGCGGGACGGCGAAACAGGTGTGCTGGTGGATGCGGAAAATGGTTGTCTTGCTTCGGTCTTGCAGGCACTCGCCCGAGATGTAGGTAGGCGAACCCGTCTGGGGCAGAACGCGAAAAGGTGGGCTTCCAAAAGGTTTGATGTGGTGGCGATGCTGGACGAAACGGAGAGGGTATTGAAAGAGGCGAGAAGTTTATCCTGATGAGTTTGGAGAACCGGTGGGTTCTTGAGGTCATCCCAGAGGGCAATGGGCTGGCGCTGGACCTGGGGGGAGGGCGAGGCTCGTTGGGCCCGCATGTGGAGGCCAAAGGCTACAAATACATCAACCTGGACATCCGCCGGTTTGAAAACGACCAGCCCACCGTCTTCGGCTCGGCCCATGAACGCCCCTTCCGGGATGAGGTTTTTGACCTTGTCATCAGCAAGGACTCCTTGGAGCACTTCCTGGAGCCGTGGAGGGCTGTTTCTGAAGTGTATTGGCTACTTGCTTCGGGATTTTGCCATTGTGCGCCTGGAGAGCCCTCCCTGGNTNTTCAGCCTNNTGAGTCTTATCGTTTCGGCGCCGCTGGTGCGCCTGCGTTGGTATCCTGTGGTTTCGCGGGTGCGCCGGGCAGCGGCATGGCTGGACAGGTTGTTCACAAGAAGAGACTCCGGCCGCGGAGCCTTGCGGTGGCGTATCGGGTTGTGGCAAGGAAGCCGTCCTTAAGGTGAGCGATGATCATGGAACANATGGAACAACTGCTTCAGAACTCAAAAAGGATTGCCATAAGATTGCGGCTAAATGTTCTTAACTCCCCCTTTGTGCGCGATGTGGTGGTCCTCACCTTGGCGAACGGGGTGACTGCGGTTCTTTCCTTTGTGCAGGGCGTTCTGGTTGCCCGCTGGCTGGGGCCGGAGTTGTACGGTGTGGCGGCGCTGGTGATGAGCGTGCCATCTCTGGTATACACCCTCTTTGACGCCCGGTCGGCAGAGGCGTCTGTAAAGTACCTGAGCGAGTTTCACGCTCGGGGAGAGCGGGAGCAGGTCTTAGCGATGTGCAAACTGGGGTATGTGGTGGACTCAGCGATTGCTGCTTTGGCCTTCCTTGTCGTGGCGGTGTCTGCCGGTTGGGCGGCTGCAAACATCGTTCAACGCGCGGATCTCGTCCCGTTGATCATCGTTTACGCAGCCGCCTTTTTGCCCAGAGCCTTGGTGGGCACCTCGTATGCGGTGCTGGCAACGCTTGGACGGTTCGCGCTGATTAGCCTAATTGACACGCTGGCATCGGTTCTGCGGATCGGGTTGGTGCTGGGGCTGGTGATGGCTGGTTGGCAGGTAGCGGGGGTGGTCTGGGGCAACGCACTGGCGATGGTTGCGACGGGCTTGCTGTATGGCGCGGCTGGGTACGCCTTGTCCCGACGAACCTGGAACGGCTCATGGCTTCGCGGCGATTGGAGGACGCTCAAAGGTCGCCGCCGTGAAATTGCTGCTTTTCTCGCATACAACGACCTGAACGCGCTACTGGGAGTGATCCCCAAACAACTGGACATGGTCATCCTCGGTTACTTCCGAAATCCGACTGAGGTAGGTTACTACAAACTGGCAAAGAGTCTCACTGGCGTGGTCGCGTATGTGGTTGGACCGTTGCAATCCGTAGTCTATCCCGAACTGGCGCGCTTTTGGGGTGTGGGCGATACCGTTGCTCTTTGGCGGAAAGTTCGCAAGTTGGCGCTCCAAGTTGGATTGCCACTAGCATCGGCGACACTGGCGGGCGTGGCGCTGATACCCTTGGTGCTACCCATGCTGGTCGGAGAGACTTACCGGCAAGCCGTGCCTGCTGCCCAACTGCTTATGGTTGGCTCCGCGGTGTGGCTGGGGCTTTTCTGGTTGAGACCTGTCTTTTTCGCTCAGGGAAGACTTGGGGTCTGGACAAGGATTTCCGCCATCGTTGTTGTCCTTTCCGTTGTGGGATTGCTCACCATAGTCCCTCGGTGGGGGTATTTAGGCTTGAGCGTGTGGCTGATGCTAATGAACATGTTAGGGCACGCCATAGGGCTATGGCTCATAAGGTGGGGGCTTGACAATAATGGGTAAGTTCATTCGCACCGAAGAGGTTCCCAATTGTCCCTTATGCAATCAGCCTGGCTCCCCATTATATGAGCAGGTCTCAGACCGCTTATATGATGTGCCTGGCTCTTGGAGTTTTTCGTACTGTGGGCACTGCCATTTGGCGTGGCTCAATCCAAGGCCCGTCTTGGAGGATATTCCGAAGTGCTACCCAGATGCGTATTTCACCCATGAACCCGTTGAGTCCGTAGATTTCCTTTCCCTCAATCCAACAAGCAGGATCTCTACTTTCAAGCGAAGGCTGCGGATAGCGGTTTTGAGAGAACAGTTCGGTTACCGACACTTGGAGCCACAACTGAGGCTGTTTTGTATGTTGGGGAAAGTTGCCATGCTTGTGCCCTCACTTCGGCAAAGGCTCACCATGGGTTTGGGTGCCATGTTGCGCCCATGGAAAGAGCATGGGCGTCTTTTGGACATTGGGTGCGGCAACGGCAGTTATCTGGCGATGATGAAGCGACTGGGGTGGGAAGTTGTTGGCACAGAGATAGACCCAAAGGCAGCGGACATTGCGACGTCAAGTTTGGGCATCTTCGTGCATGTTGGAGACCTTGAAGACGCCCCATTTGAGCACGCTTCCTTTGATGTCATCACGATGAGCCACGTGATAGAGCATGTCGCAGACCCCATAGAGTTTCTCAACACTGCGGCTCGTTTTCTGAAGCCGGGTGGGGAAATGATTGTCGTAACTCCCAATCTGTCCAGTCTGGGTAGCAGGATATTCGGGGCGGATTGGTATTATCTTGATCCTCCCCGACACTTATACTTATTCACGCCCGCAAGCGTTCGGCTTCTTTTTACGAAGTTAAGGCTTTTTGGACACCTAGACGTTCATACAATCTCTCGAAAGGGGCAGAAGATTTTCCGAAAATGGGCGTTGGTCCGAAAAACGGGTTACTTCAAAAGCGAACACGAGCCCATTCTAACCCACTCATTACAATGGCGGCTTGGGGCTTGGCTTTTCGGGCTAATAGAAGGTGCGGGCACCTGGATTGCCGAGTGGGGTGAGGAGATAGAATGCGTCGCCGTCAAAGCGTAAAGGTTGTTTTCTTGACCCGCTATGACCGTTCACGGGCAAGTAGCAGGGTTAGAGTTTATGATTACCTGCCGCATCTGCAGAGGATGGGCTTTCAGTGCCAAGTCCTCCCCTTCCCTCCGAAACTCACTTCCGTTACCAAAATGCGTTATCTCTTCCAAGCCCTTTGGTTTGCTGGATGGGCGGATGTGGTGGTCTTTCAAAAACTCGTGATTCGTAAAGTTTTTGTTGATTTGCTTCGGCGCGTGAATCCCAGGATCGTTTTTGACTTTGACGACGCACTTTGGACGCCTCCTGATGCTTTTTCTCATGACCCTCAAGTGCGAGCCCTCTATCAAGTCCAGGTGCGATATCTTCATCACATCCTTACCCAAGCCCGATGCGTCATCGCTGGCAATTATTACCTGGCGCGCTACGCTATGCAGTTTGCCTCCTCGGTTCATGTGATTCCGTCCTCTGTGGACTTGGAACGTTACCCTTTGAAAGTGACTTGGAGCGATGAGGAAAAAGTGGTGTTTGGGTGGATTGGGTCGCCGGAAAACTTGGTAGATTTCAAAAGTGCTCAGGAGGGTCTTAGGCGGTTCTTTTTGCAGTTCGGTGCCAAGGCAATGCTCAAAATCGTCTCCACCAGTCCCCTTTCACTTGACGGGGTACCAGTACAGTTTGAACGATGGGAGTTAGATCGCGATGTTGACTTCTTGCACAGTTTTGACGTTGGTCTGATGCCGCTGAACGATACAGAACGGAGTCGCGGTCGGTGTGGTTTTAAGGCAATCCAATATATGGCGGTGGGGCTGCCGGTCATTGCTTCGCCTGTCGGAGCTGCAACGGAAATCGTAGAACATGAATGCACGGGCTTTTTGGCTTCAACGGCTGAAGAATGGGAAGAAGCCTTGATGAGGTTAGCGTCGGACAAGGACCTGAGGATGCGACTCGGACGGGCTGGGCGCGAGAAAGTGGAGCGCCTTTTCAGCATCCAAGGAAATGCACCCAAACTGGCAACGATCTTGAGGGAAGTCGCCTCGTCATGAGTTGCCAAATTGACTTCTTCGGTGGTGCTCAATAGACAATCGGCGCCTGGTTCCAATCACTGCCGAGAAGTTTCTGGTGCTGGCGGCGTTGAGGGAGTCTCGGGCAGATGAAGGCCACAAAGAGCGGGTGAAGTCATTTGTTGGGCTCTTCCGTGGACATCTCGCGCGCGTGAACAGTATCACGCCCAAAATGCCCCTCGTCTACTTGTGGCAACGCTGGGGAGTCGGCATGGAGCGCATTGTATACCTCGCCAACGCTCGCCTTCCCACCGAAAAGGCGCACGGGTATCAAATCTGCAAGATGTGCGAGGCCTTTGCGGACTTGGGAGTGAAGGTGAGGTTGCTTCACCCTCGTCGGCATAACCCGTTGGAAGGGAAGAGCGTTTTTGAGTACTACGGGGTGCGACCCGTCTTTGAGGTCCAGACCCTCCCAAACTGGGATGTCGTGCCGCTGGGCCGGTGGGTCCCTGAGGGCTGGTTTGCGCCCGTCTTTTTTCTGCACGCCTTCCTCTGGGCGAGGTATGCAGTAGGGAAAGCGGCGCGGGAGAAAGCGGACTTGTATTACACGCGGGAGGCACCGATCGCCTTCTGGCTGGTCCGGCAGGGGTTGCCGACCGTTTACGAGGCTCATGTGGTGCCCAAACGCGGGCAGAGATGGCTCCTCAAAGGGATGGCGCAAAGGGAGGAACTTCGGCTGGTTGTGATGCTCAATTCGTTTATCCGAGATGCCTTCATCAAGATGGGGTTCCCCGAGGAAAAGGTGGTCGTCCTCCCCAATGGGGTGGACCTCTCCTCGTTTGAGAACCTCCCGGATAGGGCGTCGTGCCGTTCTGCGCTGAACTTGCCGCTTGACCGTCCCCTCGTCGGTTACATCGGGCGTTTCCGCACAATGGAGATGGAGAAAGGCATTCCGGAACTCATCGAGGCCATGAAGTACCTGCCCGCGATCGGTGGCAAGGAGCCCCTCTTGCTCTGTGTCGGCGGTCCCATGGATTCCGTGCCCGCTTACCTGGACCTCGCCCGCCGCATCGGCGTTCCCTGGGACAGGCTTCGCTTTGTAGACCGGGTGCCCAATACTGAGGTGCCTTACTGGATTCGGGCTTTTGACATCGCCCTGGCCCCTTTTCCCCAAACGGAATACTACGCTTACTTCATGTCACCCCTCAAGCTCTTCGAATACATGGCGGCGGGGGTGCCCATCCTGGCGACGGATTTGCCCTCCATTCGGGAGGTCCTGCGGCATGGTGAGAACGCCTGGTTGATCCCTCCCGGGGACCCGAAAGCGCTGGCGGAGGGCATCCGCCATCTGCTGGAAAATCCGGAACTCGCACGCCGCCTTGCCGAGC
>JGI25065J35084_100094_pt1 | contig 8661 bp, 8 predicted proteins | sample Antgeofumaro1A2A_FD_35084 | JGI IMG/M metagenome (IMG submission 35084)
GCCTGTTCCCAAAGCATCTCCAATGCCTGTAAGAGTTGGTTGCGGTTGGGATGCAGGCGGTCAAAAGCGCCTACTTTGATGAGACTTTCCACCACTGCCCGAGTCACTGACCGATGGGGTCGGAGGCGCCGCAGGAAGTCCACAATGTCCCGAAACGGTCCCCCTTCCTCGCGCGCTCGCAAAATGGCTTCTACCGCATTGTCGCCCACATTCTTGATGGCACCCAACCCGAACCGAATAGCCCGCTGCCCCTTCACTTCCTCAATGGTGAAGTCTTGACGGCTCAAATTGATATCGGGCGGGAGCAAAGGGATATTCATGCGGCGACACTCTTCCACGCCCACGATGACCTTCTCTTTAACCCCTCGGTTGGCGGAAAGGAAGGCAGCCATGTATTGAACAGGGTAGTTGGCTTTCAGGTAAGCCGTCTGATAGGCGACCAACGCATAAGCGGCGCTGTGGGACTTATTGAAGGCATACTGGGCGAAGGAGGACATTCGTTCCCAAATTTGCTCGGCGATTTCGCGAGGGATGCCGTTCTTGGCGGCTCCTTCAATGAACAGAGGACGCATTTCTTCCATCAAGTCCGCTTTCTTCTTGCTCATCGCCCGCATCAGGATTTCCGCTTGCGGCATTGTGAAGCCTGCCAATTCGTTAGCGATGCGCATGACCTGTTCCTGGTACAGCATCACCCCAAAGGTGTCGCGCAGGATCGGCTCCAATTTCGGGTGCAGATACTCAATGGGTTCTCCATGACGGCGGCGGACAAAGATAGGGATGTCTTCCATCGGTCCGGGGCGATAGAGGGCAACGAGGGGGACAAGGTGCTCAAAGCGGTCGGGACGCAACTCCCGCAGCAATTTGCGCCAACCCGTCTTCTCCATCTGGAAAACCCCAACGGTGTGCCCTTCGCTCAGCATAGCGTAAGTCTTCGGGTCGTCTAACGGCAACTTGTTGAGGTCAATCTCCACGCCTTCTGTCTCCTTGACGAGTTCAATGGTTCGTCCGATGATGGTGGAGTTGCGCAAACCAAGAAAGTCCATCTTGACCAGACCTGCTTTTTCCACCGATACCCCATCATACTGGGTGATGACGCCGCCGTCATGTCCCCGTTGGAGCGGCACCAGTTCAATCAGGGGACGGCTCCCAATGACTACTCCGCAAGGGTGGGTGGAAGCGTGACGGGCTAACCCTTCAATGGCTTTCGCCGTGTCCAGCCACCGTCGGATTTCTTCATCGGTCTCGTAAAGTTGTCGCAACTCTAGCGAATATTCCAGCGCTTCTTCAAGGCTCATCTTCGCTGGGATAAGTTTTGCCACGCGGTCAACAAGGGTGGGCTCCATTTTGAGCACGCGCCCACTGTCGCGCACCGCCGCTCGGGCTTGCAAGGTCCCGAAGGTGACAATTTGCGCCACATGGTCTTCGCCATACTTGCGTCGCACATACTCAATGATTTCTTCGCGGCGGTTGTCGGGGAAGTCCAAGTCAATATCGGGCGAACTTTGCCGCTCGGGGTTGAGGAAGCGCTCAAACATCAAACCATACTTGAGCGGGTCAATGTTCGTGATGCCCAGCACATAACTGACCATACACCCCGCAGCACTCCCGCGCCCTGGTCCGACCAAGATGCCTTGCAAGCGCGCATAGTGCACGATGTCCCACACAATCAAAAAGTAGCCGGCGTAACCTTTTTGACAGATGACCTGCAACTCGTAATCTAACCGTCGCTTTACTTCCTCCGAGGGGTCGGGATAACGCAACGGCAACCGCTCATAGCACAACTTGCGCAGAAACTCCTCAGGGCTCATCCCGCCCGGCACTTCATAGTGGGGCATTTTCGGTTCGCCTAATTGTAAGCGGCAATTGCACCGCTGTGCAATTTCCACCGTCCGCGCCAGAGCATCCAATTGGTCAGGAAAGAGGGCACGCATCTCTTCTTCCGACTTGAGGTAGAACTCGTGACTTTTAAAGCGGAAGCGGTCTTCTTCCTCAACAGACTTTGCCCCCGTATTGATGGCTAAGAGGACATCCTGCGCTTGCCAATCTTCGCGCGGACATAGTGGACATCGTTGGTGACGATGAGTGGGATGCCCAACTTTTTGCTCATTGCGATGAGGGCTTCGTTGACCTGCCGCTGTTCAGGGATGCCGTGATCTTGCAACTCCAAGAAGAAGTTATCGGGACCGAAAATCTCGCGGAATTCCCACGCCAACTGCTCCGCCGCTGCCATCTCGTCGCGCAAAATGGCGCGGCAGATGGGACTGGCAAGGCAGGCACTTGTCGCAATCAACCCTTCGTGATACTCCGCCAGCAACTCTTTGTCAGCACGCGGTTTGTAATAAAAGCCCTCCAGGTGGGCTTTGCTGACGATTTTGATGAGGTTGTGGTAGCCAACTTCATTCTCGCACAGCAACAGCAGGTGGTGCGCTTCAGCATGTTGGCGCGAACCTCGGTCAAAGCGGCTCTTGGTCGTGTAGTAAATCTCACAGCCCAAAATGGGTTTGATGCCGGCTTCCATGCAGGCTTCGTAGAATTCAATGAGGCCATACATGACGCCGTGATCGGTCAGAGCGAGGGCAGGCATCTCCAGTTCGCTGGCTCGCTTGACCAAATCTTTGATGCGACCGGCGCCATCCAAGAGGCTGTATTCGGAGTGCACATGCAAGTGCACAAACCCAGCCACCGTGACAACCCCCCCTCACAAGGAAGCGGCACTTTGTTGGTTGCTCACTCTGCGAGCGACCACCGCACCCACAATTATAGGGCGACGCAGGGAAAGGAAGGTATGGCAAAACGTGCCTTCCTTCCGCCACTTTGAGGCTTTTTCCCAACAGCCCCTCCACCGACTCACGGTTGGTGACTAAGAGAACGAAGCAGGCTTGAAGCCTGTTCCAGCAGAGGTATGGGGAACGGCTTCCCCACTGCCCCGACGAAATCTGCTCTCGCCTTTTAGTCCCTGAGAGGTTGGGAGCATCAAGCATTTTCAAACGAGTTCCGCTATTGCGCGATAGAATAGGGGTAGCGAGGTGATGATTGATGCGGCAAGTGTTTTACGAACTTGCCGAGCAAATAGCAAAGGGCGTGTCGTGCGCTTTCGGGGAGGTCATCGCCACCAGCGGCTCCACGCCACAGAAGCCGGGGGCGAAAGCCCTCTTTTGGGCAGACGGGCGCTCTTCGGGGACTTTGGGGGGCGGTTGTTTGGAAGCGGAGGCGAGGCGCGTCGCTTTGGAGTGCCTTCGTCAACGAACCCGAACTGTCCTGACTTTACACCTTGACAGTGACTTTGGGTTTGACGATGGGTTGATCTGTGGCGGTACCGCCCGCATTTTCCTTGACGGAAAACCGAACGAGCAAGCCGACTTATGGCAAGCGGTCGCCGACTTCCTTCGGGCACGCCGACGGGGCGCTTTAGTGACACTCCTTCGCGCTCCCGAACTTCAATGGGTGGGAACTCGCTGGTTAGTGGAGGCGAAAAGCGCTCCTTATTGCCCTGTGGACATGCCCGAACCACCAACCCTTCAAGTGCTCCTTCAAGCCCCTCCTGATGCTCCCCCTCTTCCCGAAATCGCCTTGGACGCCATTGATAAGGCAGTGGAGCAACGAGAGGAAGCGTTGGTTACCCTTCCCTTCCCCTTTGGGGAAGCCGAATTGTTTATTGAGCCCCTCCTCCCACGCCCTCATCTCATTATCGCAGGGGCAGGACACATTGGGGCTGCCTTAGCCCATCTCGGCGCCCTTTTGGAGTTTGAGGTGACGGTAGTGGATGACCGCCCCAGTTTCGCCAACCAAGAGCGATTGCCCGATGCTGACCATGTGCTGGTAGGTGAGATCGCCTCAACGGTTGCTTCGCAGCCGATGGACAAAGATACCTACCTTGTCATCGTCACGCGAGGACATCGGCACGATGCCGCGGTTTTAAAGGCTGTCATCGCCCGCGTGGACGAGGTCGCTTACATCGGAATGATTGGTAGCCGTCGCAAAATCAAACTCATCTACGACGAATTGCTTGCCCAAGGATTAGCGACGCCTGAGCAACTGGCGAAAGTTCATTCGCCCATCGGCATTGACATTGGAGGCGAGAGCGTGTGGGAGATTGCTGTCAGTATTGCCGCTGAACTCGTTTGGGTGCGCAACAAACAGGAAGGCACCTTGCGTCCCCTTGCCGAGAAAATGCGCCCACTGGTGCTGAGAGCAGACGCACCCGTCGGGACATAGCCTTTATCTCCTTCGCAAGAGCCACCCAACAATTGCTCCCGCCAAGAGCACAAAGGGAAGGTCACCCAAAACAGAGTAGACCGAAAAGGTGCTCAGGAGAGGGACATTCGCCACAAGAACGCGCCGCTCGTTCCATCCTGCCCATCTCACGACCTTGCCCGTTGGGAGCGCAATAAGGCTGATTCCCGTCCCTGCCCCCCCGCACAACGGCGCGGCGGAACTCCACCGCCCGCAAAAGAGCAACGCGGGCGTGATGGTAAGGCGCTAAAGTGTTCCCAAACCAACTGTCGTTCGTAAGGATGACGACCAAGTTGACAGGTGGGCTCTGGCGGGAAAAAGCGCGCAGAAGATAGCGCAAGTGGAAGGGAAACAGCGACTCAAAGCAAACGAGTGTAGCAGGCTTGACAATTTTTCCGTCAAGGCGGAGGGAGGGCGGGAAGTTGGGCAAAGTGCCGAAGGTCGTTTCAATGGGGGCATGGGGCAGCCACTTTGCCAACCACGGAAACCGTTCCCGCCACGGCAAGAATTCGCCAAACGGAACCAAGCGAATTTTGTGGACGACATCCGTCCTTTGATGTGCTTTNTGAGGTGCGAAGAAGAAACAAGCGTTAAAACTTTTGCCACCCCACCACTCGCCCGCTCCGACGAGAAGGGCTACACGGTATCGTTCTGTCAACAATTGGATCTCCCTTGCCCCGTAGCCCCATCGCCCGTTTTCCCGCAACCGCCAAGGCAAAGCAGTTTCTGACCAAACGATTAAGCGGGCGCCTTGACGGGCGGCTTGCGCGCTCAAGCGCAAGTGCGTCCACAGGATGGCTTTTAACTCGTCAAAGGAGACATCGGGACGCCAGCGCTCCTTACCGAAATTTCCTTGCACGACTGCTACTCGCAAATGCGGTGTCGCTTGGGAAAGTCGGGTTATTCGCTCCATGTCTACCCACCCGAGGAAGGACAAACCTGCAAGTATGCTGAAGGCTATCGCAAGGTAGCCTCCTTTCCGTTGTTGCCATCCCGCAAGCCAGAGAGCGTTGACAGAAGAAAGGATGCCACCCAATCCAAAACTTCCGACCCATGCAACGGCTTGAAGGAGGGGCAGGAAAGCCACTTGGGAAGAAGCCAAGAGCGCCCAAGGGTAACCAAAAAGGCCCAAACTGCGCAACCACTCCGTCAAAAGCCAACAAGCACCGATGCCAACCGACCGCCATCCGTCTACACCTTGCCGAAGCAAAAGCCATGTCAATGCACCGAACAACACAGCAAACAAACCTTGCCAGAAAAGCAAAACGACGAAAGCGAGGAGCGCCCACACTTTCATAGTGGAAATCGGGATGGTGGCGAAAGGTCCAAGGTCAGTAACGGTTGGCACGAGCCAGTAATTGGCAAGCCCGTGATAAACCCATCCGAAAAGCAGGGACAGAAGGAAGGCGAAGCGACGGTTGGATGTTTGGAGTGCGGTAAGGAAAGGTGTCAAGGCGAACCACGCAACAAAGAAGGTGGCAGGGACGAAAAGGGGTAAGGCAAGCAACCCGGCAGCCGAAAGGGTTAACGCCACCGGTCGCCATGCCGGCGGTGCCAGTGGCGCGATAGCCGTTTCACCCAACCCTCGCGCAGAGACCGAGCGTGGCGGTCGGCGTTTTGCCATTCTTCAAAGCCTCCTGGCAGCAACTCAATGATGCTGAAGGGGAAAAGCATGCCATCCAGCACCAACAATTGCTCTTTGTCCGTCCCCCAAAATTGTGCTCGCTGCACCAAGCCAACGCCCTCAGGGGTGTGCAGGTAGCGGAGTTTGTTTTGGAGGATGACGACCTGCCGCTTAACCCGTTGAAGTTCTACTTCTCCTTTTTGCCGCTGTTGACGGAGGGTAGCATAGAGGCGCACATTGTCCCCCAGCCGTGCCGTCAATCCCACAAGCGAGACAAACCATACCCACACTAACAACCCGTGCCACTGCACTTTCTTCGTCTTCACCATCTCCCTCACTCCCTTTCCCACTCGTGCCTGAGTTAAGGGTGCTTGTCATAATGTCACAGGGAGCAGGGGAGGGCAAGAGGGGCGATTTGCCTGACAGCCAGCGCGCCCATTGCCCTACAATCTTTCCTGTCTGGAACGAAAGGGAAGGTGATCCAAAATGCCGCTGGCGACCGTTGAGGAAGCCTTAGAGGAACTGGGGAAAGGCAACTTCATCATCGTGGTAGACGACGAAGACCGTGAGAATGAGGGCGACTTGGTTATTGCGGCGGAGAAAGTGACGCCCGAAGCCATCAACTTCATGACCAAGCACGGGCGGGGCTTAATTTGCATCGCCATGACGGGGCAACGGTTGGACGAGTTAGAAATCCCCATGCTCCCTGGCGACAATACTTCGCCTTTCGGCTCACCCTTTGCGATGCCAGTGGATGCCCATCCCCGTTTCGGTGTAACGACAGGCATCTCCGCTTACGACCGAGCGATTACGGTCAAAGTGCTCATTGACCCGAACACGAAGCCGAAGGATTTGACCCGACCAGGGCATGTTTTCCCTCTGCGGGCGAAGGAAGGTGGGGTGCTGCGCCGAGCGGGACACACAGAAGCAGCCGTGGACTTGTGCCGCTTGGCAGGACTTTACCCAGCAGCGGTCATCTGCGAAATCTTGCGGGAAGATGGGCAAATGGCGCGCTTGCCTGACTTGGAAAAGTTCGCCGAACAGCACGGCTTCAAAATCATCACCGTTGCTGACATCATCGCCTACCGATTGCAGCACGAACAACTGGTTCGCAAAGTCGCTACCGCCCGCTATCCCACCCCTTTCGGCGAGTTCACCTTGCACGCCTATGAGTCGGTGTTGGACGGAACGGCTTTTTTGGCGTTAGTGATGGGCGAAATTCGTCCCGACGAACCTGTCTTGGTGCGGGTTCATTCGGCTTGCTTGACGGGTGATGCTTTGTTCTCCCTTCGGTGCGATTGTGGCGCACAATTGCGCTCGGCAATGGAGCGAATTGCAGAGGAAGGGAAAGGCGTGTTGCTCTACATCCCCCACCACGAAGGGCGCGGCATCGGCTTGCTGAACAAACTGAAGGCTTACGAATTGCAAGAAAAAGGCTTGGACACGGTGGATGCCAACTTGAAACTGGGACACCCGATGGATGCCCGCGATTACGGGTTGGGAGCACAGGTATTGCGAGATTTAGGCGTTCGGAAAATGCGGCTGATGACCAACAACCCTACCAAGCGTGCTGGGCTGTCTGGCTATGGCTTGGAAATTGTGGAACGAGTTCCACTGGTCGTTAAGCCCCTAACCGATTTCGCTCAGCGCTACTTAGAGACCAAGCGCGAGAAGATGGGACACTTGATTGAGTTGTGACGCCTTCCCCCTGCCCTTCGTCAGGCGAGAGGGTCAAGAATGTGGACGGAGGTCAAGCCTGCCACCAGTTGGGCAAACTTTTCCGCATCGGATTTACTGCCCACGATGCTCCCAAAATGCATGGGGACGACATGGGCGGGTTTGATTCGCTTGACCGCTTCAGCGGCTTCCATTGCGTCCATCACATAAGTGCCGCTGACGGGCAACAAGGCAATATCCACATGCCCCAAAGCGTCCATCTCGGGGATGAGATCGGTATCGCCAGCGTGGTAAATGACTTTGCCCGCCAATGTGATGAGGTAGCCAACGCCGCCGTAACCTTGCGGGTGGAACTGCTGCCGCTCTGGGCGGGTGTTGTAAGCGGGGACAACCTTCACCGTGACCCCTTTCTCCGTCACTTCCTCCCCTGCCTTGACAACCCTCACATTACCTTTCAGTTTGGCGGCAGCATGGAGCGAAGATGACCGCATCGGGCTTTGCGATCAGTTGAACGGCGTTTTGGTCGCAGTGGTCAAAGTGGTCGTGGGTGACCAACACCAAGTCCGCTTTCTCGGGGACGGAGCGCAACTCGTAGGGGTCAATCGCCACGACCACTCCTTTCCCCTTCAGCAAGAAGGCATCATGCTTCAACCAAATTACTTCCACTCCGTCAATGATCACTGCCATCATCGGTCACCTCCTGCCAGGGCTCAATAAATCCGCCACTTCCGCTTTAGGAAACCGTCGCGGATTTCCCGCCAATTGCCCAGCACTTCTTCCACGACCTTTCGCACTTGGAAGCGAATTTTTTCAGCGGACACACCCCACACTTCCACGCTCACCATTTGCGTTGGTGATGGGCTTTCCAATTTGGCTGACCATGTAGCAGTAGACTTGTCGGAGTTCAGGTACCTGCTCCACGAGGCGTTGGGCAATCAGTTGAGTCATGATGCTGTAAACCTTGCCCACATGACTGACGGGATTTTTCCCCGCAATGGCTTCCAAAGTCATGGGGCGATAGGGGGGGATGAGCCCGCTGGAACGGTTCCCGCGCCCCACTTGTCCGTCATCCCCCGCTTCTGCACTGGTGCCCGTGACAGTGAGGTAAGCCGTCTCTTCCGTGTCTG